>PJUA01000008.1_pt1 | contig 343991 bp, 307 predicted proteins | sample 1512151 | NCBI WGS metagenome assembly PJUA01 (sample SAMN08177678, study PRJNA422409) | Soil metagenome, whole genome shotgun sequencing project. | isolation source: Soil enriched on filter paper: beechwood xylan treatment | place: USA: Madison | collected 2015-01-15 | reverse complement strand
GTGAGCGGAACTGCTTTTACGCCTTTTACCACACCAGTTGCAGCAACTACAACTTATGCATTAGTTTCAGTTACAGGATCGAATAGTTGCGTAAGAAGTTCTGGCTTTACGGGAGGATCGGCAGCAATTACGGTCAACCCTTTACCTCAGGGAACTTTAAGTGCGGTCAGTCCGTTGTGCGGATCGGGTGCCGGTCAGTTGACCTTTACCTCTACTTCAGGCACAGGACCTTTTACAGTTGTTTATACAGAAAACGGCGGCGCAAACCGAACTGCAACGGGAGTTGTGAGCGGAACTGCTTTTACGCCTTTTACCACACCGGTTACAGCAACTACAACTTATGCATTAGTTTCAGTTACCGATGCTAATTCTTGTATAAGAAGTTCTGGCTTTACGGGAGCATCGGCAGGAATTACAGTTAATCCTTTACCGCAGGGAAGTTTAACAGCAAATGGCCCATTTTGTGCCACAGGTGCCGGCCAGCTGACCTTTACCTCTAGTGCAGGAACAGGTCCTTTTACAGTTGTTTATACAGAAAACGGCGGAGCAAACCGAACCGCAACGGGAGTTGTGAGCGGAACTGCTTTTACACCTTTTACTACACCGGTTACAGCAACTACAACTTATGTATTAGTTTCTGTTACCGATGCTAATTCTTGTATAAGAAGTTCTGGGTTTACTGCAAACTCAGCTATTATTACCGTTAACCCTATTCCTGCACCTTCCTTTACTGTTTCACCAGCGGCTTCTGTATGTGTAGAGACGAATGTAACCTATACTACGCAATCTGGACAAACAAATTATATTTGGACAGTTCCAGGAACTCAAGGGACAGATTACGATATAATTTCAGGCAGCCTATCACTGGCTAGTAATACGGTAACACTACATTGGCATACAATTGGCAGTAAAACTGTTACTGTTGGGTACTCTTCAAATGGATGTACATCTGCAATAAATGCAAGCAGTACAACAACGGTTGTAAAAACTGAAAGAGGAGTAGTACATGGAGGAACTCATATTTGTGCAGGGAGTCCAAGTCCTTTGTTAACTTTAAATGATTATGCTGGGACAATTGTTAGATGGGAATATGCAGAAGCTATACCCTATGTTTGGCAGCCAATAAGTCATACCGCAGATACGTACCAGCCAGGTATTTTAACTACAAGTACAAGTTATAGAGCTGTGATACAAAATGGAACATGTCCTGAAGAGGGTTCAATTGAAACCAGAATTGATGTTGAACCAAAACCAGCAGCCCCTGTACCAGGAACGGTTGTACAGCCAACTTGTGTGAATTCTGTGGGAAGTATAACATTAAACGGTTTGCTTACATCGGGAAATTGGACTATAACTCAAAGTAATGGAACATTATCGCAGACATACACAGGTTCAGGACCTAGTTTTACGGTTACTAATTTGCTTCCGGGTATTTATACCTTTACGATATATGAAAACCCTATTTGTCCTTCATCACCTACAGCAGGTATTGAAATTGCAGCCCCTTCTACAAATGTCTGGAATGGCACATCTTGGTCGAAGGGAAGCGAACCTGTAATAACAGATGCTATTAGATTTTCAGGTGATTATTCAACAACCGGTAATTTAAGCGGATGTTCTTGTATGATAGATTCAGGAGTAAATGTTACAGTAAACTCTAATCATACATTAACAATTACAAATGCAGTTACAAATGATGGCGGAATATTAACTTTCGAAAATAATTCAAGTTTATTGCAGACAGCTAATGCAATAAATACAGGAAATATTATTTATAAGAGAAATACTTCAACGCGTAGATATGATTATACTTATTGGTCATCACCAATTGTTCGAACACCAGCTTATACTTTGCATGATTTATCTCCTAATACTTTGTCTGATAAATATACAAGCTATAATCCTAATGCGAGCTGGGTAATTAGTTATGGAGGTGTTCTTGAAATGATTCCGGGTCAGGGATACAGTATTAGAGGTCCTCAAAATTTTGATATTGTAACACCAGAAATTCAAGAAGTGTCATTTATAGGAGTACCTAATAATGGTACAATTTCAGTTCCTTTGGTCGCGGCAGAGCGATTTCATTTAATAGGAAATCCATATCCATCAGCGGTATATGCAGATCAGTTTATTTTTGATAACGCGGCTAATTTATATGGAACTTTGTACTTCTGGACTCATAATTCGCCTCCTGCAGGTGATGGTTCTGGTAAATACAAATATAATTCTGCTGATTATGCCATTTATAATATTTCAGGAAGTACCTCAGTAGGAAATCTTTCAGGTCAAGGTGCCGGAAGTCCGGGGAACCAAACGGCTCCGTTGGGTTATATTGCTGCCGGCCAGTCTTTCTTCGTGAAATCTAAAACAACTTCTTCAGCTATTTTTACTAATACAATGAGGGTTCCGGGAAGCAATAGTCAGTTTTATAAAACCAATAACATTAATAAGACTAATTTAGAAAGACATCGAGTGTGGCTTAATCTTACTAATACAGAAGGAGCATTTAAACAGCTATTGATTGGTTATATCGAAGGAGCAACTAATTCCTGGGATCAGAATTACGATGCAATTTCTTTCAATGGTAATCCTTATGTAGATTTTTATAGTATAAATGAAGGGCAGAAATTGGTAATTCAGGGAAGAGCACTGCCTTTTAATGAATCAGATGTAATTCCGCTGGGTTATAGATCGGCTATACAAGGAGAATTTACAATATCTATTGATCATACAGATGGTGTTTTAAGCAATCAGTCTATTTATCTTGAAGATAAAGTAACCAATACCATTCATAATCTTCAAACCAGTAATTACAATTTTACGACTGCTATAGGGACCTTTCCAGAAAGATTTATTTTAAAATACAGAAATGCTTCTTTAGGTACAGATGATTTCGAAAATCAAACGAATAGTTTTTATGCTTCTGTAAAAGATAAAACAATAAAATTAAATTCGACTGGAGATGTAATGCGGGAAGTTTCGATTTTTGATATTTCAGGCAAGCTGCTTTATAATAACAAAAAAGTAGAAAACACAGAGTTTCAAATTTCAAATTTCCAATCCGGAAATCAGGTTTTAATTGTGAAAGTAACTTTAGAAAATGGAAATATTATAACTAAGAAAATTGTTTTTAATTAAGAAATGACAGAAATAAAAAAAACAGCTGCAGTTAAAATTGCAGCTGGTTTTTTTGTTTTCAAAATTATGCTCAAGCACTCTTTCGGATATTTTGATTGGTATTCTGAATAGCTTTTTCGTTTTTATAATCAATCCATTTCTGACCTTTTACTTTTCGCATCATGATGTCAAAATAACGCATGATAAAGATGTTGTACGCGGCTTTTGATAAATTGGAAATATTTTTTGGAAAAGCACGAAGACTCATAGAAAATCCGGGAGTGAGGTATTTCATATAATGCCAATATCCTTCTGGCATATACAACATTTCCCCATGTTTAAGATTTGTGATATAACCTTCTGCATTTTGAAGAGCAGGAAATTTATCATAATCCGGATTATCAAAATCAATATCTTCCCTCGAAATTAAAGCATGCGGCACCTTATACATATATTTTGACTGATTCGGTGCAAAAAGCATACACTGTTTTTCACCATGAAAATGAAAATGCAGTATATTCGAATAGTCAATATCATAATGCATAAAAACTCGGGCATTTTCTCCGCCAAAAAAAAGCATTGGTAATTGTTTAACTAATTTTAAGCCAATATCCGGCCATAAAAAGTCGTTTTTCAATACTGGGACTTCTTTCATCAAATTATAAAGAAAAATGCGATAGTTGGTAGGTTTTGATTCTAATAAACTAATATAATCGCTCATTTTCATTTTTGTATGAGCTTCGTTAAAACCCTCTTCATGGTTTACAGGTCTGTCATCGTACAAAGGAACAGTAATATCACCGGCGATTTTATTAATATAGGATAATCTCCACCTTTCATAAGCTGGCCAATCTTCGGTTAATTCTTCGACAACAACGGGAATTTGTTTTTTTACATATTGGGAAACAAAATCATCTTTAGAGATTTTTTTAACCCTCTCGATTTGTTTTAATTTCATTAGTACAAATAAAAAATTGCTTATAACTCTGTGTCATAAGCAATTTAAAAATATTTATCGAGATTTTTGAGCTCTTTTAATTAAATTTTTGATTTGATCGATGCTTCAATGTTTCTTTCAATTGTATGTCCGGGTCTAGACCATTTTGGTTTCTCTCCCAATGGAGCAAATTGAGAATCAGCAGCTTCAACTGTTTTAGGCTGCATTATTTTAATAAATGGTTTTTGAGACACCATGCCTAAAGTCACAAACATCTTCATGTCTTCGTTAACATCAGGATTTGGTGTAGTAAGTAGTTTATCTCCGGCAAAAATTGAATTCGCTCCGGCAAAAAAGCACATTGCCTGACCTTCGCGTGACATATTGGTTCTTCCTGCAGACAAGCGAACCTGAGTTTCCGGCATTACAATTCGGGTAGTGGCTACCATACGAATCATCTCCCAGATCTCAACTGGTTTTTCCTCTTCCATTGGAGTTCCTTCAACTGCAACTAAGGCATTAATAGGAACTGATTCCGGCTGTGGATTTAAAGTTGATAGTGCAACAAGCATTCCGGCTCTGTCTTCAATACTTTCTCCCATTCCAATAATACCCCCGCTGCAAACTGTTACATTCGTTTTACGAACATTTTCTATAGTTTGCAAACGGTCTTCAAAACCGCGTGTTGAAATTACATCTTTATAATATTCCTCAGAAGTATCTAAATTATGGTTGTAAGCATACAAACCGGCTTCGGCTAAACGCTGTGCCTGATTTTCAGTGAGCATTCCTAAAGTGCAGCAGACTTCCATATCAAGTTTATTAATGGTTCGTACCATTTCTAAAACCTGATCAAATTCTTCACCGTCTTTAACATTTCTCCAGGCAGCTCCCATACATACACGGGATGATCCGTTTGATTTTGCTCTTAACGCCTGTGCTTTTACCTGACTTACAGTCATTAAATCATTTCCTTCAACTCCTGTATTATATCTTGCTGCTTGTGGGCAGTATCCGCAATCTTCCGGGCATCCGCCGGTTTTTATAGAAAGCAGAGTAGATACCTGAACCACGTTTGGATCATGTTGTTGTCTGTGAATCGTCGCTGCCTCATACAGCAAATCCATTAATGGCTTGTTGTAGATTGCAATAATTTCGTCTTTTGTCCAATTGTGTTTTGTAGTCATGCTCATGGATAAATTGTTTTTGAAGCTTCAAATGTAATTAAATTTTTGAATCAACAACATTGCGTGTTGTAAATCAATATTTGTTAAATAATTTCATAAAAAAAGCACTTTAAAATCATATAATTATTAATTTTTATGATTTTAAAGTGCTTAAATAATGGTTTTTATTTTGATTAATTAATCGGCAGCATATTTATTGTTCCAATACAGCATCATCATTAAAGTAACAATAACCGAAGAAGCAAGTCCTTCAAAAAGCAGGCAGATGCAATAGGTTGGAACAGAAGGATTTCCTCCAAACATAAATGTTTTAGACAAAGTTTCGACATAAGCGTCACCGCCTCGTGCATAACTATAAACTAATAATCCAAAAACGCTTAGAGCCACACCAACAACAGAAGTTGCCATTGCAGAAACCGCATTGGATACAAAATTTGTTTCCCCTTCATGAAGATTCATCTGCATTGTCCTGTTTACGCCATAAAATATAAAGAATACGTTAAGAGTACGCAGGTAGAATAAATCTGCCAAACCTAATAGATTCATCAATAAAAAATAAATCCCAATTCCGAGGAATATTAAAAAACCGTTTGTTATTTCTTTAGGTAATTTCATAGTGGTTATTTTTAAAGAAGTTAATAGTAAATATTTGAAAAACAGTTCTATATCAAATTTACTAAAAAAATAACTACGATGATCTAAAAAGAGTTAAAAGTGTTTTTTGAAATTTTATTGAAGTTTACTCACAAAGAACAAAGCATTTTGTTTGTCTTGATTTAATTGGGCTTTTAATAAATCAATAGAACCGAATTTTTGTTCGTCACGAAGATATTGAAGTAACGAAACTTCGATTTTTTTACCATAAATATCAGTATCGAAATCAAAAAGATTGACTTCTATGGTTTGTTTTTGTCCGTTAACAGTTGGGTTAAAACCAATATTCATCATTCCAAAAACTTCCTTTTCATCAATTAAAGCGCGAACTACATAAACTCCGTTTTTAGGAATCAATTTGTATTCTTCTTCAATTTGTATGTTAGCAGTAGGAAAACCAATCGTTCTTCCTAATTGTTTTCCTTGAACGACTTCGCCGGTTAAGAAATAGTCATATCCCAGATATTCATTGGCCAAAATCATATTTCCTTCAGTAAGAGCTTTTCTAATTTTAGTAGAACTTACCGAAACATCCTGAATTTCCTCGGCTGATATTTGTTCGACTTCAAAACCGTATTCAATTCCAAAAGCAATTAAATTGTCAATATTTGCTGTTCTGTTTCTTCCAAAACGATGATCGTGTCCAATAATTATTTTTTGAATATGGAATTGATCTACTAAAATGGAGTGCACAAATTCTTCGGCAGTAAGTCTTGAAAAACTTTCGTTGAACGGATGTATAACCAGATTTTCAATTCCGGTTGCTTCTAAAAGTTTTGTTTTTTCAGAAATTGTATTTAGAAGTTTTATTTCTGATTTTTCCTGCAGAACCATTCTTGGATGCGGAAAAAAAGTAAGCACTAAACTTTCATACTTTCCATTTTCGGTATTATCAGTAATTCTTTCCAGAATTTTTTTATGACCAATATGTACGCCGTCAAAAGTTCCAAGAGTTAAAATTGTTTTCTTGGTCGTATGGAAATCGTTTATAGAATGAAAGAGCTTCAAAACAAATTATTTAAGATGCTGCAAATTTATACTATCTATTTTAAATTTTGTGCTTCATCGAATTGATTTTTTAAGAAGATTCGCTTTCTTTTGCCGAAAAAAGAATCGATTCGTCGACTAAAAAACGTTTATTATCGTTTACATGTAAGAATTTGATTTAAATCTATTAATTTTGATATATATAAAAGCCTCTTTTAAGTATGAAAAAACAACTACTTTTTTTAATGTTTATATTTTGTTGTGTAGAACTTCATGCTCAAAGTGATGATTTATGGCAAAGATCAGGTTCTGCTTCAGCCGTAAAAAAACAGACAGGGTCTAAAGATTCTGATAAATTGTATTATCGATTAAATACAGATTTTCTAAAAGCAAAACTTTCACCTACCACATCAAAACAGTCAAAAAGTAATCGTACTGAAATTACAATTCCTAATGCTGAAGGTGTTTTAGAAAGATTTCAAGTTTGGGAATCTTCAAATTTTGATCCTGAACTTCAGGCAAAATATCCGGAAATTAGATCGTATGAAGGAAGCGGTTTAGATGATAAATCGGCAAAAATACATTTTAGTTTTTCGCCGAATGGTTTACAAACAATGGTTTTTCGCACACATAAAGGAACTGAATTTATAGAAGAAAATCCAGATAATAAAACAGAATATGTTTTGTTTTCTTCTAAAAGTGAAACCTCAAAAGCCAAATTGTCTTGTAAAACAGCAGATTTAGTTTCGCAAAATGCTAATACATCAAAGACAGCAAAAACGACTTCAAATAATAAAGTATTTAAAACGATGCGTTTAGCATTGTCTTGTACAGGAGAATACACCGCATTTTTTGGAGGAACAAAAGCCGGGGCATTAGCAGGAATGAATGCTACATTAACAAGGGTAAACGGAATTTTAAATAGAGATTTAGCAGTGCAGTTGATTTTAATTGCAAATAACGATGCTTTGATTTATACAGATGCATCTACAGATCCATACTCGAATGCAAATAAAGGAACTTCTACAGATACAGATGGTAATGATTTTTGGAGTAAAGAAGTTCAAAGTACAATTACGAATGTAATTGGTGAAGGTAATTATGATATAGGGCATTTATTTGGAGCTTCTGGCGGAGGAGGAAATGCTGCCTGTATTGGCTGTGTTTGTGTAAGTCCAACACCATCTAATGTAATAGGAAAAGGAAGCGGTTATACTTCACCATCAAACAGCAGACCTCAAGGCGATACATTTGATGTTGATTTTGTGGTTCATGAAATTGGTCATCAATTAGGTGCCAATCATACATTTTCTTATGATATCGAAGGTACGGGAGTAAGTGTAGAACCAGGAAGCGGTTCTACTATTATGGGATATGCCGGTGTAACGGATAATTATAATATACAGGATAATTCAGATGACTATTTTGCATATGCCAGTATTCTTCAAATACAAAATAACCTTGCAGGAAAAAGTTGTCCGGTTAGTACTAGTATAACAAATAATCCGCCAACGATTAGTGCAGGTGACGATTTTACAATTCCAATTAGTACACCGTTTATTTTAACCGGATCAGGTTCTGGTTCTGATAATCTTACCTATACTTGGGAAGAGAACGATAACGCAACAAATACTTCTGGCGATAATAGTATTGCTTATGCAGCAAAACCAAACGGGCCTTTATTTAGATCAATACCTCCGGGAACTATACCAGTTCGTTACATGCCAAGTTTTGATTATGTACTTCAAAACAGGCTTACAACAAGATGGGAATCAGTTTCGTCAATTGCAAGAACTCTAAATTTTACTTTAACAGGAAGAGATAATGGTGCTTTGGGTCTCGCTCAAACTAATACTGACGGAATGGTAGTAACAGTAACACCATCTGCCGGACCTTTTGCCTTAACTTCTCAAAATACTAATGATATAAGCTGGCTGCAGGGATCGTATCAAAATATTACATGGAGCGTTAATAATACGAATACACTTCAAGGTTCTTCGACAGTAAATATCAAATTATCTACAGATGGAGGATTGACTTTTCCAACTATTCTGGCTGCAGCAACAGCAAATGATGGTTCAGAAACAGTCTTGATTCCGGAAGGTCTTGAGTCAGCTACAAATTGCAGAATTTTGATTGAGCCAACTGCCAATATTTATTATGCATTAAACAGCAAATCATTTGCAATTGGTTACACTTCAACCACAAACTGTAGCGATTATAGTTTTGGAAGTTCTTTTAGTATTCCATACGGAACTTCATTTACAACCAGAAATGCTGCCGTTCCATCATCAACGGGAACTGTGTCTGATGTAAACGTTTCGATTAATGTTACTCATGCAAGATTCTCAGATCTTGAAATTCAAATCGTAAGTCCAAAGGGAACTATTGTTCGTTTATTTGATAAAGGATGTGCCAGTACAAACTCAACTTTAGCATTACAGTTTGACGATTCTGGAGCTAATTTGCAGTGCTCTTCAACAACAAGTCAAATAGTTCTTCCAACAGATGCGCTGAGTATTTTTAATGGAGAAAATCCAGAAGGGAATTGGACGCTTAGAGTTCGTGATGCAGTAGTTGGAAGTTTTGGTACAATAAATTCGGCTTCGATAAATATCTGCAATCAAACTTTTACTTTGGGTGTAGACATACCTGTAACTGAAGAAGTAATTTCGTATCCAAATCCTACTAAAGGAACGGTTACAGTTGAATTTAAAAGTCAATCAAAAGAAGGAACGCAAATATACATTCACGATATACTTGGAAAAACAGTTTATTCAGAATCTTTTGAGCATGTTGATAATTTTAATAAACAAATTACAATGCCTATTGGATCTTCATCTGGAGTGTATTTTTTGACAATTGTTGATGGAGATAAAAGAACTGTTAAGAAAATTATCTTAAATTAGAATTTTAATCTTTACGAATTTGCCATTGCCATACAGACAATACTGATTTTTGCTCCCGGAATTTTGAGTAAAGCACGAGAACAAGCTTCGAGAGTTGCTCCGGTGGTTAGAACATCATCTACAATTAAAAAATGTTTGTTTTGATTTTTTTCGGATAAATGAACATCAAAACTGTTTTCGATATTTTCAGATCTCCCTAAAAGATTCTTTTTTGATTGTGTTTTAGAATATTTCTTTCGGTATAAAATAGAATTATCGAAAGGAATTTTTAAGGTTTCAGATAAAGCTTTTCCAAATGTTGTAACCTGATTATAACCTCTTTCCTTAAATTTTCTGGGATGAAGCGGTACAGGAATTATAACATCAAACGGATTTTTGAGTTTTAGTTCCTTTAAATCTTCTGCATGCCAATTGCCCAAAACTGTTCCAATTTCTTCGTGTCCTTTATATTTTAAATTATGGATGAGTTCCTGAACAATGCCTTGTTTATTAAAGTATAAAAAAGCAGATACATGTTCGACTTCGACCTTGCCGTAGAATTTTTTGACAGCCTGATTATCTGGATCTAAATGATATTGTGTTAAAGGCATTTCATGCCTGCAGTTTGTACATAAAACCGTTTCATTAGTCATTAAAACAGAGCGGCATCCGGAGCAGACTTTAGGAAAAAAGAGATCAATAATAAAATTAAACACAAATAGAAAGAATTTAGTTACAAAAATAACCAAAATAGGCCTTCAATCTTTTTTATTTTTCTTTTTTTTATAACTACTTTTTATATTTTTGCATTACTATGGCAAAACAAGAAGATATATTTAAGAATGTGGTTTCGCACGCAAAAGAGTACGGATTTATTTTTCCGTCAAGCGAAGTGTACGACGGTTTAAGTGCAGTGTATGATTATGCACAAAACGGTGTCGAATTAAAAAAGAATATCCGTGAATATTGGTGGAAATCAATGGTTCAGATGAATGAAAATATTGTGGGCCTTGATGCTGCAATATTAATGCATCCAACAACCTGGAAAGCTTCAGGCCACGTTGATGCCTTCAATGATCCCTTAATTGATAATAAAGATTCTAAAAAAAGATATAGAGCAGACGTTTTAGTTGAAGATTTTGCTGAAAAAATTCATCAAAAAGCGCAAAAAGAAATTGACAAAGCAAAAGCTCGTTTTGGTGATGCATTCAACGAACAGGAATTTATTACAACAAATGCCCGTGTAGTTGAATATTTGGCCAGAGAAAAAGAAATCAGAGAGCGTTTAGGACGTTCTTTAGGAAACGGAGATCTTGAAGATGTAAAAGCTTTGATCGAAGAACTTGAAATCGCTGATCCTGAAACTGGTTCAAGAAACTGGACAGATGTAAAACAGTTCAACTTAATGTTTGGAACTAAATTAGGAGCTTCTGCAGAAAATGCAATGGATCTTTATTTGCGTCCCGAAACAGCACAGGGTATTTTCGTAAACTTTTTAAATGTTCAGAAATCTGGCCGTATGAAAGTTCCTTTTGGAATTGCTCAAACAGGTAAAGCTTTTAGAAATGAAATTGTTGCAAGACAATTTATTTTCCGTATGCGTGAATTTGAACAAATGGAAATGCAGTTTTTTGTACGTCCGGGAGAAGAAATGCAATGGTACGAACACTGGAAACAAACGCGTTTAAACTGGCATTTATCTTTAGGATTAGGAAAAGAGAATTACCGTTTTCATGATCACGAAAAATTAGCGCATTACGCAAATGCAGCAGCAGATATCGAGTTTAATTTTCCATTTGGTTTCAAAGAATTAGAAGGAATCCACTCTCGTACTGATTTTGACTTAAAAGCACATGAACAATATTCAGGAAGAAAATTACAATATTTCGATCCGGAATTAAACGAAAACTATGTGCCATACGTAGTTGAAACATCTGTAGGTTTAGATCGTATGTTCCTTGCAGTTTTTGCTACTTCATTACAAGAAGAAACTTTAGAAGACGGTTCTGAAAGAACAGTTCTAAAATTACCTGCAGTTTTAGCGCCGACAAAAGCAGCAGTTTTACCATTAGTTAAGAAAGATGGATTGCCAGAAATCTCAAAGAAAATCATTGAAGATTTAAAATGGGATTTCAATGTTTCTTATGATGAGAAAGATGCAGTAGGCCGTCGTTACAGAAGACAAGATGCATTAGGTACGCCATTCTGTATTACTGTAGATCATCAAACTCTGGAAGACGAAACGGTAACAATTCGTCATAGAGATACTATGAAACAAGATCGTGTAAAAATATGTGAATTAAGAGGTATTATTGAAAACGAAGTTTCGATGAAAAACTGGCTGATGAAAATGTAATTTTAAAATATTACGATATACAAATCCCAAATTCCGTAAAAGGAGTTTGGGATTTTTTTATTTAAAAAGATGTATTTAATCGATAAATTCTGCATTTTGTCATTTTGTGTTAACATTTGAATATAATCTGTTAACAATGAAACTGTTAGTTCTTTTAAAATTGTAATTTTAATTACGAATAAAAGAGCCAGATTTATTTTTTATAAGAATAGAGAAAAAAAATATATAAAAAATACAAGAACTCTCTTATATTCGTAAAAAGTCAATAGAACCTAAATTGAAAAAGTATTCGTATATAATTATTGATGATGACGCAGATAGTATTTCGAAAACCCAGACAATTGCGGAAGGTTTTTCGGAATTATTGTTTCTGGCATCGGCAGTGAATTATCAGGACGGCTTAAATTTGGTTTTAGAATACAAACCTTCACTTGTATTTTTAGAAATAGATCCTAAAAAATCCTCAAGCAATTTATCGCTTGTGTTTATTAACGAGCTTCATCGTTTTTTAAATGTACTGCCCCGGATTGTTGTTTTAACGTCTAAAAAAGATGCAGCATTTGAAGCTATAAAATATGGTGTTTTCGATTATATATTAAAACCGCTGGTTACGGCCGAATTATTAAAAACCATTTTAAAATTAAACCGCCTGTCGGAAGAAGCAAAATCGGGTGATTTTAAGAAAGAAATTCCTCTAGTTGTAACATCTGATGCAAAAGTGCGTCAAATAGTCGAAAAACCGCTCGTAATCTGTATCAAATCATACGGTGATCATCGTTATATAAATGCAGATGATATCAGCTATTTTCAGGCAGATAATAATTCGACGGATATTTATTTAAATTCGGGAGAAATGATAACGGCCTTTAAAACTTTAAAACATTTTGAGCATGTTTTATCGTATCCTTTTGTCAGAATTCATAATAGTTATATTATCAATCGAAATTACATTGCGAGGATTCATAACGGAAACTCAATGTGTTACATAAAAAACTCCTCGAAAAAGATTCCTTTTTCGAAAACTTACAAATCAAATGTTGATTTAATTATCAGCGATTTTTCTGAAGGAAATTACTTAGAAGTCTAATAATTAGATGTTTACATTAATTTGCTATCCATTGACTATCAATTGGGTACGATCTACCACAAACTGATTTTTTCGTATATATATTTTTTGATTTCGGACTTAGTTTTACACCGTGATTGACACCAAAACAATCACTAAGCCCCAAATAAATATAAAAAAATAAAACACCTCAAAACATGAAAAAAACAGCTTTAACTTTCGGATTATTCTCACTAGTAGTAGTAGCAACTTCTTTTGCAAACCCTGTAGCATCTAACGCATCTGCTGATAAAAGTATAGATATAAGTTTTGATACAGATGGAAGCCAGCAAGGAAGAAATGGCAGAAAAACAGATGAGTATATGTCATCAGATCAAATGAACTTAAACAATGGTCAATTTAAAAGTTTTAATTCTGAAAGTCAATTAACAAAATCAAGAATTAAATTGGACTAAGTGTTCAACAAAATTTAATATTAGAAAAAAGTTGTCAGTTTTTTGGCAGCTTTTTTTTTGTGTTTATAGTTTTAGTATTTTTGGTGAAAATCAAAATATAAATTGAAAAAACACCAGCAGATATTATTGTCTTTGCTTATTGTTTTATTTGCTTGTACAGATAAAAAAAAGAATGATTTAGCTTTAAGCCTTTCAAAAGACAGTCTTTCTATTTATTTCTCTTTAGCAAATGATATAGATCTGCCTTTTCATTATAAACAAAAATATAATAAACGGGCTTTTGATATTGTGAAGAATCAAAAAGATGATTCACTCAAAACAGTAAATCTTTTCAAAGTTGCAAATCGCTATTATAACATGAGTGATTGGCATTCGTTTCAAAATGTTTCAAAATTAGTTTTAGAAAAATCAATACGAAATAAGGATTCTATCAATATTGCCAAAGCATATACTTATTTAGGCGATTATTATCAATCACAAACTATTTCAGATAGTGCTTTTTTAAACTATTTTCGGGCAGAGAAAATATATATGGAGATCAATGATAATCTTCACTTAGCTAAAACTTTTTTAATTAAGGCAGATCTGCAATTAACCCAAGGTGATTTTTTTGAAAGTGAAATAACAGTTTTTAAAGCTCTTAAAATATTAAAAGATGAAAAAAATGTTGGAAGAGATATTTATGACAGCTATAATTTATTAGGTATTATATACAACGAACGTGAAGAGTATGAAAAGTCTCTTGAATATCATAATAAAGCATTAATTACGCTTGAAGACAAATCAATTCCATTAGATCTTCAGTTAAAAGCAACTTCGTTAAATAATATTGGCTTCGTTTATTTAAGGATGAATAATTTCGCCAAAGCAAAAGATTATTTATCTAAAGGATTGAAGGAAAAAGATTTGTATAACGGAAATACTGATTTGTATGCAATGCTCTTAGATAATTTGGCCGTATCTAAATTTAAATCAAAAGATTTTACAGGATTACCTGAACAGTTTTATGATGCTTTGAAAATCAGGGACAGTTTGAAATTAGAATCAGGAATTATAATAAGTAAAATTCATTTATCTGAATATTATGCTTTAAAAAAAGATACTTTACGTGCAATTCAATTTTCAAAACAAGCATTAAATTTATCCAGAAGCACAAATAAAATAAAAAACACATTAGATGCACTTAAACAGATTGCTGTTGTAGATCCTAAAAATGCAGCAAAATATTCCCGTGAATACATTCGCCTTAATGATAAAATGCTTAAAGCAGAGCGAAATATGGGAGAAAAATTTTCTCGTATAGAATACGAAACCAACGAAATAAAAGACCAAAATTCCAGCTTGCAGGAAAAAAACAAAACCCTGATTTATGTTTTCAGTATCTGTACTTTGATTGGTTTATTTTTCTATGTTTACAAAACACAGCAGGCAAAAAACAGAGAACTGCTTTTTAAACAGCAGCAGCAAATTGCAAACGAAGACATTTACAATTTAATGATTTCACAGCAGAATGAAATTGAATTAACCCGAATTAAGGAAAAGAAAAAAGTAGCTCAGGAATTACACGATGGAGTTTTAGGCCGAATGTTTGGAGTTAGAATTAGTTTAGACAGTTTGGATAAAATTGATGAAGCAGAAGCGGCAGAAAAACGCAGGAAATATTTAGCCGAGCTGAAACATATTGAAGAGGACATACGTGAAATTTCGCATGACTTAAATAGAGAAAAATCTGAATTAATTAATAATTTTGTAGTAATTTTAAATAAACTATTTGATAATCAAAAAAATACGTATCCTTCAAAACTGGAAACTTCTTTTGATTCGCATATAAAATGGGAGCTTGTAAACAACATAGTAAAGATTAATTTATATCGAATAATTCAGGAAGCACTTCAAAATTGTAATAAATATGCAAAGGCAGATACAATAAAAGTAGAGTTTAAAAGTGAAATTGATCATTTGGTTTTATCAATTTTAGACGATGGAGTTGGATTTAATGTCAGACGTACAAAAAATGGTATCGGTTTGCATAATATCGAATATAGAGCAGCAGAATGTAAGGGTACAGTTGCAATAAAATCTGCCAAAGGAGAAGGGACACTTCTTATAGTTAAAGTTCCAATCGATCAAAAAATTAACCTGCAGAAAAATGACATTTAATTTGAAATCCCCAATTTCGGAATTAATTAAGCCTAAAATCTTAATTGTAGATGATCATCCTTTTATAATTGAAGGATACAAAAATGCTATAACCCGCTATAAAACCAATGAATATGAGTTTGAAATAGCACAAGCTCATGATTGCAGATCGGCCTATGATTTATTAGAAGATCAAAACACGCCGCAGTTTGAAATTGCTTTTCTGGATATCAGTATGCCGGCTTACGAAGAAAAAAATCTTTTTTCTGGCGAAGACCTTGCTAAACTTATCATGAAAAAAATGCCATATTGCAAGATCATTCTCTTGACAATGTACACAGAACTGCTCAAGATAAAAACAATTATAAGAACAATTAATCCAAACGGATTGATAATTAAAAATGACCTTACTTTTGATGAGCTTCTCCTGGCCTTTGATAAAGTAATGAACAATCAAAAATATTACAGTCAGTCAGTAGTTAAAATGCTCAATCAGTCACCGCACAATTCAATAGAAATAGATGAGTTTGATAAACAAATTTTATTTCACTTGTCAAAAGGTACTGAAGTATCTGAAATGCCTCAATATATCCCCATTTCTTTAACCGAAATTGAAAAACGAAGAGTAAGTCTTAAAGAACTCCTTAAAGTAAGATCTGGCTCAGATGACGATTTAGTTAAAGAAGCCAAAAGCAAAGGGCTCTTTTAAAATTTTAGATTTAAGAATGTAGATTTTAGATTTAAATGCATAAAAATAAAACCTGACAGAATCTAATTCTGTCAGGTTTTATAAACTGAGACTGAATACTGAGACTGAATTTATTCACTCAAAGCATCCCAGCCGCGTGCTTTTAAAGCAATCTTGGTATTAGCACGGGTTACCAAATGAATTCCTTCGCTTTCATCTGCCATGTGGCCAATGATAGAAAAGTTTGGGTTTCCTTTTATCTTATCAAAATCATTAATATCAATCGTAAAAAGGAGTTCATAGTCCTCTCCGCCATTAATAGCAACGGTTGTACTGTCGATATTAAACTCTTCGCAAGTAGAAATAAACTGCGGATCTAATGGAAGTTTATCTTCATATAAATTACAGCCCACTTTTGACTGTTTGCATAAATGTATAATCTCTGAAGATAAACCATCAGAAATATCAATCATTGAAGTTGGCTTAATTTCAAGGGCATGCAAAAGCGTACGAACATCTGTTCTGGCTTCTGGTTTTAATTGTCTTTCGACCAAATACGTATAAGGATCTAAATCCGGCTGACTGTTTGGATTTACCTGAAAAACCTGCTTCTCACGTTCTAAAACCTGTAATCCCATATAAGCCGCGCCAATATCTCCCGTTACAACCAGTAAGTCGGTTTGTTTGGCACCGTTTCGGTAAGCAATTTCATTTTCATCAGCTTCACCAATTGCTGTAATACTTATAATTAATCCTTTTTGAGATGAGGTAGTATCGCCGCCAATAACATCTACTTTGTATTCTTTTGCTGCATGTGTAATACCTTCAAATAATTCTTCTAAAGCTTCCAGCGGAAAACGATTAGAAACAGCAACCGAAACTGTAATCTGAGTTGGCTTTGCATTCATAGCGCAAATATCAGACAGGTTTACTACAACTGCTTTATAGCCTAAATGTTTCAAAGGCATATAAGCGAGGTCAAAGTGAACACCTTCAATTAATAAATCGGTTGAAATAACAGTTTTTTTGTCTTTAAAATCAAGAACAGCTGCATCGTCGCCAATACTTTTTAAAGTAGATTCTTGTGTAACATCAAAGTTTCGTGTTAAATGCTCAATTAAGCCAAACTCGCCTAATTGTGATATGCTGGTACGCTGCGGATTTTTATCTTCGATCATTTTTTCTGAGTTCCAAAGTTTGTAAGGAGCAAAGGTACAAAGGTTTTTTTTAAAGATGCTAAGATTCTGAGAAGCTAAGGTTCTAAGTTTTTTTTTCACTGCATTGCGGTGCTTTCTAGGACAGAGAAAATATTTTTAAAATTATTTTTTCCTGCTGACAAACTGTTGTCACCGGCCCATTTTAATTTTGAATTGTAGAAATTTAAAAACTTAAAAATTATGAAAACGTTAGAAGCACAAGTAATTACTTCAGAAGATTTATTAAAACACTGGCAGGGACACCGCGCACTTACGCGTCGTTTAATTGAACTTTTTCCTGAAAAAGATTTCTTTGAGTTTTCAATTGGCGGTATGCGTCCTTTTGCAAAATTAGTTGATGAACTTTTAGCTATTGCAGTTCCGGGTTTGAAAGGAATTGTGACTAAAGAAACAACACCATTTTCAGAAGAAGCAGAAAAACTCGTTTTTAAAGCACAGTATCTTGAAAAATGGGATCAGGCAACAGAAGAAATCAATAAATATTGGGAACAATTATCTATTGAAGATTTCAGCGAAACCTTTAATCTTTTTGGGCAGTATGAATTTCCTGTTATTCAAAATATCTTGTATTTTATTGATAACGAAGTTCATCACCGCGGGCAGGCATACGTATATTTAAGAGCTTTAAACATCGAACCGCCATTTTTTTGGGAAAGATAATTCTATGATTTTCATAACTTTATAAACAAATCTAAAATTTAAGGACCATGAGCTTAAAAAAGATAATGTTAAATTATGCAGATTACAATTTATGGGTAAACCAGCAATTTGTAAACTGGCTGTCGCCAAAGCCAGATGATTTGCTCTATGCCGAAGTTCCTTCGAGTTTCTCGACAATTATGAAAACCCTCGATCATATTTGGTCAACTGAAGAATATTGGTTTTCTGTGATTTCAGAGACTGCAATGTCTGAAAAGAAAACAGAAAATGAATTATCGAAAGAAGAAATATTCGACGGGCTTTTAAATTCATCTGCAAAATTGAAACATCTTATTAATTCATTGTCAGAAGAAGATTTGGTTAAAGAAGTTAAAATTACTAATCCGTGGTTTGAGTGCGAACTGCCAATTTCTGAGTATGTAATCCAGGTTATTAATCATGGAACTTATCATAGAGGCCAGATTGTAACAATGGGACGAAATATTGGCATTACAGATGCCTCAAATACAGATTACAATTTTTATAATGTTGTTAAACAAAAATAGAAATAGATAAAAAAACTCCTGAAGATAATTCTATCAGGAGTTTTTTCTATAAAAGCCTTTGTTTGTTGATTTCTAATAATTTCAAAACATTGGTTTTTAATATTTCAGGTTCCAGAATTTCGGCATAATCTCCAAACATAAGAAACCATCTTGGAAATGCACTAGTAATATCTCTTGACATAAAAGTCATTTCTATTTTTTCATCGACTTCTTTTTGTGAAATAAAACCATGATATTTTCTCTCAGTTGCCAAATATCTCGCGATTTTACGGTCAATTAAAAGACGGACTTTTGTTGTTGGGCAGGTTTCAGTTTTGGTTAAATAGGTTTCCAGCGCATCGTGTTCAATCGTAAAATCAATATCTGTTTTTTTTATTTCCTGAATTCTGTCGGTTCTAAACTGTCGGTAATCTTTTCGAAGATGGCAGTATCCCAGAAAATACCAATTATTATTATCATGAAAAACCCCTACTGGCTCCAGATTACGTTGAGTAGTTTCGTCTTTATCAAAAGTTTTATAGGTTAAAAGAATTTGTTTTTTCTCTGCAATTCCTTCAAAAAGAACCGCCAAAGTGTTTGGCGAATTATCATTAAACATTGGTTCTGCATCCTGCATTACAATTCTGGATTCGATGTTTGAAAGATAATCTTTGTCGTTACTTCTTAAAACAGACTTCAGTTTGTACATCGCAGATCCATAATGTGTTCCCAAAGAAGGATCTGTAAACTTCTGCATTAGTTTTTCGGCAGCAATAAAACTGCTTACTTCTTCGCGGGTAAACATTACAGGAGGCAGTCTGTACCCGTCCATTAAAGCATAACCAACTCCAGCTTCACTGTAAATAGGAACTCCAGAAGCTTCGAGAGTTCGAATATCCCTGTAAATCGTTCTTAAACTGCATTCAAAACGATCTGCCAATTCCTGCGCTTTTACAATTTTTTTTGATTGTAATTGAATCAGAATGGCAACAATTCTATCAAATCGTTTTGGGGTTTCGTCTAGCATTTCTTTTAAGATTCTAAGGTTCTGAGCAGCTAAGCATTTTTTACAGCTTTAAAGATTCAAAGATACAAATGAAAAAAGTAAAGAAAATAAAAAAAGCTGTTCCAAACTGGAACAGCTTTTTTTAATAAATCGTAGAAATGAATTAAAATCTGTACAAAACTCCAAATTGAGGCTGATCGAAAATGTTCTCAAATAAATTGATGTTTAATTGAAAAGTATCAGACGATGGACCATTTTCTGGAGAAACACTGTTGTAAGCCAAAACATTTGCCAAAACAAAAGTTACTGCGATGTTTTTAGTTACAAAGTAATTTAATCCCACATTAATATCAGCAGTTAAGCTGTTATCAGTATCACTGCCGGCCAGCGGTGTTTCGGTTTTATTTCTTCCATAACCTAAACCAACTTCAGCATACGTTTTCAAACGTTTTTTGTCCAATTCTAAGAAATAATAACGAGCAAAAGCGCCAATTCCGAATACATTGGTTTTAATACCTGTTGCTTCTTCTTTATTACTGGAGTAATCTATTTTTGCTCCAACTGCAAATTTGTCATTCAATAAATAGCCAAACTTTGGACTGAATCCATAATAATCATTCTCGCCTCCGGTACTAATTTTTATTGAACCCTCGAGAATCATGTCGCCTTGTTGGAAGGTCACGCCTTTTGCAGAGTTCATTTCAGAGTCGACTTCATCCTGTTGAGCATTTGCAAATGAGAAAGTCAGCATTGATAAAATAATAAAAAATCTAGTTTTCATGATATTAGTTTTAAAAGTTGTAAGATTAAAGTTATATTTTAATGTTAAAACTTTTGAGAATCCTAATCGAATGCATTAAAAAAGAAGCTATAGAGTTAATAATCCTGCTTTTTTATAAGTATTTCCCTGTTTATTTTTGAGGATATTTTAAGATAATTTGGTTTTTAAAATGGATAATAATTAAATATTTGCGAATAAAAAAAACCGATAACATCAGTCATCGGGTTTCTATATATTTTTAATACTTAGTACTTAAATCTTAATACTAAATCTAGTCATTCAATTTCAAAACAGCCATAAATGCTTCTTGCGGAATTTCAACATTTCCTACCTGACGCATACGTTTTTTACCTTTTTTCTGTTTTTCAAGAAGTTTACGCTTACGCGAAATATCTCCACCATAACATTTTGCGGTAACGTCTTTACGAAGCGCTTTAATCGTTTCACGAGCGATAATTTTTGCTCCAATTGCTGCCTGAATTGGAATATCAAATTGCTGTCTCGGAATTAACTCACGTAATTTTTCGGTCATTTTTTTACCAATGTTGTAAGCGTTATCCTCATGGATCAATGCAGAAAGGGCATCCACAGTTTGTGCATTTAAAAGAACGTCAAGTTTCACTAATTTCGAAGTTCTCATTCCAATAGGAGAGTAGTCAAAAGAAGCATAACCTTTAGAAACTGTTTTTAAACGATCGTAAAAATCGAATACAATTTCGGCCAATGGCATATCAAAGTTTAACTCAACACGTTCTGTTGTTAAATAGGTTTGGTTGGTAATTAAACCACGTTTTTCGATACATAAACTCATTACGTTTCCAACGAAATCAGCTTTTGTAATAATTGTAGCTTTAATAAAAGGTTCTTCAACTCTGTCTAGTTTTGAAGGTTCCGGTAAATCTGAAGGATTGTTTACAATTAATGCTTTTTCTGGCTCTTTTTTAGTGTAAGCCAAATACGAAACGTTAGGAACTGTTGTAATTACAGTCATATCGAATTCGCGCTCTAAACGTTCCTGGATAATTTCCATGTGAAGCATTCCTAAGAATCCGCAGCGGAAACCAAATCCTAATGCAGCAGAACTTTCAGGAGTAAAAACTAATGAAGCATCATTCAGCTGTAATTTTTCCATAGAAGAACGTAAATCTTCGTAATCTTCTGTGTCAACAGGATAGATACCGGCAAATACCATTGGTTTTACATCCTCAAAACCAGTAATCATATTTGTAGTTGGTACTTTTGCATCTGTAATCGTATCACCCACTTTTACTTCGCGGGCTTCTTTAATTCCAGAAATCAAATAACCAACATCTCCTGCCGAAACCACATTTTTAGGAACCTGATTTAATTTTAAAGTTCCAATTTCGTCAGCAAAATATTCGTTATCTGTAGCCATGAATTTAATTTTCTGGCCTTTTTTGATTTCACCATTTACAACTCTAAAGATTACCTCAATACCGCGAAACGGATTGTAAACTGAGTCAAAAATCAAAGCTTGTAATGGTTCTTCCGGATCTCCTTTTGGAGGGGGGATTTTTTCAATAATTGCTGCCAAAATATTTTCAACACCAAAACCAGTTTTTCCCGAAGCATGAATAATATCTTCTAATTTACATCCTAGTAAATCGATAATATCGTCGCTTACTTCTTCTGGATTAGCACTTGGTAAATCAACTTTGTTTAAAACCGGAATGATTTCTAAGTCGTTTTCAAGAGCTAAATATAAATTTGAAATCGTTTGTGCCTGAATACTCTGAGCCGCATCTACAATCAAAAGCGCACCTTCGCAGGCAGCAATAGATCTCGAAACTTCGTATGAAAAGTCAACGTGTCCCGGAGTATCAATTAAGTTTAAGATATATTCTTCGCCTTTGTATTTGTATTCCATTTGAATGGCGTGACTTTTTATGGTAATACCACGCTCGCGCTCCAGGTCCATGTTGTCAAGCAATTGTGCTTTTTCTTCACGAGCTGTAACGGTTTGTGTTGCGCCTAATAATCTGTCCGCCAGTGTACTTTTACCGTGGTCAATGTGTGCAATAATGCAAAAGTTACGAATCTTCTTCATTTTAGTATATCAGTTCTCTATCGAGTTTAAGTATTTTTTTGATGTAAAATGCGCTGTAGCAATCGCTTTAACACATATTATCAAGTGGCAAAGATAGCGCAAAGTTTTGGATTCTGGAATTTAGTTGAAGGATTTTGAAATTTGAAGCCAAAAAGCTGTATTTCAATATCTAAACTCGTTCATTCTTTTATAATTACGGTTTACCATTCAATCAAAAACTTGAAGAATGTTTGTGTTTATAGATTTATTTCAATCGTTGCTTGTCGAAAAAACAGCCAAAATGAATTTTAGCCGGGTTATTTGTAAAATTTGTGCGAATAATTGTCGTTTAGATCAAATATGATTATACTTGTAGTCATTACAACCATAAGATTGATCAGCTTTGGTTTTTTGCATTATTTTCTTAGAATTTATCTGTGCACGAGATACATCTTCGAAGTAATAAAATGAGTTTTTACTATTTACTAATTTAACCCCAACAAATTATGAAAAAACAAACTATGCAGCTTGCCGCTAAATTTGGCAGGCTTTCAAATGAAGAAATGAAAAATATAAATGGCGGCGTAACACCCGTTGGCCGATTTACAGTTCCTAAAAGTATTTGTGCTTCAGGATATGGTTTAGTAGCCACGGGCTGTCAGGGAAGTTCTTATCCTATGCTTGATGGTTATACCTGTGTTTTGACCTGTTTATAGTCAAATTGAATTCAAATAAAAAATGGGCATCAATAATCGATGCCCATTTGTATTTTAAAACTCAAAATTAAATCCTTTTTCGGTCAGTTTTTTATAAATATCCGGATCAAATTTGTAGAGTTTTGCAGCTCTGTGCGATACATCCTGTTGTTTTTCGTCGAGAGCGACTAATAATTTCATGTGCAGAATTTTTCGTCTAAAGTTTGATTTGTCCAATTCAATTCCAAGAATTTCTTCATACAAATGCATCAACTGCAATAAAGTAAATTTTTCTGGCAGGAGATTAAAACCAATTGGTGCCTGGCGCACACGATTTTGAAGTTGTAATAAACTGAAATTTAAAATTTCGTTATGGTCAAAAATTAAATTTGGGATTTCTTTAATCTTACACCATTTTGCTTCTCGCACATCTAAACTGGCTTTTACATTATAATCTTCCTGATTTACGAGAGTATAATATCCAATTGTTACAATTCGACGGTCTAAAACACGACTCGGATTTGTAAATGCTTTTAACTGTTCCAGGTAAATGTTGTCAAGACTAGTAAGTTCATAAATAATTCGGTGAGCGGCATCATCGGCACTTTCTTGTCTTTTCATCCAGCCTCCAAGAAGTCCCCAGCTTCCTTCGCTTTCTCCTCCGGCATGTTGAACTAAAAGTACTTCAAGGCTTTCTTTTTTGAAACCAAAAATTACGCAGTCAACTGAAATACCATCAATTTCGGGTGTTACAGTATTGGCGGCAATGCAGCTGTTTGTTTGTGAGTTTTTTTTAGATGATGATATTGCCATTGTATGCTTTTATAAGCGGTTTTTAAAATTCAAAATTGAATCCTTTTTCAGTCAGTTTTTTATAAATATCCGGATCAAACTTATATAGTTTAGCTGCTCTGTGTGAAACATCTTGTTGTTTTTCATCTAAAGCGACCAATAATTTCATGTGCAGAATTTTTCTTCTAAAATTAGATTTATCCATTTCAATTCCAAGAATTTCTTCATAAAGATGCATCAACTGCAGTAAAGTAAACTTTTCCGGAAGCAGATTAAATCCAATAGGAGCCTGACGAACACGGTTGCGAAGATTTTGTATACTGTAAGATAAAATTTCGTTGTGATCGTAAATCAAGTCCGGTATGCTGTTGATTTTGTACCATTTGGCATCAGATGCTGTAAAACCGGCTTTAATATTGTAATCTTCTCTTTTTACAAGAGCGTAATATCCTATAGTTATAACACGTCGAAGCGGAAAACGATCCGGATCTCCAAAAGCCTTAAGCTGCTCCAGGTAAATATTATCAAGTCCGGTAAGCTCGTTCAATAAACGATGTGCGGCATTATCTGTACTTTCTCTTTTATAAATCCATCCGCCGGGAAGTCCCCATTTTCCTTTGCTAATACCTTCAGCATGCTGCACTAAAAGGACTTCAAGGCTTCCTTCATCAAAACCAAAAACAACACAGTCAATGGTTATTGCATTCATTGCATTTTGTTCGCTTTTTGCAACAGATTCGGCATCTACTTTTTTATCCATGTGCGAAATAAATTTTGACAAATTAAACAAATAAAATGCATAACTGCCTTTTTTGATTACTTAATATTTTTTTAACAAAGTAAAAAATTGACGTTCAGTGATTTAAATTTTACTAAAAAAATGATCTGAAAATTTAATCTTCTTTAAATGTCTGATTATCAAATTTATAATTGGAAGTTTTTTTCTGAATCTTTTATTTCTATTTAGTAAGAGATCTTATTGTATTGACAAAAACACCTTACTATAAATCAGAATCAAAAAAAAATAACCTTAATATTTTGCTAAAATAGAAAAAAAGTTTTACACTTGTAGTCAAATTTACCATAAGATAAGTTCATGATGACTATAAGTTTTAAACGAACCATTTTATGCTTAACAAAATCAGTCTAAAGTATTTTAAATAATTTGATGATTTCACTACAAACCATTCTCTATGAAACTTACACTTTAATCAATAAAAACCGTAACTAACTTAAATTTAAACCAACTCTTATTAACTATGAAAAGCAAAGATTGTATGAAAACAACAGTTTTATCGTTTTGTACGACGCTGTTGTTTAGCTTATTTATGATACAGACGGGTTATGCTCAGGCACAATCCAAGTCTGTAAGTGGAAATGTAACATCGGCTGTTGACGGAATGGGAATCCCGGGAGCCACTGTTGCAGTAGAAGGAACAAAAATTGGTGCCGCCACTGATTTTGATGGCAATTATAAAATAGAAGCAAAAACAGGCGACGTACTTGTATTTACTTTTATTGGATTTAAAACTCAAAAAGTAACTGTAGGAACTCAAAAAACAATTAGTGTTACTTTACAGGAAGAAACTTCAGAACTTAAAGAAGTTGTGGTTATTGGATACGGTTCTCAAAAGAAAACTTTAGTAACCAATGCTGTAACTCAGGTAAGTGGTGAAAATCTTGCCAAAACAAATACTACAAATGCACTTCAGGCATTGCAGGGACAAGCTGCCGGAATCCAGATTACTTCTACTTCGGGACAGCCGGGTGAAGGGTTAAATGTAGTTATCAGAGGTGTAGGTTCAACAGCAGGAAGTACTCCGTTATACGTTGTAGATGGAATACTTACAAGTGATATTTCTTATTTAAGTAACTCAGATATCGAATCGATTTCTGTTTTAAAAGATGCTGCATCTGCCGCTATTTATGGTTCTCAGGCTTCTAATGGAGTTGTCTTGGTGACAACCAAAAAAGGGAAAAGAGGTGCTGCAGGACAAATTACTTTCGATCAATATTATGGTGTGCAGTCAGTAGCCAGAAAAGTAGATTTATTAGATGCAACTGAATACGCTACTATTTTAAATGAAGCAGCAGTAAATTCAGGAAAAAATCCATATTTTACTAATGCTCAGATTGCCAGTATGGGCTCAGGAACAAACTGGATGGACAAAATGCTGGTTGATAATGCGGCTACAAAAAATTTCTCTTTTGGTGCATCGGGAGGTTCAGAAACTTCTGTTTACTCTTCATCTTTGTCTTATTTAGGACAGGAAGGAGTTGTAGGAGGTAAAGATTTATCTAACTATGAGCGTTATAATTTTAGATTCAATTCAGAACATAAATTATACAAAGATGTACTTACTTTCGGTCAGAACTTAGGTTTTGCTTACATCAACAAAAATGGTATTGGAGTTGGAAATCAATACAATAACTCTTTAAGAAGTGCCTATCAGGTATCTCCATTATTACCAATGTACGATGCAAATGGCAACTATTACGACAGCAGCCCAAACAACGAACCTTGGCTGGCTGGTCAGGCAAATCCTTATGCATTAATGGTATACAACAACCAGAATGAAAGCAATAACCAAAAATTGCTTGGAAATGTTTATTTGCAAATTGAGCCAATAAAAAACCTGACATTCAAGACTACTCTAGGACTTGATTATTATGCTGGTGAAGGGCATTCTTATACACCAATATACCGTTTGTCTATTTACGCAAACACTGCTTTTGATAAAGTAAATCAAAACATGAACAAAGGTAAAACGCTTACTTGGGATAACTTATTGACTTATAAGTTTAATGTTGCAGACAATCATCATTTTGAAACTATGGTGGGTACTTCATCTATTAATTTTGACGGTACTACAATTGATGCTACAAATGCAGATTCGTTTTTTGATGATTTAGAACATGCCTGGTTAGACAACACTACCAATAAAGATGGGGCTAAAATTGCTTTTAAAGGAATTAAGCAGCAAACCAAAAGAATGTCTTACTTTGGAAGGTTAAATTATAATTATAAAGAAACTTATTTATTAAATGCAACTTTTAGAGTTGATGGATCTTCAATTTTTTCTAAAGAAAATGAGTGGGGGTATTTCCCATCTGTTTCAGGGGGATGGATTGTATCAAACGAAGAATTTTTGAAAGATTCAAAAGTTTTAAACTTTCTTAAATTAAGAGCAAGCTGGGGACAGGTTGGAAATCAGAATGCAAGGGCTTTCCAATACTTATCACCAATAAAAGTGAATAATACAAACTATTCTTTTGGAGACGAAGAAGGAGTATTGACTCCGGGTGCCTATCCAAACAGATTGTCTAACTTAGATTTAAAATGGGAAACTTCAGAGCAGATTGACCTTGGTTTTGATGCCAGATTTTTAAATAACGCTTTAAATCTTAATGTTGATTTTTATAAAAAAACAAACAAAGACTGGTTAATACTTGCTCCAATTTTAGCAACTGCCGGTGCCGATGCTCCTTTTATTAATGGTGGAGATGTAGTCAATAAAGGGGTTGAGGTAAGCTTAAGTTATCAAAATAAAATTGGTGATTTTAATTACAGCGTAAGTGCAAATGGTGCTTACAATAAAAATACTGTTGGCCAGATACCTGCAGAAGGCGGAATAATTCATGGACTTCCAAACGAACTTTATGATAACTCAAGCGAATTCTACAGAGCACAAAACGGATATCCGTTAGGTTATTTCTGGGGATATAAAACAGGAGGAGTTTTCCAGAATCAGGCACAAATTGACAATTACAAATCTGCAAACGGTGTAGTATTACAGCCTACTGCAGCTCCCGGAGATATTATTTATGTAAACACCAACGGAGATGATAAAATTGATGCGACAGATAAAACAAGCATAGGAAATCCTAATCCTGATTTTACATACGGGTTCTCTATTTCTGCAAATTACAAAGCTTTTGATTTTTCATTAATGGCAAATGGTGTAGCAGGAAATCAAATCGTACAATCGTACAGAAACCAATCTAATGCTTACGGAAATTATACTACTGCAATATTAGATCGCTGGCATGGTGAAGGTTCTTCTAACACAATGCCAAGAGTAACAGAAGACAACCGAAACTTTACGCAGTTTTCAGATCTGTATATTCATAATGGAGATTTCTTAAGAATTAATACCGTAACATTAGGATTTGATTTAGCAAAAATGAAACAGTCAAAACCATTTTTTGCAAGTCAGTTTAGAGTTTATTTCTCAGTATTAAATCTGTACACTTTTACCAAATATAATGGTATGGATCCTGAAATTGGATTTGGTTCTTCAAATGATGATCAAAAGTTTTCGTCAGGGGTTGATGTGGGTTACTATCCAAGACCAAGAACATTCATGATGGGATTAAATGTTAAACTTTAATAATAAAAAAATGAAAAATACCTATTTATATATTTTCTTTTTGGGTTTATTGTCTCTAGGTTCTTGCAGTTTAGAAACTGAGCCGTTAACACCAATAGATACAAGCTTTTATAAAACAAAAAATGATGCTTATGTAGCATTAGTGGGCTGTTATGACGGATTACAAGTGGCAACAGGAGGAGCAGGTCTTGGAGTTCCGGTAGTAAGTGAAGTAATGTCAGATGATTGTTTTGGAGGAACCGGCAATTCAGATGGCTACAATTATGCAGCAATAGATGAGTTTGATATTTCACGCTCTCCTGGAGATGTTGATTTACTTAATAACAATTGGGTAGCTTATTACAAAGCGATTTACCGATGCAATATGCTGTTATCTAAAATGGATCAGATTGAATGGGATGGAGATACAGCTTTAAGAAATACATACGAGTCTGAAACTAAATTTATCAGAGCATACCTTTATTTTGAAATGGCCCGTTTATGGGGAAGCGTGCCTTTATTGACAGCACCTTCTTCTGAAAATGTTCCTCAGGCAACACCGGAAGAAATTTATAAACTAATAGCTGAAGATTTGGTATTTGCTTCAACCAATCTGCCTACAGAAGCTTATAACGTTAAACCAAACGGACGCGTTACAAAATGGGCAGCAAAATCTTTACTAGGACGTGTTTACCTGTATTATACAGGATATTATGCAAAAAATGATTTAGCTGGTGTAGTTACAAAAACTCAGGCTTTAGCTCATTTAGAAGATGTTATAGCCTCAAGCGGTCATGGTTTAGTAGATGATTTTGCGACTTTATGGCCGGCAGCTTCAGTAGAAAAATATGCAGGCGAAGCCAATAGAGAATTTGTGTTTTCTATAAAATATACTTACACAAGTGATTATAACGGAAATACAGACGGTAACCAATGGATGGTAATGTTCGGAATGAGAGAATTTTCATCTTATCCTTATGGCCGCGGCTGGGGAGTTACCGTAAATGCAAAATTATGGAATGCTTTCAGTGCTACAGATACAAGACGTGCAGCTAGTATAATTGGAATTGACGAAGAAAAAATAAAATTTGATAAAAAGAACAGTCAGAGAGAATATACAGGTTATTACAACAAAAAATATTCACCAATGGTTGACAAAAACGGAGTAGATCTTCCAATTACTTTGGGAAGCCAGTTTTGGGATATCAGTCAGTTTCAGGATTATGTAGTATTAAGATATTCAGATGTTTTATTGATGGCAGCAGAATTAGGAAGCGGTAATGCCCAGGCTTATTTTGATGCTGTTAGAAAAAGAGCGTACAAAGATAATTTTGTATCATCGCCTGCAACTATTGATAATATTATGAATGAGAGACGTTTAGAGTTTGCTCTTGAAGGTATAAGATATTATGATTTATTACGCCAAGGTATCGGAAAAGCTTCTTCAAGTATTGCAGAATCAACGACATTATTGAGCGGCGGAGTTGCGGGAACAAAAACAATTACGGCAGCTAAGATTCAGGAAACAAAAGGGCTTACTCAAATTCCGAATACGCAGATCACATTATCCGGAGGAGTTTTAAAACAAAATGCCGGTTGGTAATTCTAACTAAAAAATCAAAGAAATGAAAAATATTAAATTATTAGTGACATCATTTTTGATGTTAACGGCATTGCTGATATCATCTTGTTCTCCAGATACATACTCTTTGGATGAACCGATGGATAAATCCGATATACATTTTGAAATTACTCAAGACCTTGCAGCAGACCCGGGAGGAAATACTGTAATATTGAAAAACACAACACCAGGAGTTGTTCTTACATGGGATTATGTAACAGGAAAATCCAACAAAGCGGTTGAAACAGTAAAGTATGCCTTTAAAGGTAATTATACGATAAAAATTTCTGCGGTTACTGATGGAGGAATTGTAGAGTTAGACCCAGTAACAGTAACAGTTTCAGCAGATAACTTAAAATATGTAAACGATCCTCTTTGGACAGCTTTATCAGGTGGAGTTGGAAAACAAAAATCATGGGTATTCGACAATGGTAAATATGGTTTAGCACCAGGAGCAATGTCTTATGCAGACCCAAGCGGAACTGTTGAATGGGATAATTTTAGTCCAAACTGGGAACCATCCGGAAATGCTAATTCAAGTACAGATGCAGACATGCACTGGGGAAGATATATGACTTTCAGCCTTGAAGGAGGACCTTTTATGACTGTTCACGAAGCAGATGGAACAACAATAGAAAACGGATCTTATTTCTTAGATATTAATGCTCATACCTTAACAACAAATGGAGCAACAATTCTAAGACCTGACAACTATATTGCAAATGCAAGTAACTGGACATCAAATATCAAAGTATTAAAACTGACAGATAACCAGTTAAGAATTGCTATCATGAGAACCAACAGTGAGGGTGCATGGTGGTATATCTGGAACTTTGTTTCTAAAGAATATGCAGATAATTATGTGCCTATAGTAACTGAACCTGTTGTTGATGAAGGTTTTAATCCAACTTTTGCTTCAGGTGAATTGTTAAAAATGCTTACTGGAGGTGTTGGTGCAGGAAGAATCTGGGCTCTAGATGCAGCAGGAAATCCTGTAGATTGGTTAGCAGCTGGTATTGGATGGACAACAGGACCGGGAAGTTCTTCTGACTGGGGATGGAATCCTGACTGGACAGCTGTTGCAAATAATTCTTGGATACGTTTTGACCAATACGGAGGTAAACAGAATTATACAAGAAGCCAAAATGGTGTGGTAACTTCTGGATTGTTTACTATTAATGCAGAAACCAACGAAATCAATTTAGGGTCAGAAACATTAATTCAGAACCCGTCAAGCTGGATGAACCCAACAACCAATGTGATTAAAGTAGTAAAAGCATATAACAGCGATTTCGGCACTAAAGGTATTTGGTTTGGAACATCTTATGATGCAGGTAAAAATGAATGGTTTGTGTTCCACTACATAATTCCTTAAAAATTCAGAAAGATTTTTTAATTTACTAATAACTTGGAAGCAGCGTTAAAAACTGCTTCCAGGTTATTAAAATTTATAAAACAATGTTGCAGCTAACTTCATATAAAAAACTAGGATTACTATTTGCAGGCTTTCTTTTATTGACAGCATGCAAATCGTCAACAGATCAAAAATTTAGTAACCGAAAAGTTTCTTTTAATGCAGATTGGAGCTTCCATCTTAACGACAGTATTGCAGATAAAGATACTATTGGAGCGGGGACAAAATGGAGAACTTTAGACGTTCCGCACGATTGGAGTATCGAAGGAAAATTTGATGAAAAAAGTCCTGGCGGTTATGGCGGAGGATCGCTTAACGGAGGTTTGGGCTGGTACAAAAAAACATTCAAAGTAGCTGCAGAAGACAGCACAAAAGTTACTTCAATTACTTTTGACGGCGTTTATAAAAACAGCGAAGTCTGGATAAACGGACATTACTTAGGAAAACGTCCAAACGGATATATTGGTTTTCAATATGAAATTACGCCGTACTTAAATTACGGAGACAAAAACAACGAAATAATTGTTAAGGTTGACAATTCAAAACAACCCAATTCACGCTGGTATTCGGGTTCAGGAATTTTTAGAAATGTCTGGATCGAAACCACAGATAAACTTCATGTGGGACAATGGGGAACCTATATTACAACTCCAAAAGTTACAGATGAAAAAGCTTCTGTAAGTATTGAAACCACAATAAAAAATCAATACAAAGAAGGTAAAAAAGCCACAGTAACGACCACTATTTTTAAGGAAAATAAAAAAGTAACATCGGTTACTCAAGATATAACAATCAATGCCAGCGAAAATCAAACCCTGAATCAATCGACAGAAGTTGAAAATCCGATTTTATGGTCAGATGAAAAACCGGAATTGTACACAGCAGTTACCGAAATTTCGCTTGACGATAAAATCATCGATCAATACAAAACCACTTTCGGAATCAGAGATTTCAAATTTGACATAAACAAAGGTTTTATTTTGAATGGAAAACAAGTCAAAATAAAAGGAGTTTGTATGCATCACGATTTAGGTCCATTAGGTTCTGCAATCAACACACGTGCAATCGAACGTCAGTTAGAAATTTTAAAAGAAATGGGCGTAAACGGAATCAGAACTTCTCATAATCCGCCTGCTCCAGAGCTTTTAGAACTTTGCGACAAAATGGGTTTCATTGTCATGGATGAAGCTTTTGATATGTGGAAACAAACCAAAACCAAATACGATTACGGAAACGATTGGGACAAATGGCACAAACAAGATTTAATCGATCAACTGCTTCGCGACCGAAATCATGCCAGTATTTTTATGTGGAGTATTGGAAATGAAATTCCGGAACAATGGAGTGAAAAAGGTGTTGAAATTGCGAAAGAATTGGCCGCAATTACACGTCAATATGACAAAACTCGTCCGTTAACTGCAGGAATGAATCCGCCAGTAAACATGAATATTGATGCCGTGACTTTACAATTTGAGAAAAAGGATGTTTCGATTAATCCGCTTGCTGGATCTGGAGTTTTAGATTTAATTGGATACAATTATGCGCATCAAACTTTTGAACATCATTTGGAAAACTTTCCAAAAACACCTTTTATCGCAACTGAAACTACTTCTGGTTTACAGACAAGAGGATATTACGATGCGGTTTCAGACACCATCAAAAAATGGCCGGTTAGTTGGGATCTTAAATTTACAGAAGGAAATTCTGGAAATACCGTTTCGGCTTACGACCAAGTGCAAACGCCTTGGGGATCTACACACGAAGCGACTTGGAAAATCATTAAAAAACATGATTTCTTGGCAGGAATGTACGTTTGGACAGGTTTCGATTATATCGGAGAACCAACACCTTACGAATGGCCATCGGTAAGTTCGTATTTCGGAATTGTTGATTTAGCCGGTTTCCCGAAAGACGTTTATTATATGTACCAAAGCGAATGGACAGACAAAACCGTTTTGCACATTTTTCCGCATTGGAACTGGAAACCAGGACAAACTGTTGATGTTTGGGCCTATTACAACAAAGCCGATGAGGTTGAACTTTTCGTAAACGGAAAATCGGTTGGAAAAAGAAGTAAAAAAGGAGACGATTTACACGTAATGTGGAGAATTCCTTTTGAAGCTGGAACTTTAAAAGCCGTTTCTCGCAAAGACGGAAAAGTGGTTTTAGAAAAAGAAATTAAAACGGCTGGAAATCCTTCTCAATTAAAACTGACTGCGGACAGAAGTACAATTAAAGCTGATAAAAACGATTTGTCATTTATCACAGTTGATATTTTAGATGATAAAGGAACGATTGCACCAAATGCGAATAACGAAATTAATTTCTCTTTAAAAGGGAACGGAAAAATCGTAGGCGTTTGCAGCGGAGATCCAGTTAGCCACGAATCATACAAAGGAAATAAACATACGGCCTTGGCTGGAAAATGTCTGATAATAGTTCAGTCTGGAGATAAATCAGGAAGATTAGAATTAACCGCAAAAGCAAATGGATTGAAACAATCAACAATTGTAATTACAGCTGAATGATAATTATAATACATTAAATTTTAAACACATAGAATCATAGATTTTTTGTTTGTGAAAAAGAAAATTAAAAGAAACTAGTTTCTAACACATAGCTATGTTGGTTTAAAAAAGTGAAACGCCTTTTTAAAGACTCCGATGAGCTATGATTCTATGTGTTTAAAAGATTTTAAGATATATAAAGAATAAAACTAACTCATGAAAAACTCAAAACTAACCGCATTATTTTCTGCTCTTATGTTTGGATTTTTGGCAGTTCCAAATGCTAATGCTCAAATCCAAAATGTAGACGTATTAAATGCACCAATAGATATAAGCAAAGATTTTCAGAACTATCTGAACACTTTTTATTTTGCAGACGAATTGGCTTCTTTTGATCCTGCAACAGGAAAAGGAACGATCAAATATTTGAGATACAATTATAAAACACGTCAGGCTTTCAACAACATGATGATGAAACCAGATGTGGAAAAAGCAAACGAATTTCCAACAACAGAATATGCAGAATCTCCTGTTTTGCCATTCGAAATTCAGTTTGTTTCAGATCGAACAGTTCGTATTAAAACGACTTCTGGTCCACAGTTTCATCCACAAAAAGAGTCTTTAATGTTGGTTGACGGCGTTGCGCCAAATCACCCAGAATTATGGAAATATGCTAAAATCGAAGGCGGTCATAGTTATACAAGTAAACACGGAAGAGTTGAAATTTTGACAAAACCGTGGCACGTAAAAATCTACGATGAAAAAGGAAAATTACTGACAAGCACACTTCACGATACTGATTTCAAAAACACTTATACACCGACACTTCCCTTTTCTTACGTTCGCAGAAACAGCGATTATTCAAGAAGTATGGGCGCGGCTTTCAGTTTAGAGCCAGACGAAAAAATATTTGGTTGCGGTGAATCATTCACACAATTCAACAAACGCGGACAAAAAGTAGTTTTATGGACAGATGACGCTAACGGAATCCAAAATGAAACCATGTACAAACCAATTCCGTTTTACATGAGCAGCCGTGGTTACGGAGTTTTCATGCATCATTCAACACCAATTACAGTTGACTTCGGAAAATACTTTTCAAGTGCCAACGAAATGTACATTGGAGACGACGAAGCCGATTTGTTTTTCTTCATCGGAGAACCAAAAGATATTTTAGACCAATACACCAATTTGACTGGAAAAGCTGCTATGCCGCCACTTTGGTCTTTCGGTTTTTGGATGAGCAGAATCACTTATTTCTCTGAAAAAGAAGGAAGAGAAGTAGCAAGAGATTTACGTAAATATAAAATCCCAACAGACGTAATTCACTTTGATACAGGATGGTTTGATGTAGATTGGAGAAACAACTACGAGTTTGCAAAATCTCGTTTCCCAGACGCGACAAAAATGATGTCTGATTTAAAGAAAGATGGTTTCCAAGTTTGTCTTTGGCAGTTGCCTTATTTCACGCCAAAGAATACTTTATTCCCTGAAATCATGGATAAAAACTTAGCGGTCAAAGACAGAAAAGGGAATCTTCCGTACGAAGATGCTGTTTTAGATTTCTCAAATCCAGAAACAGTAACATGGTATCAAGGAAAATTGAAAAAGTTATTTGATGAAGGCGTTGCGGTTTTCAAAGTAGATTTTGGAGAAGCTGCTCCGCCAGACGGAATTTATCATTCGGGAAGAACAGGTTTCTACGAGCACAATTTATATCCACTACGATACAATAAAGCCGTTGCAGAAATCACTCAGAAAGAAAAAGGATATACTTTAATCTGGGCAAGAAGTACTTGGGCAGGATCACAGCGTTATCCGTTACATTGGGGAGGAGATTCTGAAACTACAAACGGAGCGATGTCGGCAGAATTACGCGGCGGACTTTCATTAGGATTAAGCGGATTCAGTTTCTGGAGTCATGACGTTGGAGGATTCGCAACCAAATCTCCTGAGAATATTTACAGAAGATGGACACCATTCGGAATGTTTACTTCACACGTAAGAAGCCACGGAGAACCGCCTCGCGAACCTTGGTTGTACAGCAAAGAATTCTTAGAAGGATTTAGAAAAGCAGACAATATGCGTTACGAATTAATGCCATATATCTACGCTCAGGCAAAAGAAAGTTCTCAAAAAGGATTGCCAATGATGCGTGCTCTTTTTGTAGAATATCCAAACGATCCGGGAGCTTGGTTGGTAGATAATCAATATTTATTTGGTTCAAGCATGTTGGTTGCACCACTTTTTGAAGAAGTTGAAGAAAGAGATGTTTATCTTCCAGAAGGAACTTGGATTGATTATCAAACTAAAAAAGTGTACCAATCTGGCTGGCATAAAATTAAAGCTGGCGAAGTGCCAATTATAGTTTTAGTAAAAGACGGAACTGCAATTCCACATATCGGTTTAGCGCAGTCTACAAAAGATATGGATTGGAGTAAATTGACATTAAAAGTTTTTGCTAGCGACAAAACGGCTTCGGCAACAGCTAAAGTATTTTTACCAGAAGGCGATGCAGTACAAGAAATAAAACTGAACAAAACTGGAAACAATTTTGATGTAGCTGCAAATCCATTAAACGGAAAAACCACTTTTAAAACCGAGTGGGCAAAATAAAAAAGTTAGCCACTAATTGCACGAATTTCCACGAATTAAATTGGTGAAAATTTGTGCAATTCGTGGCGAAAAAATATAGCCACAGATTAAAGGATTAAAAAGATTAAAATAAAATCTGCTCCCGATAGCTATCGGGACTGCGTGAAAAAAACATGAAGAAAAAATCCTTTCTAATCCTTTTATCCCGATAGCTATCGGGAGTGGCAAAAAAAATATAATACCAAAAAACATGAAAAACTATCTAGTTCTCCCAGCCGTATTGTTTTCGATAGCAATAGGCTACAGTCAAAAAACGAAAAACGCTTACGAATTGGCATCGCCAAACGGAAAGAATACCATCAAATTTGAGCTGGTAAAAAATGCTCCAAAATACGCAGTGTCTCACGGAAAAACAGAAGTTATTTCTCCGTCTGATATGGGATTTGTATTAAAAGGAAACGAAGACTTAAGCACAAACTTTGAAATTAAAGGAGCAAAAACTTCTACGTTTGACGAAACTTGGGAACAGGTTTGGGGAGAAAAGAAAAATATTAGAAATCACTACAACCAATTAGTAGTTGATTTACAACAGAAAACTGGAAACAAAAGAAAATTACAAATTCAGTTTCGTGCTTTCGATGACGGAGTAGCTTTTAGATATGTTTATCCGAAACAAAATGTAAAAGACAGTATTTTCATCATGGATGAAAAAACAACTTTCAACTTAAAAGAAGATGGAAAAGCGTGGTGGATTCCTGCAAACAGAGAAAACCGTGACGAATATCTTTTCAAAGATGCGCCAGTAAGTACGCTTGATACAGTTCTAACTCCATTAACAATCGAAAGCAAAAACGGATTGGCATTAAGTTTCCACGAAGCAAATCTGATCGATTTTGCAAGTATGACTTTGGTGAACAATAAAGGAACAGAATTAAAATCGGATTTGGTGCCGTGGCCTGACGGTATTAAAGTTCGCGTAAAAGATACGTTTACTTCTTCTTGGAGAACACTTCAAATTGGAGAAAATCCAGGAGAATTGATTACTTCTTATTTGGTTTTAAACTTAAACGAACCAAACAAATTAAAGAATACAAACAGCTATTTCAAACCGTATAAATATTTAGGAATCTGGTGGGGAATGCACATCGGGAAATATACTTTCTGGGAAAGCGACAAACAAGGAGCAACAACCAAACACGCCGAAGAATATATTGATTTTACAGCAAAAGAAGGTTTCCACCATTTATTGATTGAAGGATGGAACAAAGGTTGGACACCAGGTTGGTATGAAAACCGTATGCACATGTTCAGCTTCACGAAAAGCGCAGACAATTTCGACTTAGAAAAAGTGGTTGAATACGGAAAGAAAAAGAACATCGAATTAATCGGTTACCACGAAACAGGTTCAAACTTAATCAACTACTTAAAAGAAGTTGACGAAGGTTTTGCTTTATACAAAAAATTGGGAATTCATACCGTAAAAATTGGTCACGTAGGTTCTAAATTGAATATGAAACAAATGCACTTCGGACAGTTTGGAGTTAATTATTTCAGATACATTTTAGAAAAAGCAGCACAATATGATTTAGCAGTTTTATACCACGAATCGATAAAAGATACGGGAGAAAGAAGAACTTTTCCAAACATGGTTTCAAGAGAAGCAGCACGCGGACAAGAATATAACGCTTGGAGCGAAGGAAATCCGCCAAACCACTTAAGCATAATTCCGTTTACAAGATTACTTTCTGGCCCAATGGATTTTACACCTGGAATTTTTGATGTTGAGGTAAAACAAGGTTATCCGGGAAAAAGAATTCAGGGAACAGTTGGACAGCAATTGGCATTGTATGTTACAATTTATTCTCCAATTCAAATGTTAGCCGATCTTCCAGAAAATTACGAAGGAAAACCAGCTTTACAATTCTTAAAAGATGTTCCAACAGATTGGGAAGACACTAAAATCTTAGAAGGAAAAATTGGTGAATATATTACAACAGCAAGAAAAGACAGAAATAGTGCCGATTGGTATTTAGGAACTTTAACAAATGAGAAACCAAGAAACGTAGAAGTTTCATTATCATTCCTTGATCCAAATGCAGCTTACGAAGCACAAATTTATGTTGATGCCGAAGGAATAGATCAAACACACAATCCAGAAGCCGTAGCAATTTCTAAGAAAACAGTAAAAGCTTCAGATAAATTACAGTTGAAATTAGGCGGAGCTGGCGGTGGAGCTGTTAGATTTAAAAAGCTATAATTATTAATTTCTCAAACCCGACAGGTTTTAAAAACCTGTCGGGTTTAATAACACAACACATTTTCAGATGAAAAGAATTTTAATAGTATTGGTTTTAATTCATTCAATCCAAATTATTGGACAAAACAATAATGCTGAAAATCGAATCATAAAAGTTGATTATAAAAAAGAAGCAGGAAAATTAAACACCATGTTCAAGGAATGCATTGGAGCCGGAAGAGCAAATGAAGGTCTTCGTGCCGACTGGCAGCAACAATTGGCATTGGTAAAAAAAGAATGCGATTTTAAATACATCCGTTTTCATGGTTTATTGTCTGATGATATGGCCGTTTATCGCGAAGACGAAAAAGGAAATCCAGAATACAATTACCAATATGTAGACGTTCTGTTCGATTATATTGTTAGTCTGAAAATGAAACCGTTTGTAGAATTAGGTTTTATGCCGAATGCATTGGCAAGCGGAAAAGAAACTATTTTTTGGTGGCGCGGCAATGTAACGCCTCCAAAAGATTATAAAAAATGGGAAGATTTAGTTCGAAATTTAACCCAGCATTTTGCGGCACGTTACGGAGATGAAGAAGTAAAAACATGGTATTTTGAAGTTTGGAATGAGCCTAACTTATCACCAGGTTTCTGGACAGGAACGCAGGCAGATTATTTTAAATTATACGATTACGCAGCTCGTGGCGTAAAAGCCGTAAATCCTGCCTATAAAGTTGGCGGACCAGCAACGGCAGGCGCAGCATGGGTTCCGGAAACAATTGATTTTTGTGCTAAAAATAATGTACCATTAGATTTTATTTCGACACATACCTATGGTGTAAACCAAGGATATTTGGACGAATTCGGAACTTCTGGAACAGTTTTGAGTCCAGACGTAAATAGTGTAAACGGAGATGTTATTAATTCGCGTAAGCAGATTACCAATTCAGCTAAACCTAATTTAGAACTGCATTATACAGAATGGAGTTCATCTTACACGCCGGCAGATCCAATTCACGATAGTTATCATTCGGCAGCTTATATTCTACAGAAATTAAAACAAGTTGGTAATGCGGCAAACTCTATGTCATATTGGGTTTTTACCGATATTTTTGAAGAACCAGGACCAAGATTTACACCTTTCCACGGCGGTTTCGGATTATTGAATACGCAGGGAATCAAAAAACCGGCTTATTTCTCTTATTATTTATTGAATAAATTAGGAGAAACAGAACTTCTAAATTCAGATAAAGCTTCTTGGACTTCTAAAAATGCAAAAGGAGATGTTCAGGTTTTATTGTGGGATTTTACCAATACACATCCCGGCGATAAAGAGTTGAATCAAACGTATTATATAAAAGATCTTCCATCAAAAGAAAAAGGAAATGTAAAACTGGAGATTGACGGAATGCAGAAAGGAAAATATCTTTTAGAAATTTACAAAGTGGGTTACAAAGTAAATGACGCTTACGCAGATTATCTGGCGATGAATAAACCAAGTCAGTTAACACGTGAACAGGTAAATTTAATAAAAGAGAAAAATAACGGTGCGCCTATTTCGACAGAAAAAATTACAATTGACGGAAAAGGAACTTTCAGCAGAGAATTCAAAATCAATGAAAATGATGTTGTAATGCTGAATTTAATCAAACAATAATTAAAACCACAAACATAAAAGTAATATTAACTGTATTTAAAGATTCTGAGTCAGGAATCAAATCTTTAAATAAAAAGAACCTAACTATCTATGAAAAACAAAATGATATACCTTTCTGCAGCTTTGGTTTTTGCATTTTTTACTTCTTGTAAAAATGAAACACAAACTTCAGCTTCAAATTCCAGCCAGACTGAAGAATATGTTGGGAAAGAAATCAGTACAGATCATGATGCCGAAATCGACAAACTGATTTCGCAGATGACATTAGAAGAAAAAATAGGAATGCTTCACGGGAACAGTATGTTTGCCAATGCAGGTGTAAAACGTCTGGGAATTCCAGAATTAAAAATGGCTGATGGTCCGTTGGGAGTTCGCGAAGAAATTTCAAGAGACAATTGGGCTCCGGCAGGATGGACAAACGATTTTGCAACGTATTATCCGGCAGGAGGTGCTTTAGCAGCAACTTGGAATGCAGAAATGGCACATACCTTTGGAACCAGTTTAGGAGAAGAATTACGCGCAAGAGACAAAGATATGCTCCTTTCGCCAGCGATCAATATGGTAAGAACACCGCTTGGAGGAAGAACATACGAATACATGTCTGAAGATCCGTTTTTAAATAAAAAAATAGCTGTGCCTTTGGTTGTTGGTTTACAAGAAAAAGATGTAATGGCGTGTGTAAAACACTATGCAGCAAATAATCAGGAAACAAATCGTGATTTTGTCGATGTACAAATTGACGAGCGTACACTTCGTGAAATTTATCTTCCCGCTTTTGAAGCTACTGTAAAAGAAGCAAAAGCATACAGTATAATGGGGGCTTATAACAAATTTAGAGGCGAATATTTATGTGAGAACGATTATATGCTGAATAAAATCCTTCGTGATGAATGGGGATTTAAAGGAGTTGTAGTTTCAGATTGGGCTGCGGTGCATTCAACAGCAAAATCTTTGAAAAATGGTTTAGATATTGAAATGGGAACACCAAAACCTTTCAACGAATTTTTCTTAGCCGATAAATTAATTGCAGCAGTAAAATCTGGAGAAGTTTCTGAGAAAGAAATTGATCTGCATGTAAAACGTATTTTAAGAGTTTTATTTCAAGTGAAAGCAATGGGCGGAGGCGAGCGTGCAAAAGGAAGCATCGCAACCGAAGCACATTACCAAGACGCTTACAAAATTGCAGCTGAAGCTATTGTATTGTTGAAAAACGAAAATAATGCACTGCCATTAAAATTAGATGGAGTTAAATCTATTGCTGTTATTGGAAACAATGCAACAAAGAAAAATGCTTTGGGCGGATTTGGTGCCGGAGTAAAAACAAAAAGGGAAGTTACACCTCTTGAAGGTCTTAAAAACAGATTGCCTTCATCAGTTAAAATCAATTATGCTGAAGGATATTTAGAGAAATATGAGGAGAAAAATAAAGGAAATTTAGGAAATATTACTTCTACAGGACCAGTTACAATTGACAAATTAGATCCTGCAAAAGTTCAGGAAGCTGTAGAAGCCGCTAAAAAATCTGATGTTGCCATTATTTTTGCAGGTTCAAATCGTGATTACGAAACAGAAGCTTCAGACCGTAGAGATTTACACTTGCCATTTGGACAAGAAGAATTAATCAAAAAAGTAATAGAGGCAAATCCAAAAACGATTGTAGTAATGATTGCCGGCGCTCCGTTTGATTTGAATGAAGTAAGTCAGAAATCATCAGCTTTAGTTTGGAGCTGGTTCAATGGTTCTGAAGGCGGAAATGCTTTGGCTGATGTTATTTTAGGAAAAGTAAATCCGTCAGGAAAATTACCTTGGACAATGCCAAAACAACTAAAAGATTCTCCTGCACATGCCACAAACAGTTTCCCCGGAGACAAAGCGGTTAATTATGCTGAAGGAATCTTAATAGGATACCGTTGGTTTGATACTAAAAACGTAGCACCATTATATCCTTTTGGTTATGGATTATCATACACAACTTTCGCACTTGATAATGCCAAAACAGATAAAGATTCTTACGCTCAAAACGACGTAATTGAAGTTACGGTTGACGTTAAAAACACTGGAAAAGTAGATGGAAAAGAAGTAGTTCAATTGTATACTTCAAAATCTGATTCAAAAATTACCCGTGCGGCACAGGAATTAAAAGGATTCAAAAAAGCAGATGTAAAAGCTGGTAGTTCTGAAAAAATAACAATCAAAGTTCCAGTAAAAGAATTGGCTTACTATGATGTAGCTGCTAAAAAATGGACAGTTGAGCCAGGAAAATACACAATTAAGTTAGGAACTTCTTCAAGAGATATTAAAAAGGAAATTAACTTCACAATCAAATAAAATGGAAAAGATCATCAAAGGTTACCTGTTTAGTTTTGTATTATGTTTTTCTTTTTTAAGTATTTGGGCTTGCAGTTCAGATAAAGAAGAAGCAGAGAAAACAGCCGAAAAAACACTTACGGTTGATACTAATAAAATTGATTTTACCAACACAGGAAACGACGTCAACATAAAAGTGACGACAAATGCCAGAACATGGAAAATCAGCAGCTCCGATACTAAATGGCTGGAACTAAGTCAGACTTCTGGTGTTACAGGATCAGTTTTAGTTAAAATTACAGCTTTAGAAAATATCGGAAAAGAAGCAAGAACAGCGGTTATAACAATTACTTCTGATGAAACCTCGCCAATACAAATTGCAGTTTCTCAGGCGGGAGGCGCAGCAGCTGCAGGTTTATATCCAAGCTATAATACAAATCCAATTGCTGCAGACCAAACCGGAATGTCAAGTAATGCAGTGCAGTTAGCTGCAAAAATAAAACTAGGCTGGAATATTGGCAACACAATGGAAGCAACCGGAGGAGAAACGGCTTGGGGAAACCCAAAAGTTACAAAAGCTTTAATTGATGCTGTAAAAGCAAATGGTTTTAATGCCATTCGAATTCCGTGTTCATGGAATCAAAATTTAGCGAATGCTTCAACTGCACAAATTCAAACTGCCTGGCTGAACCGAGTGAAAGAAGTTGTACAATATTGTGTAGATAATGATATGTATGTTTTGGTAAACATTCACTGGGACGGCGGCTGGCTGGAAAACAATATCACCGAAGCCAAAAAAGAAGAAACTAACGCCAAACAAAAAGCTTTCTGGGAACAAATAGCCACAAATTTACGTGACTTTGACGAGCATTTACTTTTTGCAAGTGCCAATGAGCCGGCTGTTGAAGATGCTGCACAAATGACTGTTTTAACATCTTATCACCAAACGTTTATTAACGCTGTTCGTTCTACAGGAGGAAAAAACGCATACCGTACTTTAGTGGTTCAGGGACCAACAACAGACATTGAAAAAACAAATAAATTGATGACCGTTTTGCCAACAGATACAGCTGCAAACCGAATGATGGTTGAGGTTCATTATTATACACCATGGAATTTTGCAGGTTTAACAAAAGATGAATCCTGGGGTAAAATGTTTTACTATTGGGGATCAGGCTACCATTCAACAACCGATACTGAAAGAAATGCAAACTGGGGAGAAGAAGCAGACTTAGAGAAAAATTTCAAGTTAATGAAAACTCAGTTTGTAGATAAAGGAATTCCAGTCTTATTAGGAGAGTTTGGAGCAATAAGAAGAATAAGTTTAACCGGAGATGCTTTAACTTTACATTTGGCATCAAGAGCGTATTACTTAAAAACGGTGGTAAAAACGGCTCGTGCAAACGGATTATTACCTTTTTATTGGGACGAAGGAAGTACAGGCGATAACAGTTTTGGAATTTTTAAAAGAAGCGATAATACTGTTTTTGACTCACAGGCTTTGACGGCTTTAAAAGAAGGATTACAATAAAAAAACTTTCTAAATCATATTAGTGATATAAGGTAATTTAAATTTAAGAACAGCTTTGAATTTATTTTTACTTATATCACTAATTTGGTTTTAACTATTTTAAATTGCAGGATATGAAAAAGTATTTAATGGTTATTTTGTTGATATTTAGCGTGTTTGTAAACGCTAATGTAAAAATGCCTTTATTGTTTTCAGATGGAATGGTGCTCCAAAGAGACAAACAAATTCCAATTTGGGGTTTTGCTGAAGCTGATGAAAAAATAGAAGTCCATTTTAACAAACAAATCCAAAAAACCACAGCCGATAAAAATGGAAAATGGACTCTTAATTTAAAATCAGAAAAAGCCGGCGGACCTTTTGAGTTGATTGTAATTGGAAAAAATAAAATCACGATCAAAAATGTTTTGGTTGGTGAAGTATGGATTTGCAGCGGACAATCAAATATGGAATTTCAGGTTTTCAAAACCATGAATGCCGAAAAAGAAATTGCAGATTCAAATTATCCAATGATTCGTCATTTTGGAGTGGCGCAGGATTTAAGTGGAAAACCAAAAGACGATTTAAAAGCCGGAAAATGGGAAACAGCAAACAAAGAAACCGTTGGTAATTTTACAGCTGTTGGATATTACTTTGCCAGAAAATTATATTCAGAATTAAAAATTCCAATAGGAATCATAAATACTTCCTGGGGAGGAACTAATGTCGAAACCTGGACAAGCCGTGAAGCGTTTCAAAACAGTCCGGATTTTAAAGCCATGATTGCTGATGTTCCAACGCTGAATGTCGATTCGATTTCGAAATTGTACGCCAGACAAATGAAAGAAAGAGTCGAAAGAATTCAGGGAACTCCGGTAAGTACAGAAAATGAAAATGTATTTAAAGATTTAACATTTAATGATACAAACTGGGGAGAACTTCATACTCCCAGTCTATGGGAAAATCAGCCTTTAGGTGATTTAGACGGCGTGGTTTGGATGAGAAAAACAATTACACTTTCTGCGGATGATATTAAAAACAAAGCAATACTAAGTCTTTCAAAAATTGATGATGAAGATATTACCTATGTTAACGGAATCGAAGTGGGTAAAAACACACAATACGACCTTAAACGTGTTTACGAAATACCGGTAAATATTTTAAAAGAAGGAAAAAATGTTATTGCTGTTCGAATTGTAGACAATAGCGGTGGCGGCGGTATCTACGGAGAAGCATCTGATTTAAAATTAACACTTGGCAGTAAAAATATACCGCTTGATGGAAAATGGAAATTCAAAGTTATTGTTGTAAAAACATCATTATCGCCAAACAGTTATCCATCATTATTATACAATGCAATGGTAAATCCGTTAGTGCCGTTTGCTATTCAGGGGGTTTTATGGTACCAGGGAGAAGCTAATGTTTGGAGGGCGAAAGAATATAAAAAGTCATTTCCGTTACTAATTCAGGATTGGAGAACAAAATTTAAACAAGGGAACTTCCCGTTTTATTTCGTACAATTGTCAACCTTTGATGAATTTGGCGGCAACAGCCAAAAAGGAAGCCGTTGGGCAGAACTTCGAGAAGCGCAGTCTGAAACTTTAAAACTGCCTAACACAGGAATGGCAGTTACAACCGATATTGGAAACGCAAAAGATATTCATCCAACTAACAAACAAGATATCGGATTGCGTTTGGCTGCGATTGCGATGAATAATATTTACGGCAAAAAACAAGTTTACAGCGGACCAGTTTATAAATCTCAGGAAATAAAAGGAAACCAGATTATTTTAACTTTCGACAATATTGGCAGCGGATTATCAACACCAAATAACGATGAGTTAAAAGGATTTGAAATCGCAGGAGCAGACAAAGTTTTTCATTCTGCGAAAGCGATTATAAAAGACAACAAAGTAATTGTTTCGAGCGATAAAGTTCAAAATCCCGCAGCAGTGCATTATGGCTGGGCAGACGATGACACACAGATCAATCTTTTTAACAAAGAAAAATTTCCTGCATCACAATTCAGAACCGATAATTGGGAAATGATTACTGCCGGCGAAAAATACAAAGTGAGTAAATAAATGCTGCTATGAAAAAAGTAACTTTCCTGTTGATAAACTTCATTTCAATTGTAATTTCGGCACAACAGCAAAAAGCAATTACAGGGGAAGAATTTTATCAAAATCCAATATTTGCCGGAGATTATGCAGATCCTTCCATTATTCGGGATGGCGAAGATTATTATATCGTGCATTCTTCATTTAACTATTATCCCGGATTATTAATTTGGACTTCCAAAGATTTAGTGAATTGGAAACCCGTTACTCATGCCCTTAAAAAAAGTGTAGGTTCTGTCTGGGCACCAGATTTGGTAAAATATAACAATAAATTCTACATCTATTTTCCGGCAAACGAAACCAATTATGTCGTTTGGGCAGATTCCATCAACGGACCCTGGAGCGATCCAATAGATTTAAAAATTGGAAATATCGATCCCGGACATTTTACAGATGAAAAAGGAAACCGATATCTCTATTTTAGTAACGGAAATTATGTTCCATTATCAAAAGACGGTTTATCTGTTACCGGTGAAGGTAAACATGTTTATGACGGCTGGAAAATCCCCGAAGAATGGTCGATTGAATGTTTCTGTATGGAAGGGCCAAAAGTAATGAAACGAGGAAATTATTATTATCTAACCGTTGCCGAAGGCGGAACTGCCGGCCCCGCAACAAGCCATATGGTAATTTCGGCAAGATCAAAATCGCCTTTAGGTCCTTGGGAAAATTCTCCATACAATCCTATTATCAGAACCAAAGACAAATCAGAGAAATGGTGGTCAAAAGGACATTCTACACTCATTGATGATGCAGACGGAAATTGGTGGATGGTTTTTCATGGTTACGAAAACGGCTATCATAATATGGGACGCCAGACACTTTTAGAACCTGTAGAATGGACAAGCGACGGCTGGTTTAAAAGTCCTGAAAATATCAAAACTGAAAACCCAATTAAAAAACCGGCAGGTAAAAACATTAAAAGCAATTTTACACTTTCTGATAATTTTTCAGGAACAATGCTAAAACCGCAATGGCAGTTTTTTAATGAATTTGATGCAGAAAGATTCAAGTTAATCAATAACAGTTTAGAACTTAAAGCTAAAGGGAAAAACATTGGCGAAAGCTCACCGCTTTTATGTACGCCTCCAGATCATTCTTATACTGCTGAAGTTGAAGTTGAAATAAAAGGAAATGCTGCCGCAGGACTTATTTTGTTTTACGATACTAAAGTATATACCGGAATTGCAGCTGATAAAGAAAATGTTTTGGCAATCCTGAGATCCTGGCAGTTTCCTGCTCAAAAAGGAATTAACAAAACCCATTTGTTTCTTCGTTTAGAAAAAAAAGAACAGCTTGTAAATATGTTTTACAGCATTGATGGAAAAGAATGGAAAAAAATTGAAAATTCAGCCGAAGTCTCAGCATTTCATCATAATGTTCTCAGCGGATTCATGAGTCTGCGTTTAGGTCTTTCTGCTGTTGGTGAAGGTCAGGTTACATTTAGAAATTTTAAATACATATCAAATTAACTGTTTTTATTATTAGGGCGTGACCGTACAAAAATAAGAAGGCAAAGATACTTTGTGTAAATACGCCTTCTTATTTTGGTACGGTCGGGCTATACGCACTACTTCGGTAGTTTGCTTCTATCCCTCACGCGCGCAAAATGAGATAGAAATTTTCTGTCCTAATATGTATTCAAAACCAGTAAAGTTTCAATAGATTTTTACTAGTTTAGTTACTAAAATAAATACCTAACAGTTTTTAAAATCTGTCAGGACAAACCAAAAAACAATTAAACGCATCAAAAAATGAATTCAACCCTCATAAAAAAAACATTTTTCATCATACTTCTCACATCTTACTATACAAGCATTTTGGCACAATCAAAAAATGTTTTATGGTACAAACAGCCCGCAGAATTTTTTGAAGAAAGTTTAGTTTTAGGAAACGGAAAAATGGGTGCGACAGTTTTTGGAGGTGTAAATTCAGATAAAATTTATTTGAATGACATTACACTTTGGTCAGGCGAACCTGTAAATGCAAATATGAATCCGGAAGCTTATAAAAATATTCCAGCGATTCGCGAAGCATTGCAAAACGAAAACTACAAACTGGCCGAAGAATTAAATAAAAAAGTACAAGGAAAAAATTCCGAATCGTATGCGCCTTTAGGAACACTGGAAATCAATAATTCTGAAAAAGGAAAAGCCGTAAATTATCGCAGAGAACTGGATATTTCAAATGCCGTATCAAAAGTAAGTTATGAAATGGCAGGCATAAAATACACACGAGAGTATTTTGTTTCGGCACCAGACCAAATCATGATAATTAAATTAACAGCCGATCAAAAGGGGGCTTTAAATTTTGATGTCAATTTAAAAAGCCTTTTAAAATCTAATGTAGAAGTACGAAATAATATCTTGGTTATGACTGGTTCTGCACCAATTCATGAAAATGCAGGATACAATGTACTGCCAAAATATCTAGCCCTAAAAGATAGAGGGACACGATTTACAGGTTTAGTTCAAATCAAAAAAACCGACGGAAAAATTACAAGTTCGAGAGAAACGTTAACCTTAAAAGACGCAACAGAAGCGATTATTTACGTTTCTGTCGCAACAAGTTTTAATGGTTTTGACAAAAATCCGGCATCAGAAGGTTTAGACGATATAGCAATTGCGGCACAAAACCTGAATAAAGCTTTTGAAAAACCATTTGACAAAATAAAAGAATCTCACATTGCCGATTATCAAAAATTTTATAATCGCGTTGACTTAAAATTAGGCAAAACAACCGCTCCTGATTTGCCAACAGACGAGCGTTTATTGCGTTATGCAGATGGAAAAGAAGATAAAAATCTCGAAATATTGTATTTTAATTACGGTCGGTATTTATTAATCAGCTCATCAAGAACCCTTGGAGTTCCGGCAAATCTGCAAGGACTTTGGAATCCGCATTTAAGTCCGCCTTGGAGTAGTAATTATACAATGAATATTAATCTGGAAGAAAATTACTGGCTGGCAGAAAACACCAATCTTTCAGAAATGCACAAATCGCTTTTGAGTTTCATTAAAAACCTTTCGGTAACAGGAAAAGTTACGGCAAAGACTTTTTATGGAGTTGATAAAGGCTGGGCTGCAGCGCATAATTCAGATATCTGGGCAATGACCAATCCAGTTGGGCAGTTTGGAAAAGAAGATCCAATGTGGGCTTGCTGGCCAATGGCGGGTGCCTGGCTGAGTACTCATATTTGGGAACACTACATTTTCACACAAGACGAAACATACTTAAAAAAAGAAGGTTATCCGTTAATGAAAGGTGCTGCCGAATTTTGTTTGGGCTGGCTTGTAACCGATAAAAAAGGAAATTTAATTACATCGCCATCCACTTCCCCAGAAAACCAATACAAACTGGAAGATGGTTTTGTGGGTGCGACATTTTACGGAGGAACGGCAGATTTAGCTATGATTCGCGAATGTTTACATAAAACCATAAAAGCGTCAAAAGTGCTGAATACAGATGCTGCTTTTAGAGTAAAATTAGAAACAGCACTTTCAAAATTACATCCGTATCAAATTGGTAAAAAAGGAAATCTACAGGAATGGTATTTTGACTGGGATGATCAGGATCCAAAACATCGCCATCAATCGCAGTTATTCGGACTTTTTCCAGGCGATCATATTACGCCTTTAAAAACTCCGGATTTGGCTGAAGCCTCAAAAAAAACTTTAGAAATAAAAGGAGATGAAACAACCGGCTGGTCAAAAGGCTGGAGAATTAATCTTTGGGCTAGACTTTGGGACGGAAACCGCGCTTATAAAATGTTCCGAGAATTACTTCGTTATGTAGATCCTGACGGAAAGAAAACGGAAAAACCTAGAAGAGGAGGTGGAACATACCCAAATTTATTCGACGCACATCCGCCATTTCAAATTGATGGTAATTTTGGAGGCGCAGCTGCGGTTGCCGAAATGTTAGTCCAGTCAGATGAAAATGAAATCCGATTATTACCTGCTTTGCCAGATGCCTGGGCAGAAGGTTCTGTAAAAGGAATCTGTGCCAGAGGAGGATTTGAAATTGAAATGAATTGGAACGATAAAATAGTTCAGCAAATAACAATTTCTTCTAAAATTGGAGGGAAGACAACTTTGATTTTTGGGGATAAAAAACAAGAGATTGTTTTGAAAAAAGGAGAGAAAAAAGAAATTAATTTTTAAAGCTTCGGAGAAGCGAAATATTAATAGAATAAAATAGACATTTACAATATAAAGCTCCAGCGGAACGACATAATAATTTTAACAATCAAATATGTCGCTCCGTTGGAGCTCTTTACATTCGGACGGTTTAATTTCTATAAATATATAGCCTCTCTGAGGCTTTCTAATAACAAACCCGACAGGTTTCAAAAACCTGTCGGGTTTGTTGATTTGTAAACGAGAGGCTTCGACTTCGCTCAGCCTGACAAAATGCATTATTCCTTGTTTGTAGCTTGTTCTTTTTCTTCTGCTTTTTCAGAATGTTCTTTTTTAAAAGTGTCGTACCATTTTTCAATTGACGGATATACAAAAGCAGCGACTTTTTTAACCGGATTATAAAAAATAGTATTATCTAAAGTTTCCTTTTTGGCAAAAGTGTTGTTGAAGTTGATCTTTTCAAACAAAGCGATAAAAATACTTAGGATTAGAATAGTTTTTAAAACCCTGAAAAATCCGCCTCCAAGTTTGTTCATCCATCCCAACATGGCAAAATCGGCAATTCCGGTTAATATTTTTGCCAGGAAATAAACGCCAATTACAACCAGAATAAAAGTTAGAATAAAAGCCGTAATCTGAATATTGTTCGGATTCCAAGAAACATGTTTTGAAATCATTTCGCTCATTAATGAAGAAAATTTTATGGCAAGATAAATTCCTAATAACAAAGAAATAAAAGAAGCGACTTCAACAAAAAGTCCGTTTTTAATGCCTTTATATAAACTATAACCTAAAAGTGCGGCTACAATAATATCAAAAAAACTCATGTTTTGGTTTGGTGTTTAATGAGGCACAAAGATATGTCTTTTTTCAGGTTCAATGCTTGATAGTGACAAAGGTTGAGAGGTTTTTGTAGTAGTATTTTTGTATGTGTTAATTTTTTTAGGTGCAATGTATTGAACTGTGTATCTTTGCAAATCAAATTTTAGAGTTCGGATTATAATTCTGCCCCCTTCAGAATTGAATTTTTAAACAATCTAATATCTAAAATCAACAATCTAAAATCATACAATGTCTAGAGATATACAATTAAAAGAGCGCTGGGAAAAGCTCGTCGATATACTTTCCAATCAATTTTCGCAGGGCGAAGACTTAGATTTGGATGCCATAATTTACCTAATTGGAGTTCAGGAACTCGGAAAACTACACCGTGAATTCAAAAAAGATGAAAAATTAAATCTGATGCATATTGCCATCTGCCGATTGTTAGAACCATACGGATATTACGAATTTGACTTTTTTGATGCCGAAGGCTGGCCGCACTATAAAATAAAAGAACAACTCCCGCCGTTAAAAGCTGGTGAACAATCGGTTTTAATGAAAGAAGCAATCGTTAATTACTTTTTAGAAAGAAAATTGATTGAGTAGTTTTTTAGTTTACAGCCGCAGTCTCAGTTTTTCAGCTTTTGAGACTGGAAACTGTCACTGAAAACTGAGACTAAAAACTAAAGAAAATGTGCAGATACGCAATGGTATCCTATAAACCTCATTATGCTTGTTTTAATTGTCGAAAAACATTTAAAAGAAGATTAATGGGAGATATTAAAAAAGGAGAAACATCGATTTTTGAAGCCAAATGTCCGCAATGTGGAGAATTAATGGCAAATATGGGACTTGATTTTGAATCGCCTAAGAAAGACGACGTAAAAAAATGGGAACATCTTAAAAGCTTATATTCTGTTGGTATTACATTTCATTCCTGTGGCTGCAGCGGACCAGGTTATATTCCAAATTCAAAAGAAAAATTAATCGAGTATTTTGAAGGCATAAAAAAGACATATCTTAAAAATATGGACTTTTGGCGAACCAGGATTGAACCTTCAACAAAACAGGAAAAAGAACGGGATTTAAATAAAAACTGGCATAAATTAAGCAGTATCTCTCCTAATTATAAAAAGGAAATAGTAACCAATCAGCAAGGTTTAGATTATTGGCATGTAAAGATTAAACAAGTTGAAGAAAAGTTAAATCTGATAAAATAATTTACGGAAAACCTAAAATTGCAGCTGTGACCGCACACTTTCAACTAAAAACACTAAATTTGTACTCTCAATTATCGAAGGAAAATGATAGATAAGATAAAACAGCATATAGAGGAAGCTAAAGCCTTTAATGAGAAAAATAAAGAATCTTTAGAACAATTTCGTATTAAATATTTAGGAAGTAAGGGTTTATTAAAAGAACTTTTTAATGAGTTTAAAAATATTCCAAACGACCAGAAAAAAGATTTTGGACAAGTAATCAATACTTTAAAAGCTGTTGCTGAAGAAAAAGTAAAGCAGATTCAGGAAGAGCTTGAAAGCAAAGAAGAATCAAAAGGAGTTTTTGGTGATTTAACACGTGCTGCAGAACCAGTAATTATTGGTTCACGCCACCCAATTTCTATTGTTAAAAATCAGATTATAGATATTTTTGCCAATATCGGATTCAACGTTTCTGAAGGACCGGAAATCGAAGACGACTGGCATAACTTTACTGCATTGAACTTACCGGAATATCACCCGGCACGTGATATGCAGGATACATTTTTCATTCAGACAAATCCTGATGTGTTATTGCGTACGCATACATCATCTGTTCAGGTGCGTTATATGGAAAATCATAAACCGCCAATTCGTACGATTTCTCCGGGACGTGTTTTCCGTAACGAAGCAATTTCATCTCGTTCGCACTGTATTTTCCATCAAGTGGAAGGATTATACATTGACAAAGATGTTTCTTTTGCCGATTTAAAACAGACATTATTGTATTTCACAAAAGAAATGTTCGGAAAATCTAAGATTCGTCTTCGTCCGTCATATTTCCCATTTACAGAACCAAGTGCCGAAATTGATATTTATTGGGGTCTAAAAACAGAAACCGATTACCGTATTACAAAAGGAACAGGCTGGTTAGAAATTGGAGGCTGCGGAATGGTAGATCCAAACGTTTTGAAAAACTGTGATATCAATCCAGATGAATACAACGGTTTTGCTTTTGGAATGGGAGTAGAGCGTATTGCAATGCTTTTATACCAAATAGGCGATATCCGTATGTTCTATGAAAATGATGTTCGTTTCTTAGAGCAGTTTAAAGCAAATATTTAAAAAAGTTATATAGTAAATAGTGATTAGTAAAGAGCTTTCTTTCTAATCACTATTTACTTTTTACTATTCACTTAAAAGATGAAAAAAGATATAATAATTCCAGAAGTTGAAAACGTATTCTTGGCAGCTGTGCAGGAATGGAGTGACGATTTTATGGAAAAAGTATGGTACGCTTATTTAGTTAATGACAGTGATTTTAACTTAGACAGCGTTATGGTGGTTTCAAAAGCTTTTGGAACGATTGACGGTGAAATGAAAAAAACTTCAATCCTGCGTCATGCTTTTGTTGAGGTTCCTTCGGTTTCGGTTGTAAAGATAGAATTGGTCGAGAAAAGCCTTTTAGCACTTAACAACGAATTTATGGTGACTTTCTTCATTGGAAATACATTATACGATAAGAAGTTTATTTTTAAAGCCAATTCGCTTGACGAAACTAAAACGGAAGAAGTGCCGATTTTGTTTGTTGAAGGGGTTATGGTGAAGTAGAGAATTAAAGAGCAAAGAATTTTGAAAATAGAATAAAGAAGAAAGAGTCAAGACTAGAATGATAGTTTGACTCTTTTTTTGTTTTATAAATCTATCCTATTTTTAATCTTCTTAAAATCTTTTTCCTTGTCCTTCTTTTTCTTCTCAAAAAACTACTGCGGTAAAAGAGGCTGTTTCATTCTATACCCTGTGCTTGACAAACTCATAATAAAATCTTCTAGAGCATCTAATTCTGATTTGCTTAAATTTAATTTCTGAATGAGTTTAGAAGTCGTTGGAAACAAAGTATCGTTTAATTGATTTTCTTTTCGTTTTGGCTGAGGCATTCCAGCGTTGTAAATATTTAAAACGCCTCGTAAATTTGGAAACAATCCATTGTGCATATAAGGCGCATTTTGAGCGACACCTCTTAAAGATTGCGTTTTAAATTCCCCAACATTTTCAGCTTTTCCTGTTACATTGTATCTTCCTAAATCTTCGTATTGTCTTCCGTAATACGTTAAACCAACATTATGAAATTTATTATCGGCAAAATTGGCTGTGTTATGGCAATTAATACAACGTGCTTTGGTTCGGAATAAATGTAAACCTAGAACTTGTCTGTTGGTTAATTGAGTAGAATCTCCTTCAATGAATCTATCTAATTTACTTTTCGGACTAATTAAAGTTCTTTCAAATGTTGCAATGGCTTTTAAAATTTCTTCCTGAGTCAGTTTTTCTTTTCCAAAAGCCTTTTTAAAATACGGTTTGTAGCCTTTTATTTTGTTTAAACGTTTTGTTGCTAAGTCAATGTGAAAGTTCATTTCTTTAGCATCTTTTATTGGAAAACTTGCCTGATCTTCTAAAGTTTCGGCTCTGCCATCCCAAAAGAAAACTTTAGAATACGCAATATTCATTAAACTTGGCGCATTTCGGTTTCCCTGTTGTCTGCCTTCGCCGTATGAAACTCTTCTGGCATCGCCCCAGTTCAATTCTGGATCGTGGCAGTTGGCACACGAAATCTGCCCGGATTTGGATAATCTAGGATCAAAGAAGAGTACTTTACCCAATTCGGCTTTTTCTTCGGTATAGGGATTGTTTTCGGGAAATTCAGGTTTGCCTAAAATTCCGATGTCTTCAAAACCTTGTGCGTACACAATAGAGTCTACTTCTGGCTTAGGCCATTTTTGATAATCGCCGCTGCTGTATAATTTTTTTAATTCGGAAATGGATAGGTTTGGTTCAATCTTAGCATAAGAAAGCATGATGAGTGAAACTACCATTGCCCCAATGCCGATTAATTTTGTTTTCATTTTTTAATAATTTAATTGTACACCCATTTGAACCCAATAGTTGGTATTGGTATTAATGCTGACTGGATAATCAGTTTGTTTTTTAAGTGCGATTTTCTCTTTTAGATTGGTAAAGAAAACCACTGTTTTATTATTTTTTGTTGGATAACTGTATTGTAAACGCAATGCAGGAGCAAAATAATTGGTTGTATTAACAGCATAATCATAAAGAATCACTTCATCAAAAAAACGAGCATTTGTGCCGCCCGAAGTATCGTAATATTCCAGTTTTGACGGAAGCGGGAAATACATGTTGAAACTTACGGTTGTATTTAATTTACTTTTGTTGAAAGCAAAATCTTTGCTGGTGTAAATTCCGGTGTTTAACGAGTTTAATTCAATATGAGCTGTTGCCAAGATATCATTGTATTCGTTTTGCTGATAAATCATATTCAAACCCAGTAAATAATCAATTTTTGAACCTGTTTTTTTTGATAATGACGCTGTCCAATTGACTTTGCGTAATGAATTGGTATAATTGTAACCATTGCTTTGTTTGTCAAAATTGCGGGCATCACTTTGATCGAACTGCAAAGTGGACTGAATTTCTTTTTGATTCCATTTATGAAAAGCAAATAATTCAGCATGATTGGCTTTTGTTTTTATTTTCATTCTTTCATATTCTTTAAGAGAATAAGAGCTGGGATAAAAAATATTGTTTGAATTTTGCTTGTAGTACAAAGCCGTAAAAATTGTTTTTTTATTTGAGAAAGTATATCCTAAACCTGCTTTATCTATAAAATCTTTATAATTATAAGAATAACTGCCTTCAATAGATTTAAAATAATTTAGAATTCTTCCATAACCTGCATTAAAACGAAGATAGGTTTCAGGATAGGCTTCGTAATTTAAAGTGTTATTATTATACGTATAACTGAAATCTTTTTGGTTTTCGGCATAACTGCCTAGAAGAAAAGCTTTATGATTTTTTGAAATTTGATAACCAAGCTGTAATTCTCCTCCCAGTTTTCTGTTGATAATTTGAGATCTTGGGTCTAAAGTCCTGCTGTATTTTTCGGCACCATAATTAGCTTTAACAGCAACAGATAAATGATTGGTAATCTCTTTAGAAAAACCGCCGTTTAAAGCATAAACCTGATTGTCCCAATTGGCTTTTCTGGGAACATAAAAATAATGCGGCGTAATCACTTCCTGTTCTTCGGCACGATCATCAGAAAGTACAAATCCCAGATTTTTTTCTAATATTTTTTTGATGGTCAAATCGCCAAATAACTTCCATTTAGATTTTGTTGTAAAATATCCCTGTGCTGAAAATTGATACGTATTAACCTCATTTGCAATCTGCTTTCGGGCAAATTCATTTTGCTGATGCTCATAAGAAACTTCAGTAAAAGTAAAATCCTTAATACTTGGAGTTGTGTAAATAATAGGGTATTTGAAAACTTGATTTTTGATCTGATCGTCAACAATGTGGTTTTGCACTTTGATAGTGTCTTGTGCCTTTACATTAAAAACGAAAGAAAACAACAAAAGAAGTAATGCCCAGTATTTCCAGGCATTACTTTTAATGTTATTTGTTTTAATCTTATTGATTTTCATTAAAGAAAATTTTTAGTTGAATCCTCTAGGGTTTGCAGTTACTTCCACAAAATCGTTTGTAGAGTTATTAGTGTCCTGAAGAACAATTCTTCCGGCAATTGTAGTTTTAGTTTTTCTCATTACTGATTTTGAAGAATACGCTCCAGAAGGCAGATAAGTATTTCCTCCATCAATTTGTGGCTGCAGTTTTTTAGGAATTAAATTAGATCCTAAATCTTTTGTAGTATCAACACCATCAATAATAACTAAATTAGGAATTTGAAGGAATAAGTTTTTATCTCCTTTAGGGTTTTTGTATGTTTTTAAAGCAGTGAATGCAGCATTCTCCATTTTAAAAATAACATACGCCTGTCTTCCGTTTGCATCTAAGATCATATCATTATTACTATTTCCCCAATATGCAATATCCACATCCGGAACAGCAGGATTTTGGATGTCGTATTGATAAAGATCGCCTGAATAAGTTCCTAAGAATGATTCGAAATCTGCTTTGCTTAAATCTACAGTCAGTTCAGGGCTTACGATACTAACCGCTTTACCATTATTATCAACATAATTGGCTTTATGATTAATTGCGTTTTGAGCGATAACAATACTCGCTCCCGGCTGCACAGGATATTGTGTGCCGTTTCCTGGTATTTTGATGATATTAATTGCGTAAACAAAATCTGTATTTGCAGTATTTCCTATAGTCATTCCATCTGATTTGCTCCAGTCAAATTGACCGTTTGCTAAAGAGTATGGAGTTACTGTTGTCGCAGTAGATCCTGTAAGTTGTGCCATGTATAAACCATCTGCATACTGAACCGTATTTGAGTTATTGTAAATTTCGATAAACTGATCTCTAAATACCGCACCTTTTTTAGTATCAGAACCACCGTAGTAAATTTGTTTAATTACAAAATCGCCTACTTTAGAAGTTTTCATTTCTACGTTTGCAGTAATAGAAGTGGCATTTACAATAACGTTGCTTTCTGCTCCATTAAAATTAATTTCGGTTTCTGTTGGCGTATATCCAAAAGTCTCAGTAAATTCAGCTGACTGTATTACTTTGGTAGCCGTAATAGAATAAGATCCCGGTAAAATTTGTTTAAAAAGGGCAATACCATTTTCGTCAGATTCGACTGTATATTTATTAGCAGTTTCTGTATTCACAATAGTAACACTTCCTTTTTTAACTGCCTGACTGTTAAAAGTGGCATCGTATTTAAGCGAAACGCTAAAGTCTACAGGTTTTAATGCTTCACTTTCGTTATCGTCATTGCTGCAAGACTGGATAATTAATCCAAAGAGTATTATAAAAATAGAGAGCGTTTTTTTCATAGTATATAGATTTAAAATTGATAATTAAGTCGTGTTCCAAACGAAAAGTTTGCAATATCATACATGGTTCTTAAATTGTCTTTGTCGTAATAAGGTTTTAGATTTAAAAAATTGGTAGAATAAAACGAAACACTAAATCCGTTTAAGAAATCTTTAGAAATGCGCAGATGAAAATTGTGCAGCATATCCTCAAGCTTGGTTTGAGTACCTTTTATAGTTCGAATAATGTGACCGTATTTTTGTAAATCACTACGTTCTTCCACCGGAATTTCGTGGTAAGTCAATGTCGCATCTAAATAACCATTTGGAAACTCACTCGTAGGAATGTAGGAAGTACGTAATATAGTATGCTCGCTTCTTAAGGACAGTAATAAGCCTGCTTTGGGAATATGATAACTAAAATTGAAACTTGCTGTAAAGTTTTCGTTTGTTGTTGGCATTGAAGGAAATACGCCGTATTTTTCTGTAGATAACAAGTTTGTAGAAGCGTAATAATTAATAGACTTACTATTATCATTAGTTTTTACATAAGATGCATTCATGCTGACATCCAGATTTAATGCTTTGATCTTGTGGAAGTTTATTATCGTTTCAATACCCATATCTTCAGAATTCGTATTGTTTTGAATGCTGTTGGTTAGGTAATACAGTTTTGCTGTGCTAACAATCTCATACGTTGGAATTTCTGTTCCGTTTGTAATGACATTTGCTTGTGGGATTTCTTTTGAAACAGGAACCTGCTGGCCTGTAAAACCATTCGTCAGTTTGTTGTAATATCCGGTTAAATTTATATTGGCAAAAGGAAGGTCTATATCGATTCCGCCTTCCGTTTTTAATGACTTGGAAGGTTTTAAATTGAGGTTATCCCCAGGGCTGACAACAGTCAGAATCCATGCTTTTTGATAAACACCGGGATAGCTGTAAATTCCGCTGCCCAATAATCGGTCTAAGTAGCGTTCTCCGGTATATAATTGATTAAGCGAAGGGGCTTTAGACGATAATCCAAATCCACCGCGGACTCTAAAAGTTTTGTTTAGAGAAAAAGAGGAATTAATACGCGGCTGTAAGGATACGTTACCGGACTGATTTTCATAGCGAATTCCGTAATCAATATTCAGGATTTTATCTTCTCCAAATTTTTTATATACTCTGTCCTCCAGATAACCAGAAAACTGGGTTTCAGTTCGGGTTCTGTTAAAATCATAATCTCTATAACCCAGTTTGCTGTCGCCTCCTTCAGCTAGAACATAAAAATTTATTAAACCCGTTGCGCTGCTTTTTCTACCTTCTCCTTTGTTTGAACTTGATCTTCCTGATAGTCCGAATGAAATACTGTGCACCCAATTGGTTGTAGTAGTAAGGGTTTTAGTAGTTTCAAGATTCACAAAAGTAGAAATTGGAATACCTTCGACTGTGCTGATACTGGTATATTGAGAAGGAATAACGAAAGCTTCATGAATTCCTTCTTCTTTAGAATCAGTTGCAGCAGTTAAAGATCGATTCATCCATCTTTCTTTTCTGGAAAACTGCCTGTCATAAGAGAAACCGCTGTTTATGTTTATACCATCCAGCCAAATATTTGAAGGTTTCCACATTAAGTTGTTAGAAATCGAAAAACCCTGCTTTTCATTTTTTACAACATCTGCCGTAATATTATCAGGATCATGTTTTGCATCATCTAAGTTTGATCTAACGGATAAATTCAGGGTATTTTTTATTTTAGAAAGTTTATCTGTAGTTTTCCAGGCAAAACTTCCGCTGATGCGCTGATAATTCAATAAATTGTCTCTTGGGTCTGCTTTAGAATCTAAAAAGTTAATTCCAAAATTCATCGAGTTTCTTGAATCTAATTTAATGCCTTTGGTCAAATTCAATTCACTTGTAGCATCTCTAATAGAAGCAGAAACTCTGTACGGACTGTTTCCAACTTTAGTCGTTATCAAAACAAGTCCTGAAGTCAAATCGCCATATTTTGCAGAAGGAATTCCCTGAATGACTTTTATCTCTTCAATAGTATTTGTTGGAATTTCCCTAAGATCGACCCCGACATTTGGGTTATTAAAAACTTTATTACGAATGCCATAATCATTGCCGGCCAAAGTAGGTGTATTTGGACTAAGTGCCTGCATATTTTCATTGTTCGAAATTGGAATATCATTTATTACAAATGAAGTTCCAAACGCTTTACTGCCTTTAGAAGAATTACCATCAGATGCCGTACGAAAAACAATATTTTTATATTCATTTAAACTAAAATCTACGGTTTTTTGCCCCGGAAGCTGTTGTAAAACATCATCTAAAGAAAAAGCCTGAACATTATTTATGGCATTTGTCCCTAAGGTTAATTCAGAATATTTACGCTCTTTATTCGCTGTAACCATTACTTCTTTAAGATGAAGTGTATTATCTTCTAAATAAACGGTAATAGAGTTCTGCCCATCTTTTAGTGATTGATTAATTTCTTTTTTTCCAAGTATAGAAAAATTTAGCTCAATGTCCTGAAAGTAAGGAAGCGTAATGGAGAAATTTCCATCTTTATCAGAAATCGTCCAGTTTTCTGTTTTGGTATCACGAACAAAAACACCAGATAAAGATGTAGATGTTTCTTTCGACAAAATTGTACCGTAAATGGTTTTTTGGGAAAAAATTATTTGAGTGAACAGTAAGAAAATTATAATGTAGCGCACCTATATTTAATTTAGAACAAATAAAAATAATGATGCAAATCTATTGATAATTCTTTGCGAAGCAATGAAAAATAAAGGAATTGTAAAATAGAGTATAAGTCAAATTGTGAGAAAATAACAATTTGTAAAGTTTTAAATAATGAAGTTATCTTGTTGATAAACAGTTGAGTAATTCTTGGGGTGTTTTGTAAGGCTAATAACTTTACTTTTTTTATGTAAGATGTAGGTTTGATGTATTCTCAAATAAAATATTTCTTGTTAATTGAGTAGTTTTTATTCTCTCAGTTTTATTTTTGAGATTTCTTATCAATAAAAAAAGAGCCAAGACTGAAATTCAGTTTGGCTCTTTTTTCTTGCTTCTTGTCTTTTAAAAAAAATACTAATCTAAAGATTCAGTCAATTTTCTAAATACAGATTTTGCATCTTTTCCTTCGTATAAAACAGCATAAACAGCATCAATAATTGGCGTTTTAGCACCATATCCCTGATTTAGTTTATAAGCACTTTTTGTAGCATAATATCCTTCGGCAACCATACTCATTTCCATCATGGCACTTTTTACAGTGTATCCTTTTCCTATCATATTTCCAAACATTCTGTTTCTTGAAAAAACTGAATATCCTGTAACTAGTAAATCGCCCAAATAAGCCGAATCATTAATGTTACGTTTCATTTTATGAACTTTACGAATGAATTTCTTCATTTCGCGAATGGCATTACTCATTAAAACCGACTGGAAATTATCTCCATAACCTAATCCATGTGCAATTCCGGCTGCGATTGAATAAATGTTTTTCAGCATTGCAGCGTATTCGGTACCAATAATATCATCAGAGATTTTGGCTTTAATATAATTTCCGGAAAGTGATTTTGCTACGATAGAAGCTTTTTCAGGATCACCGCAGGCAATGGTTAAATACGAAAGTCGTTCAAGAGCAACTTCTTCGGCGTGGCATGGACCAGTAATAACACCAATGTTGTAATACGGAATATCGTATTGAATATGAAAATGCTCGCCAACAATTAAACTCGTTTCAGGAACAATACCTTTGATAGCCGAAAAAATAATTTTATCAGCCAATGAAACCGTCATGTTTTTTAATTCAGCATCAAGGAAAGCAGATGGAATTGCAAAAATAATGTAATCTGCATATTCAATTGCTTCGTTTATATTGCTGGTCAGTTTAAGTTTATTGTTGTCAAATTCAACAGAACTTAAATAGTTTGGATTGTGTTTGTATTTTTGAAGATGTTCAATTGCAGATTCATTACGCATGTACCACGCAATTTCTGAAAGATTAACGCATAACATTTTTGCAATTGCCGTAGCCCAGCTTCCCCCTCCAATTACTGCAAATTTTAACTTTTCGCTCATTATTTTATTAATTTAAAACAAAAGTACTTAATAATGTGCTAATAAAGCAAAATCTGATTTAAGAAATTTGGTAAAGGCCTTTTGGTTCGTACTCTTTTAAATTAAAAGCTGCTGAATTTCAGATTATATTTCAGCTTTAAAAACTAAATTTATACAAAAAAATGTATTTTTGAGAAATTTCTTTCAATTATGATAAATAAATTTTTGACTCTTTTTTTTGTTTTCACAACATTATTTTCTTTCTCCCAAAATATGGAACCACTTTATTTCGACGCCAATTGGAAAGTTACATCCAAAGAAAATGCTTCTTTTTACAGAATTCAGCCTTCAAAAAAACTAGGAAATCTAATTTTAGTCGAAGATTTCTACATCAATAAAACACCACAGTTTCAGGGATATTCTTTTCAGGATAATGAAGATAATTATGTGGGCGATGTACTTTGGCTGGATGAAAATGGCTTTGATTCTTCTTTTTATCAATTTTATAATTTTTCTGCGGTTTCAAATTTGACGTATTATTATCCAAGCGGGCAAAAGTTAAAAACCATTCAGTATAAAAATGGAAGAAAAGATGGTGAAACTATTCTTTATCACGAAGACGGCAGTGTGTTGATGAAAGGAAAATACGACGGTGGAAAACCTGCAAGCGGCGATTTTGAAGAAGTTTTAAATTGGGAAGATTACCGATTGAACAAAGCCGATAATGCAGCCGATAGGGAAGAACCAATTCGAATGGCCGAGGGGATGATTATTCGTGATGAAACGGGCATGACTAAAACCAGAAAGATTATTAAGAAAAAGATATTCTGGACAGCTTCAAAACAGCTGGCCCAAGAAATATGGTACGATATTGCAAATGGTAATACAGAACCGTTTAAGCAGATAAATTACGATAAATCGGGAAAAATTCTGCAGACTATTAATGAAAATGATTTTGAAAAGTACGGACGTGAAATTTCAAACGGAGTTGTCTACAATTATTACTTTCAAAACAAATTTGCAGTTGCTGTAAAATCTAAAACGAATTATAAAAACGGACAGAAAAACGGAGAGGAAATTCAATATTTTCCAAACGGAAAAGTTTTAAAAATTGTAAAATATTCTGATGGAGAAGAACAAGGCGATCAGGTTGAATACAACTCAGACGGAAGTATAAAAGCAAAACGAATTTATAAAAACGGACAGCCTTTTGAGGGTAATTTTGATGAAAGATTTGCAAGTGATTTATTTATCAATCAAAATTATAATAATGGATTGATAGAAGGAGAAGCAATTGTCAAAGATGAATCTGGAAATATTGTTGCAAAAGGAATTTACAAAGATGGAAAACCATTCAATGGAACTTTTGTCGTTAAAACTGAAAATGAGCAAAACGAATTAATCAGTGTTTCTGGATACAAGAAAAATGGAATTCAGAAAATCTTTAATTATTATCTCGACGATCCGGTTAGAACTTACACGGTGGTAAACGATATTAAAAACGGAGAAACTGTTTTTTACGATAATCGCGAAGTAACAGGAAAGCTGGAATATAAAAATGATCTGCCGTATGAAGGAACTTTAGTTGAGGCTCAAAAAAGCACAATTTATAAAAAAGGAACAGTAACCCAAGAGATTTATTATAGAAGTGAATACGATAAAAAAGGTGAAAACAATATTCTAAAAAACATCTATTTTGAAAATGGAAAAAGAACGAAAATTGTTAACCAGTCTTTTTTGATTACTTCGGACAGACAGGATTCTTATGTTGGAATTTATAAAAATGACAAACCCTATTCGGGTTATTTTGCTGCAGATTTTAATGAATTTAACTATGTTGATTATTATGAAAACGGAGTTATCAAATACCAATATTCGAACAATTATTTAGAAAATCTCGAAAAGTATCAATACCCAAATTATGATATAAAATCGACTTACAAAGATGGAAAAATAGTTGACGGCCCAGAATACATAAAACTGGAGCGCCAGTTTATTACAAAATACTGGAAAAACAATATTCTGCAGAGTTATGACTTCGATATTTTCGCCATGCATTATTTTAACCGATATCATTTTGAGTTAAAAAATAATGCTATTGAACTCGAAGAATTCAATAAAAAAGTAAAAGGAAAAATTGTTCTGGAAAAAGTAAATAATAAAACGATTGGCAAGTTTAGTGTTAATGATAAAGTACTTCTTACCAGTTCAGCATTAGAAGTTAATGAAACAGCTCCATCAGAAACCGGAAGTGTTTTGTATTATGAAACCGACAATAAAATTGAGGCAAAACTATTCAAAACCATAAAAGGAAATGATGAACAGAGAAGAGATTCTGAAATTTTCAGCACAGTTTTTACTTCTTATCTGGATCATAATAAATCTATTCAGGAAAATTTCAATTCAATTGCTGAAAAAATTTCTTCCGAAAAAGATGTTGAACTATTATTTGGAAACGAACTAAAAGGCAGCATGATTGGTGGTTTTAGAATTAACGAAGTAAAAAAGCCAGAAATTGGAACCCTGATACTGAAAAACAAAAACAATTCGTATGATTTGAAATTGTTTTTGGATGAAAAGATTTTGGAAGAAAAAAAGAATATTGATTTTAAAAATATCAAAACAGAAGTTGAAAATCTTAATAAAACCTTGGAAAAGAAGATGAATGAAGATTTTAAATAAAAATATTTTAATTGCATACAATAAAACACAAAACCTTACGTTGTAAGTCTTTATAAATTAGAATTTTAATGAATTTACAAAGATTTGAGTTAGTTAGTTTTGTTTTAGTATTTTAAAAAGGCGTTCCTATTTTTATAAGAACGCCTTTTTTTGTTTGCAGTCACCGTCAACAGTTTTCAGTGATATGCAAAAACCGTAAACTGAGACTGAATATTATGACTAATAAGAAAGTTCCACAATAGATTTTACTTTATCTAAAGTCACTAATTGATTTTCACCAAGACCTTTCCAGCCTCTTTCGTCGAAACGATTTACTATAAAATCTGCTGTTTTGCTGTAATCTTCTGTGTATTGTGAAAGTTTTGTGTCCATTCCCATAGTATGGAAAAACTCAACCGTTTTGTTGATGGCTTCTTTTGCCACTTCTTCATCAGAACCAGTCAAGTTGAATATTCTTCTTCCGTATTGTGCCAGTTTTCCTTTTTTAGTTTCAAACATAACGCTGTATAAACTTGGACCAATAATCGCCAAAGTTCTAGCGTGGTCAATTTCGTATAAAGCTGTTAGTTCGTGGCCAATCATGTGCGTTGCCCAATCGCTTGGAACACCTTTCTGGATTAATCCGTTTAAAGCCATTGTACAGCTCCACATAAAGTTTGAAGCCAAAGTATAATCAGTTGGATTTTTTACAATTCCAGGACCAACTTCAATTAAAGTCTGTAAAATTCCTTCGGCAATTCTATCTTGTAAAAAAGCATCATGCGGATACGTTAAGTACTGTTCCATAACGTGAGTGTAAGCATCGACAACACCATTTTCGATTTGTCTTTTTGGTAAAGAAGCAATAACTGCTGGGTCACAAATTGAGAATTGTGGAAACAAAGCACTTCCGCCAGAAGATAATTTTTCCTGAGTTGCTTCAATCGTTACTACATATCCAGAGTTCATTTCACTTCCCGTTGCTGGAAGCGTTAAAACAGTTCCAAATGGCATCGCATTTTCTTTAATCAAAATACGTTTCTGTAAAATATCAATCGGATTTCCTTCAAAATGAACAGCACCCGAAATAAATTTCACGCCATCAATTACAGATCCACCGCCGACAGCCAGAATAAAGTCGATTTTTTCAGCTTTAATAACGTCTACCGCTTTCATTAAAGTCTCAAATCTTGGGTTTGGTTCGATTCCGCCAAATTCCACAATATTAAAGCCTTTTAAAGCCGTAATTACCTGATCGTAAATTCCATTTTTAAAAATACTTCCACCGCCGTAAGCCAAAAGAATTTTTGCATCTTTTGGAACCAGAGTCGAAAGTTTTTCAATTTGTCCTTTCCCGAAAACTAAGTTTGTCGGATTGTATAATTCAAAGTTTAGCATTTTTTTTTAGAGTTTCTAAGATACTAAGCTGCTAAGGTTCTAAGTTTTTTTTCTTTGAACTTATCTGCAGTCTAGCATTATTGTTTGTTTAATTTTTAATAGTAATGAAATAAGAGATTAAGCTTTTAAGCAACTAAGAAAAACCTTAGAACCTTAGGATCTCAGTCCCTTAGTACCTCTTATTTCAATTCCTGCAGTAGTTTTCCAGCCACCAATTTAGATGATGCCGGATTTTGGCCGGTAATTAAAAGTCCGTCTGCTACTGCGTAAGGCTGCCAGTTTGGACCTTTAGAAAAAACTGCCCCGTTTGATGCTAAAGCATCTTCTAATAAAAACGGAACTACTTTAGTTAAACCAACCGCTTCTTCTTCTTCATTGGTAAATCCGGTTACTTTTTTACCTTTTACTAAATATTCACCTTTTACTTTTACGTTTTTCAAAACAGCTGGTGCGTGACAAACAAATGCTACCGGTTTTTTGTTCGTATAAAAAGCTTCAATTAAAGCTATTGAGTTTTTATCTTCAACTAAATCCCAAAGCGGACCGTGACCTCCTGGATAAAATACAGCATCGTAATCTTTTTGATTAACAGTTGACAGTTTTAAAGTGTTTTTTAATTTTTCCTGTAAAACCTTATCAGCGTCAAAACGCTTAGTGTCTTCTGTTGCCGATGCCGGATCAGCGCTTTTTGGATCAATTGGAGGCTGTCCCCCAAGCGGAGAAGCAATTGTAATCTCGACTCCCTGATCTAACAGTTCATAATAAGGTGCTGCAAATTCTTCAGACCAAAATCCTGTTTTTTCTCCCGTGTTGCCCAGCTTATCATTGCTGGTTACAACAAATAATACTTTTTTCATACCTTTTTTATTTGATTTTTGAGCCACAGCAGATGTGCTTACAGCGGTAAATGCAATTATTGCGAGTAATGCTATTTTTTTCATAATTTTAAATTTTTAACAAATTTACGTCTTAAGTGATATCAGTAAAAATAAAATAAACTATGTTTGTTATAAGTAAATTTATGTCATGGTAAATCTAGAATGGTACAGAACTTTTAAGGCTGTATATAAAAATGGTAATTTTTCGGTAGCCGCAAAAGAGTTATTTATGAGCCAGCCTGCGGTTAGTCAGCAAATTTCTATGCTTGAGGCTCACGTTGGGAATAAATTATTTAATCGGAAATCAAAAGGAGTAGAGCCAACCGAATACGCTAAGTTACTGAATAATTTGATAATAGATGCGCTTGATCGTCTTGAAAGTGTCGAAACCGGTTTTCGTGCAAAAGCAGAAGATGCCAACCGATTAATTTCTGTCGGGATCTCCAAACATCTTTTTGACTGCGTTGGAAATTTATTAATTTCAAAGTTTGATTTAATAGATTTTACTTTTGCAGAAAACGACGAGCTTTTTGCATTAGTAGATTCAAAAAAACTCGATTTTGCCATTACAACCAAAAGGTTCGATACTTTTGATACTACTTATGAAATAGTTGGAAAAATTAAACTCATAATGGTTGCTCCGGCAAGTTTGGATATAACCGATTTCCGCCAGAAATTAAAAGCAGATAATTTTACTGAAATAGAGCAATGGCTTAACGGACAAAAATGGTACAGTCATGACGCGAGAATTCCGCATATAAAAGTATTCTGGCTTCATGCTTTCAATAAAAAAAGGCCTTCGATGGTACCAAATTACATTATTCCTTCAGAATCTGAGATGCTGAGACTTCTTTCAAAGAATGATGGTGTTGCGGTGACCTGGAATTGTAATGCAAGAAATTATATAAAAGAAAATAAACTGCAATTAGTATGGAACAGTTTTCATGTTCCCGAAGAATTTGTCTATTTACTGGCTCCAAAAAATAATAATGTGAAATCGTTTTTTGATATAATTGAAAAAGAATTAAAACTGTTTTTTGGAAATAGATTATAAAAATATAGTTGTTGAGTTTTGAAAATCAGTTGATTATTTTTTTGAATTTAGAAAAAAAGATAACTTTAGTATGTTAATTTCTAAAAGATACAGATTATGAAAAAAGCAGCCTCAGTTTTAATACTCACTATACTATTTTTTATGATTAATTCCTGCAGTAAAAATGAAGCAGAAGATGTAGTAGATTGTCTTGGAGAATCAATTTATATTAAGCTGCACAATTCGACAGACGCAAATAATCCGAAATTAATGAATTATTCTGTTGAATATACAGGAACGGGAACTTTAAGTTCTGTAAAATGGACATTTGGTGACGGAACTACCGGCGATGGAACAACAGTTACTCATACGTATAATGCTGCAGGAACCTACGAAGCTAAAGCCGATGTTACAGTTAAAAAAAATGGATCTGAATGCACTTCGAGTCCTAAACGAAGCGTTACTATAAACTAGAAAAAGAAATAAAATATTTACTGAGAGTCAATTTTATAATTTAATGTATCTGCATGAATTATAAAACTGACTCTCATTCGTTATATTTGTTTGATATGATTTTTGATTATGGAAAAATTACAAAATATTAGAATTGCCGTTGATGCGATTGTTTTTGGATACAAGAACAATGACTTATATGTATTATTGATAGAACAGCAATTTGGCACTTCAGAAAAATATTGGGCTTTACCGGGCGGTTTAGTTAAAAATGATGAATCGCTGAGCGATGCAGTAATACGCGAATTACATGAAGAAACAAACGTACAGCTGACTTTTATGGAACAGTTATACACTTTTGGAGATGATATTTACAGAGATTCAAGAAACCGTGTTATTTCGGTGGCGTATTATGCTTTAGTCGATGCTTCAAATTTAGACATCAAAGCCAGCACTGATGCTGAAAGAGTGCAATGGTGTAAAATAGATGAAATTCCTGCTTTGGCTTTTGATCATAATATAATACTTCAAAAAGCGATCGACAGGCTGAAATCAAAATTGACTTATGAACCTATTGGTTTCGATTTACTTCCCGAAGAATTTTTGTTTTCAGATCTTGAAAACTTGTATTGCACCATTTTGGAAAAAGAAATTGACCGCAGAAACTTCAGAAAAAAAATACTCAGTTATGGTATTCTAGAAGAAACCGAAAAATTTTCACCAATAAAAACAGGTCGTCCGGCAAAACTTTTTAAGTTCAATAAATTGAAATATAATGAATTAACTCAAAACGGCTTTCACTTTGAAATAAAGTTTGCGTAATTTTTACACAAAATAAATTGTTTATTTAAAATTTAATTCTACATTTGCGTATAATTAACGCAAACTAAAAAGCTATGATACTAAATCTCGACCCAAAATTCGCTCCTTTCCAAAATCAGGAAGAAATCAAATTTCAAAGTTTTACATTTTCTGGCGGAGAACCGCATATTAAAATCGTTCCGGATTTTGATACAAACAGAAAAGTAACAATTACACACAGACTAAACTCTTTCAACGATTTAGGTTTACTGTGTGTTACAGTTGATGCGTTACGCAGAATGGACGTTAAAATCATTGAACTCTTTATTCCGTATTTCCCGGCAGCGAGACAAGATCGAGTTATGATTCCAGGCGAACCGCTTTCTGTAAAAGTGTATGCAGATATTATAAATGCGATGCAATTGAATAAAGTTTTTGTTTTTGATGCACACTCAGAAGTGACTCCGGCTTTGTTAAACAACAGTACAGTAATTCCAAACTATGCTTTTATCAAAGAAGTCTTGAATAAAATTGGCCAAAACGTAAAATTGATTTCTCCAGACGGAGGTGCTTTGAAGAAGATCTATAAAGTTTCTGAATTTTTAGGCGGTGTTGAGGTTGTAGAATGCAGTAAAAGCCGAGACGTAAAAACAGGTAAATTATCTGGTTTTAAAGTATATGAAGACGATTTACAGGGAATGGATTGTTTAATTGTAGATGATATCTGCGATGGCGGCGGCACTTTTGTTGGTTTAGCCGAAGAATTAAAAAAGAAAAATGCCGGGAAATTATACTTAGCTGTTAGCCACGGAATTTTTAATAAAGGATTTGATGTTTTAGATTGTTTTGACAAAATATTTACTACGAACTCTTTTAAAGATTTTGATGATCAAAGGGTTGAGGTGGTAAAATTTGAATTATGAATAAAAATTATAGAGTAGAAATAGCAAATAAAACTTTAGAAATCATAAAGAATGGTTTCTATGAATACAAAGGAAAAAAGATTGACATTAAAAAAGAACTCGAAGAGTCAATAAAAAATACGTTTACAATTGCACCAAAAGATTGGGAAGAAATCTTAAAAACGCCAATTGAAAATAAGTTTGAAACAAAATTCGTAACCAAAAATTGTTCTACAATTGAAGCAATTGTTGAGGAGGAAAATGGTAAAATCTGTGTTTTAAATTTCGCTTCGGCAAAAAATCCGGGAGGCGGGTTTTTAGGAGGAGCTTCTGCTCAGGAAGAAAGTCTGGCGAGATCTTCAAGCCTTTATGAAACGCAGATCAAAGACAAAACAATGTATGATTTTAACAGAAATCAGTCCTCGTTTTTATATTCAGATTACATGATTTATAGTCCGAATGTTTTGTTTTGGAACGATGATAATGGAGATTGTTTTGAAAAACCATTTGTTGTAGATGTGGTTACGGCTCCGGCACCAAACAAAGGCGCGATGCTGCAACACAATAGAAAAGAAGAAATTGCAGCAACTGAAGATGTTTTTAGAAAAAGAATGGATAAAGTATTAGCAATTGCTTTGCAGCAAAAAAGTGATACATTGATTTTAGGAGCTTGGGGATGTGGTGTTTTTAGAAATGAACCCAAAGATGTAGCACATTTGTTTAAAGAGATTATTGCAGAAAAATATTCAGGTGCCTTTAAGAAAATAGTTTTTGCAGTATTCGACAATTCTGATAAAAAAACAAATTTTAAGCAGTTTGAAGAGGTGCTGAATTAGTTTAAAAGTTTCATGTTTAAAGTTTCAAGTTACCTTTAGGAACGTAAAACCTGTAACTTGAAACCTGAAACAAAAAAAATACTATTAACGGTTTCAAGTTTAAAACCAAATTTCAAGTTAAGTGCTTAACGTGAAACCTGAAACTTGAAACAAAAACAACAAAACAATGAGCGATTTAAAACCAAGATTTATTGAATCTTTAAGAAGAAACAATGATCAGATTAGAGAAGACAGAGCCAAAGTAATTGGTGAGGATTCAGAATTAATATACAGAAGAAGAGTCGAAGATATCGAATTAAAAATAAAAAGACTCGAAAGAGAACAAGAAGGATTGATCGATATCAGTCCGCTGGATAAAAACAGTTTAACCTTTGCCGATTTTCAGCCGGAAGCTTTTGTACAAAAAGACATGGAGCTTGCGCTGACCATCAGAAATTTAAATATCCAGTTTGAAGTAACAAAAAAGAGATTTGAGTATTTATTTGGTAAAACATTTTAGTCATGGGAGGTACAAGATATGATTTCGGTGCTCGTGAAGACAGAGCAAAAAAAGTAGGTTATGCAAGCAAATCAGCTAGTGAAATATTTACACAAAATGCGTTAAGAAAAGCGCATGAATCAATGAATCCAAATGGAGTTGTTTTTAGAGAAGCGAGAGATTCAGAAGTTCATCCAAACACAGTTCCAATTATTTTAGGATTGGATGTAACAGGAAGTATGGGACACATTCCGCATGAACTGATTAAAGAAGGTCTTCCAAAATTAATGGGAGGAATTATTCAGGGAGGTGTTCCAGATCCGGCACTTTTGTTTTTAGGAATCGGCGATCACGAATGCGATAGATATCCGCTTCAGGTTGGACAATTTGAATCTGGAGACGAAGAACTGGATATGTGGTTAACGAGAACTTACATTGAAGGCGGTGGCGGAGGAAATGCTGGCGAAAGTTATCTTTTAGCCTGGTATTTTGCAGCTTTTCATACCAAAACAGATGCATTCGAAAAAAGAGGACAAAAAGGATTGTTATTTACTGTTGGTGATGAACCAGGTTTAAAAACACTTCCAGCATCAGCAATAAAAGAAATTATGGGTCAGGGACAACAGACTTATACGCATCTTGAATTATTGGCAGAAGCACAAAAAAGATACGATGTTTATCATATTAGTGTCTTGCATTCAGGACAAGCCATTAACGCCGATGTAGAATGGAAAGAATTACTGGGACAAAATTGTCTTTCAATTGAAGATCACAGAGAAATTCCAAATGTAATCAAGAAAATAATCTGTGATAAACACAAAAGTTCTGGTTCTGGTTTAGGAACAATTCCAGTTTCAGGAGGTTTAGATAATATCGAAATGCTTTAAATTTTTTAAACAAATAGAGACATAGATTTTTTCTTTTTAATTTGAGAGAATAAAGAGAAACTAGTTTCTAACACATACAACTATGTGTATTGATGCAAGTGAAATGCCTTTTTTAAGTTTTAAAATCCTATGATTCTATGTGTTTAAAAATAATTACGCAACAATTTAAGAAAAATGAAAACAGCACAAATAGTTATAGGTTTAGGATTTGGTGATGAAGGAAAAGGAATAACGACAGATTTTCTGGCGAAACAAAATCCTGAATCTATAGTTATTCGGTTTTCGGGAGGACAGCAGGCTGCGCATACGGTTATGATTGACGATAAAAAACACGTTCACTCCAGCTTTGCCAGCGGTGCGCTTCGCGGTCTTCCGTCTTATTACAGCGAACATTGCACGATTCATCCGCTCTTTTTGTACAATGAGAGAGAAGAATTAAAAGAAAAAAACGCTAATCTGGATTTATATATTCATCCATTAGCAAAAGTTACCACTCCGTTTGATGTTTGGCATAACCGTGGAAACACCAGAAATATAGATCACGGAACCTGTGGAAAAGGCATTGGTTCAACCATGAAAAGAAACGAAGGTCCGTATAAATTGTTTGCCATCGATTTGATTGCGCCTCGCGAAATGCTTTTAGAAAAGTTAAACCAAATCGCATACTATTATGGATTTTTAAATGAAAGTGGAATCGACGAAGAAGTCAATCGATATTTGGAAGCAGTCGACAAAATAAAATGGAATATTGTCGATTATACTTTCCTATCAAAATACGATAATCTGATTTTTGAAGGAAGCCAGGGAATCCTGCTTGATATGGATCATGGTGTTTTCCCGAATGTTACGTATGCGAATACCACTTCAAAAAATGCAGTTGAAATTTGTAATAAATTAAAAATTGAAGATGTAGAAGTTTATTATGCAACCAGAAGTTACACCACAAGGCACGGCCACGGCTGGATGCCGAATGAAAGAGAAATACAATTAAAAAACAACGAAGAAGAAACCTGTGTTTTCAACGAATATCAAAAGTATCTCAGATTTGGGGATCTGGATTACGATTTGTTGAACTACGCTTTAAAATTAGATGCTGCTTACAGTCCAATGGCAAAAAGAAATTTGGTCGTAACCTGCATGGATCAGTTAGAAAAAGATTATGAATTTGAAAACCTTACAACCCATTTCAATACCATTTACGGATCATTTTCACCCGATTCAAAAGATTTTAAAAACATTACTTCTTTGTTCCAATAAATTAGAAAAAATGAAATATAATATAGATACCATAGCTCCAGAAAGTAAGTTTATATTTTTCTGGGGTCATCAACCGAGTAAAGACGGAAAAATTCTTAAAACCTGCTTCAGCCAGTGGTGGTTAAGTTCGTTTAAAGTAAATGAAGTAACCTATAAAACGGCTGAACACTGGATGATGGCAAAAAAAGCCGAATTGTTTAACGATCAGGAAATTTTAGAAAAAATCATAAAATGCAATTCACCTGCCGAAGCTAAAAAGTTAGGTCGTAAAGTGAGAAATTACGATGATAAAATCTGGCTAGAAAACCGATTTGAAATCGTAAAAGAAGGCAACTATCACAAATTCAGTCAAAATTCTGATTTGAAAACTTTTCTGCTAAACACAAATGACCGAGTTATTGTAGAAGCAAGTCCGGTAGATCCAATCTGGGGAATTGGAATGGCAGGAGACCATAAAGATGCTTTAAATCCTGAAAAGTGGAAAGGCCTGAATCTTTTAGGTTTTGCTTTAATGCAGGTTAGAGATGAATTGAGATAATTAAAAAATTATGAAAATAGAACTTCTAAAAGCAGACATAACAGAGTTAAATGTTGATGCGATTGTAAATGCAGCAAATACTTCTTTGTTAGGTGGAGGCGGAGTTGACGGGGCTATTCACAGAAAAGGAGGAAAAGCGATTTTAGAGGAATGTATTCAAATTAGAAATAAGCAAGGCGGATGCAAAACGGGTGAAGCAGTTATAACAACCGCCGGGAATTTACCTTCAAAATATGTTATTCATACAGTAGGTCCTGTTTGGAATGGTGATAAAGAAGAAAAATCCAAATTGTTAGCAGACTGTTACACAAATAGTTTAAATCTGGCGATTCAAAAAGGAATAAAATCTATTGCTTTTCCGAATATAAGTACTGGAATTTATCATTTTCCAAAAGATAAAGCAGCAGAAATTGCAGTAAAAACGGTTAGAGATTTTGATAAGTCAGATGAAATAGAAAAGGTAATATTCGTCTGTTTCGATGATGAAAATTACACGATTTACAAAAACCTTTTGTAAATGTTCCATCGGAACATTTCGTAGGTAGAAAAAATATTAATTATGAATGAAAATATAGCAAAAACAGTAAGTAAATTTCTAAGCTTAGTGTTAAGACATTCACCAGAAAAAATCGGACTAAAATTAGAGGAAAATGGCTGGGCAGATGTCAATGAATTAATAGAAAAATGTACTAAAAAAGGGAATCGTCTCGATGCCGAACTTTTAGATTACGTAGTAGAAAATAACGATAAAAAGCGTTTTGCTTATAACGAAGATAAAACCAAAATCCGTGCAAGTCAGGGACATTCCATTTCGGTTGAATTAAATCTAGCAGAAACAGAACCTCTAGAATATTTGTATCACGGAACTGTTGGAAAATTCATGGAAAGTATTCAGAAAGAAGGCTTAAAAAAAATGAGCCGTCAGCATGTGCATCTCTCCAAAGACAAAGAAACCGCAACAAAAGTGGGAAGCAGAAGGGGAGTTCCACAAATTTTAACTGTTAGAAGCGGTGCTATGTACAGAGACGGATTTAAATTTTATTTGTCTGAAAATAATGTCTGGCTTACAGATGAAGTTCCGGCAAAGTATATCGAATTTAAATCATGAAAAGAACCTTAGTTTTTGGAGATATTCACGGCGGATTAAAAGCGTTAATTCAGTTGCTGGAAAAAATCGATTATTCAGAAAATGATAGATTTATTTTTCTCGGAGATTATGTTGACGGCTGGAGCGAATCAAAACAATTGATTGATTTTCTTATTGAATTATCCCAAAAACAGGAATGTATTTTTATCAAAGGAAATCACGATGCATGGTGTCAGGAATGGTTAGAAAATGATATCGTAAACGATATTTGGTTTTTGCATGGAGGAAAATCGACTATAGAAAGTTATGCTAATATAGATTCTTCAGATAAAGAAAAGCATCTCGAATTCTTCAACGGAATGAAAGATTACTTTGTAGACGAAAACAATAATTTGTTTATTCATGCTGGGTTTTCATCTATGCATGGTCCAGAAAAAGAGCATTATAAAACCAATTATTCCTGGGATAGAACACTTTGGGAAATGGCTTTAACGATGGATGAAAGAATCGCAAAAGATTCATTATTATATCCAAAACGATTACTGCTTTTTAATGAAATTTATATCGGCCATACGCCAACACTTCATTATGATGTCGAAATCCCGATGCAGGGATGTAATGTTTGGAATATTGACACTGGAGCAGGTTTTTATGGAAAATTAAGTTGTATAGATATTCAAACAAAAGAATTTTGGCAGAGTGATGTCGTACAGACATTTTATCCAAATGAAAAAGGAAGAAATAAATAAGATGATGAAAAGTAAAATAGAATCAGGTTTATTTGGATTAGCGGTTGGTGATGCATTAGGAGTTCCAGTCGAATTTCAGTCGAGAGCTTATTTAAAAGAAAATCCAGTTACTGAAATGTTTGGTTTTGGAACACACCATCAACCAATTGGAACTTGGAGTGATGATAGTTCACTTGCCTTTTGTCTAGCGGAAAGTTTATGCTCGGGTTATGATTTAACTGATATCGCTAAGAATTTTGTGAAATGGTATTCCGCAGAAATGTGGACACCGCATGGACGAGTTTTCGATATTGGAATAGCGACTACTCATGCGATTCACAATATAGCGAAAGGGCATCAGCCAGATTTATGCGGTGGATTTTCTGAAAGCGATAACGGAAATGGTTCCTTAATGCGTATTTTGCCATTGGCTTTTTATCTTCAAAAAGAAAATAATATTGAAGTTATTTATCAAAATGTAAAAGAAGTTTCATCTATAACACACGCGCATTTCAGATCTGTATTTGCTTGTTTTATTTACGTGGTTTATTGTTTGGAAATCTTAAAAGATAAAGATAAATTCGAAGCTTATAAAAATACCCAACTTGTTCTTTCTAAATTTTTGGAAGATAAAAGTTTTAATCCTGTTGAAATCGGATTATTTGATAGAATTTTGAAAAATGATATTTCAAAATACAATGAAAACGAAATTCATTCTTCGGGTTATGTGCTTCATAGTTTAGAAGCGAGTATCTGGTGTTTTCTAAATTCGAATTCTTATGAAGAAACTGTTTTAAAAGCAGTTAATTTAGGGCAAGATACAGATACAACCGGTGCAATTGCAGGAGGATTGGCAGGAATTTATTACGGAATCGAGAATATTCCGCAAAAATGGATTGAGAATTTAGTAAGAACAAATGATATAAAAGATTTAGCAGAACGTTTGGGGAAGAAAGGTTGATGTTCAATAATAAATGTTTAACAGCATCATGAATGATAATCAGGGTACAGTAGATAATTGGATTGCTGTAATAGAAGTAGTCAAAGCAGTTAAATCTAAGATTACAATTGATACAGATTTATTATGGACAAATTATAATTCTGTTGAAGAACTAATATCTGAAATAAATTTAATAGAAAATCTGCTGACTGATCATAACAAACAGGGGTTGCAGTTTTTAGGATTTTTGTTTGCGCCAACTGGAACTTTACAGGAAATCTCGATGCAAAATGACTGGATTCAGGAATATTTGAATTGGTCTTTGAAATTTGATGAGCTATATGAAAAATTAAAATAACACTATAAAAAATATGAATCCACTACTATTAACTGACGGTTACAAAGTTGACCACAGAAGACAATACCCAGACGGAACCACAATCGTATATTCTAACTGGACACCAAGAAAATCAAGAATTGAAACAGTTGATGAGGTAATCTTTTTTGGATTGCAGTATTTCATCAAAAAATATATTATTCATGACTTTGAAGAGGATTTCTTCAAAAAGCCAAAAGAAGAAGTGATTAAAAAATATTCTCGCAGAATCAATAATTACTTAGGCGAAAATTTAGTTGGAACTAAACATATAGAAGATTTACATGATTTAGGCTATATTCCGATGGTGTTCAAAGCTTTGCCAGAAGGCGCAAGCGTTCCGCTGAGAGTTCCAATGTTTACGATGTACAATACGATTCCAGAATTTTTCTGGTTGACGAATTATTTCGAAACGTTACTTTCTGCAGTAGTTTGGCTGCCTTGTAACTCAGCAACCATTGCAAAAGAATACAGAAAAGTATTGGACAAATATGCGGCAGAAACTTCTTCTGTTCCAGAATTTGTAGATTGGCAGGCGCATGATTTCTCAATGAGAGGAATGGGCGGAATAGAAGCTGCTTTAACTTCTGCAGCTGGACATTTATTGAGTTTTACAGGATCTGACACAATTCCTGCAATTGATTTCTTAGAAGAATATTACAATGCCAATTCAGATCTAGAATTGGTTGCAGGTTCAGTAGCCGCAACAGAACATTCTGTTATGTGTATGGGAACTACAGAAGGCGAGTACGAGACATTCAAAAGGTTAATTACAGAAGTTTACCCAAAAGGAATTGTTTCTATCGTTTCTGATACTTGGGATTTATGGAAAGTTTTAACGGATTATCTTCCAAGATTAAAAGAAGAAATCGTTTCAAGAGAAGGTAAAGTCGTAATTCGTCCTGACAGCGGTGATCCGGTTGATATTATCTGCGGAAATCCGAACGGAAAAACAGAGCAAGAGAAAAAAGGAGTTATCGAATTGCTTTGGGATGCTTTTGGAGGAACAACAAATGCGAAAGGATTCAAAGAATTGGTGCCGCAAATCGGAGCTATTTACGGAGATAGTATTACAGTAGCAAGAGCCACTCAAATCTGTGAAAGATTAAAAGAAAAAGGATTTGCTTCTACAAATGTTGTTTTAGGAATCGGATCTTTCACCTATCAATATAATACAAGAGACACTTTCGGATTTGCAATGAAAGCAACTTACGGAGAAGTAAACGGAGAGGGAAGAGCCATTTTCAAAGATCCAATTACGGATGACGGAACTAAAAAATCAGCCAAAGGATTAATGAAAATTGATTTAATCGACGGGAAGTATCATTTAAGTGATAATGTTTCTTGGGAAGAAGAAAAACAAGGTGAATTGAAAGAAGTTTTTAGAGATGGAAAACTTTTGATTGATCAATCGCTGAGTGAAATCAGAACGAGAGTGAAAAGCGAAGTAAGTATCGAAGCTTAATTATAAAACGAAAGCCTGAATGTAAGTTCAGGTTTTTTTATTGAATTTATAAATGTGATAAGACCTTTGTCAAAGTTTAAAACTTTGACAAAGGTTATTTTTTTTGAAATGAATTGCTCCAGTTTTAACTGGAGGTAAAAAAGGTAAAGTCTTAATCGGCTTTAGCCAAATATCACATTTTGGCTAAAGCCATTTGCTGTGTAAAACAAAAAACCTCCAGTTAAAACTGGAGGCAATTCAAAAAATTTATTTTTTATAAAAATTATTATGATCAATATATTCCCAAACCTTTGGAGGCAATAAAGGCTGAATATTTTTACCTTCTTTAATGCTGTTTCGAATAAAAGTCGAAGAAATCTCTACAATCGGCGCGTCAATGACATGAATTTTTGGATGCGATTTTAATTCAACATTTTCAGGTTCATCAGAAATTCTTGGATACACATAGATATCATGATTTTCCAGAATCACGTCGTAGTTTCTCCATTTGTGAAGCGTTTTCAAATTATCTTCTCCCATGATTAAAGAAAACTCATGATTTGGATATTTTTCTTTTAAATGTTCCAGAGTAATTATGGTATAACTTGGCTGAGGTAATTTAAATTCAATATCCGACGGTTTTATCTTCGAATAATCTTCTGTTGCAAGATACACCATTTGCAGGCGCTGTTGGTCGTCTAATAGAGTCGATTTCTTTTTTAACGGATTATGTGGTGTAACGACCATCCAAATCTGATCTAAATCGGCAAACTCGGCCATATGATTGGCAATGATCAAATGACCAACATGAATAGGATTGTATGTTCCGAAGTAAAGACCTATTTTCATTTATTATAGTACTTAGTTCTTAGTCCTTAGTCTTTTAGATTTTTAGCGAAAGCACTTATCATTTTGCTCTCTTCTTCAATTAAAAACATAATTTCATTAAATAGGTTTTCGTCAGAAATAAATTCTAACTCTTTTGCTATAATTAATTGTGTTTCTATTTCATTTAAAGAACCTCTGGAGATATTCAAAAAATGATTAAATGATTTGTCAGTTTGGCGTCCAAAACCTTCTGCAATATTCGACGGAATAGATACACTGGCTCTTTTTAATTGACTTGTCAAAGCATATATTTCTTCTTTAGGAAAGCTCTTAGTAAGTTTGTAAACAAGAACTACTAGTTTAATTCCTTTTTGCCAAATGAATAACTCTTTGTAAGATTTAATACCGCTCATGTAAAATTTTTAGCTTGATGTGTTTCAGACTAAGGACTAACAACTAATGACTAAATAACTACTTAGATACAAAATCCTTTACCAGTTGATGTGCTTCTTCAAGGGCAACTGATAAATCATAGTTTTTGATAATAGCGTCAAATTGTGGAGCAGTTGCCAATTCTACAGAAGCTTTTGCGATACGCATATTGATTTTGTCTTCACTTTCTGTAGAACGTTGTTTTAATCGGCGTTTTAATTCGTCAACACTTGGAGGTTTAACGAAAACAGCCAGAGTTTCTTCGGGAAATTTATGTTTAATACGAAGACCGCCAACTACGTCAATGTCAAAAATGACATTTTTTCCTAAAGCCCAGATTCTTTCAATCTCCGATTTTAAAGTACCGTAAAAGTTATCGCGGTAAACTTCTTCCCATTCCAGGAAATCTTCTGCTTTAATGTGTTTTTTGAATTCTTCCAGCGAAATAAAATAATAATCCTTTCCGTGTACTTCTTCACCACGCGGTGCACGCGATGCTGCCGAAATCGAAAATTCAAGATTTAAATCTTCCTGACCTAATAAATGTTTTACGATAGTTGTTTTTCCTGATCCTGAAGGTGCCGAAAAAACAATTAATTTTCCTTTGTTCATTAATTTATGCTTTAGGCTTTAAGCAATATGCTTTAAGCTTTAATATTTGTGCGGTATTCTGTGCTTACGGCCTATTGCTCACAGCTTACAGCAATTACAAAACATTCAAAACCTGTTCTTTAATCTTCTCCAATTCATCTTTCATCATCACGACTAATTTCTGCATTTGAGCATGATTTGATTTCGAACCCATAGTGTTGATTTCGCGGCCCATTTCCTGAGTAATAAAACCTAGTTTACGCCCATTTGCTTCATTTCCGTTTAAAGTTTCTAAGAAATAATCTAAATGGTTTGTTAAACGTACTTTTTCTTCGGTAATATCCAGTTTTTCCAGATAATAGATTAATTCCTGCTCGAAACGATTTTCATCAACATTTACCTGTAATTCTGAAATTGCAGTTTGTAAACGATCTTTAATTGCCTGAACACGTTCTGGGTCAAGGGCCAAAGCATCATTCATATACTGGCGGATATTTCCAATTCGGAGATTAAATTCTTTTTCAAGAGATTCGCCTTCGTCTTTTCTAAAACTTAGGATGTTTTGTAAAGCTTCATCAATAATAACCTGAATCTGTTCCCAGTCATTTTCATCGATTTCTTCGCGTTCTGTTTTTAATGTATCCGGCATACGAACAGCCATTTTCATTAATTCAGTTTCATCGGCATCGGCATATACCTCTCTCAATTGTGCGATATAATTCTTCACAACAGGAACATTTACTTTTGTTGAAGTTTGTTCGGCAGTACTCTCTATGTAAATTGCAAAATCAATTTTACCTCTTTCAAGTTTAGTTGAGATTTGAGTTCTTAAACCTAATTCCATTTCACGGTAAACAGATGGCATTCTTACGTTTAAATCTAAACCTTTGCTGTTTAAAGATTTTACTTCAACGGTGATTTTTTTTGTAGGCAATTGCAAAGAAGCTTTGCCAAACCCTGTCATAGATTGTATCATATAATTGAGTATAAAGGCGCAAAGATAAATAAAAGTTTGCTCTATTTGATTGGAAATTAGTGTTCAGTCATAGTTTTCAGTTTGACAGAAAAAATATTGACATTTTAGCTCAAAACATTTATCACTTCAGCCACATTTTTTTGGCTGTTGCCGATGTAAATTTTACCGTCAATAATAAAAACCGGACGGCTTAAAAAAGTATAATGTTCTAAAATGTATTTCTTAAAATCAGCCTCTGTCAGTGCTTTGTCTTTTAAACCCATTGACTTGTACAATTGTGCTTTTTTGCTGAATAATGCTTCGTAACTTCCTGAAAGTTTATACATTTCTTCTAATTCTGTTTCTGTAATAGGATCTTGTTTAATGTCGTGAAAAACCAAATTGTTTTTTGGAAGACTTTTGATAATTTTTCTGCAGGTATCGCAAGATGCTAAGTAATATATTTTGTTCATTTTTTTACTATTTGTTAGAGTACAAAGAAAATTCATTTGAAACTGAAAATTGTCTATTTTTAATAAAAAAATAAAATTATGAGTTCAGTTTTTGAAACGCAGAAAACAATCAGAGAAATTCTATTGAAAATTTTAGATAATCATTCATTAAAGCAATTAAACAAAATTCCGGAAGGATTTAATAATAATATAATTTGGAATGTGGCGCATTGTGTTGCAGCGCAGCAAACCTTAGTTTATAAATTATCTGGACTGCCAACAATGGTTTCGGAAGATTTTATATTAAAATACCGAAAAGGAACAAAACCAGAAGGAGATGTTTCTGAGGAAGAAGTAAACGAGATCAGGGCATTTCTTTTAAGTACATTTGAAAAAACGAAAAATGATTTTCAAAGCGGACTTTTTGTGGATTATAATGAATATACAACCAGCATGGGATTTACTCTTAAAAATGTTCAAGATGCATTAGATTTTAATAATTACCATGAAGGAATTCATACCGGAATTGCGATGAGTTTGAAAAAATTGGTTTAAATTATCTTATGCTAATATTTAGCCTCGGTTTTTAAGCTGAGGCTAAATTTTTATATATCCTAAACATGGACTTGATTTCTGTTGATTTTAGATTTATAAAATTTCCACATGACGTCATAACATACTAATTCATGAATTCGATTATTAGAATAATATAATCGATTAAGTGACATATGGATATAACTAGATATTAAATAAATCAATTTATTTTCTGTTATTGAATCTTGATTTGTGACTTTTAAAATTTGTTCTACATCTCTTTTTAGTGAAATGGAATTAATAGTATTTAAAGGATCAAGCAACTCTCTATAAATAGTCTCTTTATGGGTAAGATAAACACTTTCTATTTGTTTTTTATTATCCTTGTCAATGTCAAATTCTTTATAAAAAGAATTTCTAAGTCTTTCCATGAAGTTTAACTTTTGTATATCAGATAGTCTGAAGTTGCTTAAGTAAAATTCGATAAGTATGAGGCTAAAAATAGATTTTGAAATTAAGTTGTTATCGATTTCTTCCTTTCGATGCTTTGAAAGATAATTGACAATTTCTACACTTTCATTAAAAAAAAGTTCTTCTGATAATTCTATTGTATTTTGTCCATATCGTTCAACTTCTCTATCGTAAGAATCGATTTGCAACATCCATACAGATTTAGATTCTATATATCCTTGTATTAAATTGTTGAATTTGAGTATAATGTGTCCAATGTTTTGTTTGTCCGTTAGCTCAAGTCGAAATCGAATATGATAATTTGGATCGTTGTACCTAATAAAGAACCATTTTTTGATATAATTCTCATTAATAAGTTCTTCTGTAAAAGGTTTAATAATCTCTGTTAGTATAGTGTCAGATATTTTGTAACCACAATATATTTTGTAATAAAGCCATTCGTCGCCAGGGAAAAAGCGTTTTTTTATTTTATTGCTCATTTGGATTATTTTTTTTGTCTCTATAAATTGATATAATCACTTGATTTGTAAAATCACTTTCTCCTCTTTTGACAATTTGGTTTTTATCTGAGAAGAGGAATTCTTCAAAAGTTATTTTTTCTTTTTTAGAAATAACGTCCAACATCATATTAAATGATTTAGAGTTTTCAATATCAATTAGAAGTTGGTTATCTCCATCAATTATATTTATATAACGTGGGATTTTCCATTCATCTCTGAAAAAATCTATATCTTTTTTTAATTCATTGAAAGATAATTTTTTAAAGAACAAAGAGATGTCTTCTTGAGTAAAAAACCAACTAGCTTTTTTTATTATAATATCTTTATATTCTATTCTTGGAATATATTTAAATATTTTTGAAAGACTATTTAAGTTTAAAACTATTCCGTTTCTTTTACCTTGTGTCTGTAAATCACATAAAAAATGATAAATAGGAGTACTGTTGTTACTAAAACTGTGTGCATTTATTAATCTGGGAAGTACTTTTTTGTTTTTGGAGACAGATCGAAGAATAATCTCTCCAAATTGGTTAACAGATACTGCTAGGTCACTAACAGGTATTTGATAATCAAATTCCTTAATTGATTTGGCTAAATATGGTATTTCGTAATCATAAAAGCTTGATCTTGCGGTAACGTTGCCAATTCTTGCTTCAGGTAAATGTCCGATTTCAGCTAAAATAACATCGTCATTGTTTTTTTTGTCAATTTTGATTATTTCTTTGCAAAAGCCATCAATTTCAGAATCAGCTAACGAAAATCTCCCAAATAAGTTTGAACCAGTAGAACCTCCACCTCCATTCAACGATATTTTTTGCTTGCCGTCTATCATCGTGAACTCAGTAATAAAAGATATCGTTTCTGGTAGATTGTTCCAGTTGTCATTAAATTGTGGTAAGTTATCATTATCCAGAATTATACTTGGACTGTTTTTCTTATATGCTTCCAGAATTTTTTCATGCAGATATAACTCAAGTTTATTTAAGGTTACATTATCGTTTATATTATTTTTACTTAATATAATCTGATTTATAAATGAGTCATCAGGCAGAATGTTATGAAAATGGCTTTCTTTATATAAAATTCCTGATTCTGAGTCTAATGCTATAGATAAAGGAATTTCTGTTTCTCCAAATTTTTGAATAAATTTTTTTTTAAAATTTTGTAAATAAAAATTGTCGAAATTAGATGATAAATGATTTAAGATAATAATTCCTTCTCTAATATCTTTTATGTTTTTTTTATCTAATGTATTTTTTTTTGTCGAAATTTTTAAATCAGTTTGAAATAAATATTTTGCTTCAAATCTCGTTTCAAGTTCAAGTAAAAGTGTTGATGTTTCAATATAGTTAGAAATGTAATTTTCATCTTTCAGATCTAATTTTTCAATCCTATTTGCAAGTTCTTCAATTACGTCTTTTATTCTGTCTATATTTTTGATTTTAGATAATATTTTTCTTAAATGGGTGAAATAATCTACTCCCACAACAGTGGGCTCTAATTCGCTTAATAGTAATTGATTATCTATAATTTGATTTATGTAGTTTAGAGCTTCCTGATATTCTATATCAGGGTATTTTCTAATCAGTTCATTTGCAATTTCGCTAATTAGATATCCTTTTTTAGCGAAATTAAGTAAGAAATCAAGTACTTCTGTTTTTTCAATAGAAACAATTTCATGACTTCTTCTTAATCCGTTATATTTATATTCAATATATCTTAATTCATTGTTGTAAGGATATAGAGTTGTATTAGTTGAAAAGCGAATGTTGTTTTTGATTTCCTCATCCTTTATTAAATTATTAGAAAGAGAAACTAAATAAAACATATCTAGTTTTGTAAATTTCTTATATTTGCTAATATCGCTAATGATTATATTATTTTCATCTGAGAATTTGCCTAGTGAGTATCCTGCATAAAGCCCAAATGGCGTACACCTAGATGACATTCTAGTTAAATATTTTGTAAGTGAGTTTTTTAATTTTTCTATTTTCTTGTGATCTTTTAAATCCCCATCTAACCATTTTTTTAAAATGAGATATAAGCTTGGAGAGGCTATAAAAATAGCTTCTTGTATTAAACTTTCACTGAATTTTTTTTTAAAAGCATAATCATCTTCTGTTTCGTTTAAAAAAGAAAATAAATCTGTTATTGGGTATAATGGAGTTCTAAGTACATAACTTGGAAATAATTTATATGGCAAATGACTCATTTTTATATGCTAAGAAATTTATAAATTTTTTATAGTTGATTTTAATGAAGTTGTTATAAAAATAAACATTCATCCCAGTTGTGTTTTTTTGAATCAAAAATGTCTAATAATATGAGGCCAATACCAGATAGCCCATTTAAAATAGTCAAATCTGAATCATTGTGTGTAGTCATATTTTTTATTCCTAGATCTAGCCAGTAATTGCTTACATTAAGAAAATCTTTCTTTTGTGTAATTTTATAGGCGTTATGAAAAATTTTATAAGCACCAAAATAACCATGGCATATACAGTTTAATTTTAAAAAAGATTTTTCTAAAGATGTTCGATACAAAGAATGTTCTAAAATTTCTATTCCTGCGAGTTCATAATTTTTATTATGATTATAACGAAGCGATGTGTTTAATAGATTAAAACCAATACCAAGATCTCCAGTACACCAACTGAGTGCACTCTCATATTTTGCAACTCCTTTTCGATTTAAGAAATTTGGAAAAAGAGATGTGCCAGAATTTTTGTCGTTTTTATGTATTAGCAAATATGCAAGATACTGATCAGATAATAATTGAGCATTATAATTGAATTTTGGTATTGTAGAGATTTTATTGAGAATAAATATGATACTAGAAATGCCATGTGCTAAACCAAAAATAATATTATTTTGGAAACTCATTTTTATATCAGTCTTTTTTAAACCATTAGGGAATAATTCAATTTTTGGAAGCAAATCCGATAAGAAATTTAGTGAAATTTTTATGGATTCTTCAGTTTTCTCTTTGTCTTGATTATTAGTTAAATTATTATATCGATCTATAGCATAATTTAAATAGCCAATTGCGCCATGAAAAAAATCAAAGTTATTGTCTTTTAATGAAAATTTTATCCATTCGTGATTATAATTGTCAATTTCGTGTAGGATCTCATTATTATTGATGTCAATAAATTTTTCTTTTATTAAATAATTTATTACCCAAGCGAATCCAATTATTCCGTTGCAATAGGTTGGTTTTGTATATCCTTCATTGATTTTTAGTATACATTTTTCTAAGATATCATTACCAATTATGGTTTCTTTGTTAAATGTTCTTGCATAGTGAAAACTAAACATTGCTAAACCAGATAAACCTGTTAAAACCCCGATTTCGTCTATTTTTGAAAAACCAGAATTAACTTGATTATTAATTAAATGAATTTGTGATTCTATAAAGTCCATAAGTAAAGTGTTTAATAAAAAATCCAAAACTGAAAAGTTTTGGATTTTTTATTTATCTATGCTTTAAAGATTATGATAACTTCGTGTAGCAGTCTCCATTAATATCAAAAGTGCAACTGCTGTAGGATGATGTATCATTTCCTCCTCCTCCAATTGTTATAATATCAATACCTCCTCCTGAAGTAGTTCCGCCTGGTCCGCTCGTGTCAGTTGGTTTTGTGGTTGGATCTATTGTTTTGGTAAAATTAGTTTGGTCACCTCCTCCTTTTACATTTTGTAATTCGCCATTTTCTAGTGGCTTAAAATTAAGATTATCAAGTTTTGAAATCGTAATTTTAGTTAATTTAAGATTAGTACTCATAAAATTAAAAGTTTATTGTGTATAATATTACAAATATATTTAAAATATTATTCTTTCCAAGAGAAAATATGATTTTTTGTGTTAAATTTTATGGTTTTTTCTTGTAAAAAATTAAACATTTTATATAGATGATATTTGTTAATCATTCCTGGTGAAATACAGATTTGCCAAAGTAATACAAACTCTTCATCAGGAAATCTACTCCAACTGCATTTATTTCTAAATAAATCGTTCGTGAGTAGTTTTTCAACTTTTAAATCGGAAACTATTTCGAAGTTTAAAAAGTGTGAATAGAAATTTAAACTTATTTTCATAAAAGCCATATAAGTGTAGATAAAATAAGGAGAGTCTTCATCCAGAGTTTCTAAATAACTCTTATAGTTATATAGCAAATAAATGTTTGATTTTAAGACTTCAATGTCAATGTCTCTCATATTAAAGTCACTTTTCTGGTAATAATCTGCAAGCTTTTTTAATTCCGAAAGGATACCGTCTTTTTCAAAAAGAATTTTCCCCATAGATATTGTAGTTGCTTCAAACCTGCTATTCATTGAAAATTCTTTTTTTAATCTATTTTCAATGATATTATGACTTCTTACTAAGTATGAAAATTTGTATCCATCAATTTCAATTATTCCTTTTGTTGTTTTATAGTTTTCAGTAAGGAATATACGAATATCAACATCGGAATTTTTATGGTTCATGTCAATTGCATGACTTCCAGTTAAAAGAATTCCAACTACATCATTATTATTTTGCCATTTTTTTAAAAATTTTTTAAGAGCTTTTTCCATTTAGATGAGTTGTAAAAGAATACTGCTAAAATAGAATAAATTATAAATAAATTAAAATATTTTCTTACTATTTTTAAGAGGTTTTTACGTGATCTTTTAGTACAATAAAATTGTTAAAGAGAAATTGAATAAAAAAAATCCCGCTTTTAGCGGGATTTTTTTATTCGATTATAGTTTCAATTGTCACTTTCATGGCACCAGCACCTTTGTGTTTGGTGATTTCCATAAAAGCTCGTTTGGAAAGATCTATTTCGCGTGTTTTTACAAACGGACCTCGATCTGTAATTTTTACAATTACAAACTTCCCATTGGCTTCGTTGGTAACTTTAACTCTGGTTCCAAAAGGGAGTTTTTTGTGTGCTGCAGTATATTTGTTGTTGTTAAAACGACTTCCGTCGGCAGTTTTTCTTCCATTAAAACGATCAGCATAGTAGGAGGCGTGAGCGTTTTTTTTGTAGGCTTTTAACTTTAAACCTTTATCTGTAAAAACAGAATCAGTTGGAAGTGCAATAATGTTCGGCCTGATGTTTTTTACAGTATCCTGAGGAGGGTTTTTAGGCTCAATTACTGGTTTGGTCTGGCTTATAACGTAGGTAAAACAACTTAAAAAAGTTATTGTTAATGTGCTGAGACGAATGTTTTTTTTACTCATGATTTATTTTTTTTCAGACTTGGGGGAGTTTGTACAAATAATATGCCGAGATAAAAAAAGCCCTATTTTCAAGGGCTTTTTAATTGGTATTTTTTAGAACCATAGGTTCCACGGAATTCTACTTAAAATAAGTATCAATCCTAATCCGTAAAAAATAGCGAAAGTTTTAAATTTAGCTTCGCTGTTGATTAGTTTTTTATGTTTAGACCATCCGATAGTTATCAAGATGATAGCAATAATATTAATTAGAGGGTGTTCTAATGATGTTAATCTTAGTTCCGCATTAGACATTTGACCTAAAGAGTCTTTTCCTAATGGAGAAACAAAATAAAGGATTAATCCAATTAATAGCTGAGTGTGAGTTCCAATTAATGCAAACAAAGAAATTTTGCGGTCTTTTGCTGTAAACTCTTTTTTAGAGGTAAAACCTATGATGGCATTTATAACGGCAAACACTAAAAGCAGTAACGCTAAATAAGCCCAGCCGGAGTGAAATTTTTGTAAAAAATGATACATAAACTATGTTTTTTTGTTAAAAACAAATATAACAAAAAGGACCATAAAAAAACGGCATTAAACTTAAAAGTCAATGCCGTTTTTATTATTTATTTAGATTCTAAATTTTAGAAATCGTAACGTAATGTAAAGTTCCAAGTTCTACCAAATCCAAAGAATATCTGGTTAGCATCAGCTACACCTCTGTATAATCTGTTATTTGAAGCATAAGTTCCTAAAGCAGCATTTGAAGAGCTTACGTTATCGTCAGCAAAAATGTTTGTTCTAGACTCAGCGATATAAATCTTGTCAAATAAGTTGTTTACGTTTAATCTGAAGTTAACTGATTTGTCTTTGTTTTTACCTGTTAACATTTTGTATGAGAAACCAGCGTCGAATAAACCGTAAGATGGTAACTCTAATGCACCTTTGTTAGTTGGGCTTGTAAAGTTAGTTGGGCTTAATCCTGCATATAATTTATCATTAAAATTATAGTTTGCATCAACAGTTACTCTTGTTAAAACTTCGTAAGAAGCTCCTAAAGAAGCTGTCATTTGAGCAGCATCACCAACTTTTACTTTGTCCATGTATACTGTAGCAGCAGTGTATCCTACAACAGGAGTATTATCTGCTTGGTAGTATGCATTAACAGTTGCATTTCCTTTGTATTCCCAGATTCCGTAAGAGAACATAGCGTTAACTTTGAATCTGTCAGTAATGTTAGAAGAACCTTCAAACTCAATTCCAGAGTGAACCTCATTAAGACCTGTAAACTCAGTATAAGTTGTGTTAGCTACGATTCCTCCACCAGCTGGAAGTGCGTTACCTTTTAAGTATCTGTCATTCCAAGTTGTGTTGTAAAGGTTTACAGTAGCGTTAAAGAATCTTGAACGGAAACCGTATCCTGCTTCAAATCCAGTAATTTTCTCATTAGTAAGATTAGGGTTTACTGTAGATCTGTTGTTTGGATAAACTGAGTTAAAGAATGGTTGTCTTGAGTAGTATCCAGCATTAACGTAAACATTATGTTTTTCGTTAATGTTGTAGTTAGCTCCAGCTTTAGCATTTCCACCTAAGATGTTTTTGTAGCTAGTTGATGCTAATGGATCAGTTGGTAAGTATACGAAATCATCTTCTCTTTTAAATCCTTGTTGAGAAATTGCTCCCTGAACAAATGCAGTTAAATCGTTTTTAGAGTACTCTAATTGAGTAAATGCACCATACCATCTAACTTTTCCTGTACTGTTGAAAGAAACTTTATCGTAGTTCTTTTTATCGAAAACGTTCCATTGAACATCTGTTGGGTAAGTTGTTGTTAAGTGTCTTCCTGCTGGTTTTTGAGCAGCAATAAAGTTGTCATAATACTCGTCTCCACCTAATAAATCATTTACTACTGTAAAGTGATATCCTGTGTAAGTTCTAGCATCGATACCAAAGTCTAATGTTAACGTTTCAGATAATTTTTTGTTTAAGTTAATTACCGCTCCGTACCAGTCATGAGAGTTGATTGATGAAGTTTGAGAAATACCAGAAGTATTGATATTTGTACTTGGGTTGTAATCGTTTATGTTTGAGCTTGTATTAAAATACGAGCTGTTTTGATAAACACCGCCAATTTTTGTTCTTGTTTGAGGTCCTGTAAGACCACCAATTGTAACTGTTTGACCAGAGTTGTAAGCTACAATTTTATCGTAATCGATTAAACCATCAGGTCTTCTGAATGCTAAAACGTCATTATATCCTTTTCCTTTGATACCACCAGTTGCACTAGCTCCAGCACCACGACCCATAGAAGCGTAAAGAACAGAAGAAAGTTTAGTAGTTTCGTTGATTTTATAATCCCAGTTGAAAGCAGCGATAGGCTTGTGGTAGTAGTTTTTTCTAATGTTGTACTCTTCACCATTTAAGTAACCTGTATCAGCATTGTATCTGATGTTTGGTTTGTCAAGAGAACCATATTGTTGGTAAACAGCGATTGTAGAAGCTGTAGATCTTTGGTTGTGCCATTGAGGTGCACCAGTTACAGTTAATTGAAAATCGTGTTTGTCATTTTTAGTAGAATATCCTAAAGCAATGAAGTAGTTTGATCCTTCAAATTTAGTTCCGTCAACATATCCATCTCCCATTGTTTGAGAAAGTAATACAGAAGCAGAAAGACCATTGCTTAATTTTCCTGTATTGTATGAACCTTGAATTTTGAAATTTCTTCCATTTCCAAATCCAGAAGAAACAGATCCTCCTTCTTTCATGTCAGAAGATTTAGTAACAACGTTGATTGTTCCACCTACAGATGGCGTAGCCAATTTAGAAGAACCTAAACCTCTTTGAACCTGCATAGCAGATGTAACATCTGATAAACCAGCCCAGTTACTCCAGTAAACAGAACCATTTTCCATGTCGTTAACCGGCATACCGTTAATCATAACAGCAATGTTATTTTGGTTGAAACCACGAATGTTAATTCTTGAATCTCCAAATCCACCACCTGATTTAGTAACGTATACAGAAGGTGTGTTTCTTAAGATTTCAGGAAATTCCTGAGTTCCTAATTTTTCTTTAATTTCTGCAGCTTTAATTGTAGAAACAGCAACCGGAGTTTTTCTGTCTTTAGCGATATCTACTACTGTACTTTTTACTACGATTTCACTTAATTCGTTAGAATTAGATGATAAAGCAATAGTTCCTACGTTTGCAGTTCCGCCGTTTACTGTAAATTTTACAGTTTTGTTTTCGTAGCCTAAGTAAGAAATAACAATTTCTCCTGTACTTGTTGTTGAGTTGAGAGTAAATTTACCATCAAAATCTGTTGAAGTTGCCGTAGTAGATCCTTTGATCTGTACGTTTGCTCCTGGTAATGAACCTGTACCGTCGGTAATAGTACCAGTAACTTTTCCTTGTGAAAATACGGTTGAAACTATCATAAAAAATAGTCCGGTAAGTAACCAATTTTTCATTTTCTTCATGTTGCTATTTAGTTTATTGTTTTTGGCAAAATTATAACAATAAAATCAGATAATGTTATCAAAATGTTAAGAAAAATAAGTTTTGTAATTTGTGCTGCGTATTAAAATGAATTTTTCTTTTTTCTTTAAATAAAATGATGTTTTGTTGAATTTTAACATCTGTATTTTGTTAAATCGATAATGTTTTAAATAGCGGTGTAGCTAAAAACCTTCTTTTTTTGTTAAAAAGGGATGTTTTTCGGCTTGTTCTATACGAAAAAACGCCTTAATTTTTGTTAAATCAAGACGTTTCAGTGTTTTACAAAATTAAACTATTAGTTCAATTTTATTTATTCTTTAAAAAGTGATTCAATAAGAATGAAGTTGAACTGTCATGACTCTTAACAGTTTTAGAATTTATCTCATCTAAAATTGAGTTTGCTAACTGTTTTCCTAACTCAACTCCCCATTGATCAAAACTAAAAATGTTCCAAATTACACCCTGAACAAATATTTTATGCTCATACAATGCGATTAAAGAACCTAAGCTTTTTGGAGTAAGTTTTTGAATCAAAATTGTATTGGTTGGTTTGTTTCCTGTAAAAACTTTAAATGGTAATAAATAGGAAGCTTTTTCTGCAGAAAGTCCTTGTTTGTCAAATTCAGCCTGAACTTGTGCCGGAGTTTTTCCGTTCATTAAAGCCTCAGTTTGTGCAAAAAAGTTCGACATCAATTTATTGTGATGATCTTCATTTCCATATAATGGTTTTACAAATCCAATAAAATCTGTTGGAATTAATTTTGTTCCCTGATGAATCAATTGGAAAAAGGCATGCTGTGAATTTGTTCCAGGCTCACCCCAGATAATAGTTCCAGTTTGATAGTTAACCGGTTTTCCGTCACGGCCAACACTTTTTCCGTTACTTTCCATAGTTGCCTGCTGTAAATATGGAGCCAGTTTTGATAAATATTGAGTGTATGGAATTAATGCTTCACTTTCGGCACCAAAGAAATTATTGTACCAAACGCTTAATAAAGCTAAAATTACCGGAATGTTTTCGTCAAATTCTGCCGATTTGAAATGTTCGTCCATTTCATTTGCTCCCACTAATAATTGGTTGTAATTATCAAATCCAATTGCAAGAGCAATACTTAATCCAACTGCACTCCAAAGAGAAAATCTTCCTCCAACCCAATCCCACATAGGGAAAACATTGTCTGGATTAATTCCAAACTCAGTTACTTTTTGAATGTTTGTAGAAACTGCCACGAAGTGTTTTGCAATATCTTCCTGAGAGCCAGATTTCAAAAACCATTCTTTGATAGTTTCAGAATTTGATAACGTTTCCTGAGTTGTAAAAGTTTTAGAAACGATTAAGAAAAGTGTAGTTTCAGGATTTAACTTTTTAATTATTTCGTTTACGTGATCACCATCAACATTTGAAACGAAATGAGTTTTTAAATGATTTTTGTAAAATTGTAAAGCTTCAACAGCCATAACTGGTCCAAGATCTGAGCCTCCAATTCCAATATTTACAATATCTGTAAAAGCTTTTCCGGTAAAACCTTTTCTTTCTCCCGAAATAACTTCGTTTGTGAAATTTTTGATTTTGTTTTTTACTTCATAAACTTCCGGAATTACATTTTCTCCATCAACATTAATTACTGCCGATTCCGGAGCACGCAATGCAGTATGAAGAACAGCGCGATTTTCAGTCTGGTTAATTAATGCTCCGCCAAAATATTGAGCAACAGCGTCTTTTAATCCGATAGAATTTGCTAATTCCAATAAAAGAGAAATTGTTTCCTGACTAATGTTGTTTTTAGAATAATCTACTAAAAAGTCATTCCATTGCAAGTTGAATTTTTCAGCACGAGTATTATCTTGTTGAAACAATTCTTGAATTGTGGTTTCGTGAATTGCATTATAGTGGTTTTGCAGATTTTTCCACGCTTCAGTCCCGGTTGGGTTTGTTGTGTTTAAAGCCATTTGTATTTTTATTGAAGATTTTGTTTTTTTAGAAACACAAAAATACTGAAATAACTTTTAAAAGGGTAACGGTTGATGATTATATAACAATTAGTTACGAAAACGTTTTATGATGCTGTTAGTCTTGTGTTCGAGTTGTTATTATGACAGCTCCATCATTTTCTTTTTCATTATACATTATACGGCTGCTGTTTTGATTCAAAAATTCTAAACTTTTGATTTCAGACTTTTTGAAAGGTAATAAAATTGTATCCTGACTTTTTTCGTATTTAAATGGTATTCCATTTATAACAATTAAAGGAGATTTGCCAATCTGATTTTCTTTAATATTATCTATAAAATCCGATACAAAATATTTGTTTTCTTGGGTGTCGTCTAAAATAAAAATCCGCGGATTTGAACATCCAGTTATTAATGTACAGAAAAATATCAGTAAAAGCTGTTTCATTAATTGAATTTGAATTTAGGAATGCTCTTTTTAAAATCTTTTACCAAATCTTCCACCATGGCTTTTTATTAATTTTAATAGTTTTCTCAGCGATATTGATTTCTATCCTTTTAAATGGTTCTGTTTTAATCTTAGAATCGTCAAAAAATAATTCACCGTTATCGTTCATTCCAATAGGAGATTTGGTTCTTCCTTTCCAGTTTTCGGTTTGCAGGTCAGCAATTAACGGAGTATCATTTTTGTCATTGAATTTTTTTCGTGCTTTTTCTGTGATTTCTTCTTCCAGATTTGAAGATGAATTTTTGAAAAGAGAAAGTGAATTGTCTGGAATATTTAAAAGAAAAACCTGTGTTTTATTTCCAATTGTATAAATGTCTAATACTTTAAAATAGGCAATAGTGTCTAAAAGAAAGTGACCAATTTTTGCCGAATCAGGATTGAACTTTGATAAGTCTTTTGCGTGTGCACTTGCAATCAAATATCTGAAATTCCCCGAAAGGCCTCCCCCAATAGAAGTCATATCAGTAAAACCTTTTTCCTGAATGATCTGTCCGACTTTGTAATTTGAAATTAAATTTTCCGGTAAATTGGTGTCTCTGTAAAATAGTTTTAAATCTGAAAAAGTGTCATTGTAAATCGCTTTAAGCCGAGCGTTTTTCATGTTTTCTATTTTAAAAGTGAATTTTTGAATCTTTATAAATTCCCAATACTGTCCAATTCTCTTTTTAGAGGTTCGATTTGTTTAAAGAAACGGGTTTTGTCATTTCCGGTTAAAGATTCGCCGGTTGGCAAATTCAATCGGAGCGCATCTACCTGAACTCCATTTTTCCAGAAACGGTAGCAAACGTGCGGACCAGAAGCTAAACCTGTGCTTCCAACCAAACCAATAGTTTGTCCTTGAGTTACTCTTTGTCCGCGTTTTACCAAAATTCGGGACATGTGTAAATATTGAGTAGAGTAGGTTCCGTTGTGTTTCACTTTTACAAAGTTTCCGTTTCCAGCCGTGTAACCTGTTGTTTCAACAACTCCAGATGCTGTTGTAGAAATTGGTGTTCCGGTTGGAGCAGCATAATCGGTTCCTTTGTGTGCTTTCCAGGTATGTTGAACTGGGTGAAATCTGTTCATGGTGAATCGTGAAGTAATTCGGCTGAACTTGATTGGCGTTTTTAAGAAAAAGTTCTTTAATGTTTTTCCTTCATCATCATAATATTCAACTTTTCCGGAAAGGGTATCTTTTTCAAAAGGAAATGCATAAACGATTTTTCCTTTATATTCAAAAAAGGCAGCTTCAAGATCTTCAACGCCGTCATATGTTTTTCCATTAATGAAACGTTCTGTGAAAATTAAGCCGTAACGATCGCCTTTTTTAAGTTTGAAGAAGTCAATTGACCAGGAAAATACTTTTGTGATTCTGCTGGCAAGAGCCGTTTCGACACTTTCGTTTCCTAAAGTTTCAGATAACGAACTTTTTAAAACACCGCCAATAATTTTTCTTTTTAAGGTAACCGGTTTTATTTTTTTATATGCTTTTGCAATGCTGTCTCGTAAATCGATTACATAATAAGTTAAAGCATCTGGCTGGTAAATAAAAACCTGAAGATTGTTTGTTTTGTTTTTTGAACGCAGTAATGTAAAAGGTTTGTTGTATCGAATCGATCTAACATTAAAAGAATCTTTTACCTGTTCTACAATATCGTGTACTTTTTTGTCGCCAATATTTTGACTTTGCATAATGGATCCAAAAGAATCTCCTTTAGATATAGTATCATTAACGACATTAAAATCAGCGTAATTAAAACCAAACTCTACTTTTTTAGTTTTTGGTTTTGTAATTTTAATTTCAACTTTTTCTTCAGCTTTTTTACATGAAAATATTGAAAATAATACTATTATAATTACGAATGCTTTTTTCAAACTCTTAAATTTTTTGCAGGAAATTATAGTGGATTTTCATTTCCCCAATTGGACAATTCTTCTTCGGTCCACAATTTAGGAAAAAAGATGCGTCTTTGGTATTTTGGATGCATATATTTTTGCCAGTCGCTTCCTCCAGTTGCTTCACCGTTGCCTTTTCCGCTTTCTAAAATATATTTTCTGGCGGTATTTAAATGCTGCATTACCCAGGTAATATTTACCGTGTAATCGTAGTGGCGCATTGCTTTGATTAATTCAGGATTCTGCTGATCTTCAATTGGTAACTGAGTAAATTTTTGCCAAATATTTTTTGTTTTAAATGAAGCAATTTGTTTTAAAAACTGGTCTTTGTATTTTTTTTCGAACTCATTAAGCAAATATGATTTTTCGCCGGTATGATAATCTTTTCCAGCGGCCTGCCAATATAAATGTTCAAAACTTGTTTCAAGATCTGTGTTTTCGTCAAAGTTTGCTTTGTACCTGCGGTCTGTTAAATTAATAACATCAGTAGAAGCAAATTCAATCATTCTGTATTGTGCGCTTTGAAATCCGCTGGCAGGAGTGAGCGTGTTTCTAAATTTCATGTATTGGTCTACTTCCATTCCGTTTTCCATAATGCTAAACGAATTGGTAAGCATATCAAAATAACGAGTAATTCTTGAAAGCCTTTCGCTGAAAAAATCAACCTGAATATTTTGTTCGTCGGCGATTTGATCAATTTCCCACAAAATCATTTTAAAGATTAATTCGTTTACCTGATGGTACATGATAAAAACCATTTCGTCAGGAAGTGTGGTACGTTGTATTTGTAAATTTAGAAGAGCGTCTGTTTGAATGTAATCCCAATAAGTGATTGGTTTTGACCAAAGCAGTCCTTCTAACTGAACGTCAGTTTTTTGGTTTATAGCTTGAAATTTAAGATCAATTTCTTTTAAAATTGATTCTGAATTATCAGTTAGGTTCATTTGTTTTTTACTTTAAGCGGACTTTGAAGTCCTTTATATTCATCGAGATCTGCTTTTAGAGATCCAACAGCAAGATCTGCCTTAATTCTAATTGGAACTTTGTTTGCATCATCTGTTATCCAGAGCGTTAAGCTTTCTTTTTCTTTAAAAACCCTTCCTGTTTGAACAAGAGGTTTAAAAATCATGCAGGAAACGGTTCCAAATTTAGTTGTAATATCTTGACGGCCTACATATTTTAACTTAAATTTTGTGATTTCGTCGTCAAAAAACATATCGATTGTAATCGCTTCACCCGATTTTAATTTGTCTATATTCGGATGGTTTCTTAAAAAGTAAAAAGACGATACAATATCCTGCACGTTATCAGTAATTACGATCGTTTTTTCAGTTTTTCGTTTGTAATCTTTTACTAAAACTTTATTTTCACTTTGGTTAAAAAAACCTTCCTGATTTTTGGTATAACCCCCTTCGTCAATTTTTCTAACGAAACGATACGGTTCTCCGGTTTCTTTGTCAAAATAACTCTCATAAAGATCTTCAACCTTAAAGAAAAATTTTGACATACCAGTCGTATAACCTTTGCCTACAGCATGATGCACTTTTTTGTTATTTATGGTCGCATCTTTGACTTCGAGAGTAGCATAGCCGGCATTTACAATTCCGTAATGAATTCTAAATTTGAAATATTCTCCTGTATTAAAAGCGTCTTCTTTTTGTGTGTCGAAACTTAATGTAGAGAGAATTAATATAATGAGGACGAACTTTTTCATAGTACATTTTTTACATTCTATTATAAAGATAGAGAAATGCAAATTCTATTCCAAATGTACTAAAACAAAAAAACTCAGTCAAGAAGACTGAGTTTTTATGCTATTAACTAACCAAAAAACTATAAATTATGAAATTTATATCAATTCAGAAGGAAACCACCCCTTCTTGATTTGCGAGTGCAAAGATAGATACAAAGTCGATAAAAAAAATAGCAAATAGTAAGTTTAACATAACATTTGCATAAAAATCATCATTTTATAGGGATTTTTTTTGCATAATGTAAAAATAATGCATTTTTACAAAGTTCCTCTCAATTCCTGTTCTCTCTCAATTGATTCAAACAGAGCCTTAAAGTTCCCTGCACCAAATCCTTTTGCACCCATTCTTTGAATAATTTCGAAGAATAAAGTTGGTCTGTCCTGAACTGGTTTTGTAAATATTTGTAAAAGATAACCATCTTCGTCTGCATCGACCATGATAGCCAGCTTTTCAATTTCGTTTAAATCTTCTTTCATCATATCCATATGAACACCTAATCTCTCAGGGATTGCCTGATAATAGGTGTGAGGAGGGGCAGATAAAAATTCAACACCGCGGGCTCTTAGCTGCGATACGGTTTTAATAATATCATCTGTAGCAATGGCGATGTGCTGAATTCCAGGCCCGCCGTAAAAATCTAAATATTCTTCAATCTGCGATTTTTTCTTTCCTTCAGCCGGTTCGTTGATTGGGAATTTAATTCTTCCGTTTCCGTTAGACATTACTTTACTCATCAAAGCAGAATACTCTGTAGTGATTTGTTTGTCGTCAAAAGATAGGAAGTTCACGAATCCCATAACGTCTTCGTAAAATTTTACCCAGGTATTCATTTCGTTCCATCCTACGTTTCCAACCATGTGGTCGATGTATTTTAATCCAGTTGATTCTGGGTTAAAGTCAGATTTCCATTCTCTATAACCTGGTAAGAAAACACCATTATAGTTTTTTCTTTCTACAAAAATATGAACGGTTTCTCCGTAAGTATAAATTCCAGAACGAACCACTTGACCAAATTCATCTTCTTCAACAGTTGGTTCCATGAAAGAACGCGCACCGCGTTTCATAGTTTCTTCATAAGATTTTGTAGCATCTTCAACCCAAAGTGCTGCAACTTTTACTCCGTCGCCATGTTTCTTCAAATGTTCGTTGATTGGAGAATCAGCTGTTAATGGCGTAGTTAAAACAATTCTAATTTTATCTTGTTTTAAAACATAAGATGCTCTGTCTTTTACTCCGGTTTCTAATCCGGCATAAGCCAATGATTGATATCCGAATGCAGATTTATAATAATGTGCAGCTTGTTTGGCATTGCCTACATAAAATTCTACATAATCTGTTCCTAATAATGGAAGGAAGTCTTGTGCGCCTTCAAATATTTTTTCTAATCCGTATTCTACTGATTTTACTTCTTTTGACATGATGTTTATTTGTTTAATCGGTTAATCGTTTAATTGATTTGGCCGAAGTGTTGTTTTAAGATTTGATTTTTTTTAACCGCAAAGTTCGCTAAGAATTACGCAAAGGTTCGCAAAGTTGATAATGGCGATCTTTGCGTAAAATCCTTGCGAACTTTGCGGTTAGATCGAAAGTGAAATTTATTCAACCCAAGATTTGTAGTACTGACCATCATCCAATCCCATAGCTTCTTCAGTAACCATTAATGGACGGAACGTATCCACCATAACGGCTAATTCCTGAGTTTCTTTGTGACCAATACTGCGTTCCATTGCGCCAGGCGCTGGTCCGTGTGGAATTCCTTTTGGGTGTAAAGTGATATGCCCTTGCTCAATATTATTACGGCTCATAAAATCACCATCAACATAATATAGTACTTCGTCAGAATCTATATTGCTATGGTTGTATGGTGCTGGAATGGCTTTTGGGTGATAATCGTAAAGTCTAGGACAGAATGAACAAACAACAAAAGCTGCTGTTTCAAAAGTTTGGTGTACCGGAGGCGGTTGGTGAACACGCCCCGTTATAGGTTCGAAATTGTGAATTGAAAATCCGTATGGAAAGTTGTAGCCGTCCCAGCCAACAACGTCAAACGGATGTGTGGCGTAAACCACTTCGTGGATCATTCCTTCTTTTTTGATTTTGATTAGAAAGTCACCTTTTTCATCATACGTTTCCAATTCATTTGGCAGAATAAAATCACGCTCGCAAAATGGAGAATGTTCTAAATGCTGGCCAGATTGGTTTTTATAACGTTTTGGAGTATAAAAAGGAGAATACGATTCTACGTAAAATAGTCGGTTATCTTCTGTTTCAAAATCGATTTGATAAATAATACCGCGCGGAATAATTAAGTAATCGCCATATTCAAACGGAATATTTCCTAACATGGTTCTTAATTTTCCTTTTCCTCTATGAATGAAAAGCATTTCATCGGCATCGGCATTTTTGTAGAAATAATTTCGAAGTGATTCTTTCGGCGCAGCCAGACCAATAATACAGTCTTTGTTGACTAACATTGCTTTTCGGCTGTCCAGAAAATCATTTTCAGGTTTTAATTCAAAACCTTTAAAAAGAAGTGATTTTATATTTTTTCCGATTGCAATTTTAGGTTCAACCGAATATGAGTTTAAAATTTCCTTAACCTGCGTTGGTCTGTGTACGTGATAAGACAGAGACGAATGTCCGTGAAAACCTTCGGTTCCAAATAACTGTTCGTAGTAAAATCCGCCGTTTGGTTTTTCGAATTGAGTGTGTCGCTTTTGAGGAAAATCCCCAAGTTTATGATATAGTGGCATGGCTTTTCAATTAGATAATTAATAAATTAGATAATTCGAAAATTTGAATTGCAGAGATAAATAACCAGTTTAATTTTTCAATTAACTGATTATTTCAATTCGATAGAGCCATTACTCAGGATTTCTCTTGATGAGGAATTGAAGATACTCTAATAAACCTGTCCAATTTGTTTTCATTATAACAAATGTCGTAATTTTTTCGAAGTAAAAATAAAAATTATATTATTTATAACTATAAAATAACTTAGTTTTTTTGATATAATTTTTATGAAGTAAAAAAATAGACAGATTTTATTGAAGTATTCTCGGTTATACTACTAAAATTGAAACCCAATGCTAAACCACGTAAAACTTTTTGACATTTCTGGAGACCAGGATTGTTTTATTTCGATTGGACCAATTATGGTTTCTAAACCGTAACCAACGGCATATCCTGTATATTTTGGCATAGAAACCCAGTCAACAGAAGAAAAAATATCATCTCCTAAATTGGCAAAATTAGCCGAAAGACTAATATGATTCTTTTTTAAAATTTCGTAGTCTAAAGCAATGTCAGCTTTTATAAAACTATTTCCGGCAATACTTAAAAAGTCATATCCATAGAAATAATTAAAGTTGTTAATTTTATTATATCCATAACCTCCCAGTATAAAATCGAAAAACGGAACGCTGTCACTGCCAATATTAAACCCTGCATCGGCTCCAATTTTTATTGTTGCTTTTCTAAATAATGGTCTTACAACAGCGATTTCGGCCTTGGCAATTGAAAAAGGTTTAAACTTCCCGGTATAATCTGATGATGCTAAATAGGTTTGTAAATCTGTAGAGAAATATAAACCAGAACCTGGATAATATTTATCATCTAACGAATCGTACTTTAAATAAGCAAAGGCGCTGAAATAATTACTTTTGTCAATTATGTTTTCGGCATTAGAAAGTGTTGGCGAATTTATCTTAAGATATTTATATTCTAAACCACCGCCCATTAAGAACTTTTGCACAAAAATGGTTTGAAAATAAGCCTGATTGCTCAAATCCATGAAATCAACATTAATCAAATTTAGATTTTGATTCTCTGCAATTAGACCGCTCAAACTCGTTGTAACATTTCTATTAAACTGATTTAATCTTGAACGGAAACCGAAACTTATATTGAAGCCATTTTCGACATAATAATTTAAATCGTATCTAAAATTATCTCCCAAAATAATATCAAGCGAAGTAACATCATTTTTTAAGAAAGTCTTTTTATGAGTTAAGTTTAATAAAACAGCACTTTTGTAAAGTCCGTCATAATGAAGCCCTAGTTTTAGAAAGGTTTGAGTAGGGTTTTCTTTTAAAACCAAATCCAAATCATCTTTCTCTCCGTTTGGCTGAAGACAATAAGAAATAGTACTAAAGTTTTGAGTTGCATTTAAATTATTGATTCCCGTTTTAAGATCGTCATACGTAATTGTGCTTCCAGGTTTAAAGCGAAGTTTTCCGCGAATGTACTCTCTCGTATAATTATCTAATGGATCAGAATTTATTTTTTCAATTTTAAGTGTATCTGTAGCAACTTTTAATTTTGGTTTTTTATAAAAGTTATCTTCATTTACCAATGATTTGATTTTTTCGTAAACAGCAAAAGCCGCTTCTTCCCCTTTTCTGATGATTTCTTCGCCTTTGTCAAATGAAATTACGCCATAATCACGAATGTCAGGTTTTATGTAAACATCCGTATCTTTTATTTTGTTTTTCATTTTATCTATAGATTGCAGATTGGTAATCTGAACCAGGATTCGGGTTGCGTTTTTTAAGTTTTTTCGTTTCATTAAATCATCCTGAACATCAACACCAATAATAATGTCTGCGCCAAGATTTCGAACTTCTTTTATAGGATAATTATTTACAACACCACCGTCAACTAACAAATTGCCGTCTATTTCTACCGGAGTAAACAAAGACGGAAAAGCAGCACTGGCCATCATAGCCTGAACAAGATTTCCTTTGTTAAGCAAAACTTCTTCGCCGGTTTCAATATTAGTTCCGATACATAAAAATGGAGTTGGCAGTTTATTAAAATCACGTACATGACGAACGTTTCTCGTTAAACTGCTCAATAAATTGTAGTTGTACATTCCTTTTGAAAGTGCTTCGGGAATACCGACTCTAAAATTACTGAAAGGAAGTACTATTGCATATAATTCATCATTTTTCTTTCCGTAGAAATTTTTAGATGAACGCGGAATATAATCGTTAATAAGGTCGTCGAAATTGGTTTTTTTGAAAATAGAATCAATTTGAGATGCATTGTAGCCAGAAGCATAAAGTCCGCCAATTACAGATCCCATACTTGTTCCGCCAATATAATCAATTTTGATTCCGGCTTCTTCCAAAACTTTTAAAACTCCAATATGTGCAAAACCTTTGGCGCCGCCACCGCTTAAAACCAAACCAATTTTAGGTCTTTTTACGCTGTCTTTTTTTATTTCCTGAGAAAAAGAAGTTTCGGGAAACAGTATTAGCAGCATAAAAAATACATACGACGCGATGCAAATAGAATTTAAAAAGAATCCTTTTGATCGGGTAGTTACGTTAGAATGTTGATTTAGGCGCATAAAAATCTGCTAATTGGTTTTGTAAAAGTCGACAATTTTTTTTGCTTTTGATACTCCGACAACGGCAGATATTTCTTTTTCTGTCGCTAATTTCAATCTTTTAACACTTTTGAAATGTTGTATTAATGTAAGCATGGTTTTTTCGCCAATGCCGGGAATACTTTCTACCGAAGAATTAAGCGCAGCTTTGCTTCGTTTGTCTCGGTGAAATGTAATACCAAATCTATGTGCCTCGTTTCGTAATTGTTGAATAACTTTTAAGGTTTCGGATTTTTTATCTAAATAAAGCGGAATCGAATCTCCGGGATAAAAAAGTTCTTCAAGACGTTTTGCAATTCCAATAATTGCAACTTTACCTCTTAAACCTAATTCGTCAATACTTTTTAAAGCCGATGATAATTGTCCTTTTCCACCATCAATAATAATTAATTGCGGTAAAGGCTGATTTTCATCTAATAATCTTTTGTAACGGCGATACACAATTTCGGTCATCGAAGCAAAATCGTCAGGGCCTTCAACTGTTTTTACATTAAAGTGACGGTAATCTTTTTTACTTGGTTTTCCGTCTTTAAAAACTACGCAGGCCGCAACAGGATTTGTTCCCTGAATATTCGAGTTGTCAAAACATTCGATATGACGAGGTTCAACCGGAAGTCGTAAATCTTTCTGCATTTGCGCCATAATTCGATTTACGTGACGATCAGGATCTACGATCTGTAATTGTTTTAATTGTTCGATTCGGTAGAATTTTGCATTTCGAATTGATAAATCCAGGATCTGCTTTTTATCTCCAAGCTGGGGAACGGTTGTTTTAATGTTTTCGCCCAAATCAATTTCAAAAGGAACAATTATTTCTTTTGACATCAACTGGAAACGTTCACGAAGTTCGATAATCGCCAGTTCCAGCAGTTCTTCGTCGCTTTCGTCCAGCTTTTTCTTCATTTCTAAAGTATGCGAACGAATAATCGATCCATGAGAAATCTGTAAAAAGTTAACATACGCAGCGCTTTCATCAGATACAATCGAAAATACATCAATATTGGTAATTTTCGGATTTACAATTGTCGATCTTGACTGGTAATTTTCAAGAACTTCTATTTTTTCTTTGATTTTCTGCGCTTCTTCAAATTGTAAATTCTGCGCATAATTGTTCATCAGTTTTTTGAAATCCTTTAAACTTTCCTTGAAATTTCCTTTTAGAATTTCGCGGATCGCATTGACTTGTCTCTGGTATTCTTCCAGTGGTTCTAAACCTTCGCACGGACCTTTGCAATTGCCAATATGATATTCCAGGCAAACTTTAAATTTGCCGGAATCAATATTAGACTGGCTCAAGTCATAATTACAGGTTCGTAATGGATACAATTCTTTTATTAAATCCAAAATGGTATAAACCATTTTGAAGTTAGTATACGGACCAAAATATTCAGATCCGTCTTTTACCATTCTTCGGGTTAAAAATATTCTCGAAAAAGGTTCTTTTTTAATACAAATCCAAGGATAGCTTTTATCATCACGCAGCAAAACATTATATCTAGGCTGTAATGTTTTAATTAAATTGTTTTCTAATAAAAGCGCGTCAGTTTCAGTAGGAACGACGATATGTTTTATAGTCACGATTTTTTTAACTAAAACATTTGTTTTGGCTGTATCGTGAATTTTATTGAAATAGGAGGAAACCCTTTTTTTTAAATTTTTGGCTTTGCCGACATATAGAATTTTCCCGTCTTTATCATAATATTGATAGACGCCGGGATTATCCGGCAAGGTGAGAATTTGAAGATCTAAGGACGGTTTTGACATTCTGTTTTATTTCTGAAGATAGAGGTTTAGCGTTTTCAAAAACCATTCCGATTTTCTGGAAAAAAGCTTAACATTGATTTAGTTTCAAATTTACGAAATCAAAAGAATAATTTCTATATTTAGATTTTATAATTCTGCATGAAAAATAGTAAGCCCTTGGTTATTTTTGGCGAGTCGATTCTGCCGGGAGAACATAAAACCATAAATGTCGAAATAGCGCGATTGCATACTACGACAAAACTCAATATTCCTGTAATTGTTCGTCGTTCAAAGCATGAAGGTCCGGTTGTTTTATTTTCGGCAGGAATTCACGGCGACGAAATAAACGGTGTAGAGGTTGTTCGACAAATCATCAGTAAAAAAATAAACCGTCCGCAGAGAGGAACAATTATTTGTATTCCAATTATCAACATGTACGGTTTCGTGAATAAATCCCGCGAGTTTCCTGACGGACGCGATTTAAATCGTGTTTTTCCCGGAAGTAAAAAAGGTTCTTTGGCAAGCCGATTTGCCTTTCATATTGTCGAACAGATTTTACCCATTATAGATTATGCAGTCGATTTTCATGCCGGAGGCGCAAGCCGTTTTAATGTGCCGCAGATTCGAATTACCGAAAATAACATTGAGTTGAAATTACTGGCCGATATTTTTAATGCACCTTTTACCTTGTATTCAAAAAATATTGGAGGCTCTTTTAGAAATACCTGCGAAAAAGCGAATATTAAAATGCTGCTTTTTGAAGGAGGAAAATCGCTTGATATAAATAATGCTGTTGCCAATGAAGGAGTGAAAGGAGTGAAGCGGTTATTGAATTATTTAAATATGCTGGATCCTAAGCATATTGTAGAGCCGGCTTTAGAATCGTCTATTTATATAAAATATTCGGTTTGGCTGCGTGCAAAATGCTCCGGTTTGCTGCATGATTATAATATGGCGGGTAAGTTTGTAACCAAAGGTACTATCTTAGCTATAATTACAGATCCGTTTGGAAAGTTTGAGCAGAAAGTAAAAGCGCCGCATGACGGATATGTTATTAATGCCAATCATTCGCCAATTGTTTACGAAGGCGATGCAATTTATCATATATCTAAAAATTCTCCTGTAAATGCCGACGAATAAAAAAGAATTACGACTTCATTATAAAAACCTTCGGGCAGCACTTTCTGAAAGTGATATCGAAGAAAAAAGTCTGGCTGTAACCAATAATTTAATTCAGATGCCTATTTGGGATAAAACCTATTATCATGTTTTTCTTCCTATTGTAGAACAAAAAGAAATCGATACTGAATTTATTCTGCATTTACTTTCCGGAAAAGATAAAGAAATTGTGATTTCTAAAAGTGATTTTGAAACCAGAGAAATGTCTCATTTTTTATTGACGGATAATACCAAAATCAAAAAAAACGAATACAATATTCCGGAGCCGGTAAACGGACTTCCTGTTCCAACAGAAAATATAGAAGTTGTTTTTGTACCGCTTTTAGCTTTTGATGTTTTTGGAAACCGAATTGGTTACGGTAAAGGTTTTTATGATAAATTCTTAGCCAATTGTAAACCCGAAACCATAAAAATTGGTCTTTCTTTCTTTGAATCGGTTGATCAGATTGATGACGTTTTTGAATCTGATATAAAATTAGATTATTGCGTAACGCCTTTAAAAATCTATACTTTTTAAAAAATTCGTTTTAAAAACAATGTAAAAAAGAAAATCCCAAATTCCAGAATTGATAATTGGAATTTGGGATTTTTTTATTGAGATTTAAGCTTATTTTACTTCCTTAATTGTCGTAGCATCAATCCAGCCTTCCTGACCGTCAGTTAATTCAATTTTTTTCCATTTTCCAACGGTTTCCATAACATACACTTTTGCGCCTTCATGAAGTAATATTATGGCAGAACCTGCTTTTTGCGGTTCGCTTCGAACTTCACTTAATTCAGAAAACACAATGGCAGGACGATCATTGTCAAAATGGTTTTTTTCAGACATTCCTGCTGAAACACTTAATAATATTGCTACTAAGAAAATGAACATTGCAATAAAGTAAATTCTTTTAGTAAGGGTAAGCTGCGAAAAATAATAACCAATAAAACTAAGCAAAAACAAAAAGGCAATGGCAACAGAAATTTTTGCCCATTGATTGTAATCAAAAATGCCGGTAAAGTTCTGAATCAGTTTTGCAAAACCTACTTTTGGAACTTCTTTAATTTCATCAATTGTTAGTTTTTTGGCAAACTTAAGGTTGTTTAAAGTTTCAGGATCATTGGGTTTTAATACCAATGCTTTTTCATAATTATAGATAGAAGGAGCAACCTTATTTAGTTTGTAATAACTATTTGCCAGGTTAAAATATAACTCTGCCGACTGCTGTTTGTTTTCTTTAAGAATATCTTCATAAACCTGAGCAGCTTCCTGATATTGTCCCTTTTGGTACAAAGCATTTCCTTTTTCAAAGCTGCTTTGAGCAAAGAAAACCTGAGAGATTAGTAAAAAAAGATATAGTATATTTTTCATTATTATCTAGTTAAACCCGACATCTTAAAACATGCCGGCTTTGTTTTTAAGTTAAAAACTAAACGATTTGCTTTTCTAATTCTGAAATAATTAAAACCGCTTTATCATAATCCTGCTGAATCGAAGCGCTTGATGCGGGAGCATAACGTGCGAATTCACAGTTTTCAGTCAAATTAATGAAATTTTGAACCGTTTCAGGGTTTGCATTTCTTGATAAAAGCAATTCACGAATATTATCTTTACTCATTTCAGTTGTTTCAATATGCAGTTTTGCTTTTAAGAAATTATGCATTGCTTTTTCCAGAGCAATATAAAAAGCTTCTTTGTTGTTAAGCTGTTTTTTAGCCTGCGATAAATATTTCTTCGCAAGTTTATTGTTCATTCTGATTCTGTTTCCAGTTACATCACTGTCAATTGCTTCTTTTTTCTTCTTAGCCAAAATGATGATTGGAATAATAGCAAATGGGAAGAATAACAAAGCGTAATATAAATTTGAACCATAAAAATCATTTTTAGCAATGCTTACTAAAGTTGTTTTTGGTTTAATATATTTAAACTGTTCTGTTTTTGTAATAACATTTTTAGATGCAGTAGAAGGATTTGCTTCTGCTAAAGTCGGACCGTCTAAAACATCGACCATAATTTCTGGAGAAGTTATGGTTTTATATGAATTCGTACTCAAATCAAAATATGAGAACGTCATTGGTTTGATGGCGTATTTTCCTTTATACTGCGGAATAATAGTGTATTTGTCGGTTATTTTTCCAGACATTCCAGACAATGACGTGGTTACTTTTTCATCGTGAACCGGATCATACATTTCTAATGCATTTGGAACAACAGGTTTTGGAAGTGTAAACAATTTCATGTTTCCGGTTCCTGAAGCACTCACAATTAGATCTAAACCTTCTCCGCTTTTTAATGTTGTTCTTGACGGAGTAACTGTAAAATTAAATTTACCAACTGCTCCAGTAAAACCTTCTGGTTTGCCAGTTTCAGGAAGCGGTCTTACACTAATTCCTTTAGCTCCGGTAGTTACAATTTTATTGTCTTCGGCAATAATCATCTGGCCAAACATATCACGTCGGTTTGTTGGCAGCTGCACTCCAATATCTAATGAAAGAGGTTCAATTGTTAATCTTCCTGATTTTTGAGGATATAGAATAGTTTTCTTTAATACTACATAATGACATCTCTGGCCCTGATAACTGCCTTCTTCCATTACCAATTGTTTGATATCAATATTCTGATTCCAGAAATCATTGTATTTAGGTTTAGCAAGTTCTCTAAATCCGGTAACACCAATTTCATTAAAATACAATTTGTAAACAACCGTAATAGGCTCGTTTACGTACGGAGTTGTTTTAGAAACTTCTGCAACTAACTGTAGTAGTTCATTTCCAGATGCACCGCCTTGCTGTCTATAATCATTTGGATCTCGTTCCTGTGCTACAGCATTCGTAACTGTAACTTTTATGGGAGACGTTTTATAAATCTGGCCATTATATTCTATTGCAGCTTGTTTGATAATAACAGTTCCTTTTTTCTCAGGCTGTAAAATATAAGAGTATACTTTTTGAAAAGAGCTGCGTCCGTTAATCCAAGACTGGCTGATTTGCTGGCTTGGTCCGGCTACAAGTTTAAAACCTTCAAATGCAGGCTGATCAAAATTATCTCCGTCAACATTCATAATAAAATCAATACGGAGTCTTTCGTTAAGTCCAAGCGTGTTTTTGCTTACTTTGGCTTCAAATTGAACTTGAGCCATAAGGCCTTGAAAAGCGAGTAGTAATAGAATTAGATATCTTTTCATTAATGTTTGATCATTGTTTGTTTAACTGCTAAATCGTTTATTCGCCAAATTGTTTAATAGATAAACAAATTAATAACGATTAAACGATTCAACTTATTTTACCAGTCTTTCTCTGGTTTTTTAGTATTAGGTTTTACTTTTTGAGCGTTTACTTTATCTTGAATTTTCTTTTCTTCGTTGTTTACGGCATCTAACAAGTTCTGAACACGTTCTTTTGAAATTCCTCCAGGCATTGGTTTTGGTTCTCCTTTATTGTCAGACTTGTCATCTTTTTTAGGATCATTTTTACCATCTTTTTTATCCTTGTCTTTGTCGCCTTTATCGTCTTTCTTGTCTTTGTCCTTATCCTTGTCTTTATTTTTGTCCTTGTCTTTGTCTTTATCTTTGTTTTTATCCTTGTCCTTATCCTTATTCTTGTCTTTGTTTTTATCGTTTTTAGGCGGATTTTCTTTTAGCTTTTGTTTTGCATACGCATAGTTGTAACGTGTTTCATCATCGGTTGGATCGTTACGTAAAGCCTCTTTGTATGCTTCAACAGCCTGCGAATAATCTTTCTCCTTCATAAAAACATTTCCAAGATTGTGATAAGCTTTATGCTTTTCTGGTCTTGTTTTAGCTCTTTTTATGGCATTAGCGTAAGCGTATTTTGCTTCAGAAGGCTGGTTTTGTCTGTAAATTGAGTTTCCTAAATTGTAAGACCCGGCAGCGCGTTTTGAAAATTTTGACGCCGAAATTCTATAATTGGCCTCTGCTTCAGTAAATTTATTCTGCTTATATTCTTCATTGGCATCAGGCAATGTCTTGTCTTTTTCCTGAGCAGCAGCTGCAAAAGAAAGCGTTAGTAAAATATAAAGAAGTAAATTTTTCATTCTATTTTTTTTATTTTTTGTTCCGATTTTAAAAAGGAATCTTTATTTCTTTTCGTTGAATAAATTCAACTCTTTAATCCAGTTTGTTTTTCTTTCTAAAAGAAAAATGTCTATAAATAACAATAAGAATCCAAAACCGATGAACCATTGAAACTGCGATTGAAAATCGGCCATTTGTGTCGATTCAAATTCGGTTTTCTGAATATTATTTAAGGCATTTTTAATATACTCCAAAACCTCTTTTGTATTCCCGCCGTAAACATAACCGCCTTTTGTGGCTTTTGCAATAGTTTTTAAACCTTCCTGATTTAGTTTTGTAATTACCGTTTGCCCATCCTGATCTTTCTGGTAATTTTTTACAACTCCATTTTCTTTTAAAGGAATAGTTCCTCCTTTTTCTGTTCCAACACCCACGGTAATGATTTTCATTCCAATTTTGTTAGCTTCTTCGGCCGCAGCAGAAGCGCCTTCAGAATGATCTTCACCATCAGAAATTAAAATTAAAAGTTTACTTGTTTTGCTTTTTTCATCAAAATATGTAGCAGACAATCTAATAGCTTCATCAAGAGAGGTTCCTTGTGATGAAACCATATCAGGACTCATACTCTGCAGAAACATTTTGGCAACGCTGTAATCAGATGTGATTGGTAAAACCGGGAATGCACTTCCTGCATAGGCTACAATTCCAATTCTGTCATTTCCTAATGAATTGATGATCTGAGAAACCAATTGCTTGCTTTTGTCTAAACGACTAGGTGCAACATCTTCTGCCAGCATACTTTTAGAAACATCGACAGCAAAAACGATATCAATACCTTCACGTTTTACCGTTTCCATTTTAGTTCCAATTTTCGGATTTACTAACCCAATAATTAAGCATGCTAAAGCTAAAAGTAATATCGATAATTTTAAAACTGGTTTAAAAACAGATGTTTCGGGACTCAGTTTTTTTACCATTTCGATATCACCAAATTCACGTTGTTTTTTTCTTTTCCAATACAAATTGAAAAAGAAAATACACACCACAATTGGGAGTAATAGTAAGAGATATAAATATTTTTTTTCGTCTAATTCCATTTTTTAATTCTAGTTTTCAGTCTCAGTTTTCAGTCTCAGTTTTCAGTTGTTAACTGTATACCGTGACTGCGACTAAAATATTAAATAAAGCTTCTGTAAACTGTATTTCTTAAACCAACTTCTAACAATAATAAAAATGCTGCGATTAAAACAAAGATTCTGTATTTTTCATCGTAATCGTAGAACTTTAATTCTTGTATTTCTGTTGTTTCTAATTTGTTAATCGAATTGTATATTTCGGCTAATTTATCGTTGCTTGTTGCTCTAAAATACGTTCCATCTGTTTTTTTAGCGATGCTTTTCATTAATCTTTCGTCGATTTCAACTTTCTGCATTTTGAATAAAAAACCTCCGTTTGGTGCGTATGCGTATGGAGATTCTGCCATTCCATTTGTACCAAGACCAATGGTATATACTTTTATTCCGTATTGTTTGGCAATATCTGCTGCAGTTTCAGGTTCAATAAAACCAGCGTTGTTTACACCATCTGTCAATAAAATAATAACGCGGCTTTTTGCTTTACTGTCTTTTAAACGGTTTACCGCAGTTGCTAATCCCATACCAATTCCTGTTCCGTCTTGTAAAACAGTGTCGTATCGAATACCTTTTATGGCTTCCAGAATAATAGGCTTATCACTTGTAACGGGTGTTTTTGTATAGGCCTCTGAAGCATATAAAACTAAACCAATTCTATCATTTGGACGTTCTTCAACAAAATCTGCGGCAACTCTTTTTAAAGCTTCCATACGGTTTGGCTTTAAATCTTTTGCAAGCATACTTCCAGAAACGTCAATTGCCATTACAATGTCAATTCCTTTTGTTGTTTTAGTCTGGTTGCTGATGTCTACCGTTCTTGGTCTCGCTAATGCTATAATTAGTGAACTTAAAGCAATAATTCTAAAAACATATAAGCAGGGTTTTAGCTTTGTTAAAAGCGACTGGCTGTTTTTGAAACCTGCTGTTGAACTCATTTTTAATGTAGCCGACTGCTGGTTTCTTTTCCAGAAAAACCATCCAATGACAATTGGAATTAACAGAAACAACCAAAAGAATTCCGGATTTAAAAAAGTGATCTTATTATTCATTAGTTACTTGCTTTTTTAAGTTCAACAGAATTTAAAATTCGGGTTGTAATATCGTTAGCATACGTGTCGCCTTCTTCATGCAAAATGATGATTTGCTGTAATCCCTGATCTTGTTTAAAAAGCAGGATTTCATAATATGCCTTTGTGCTTGTTTTAGTTGCTGGGTTTAAAATGCTCATGGTTCCGTAACCTTTTACTCCCTGAATACCTTGATTTGTTTGGAAATCTTCTTGCTTTACAATGATATTTTGTCCACCCTGAAGTTCAATTACTTTTAAGCTTCCTTCTAAAGCTTTAGATAAATCAATGTCAGTTGGATTTTTGAATTTAGTAGTCGAAACGGCTACATAAAAATTATCAATCATACTTCCATAAACAAAAAGCTGCATTTCCTTAATTAAAGCCATTGTTTCTTTTGGAAGTGCTTTTAAGGCATCCATACGTTTTAAAACCTTTGGAGTTTCGATAATTACACCAGGATTTCCGTATTCACTTTTTACCCATTCTCCTTCTAATAATTCTTTAGACGGATGACCAATAACATTGTCTTTTACGTATGCAAAACCTTTTGTAGCAACAAAGAAAGTTGTAGTTGCTAATAATAAAAAGACAACTGAACCAACGGCAATTGCAATTCGCTTGTTTCTTTGTTTTTTTAACTGAAGCTGAATTTGCTTTTGTTTTTGAGCTTCGTTTAATAACTGATCTTCTTCTTCAGCCGGAACTTCAGTTGGAATTGCGTTATCAAGCGTTAAAATTACTTTCTGAATTTTATTTCGGTCTTCTGTAATTTCAAAATCAAGCGGTTTCGATTTAGCAAATTTCACTAAATCGGCCTGACGTAAAACACGTTCAAGATTTTCTACCGTTTCCGGTGTTAAAGTCATTTTCTTTTTAGTCGAAGCTGTTCTGATTGCCTGAATCAATTCAGAAGTTGTACTTTCCATTGCCGGAATATGAATTGCTTCTTCAATATAGTTACGGGCAATATCTGTTAATTCGCTGTAGTATTCTTTAATTTCTCCTTTTTGAACCAGTTCTTTTTGCTCCAAATTGTTCAGCAGGCTTGTTGCTTTTTCAATAGGTGTTTTATAAACTTCTTCTTCTATTTTCTTTTTCTGATGTTTTTTAACATACCAATAAATTCCCGCACCAATTGCAAGAATTATAACTAATGCCAAAACATATTTCCACCAGTCGCCAATACCATCTTCTGCAGGGGTAATGTCTTTGATGTCATACATTTTTTGCTGTAAAGTATCGACTTTTACATTAGCAACTTCTACACGAATAGAATCTGAGAAATAAGGTTTTTTATCAATAAGAATCTTTACACTCGGAATTACATATCTTCCTGAATCAAATTGTGTTAATCCATATTTTTTGATTAATTCATAACTGCCATCTTTTTTAACGGTATCAACCGGATACGACTGAATTACTTCCAGCGCTCCGAATCTTTTGTCTTTTGGGAAAACAACTTTTGAATTAGCATTTACAACCGTTTTAAGAGTCAGCTTAAATTCGGCTCCAATTTTATTTTTTGTTGTATCAATACTAGTTTCAACTTGTTTTTGGGCAAAAACAGCTGAAGAAAGCAAAAATAAAAAGATGTAAAACTTTAATTTCATTATGATTAACGATTGAAGATTAACGATTTTTGATTTCAGATTTATTATGAAACTTAAATCGTAATCTTTGTTTTTTATGGATTATTTTTTGATGTTTTAATACTTGAAACAAAAATTGAGATTAATTGGTTAGCTTCTGTTTTTGCTCTTGTTAAACGTTCACGATCTGTTGAAAGATTTGCTTTTTCTATTATTTTTAAACAAACAAATGTTTCTCTTAATTCTTTCAGACAAATTCCCATTTTATGGATAAAATCTTTTTTACTTTCTGCACTTTGTGCTTCTCCATAATTTAAGGCTGGTGATGTACTAGAACGAGTTATCTGACCTAATAAATGATTTCCAGCGTAATTCTTTTCAAATGTAATGGTTAGTAATATTATGCTCGCAGCAAAATCAATTAATCTATTTTCTAATTCTTGTTTAGTCATTTCTTAATTCTTTCTTTTTGTTATAATCATAATAGATCATAAATCAAAAATCGTTAATCATAAATCAAAAATCTTACCTTGATTTAAAATAACCTAATAATTTAGTTACGTAATTTTCGTCGACTCTTGTGTGAACAATACCTGCACCAGATTTACGAAATGTATCTTTGAAATAATTTACTCTTTCCTGATAATGTTTTTCGTAATTCATTCGCACGGTTTTTGAACCTGTATCGACTAACTGCATTTTTCCGGTTTCGGCATCTAACATCGTTACCATTCCTAAATTTGGAATTTTTTCTTCGCGGATATCGTACACACGAACACCTGTAAGGTCATGCTTTTTTGAAGCAATTTTTAAGGTCTGTTCATAATTTTCAGACATAAAATCTGAAATCATAAAAACAATTGCTTTCTTTTTTTGAGTTCCTGATAAGAATTTTAAAGCCTGTGCAACATCTGTTTTCTGACTTTTTGGTTCGAATTCGATTAATTCACGAATAATTCTCAAAACATGCGAACGGCCTTTTTTGGGCGGAATGTATAATTCGACATTATCAGAAAATAAGATTAATCCAATCTTATCATTATTTTGTGTAGCCGAAAAAGCCATCGTTGCAGCAATCTCTGTTACGATGTCTTTTTTAAACTGACTTTTTGAACCAAAATCTTCAGAACCCGAAATATCAACCATTAAAACCATGGTTAATTCACGTTCTTCTTCAAAAACTTTTACGTGGGCTTCGTTGTAGCGTGCGGTTACATTCCAATCGATGTTACGAATATCATCTCCGTATTGGTATTGACGCACCTCGCTAAACGTCATTCCTCGTCCTTTAAATGAAGAGTGGTATTCACCCGAAAAGATATGATTGCTCAGTCTTTTGGTCTTGATTTCTATTTTCCGTACTTTTTTTAAAAGCTCTTTTGTATCCATTCTATTTGTTTAAAGTTTAAAGTTTAAAAGTTTCAAGTTTGCTTGAGAACAACTTGAAACTTGAAACCTGAAACAAATTTTTAAGGTACTTCAATCTCGTTTACGATTTTGTTGATAATGTCTACAGAAGTAATATTTTCGGCTTCAGCCTCGTATGTTATCCCAACTCTGTGACGTAATACATCATGCACAACAGCGCGAACATCTTCTGGAATTACATAACCACGGCGTTTAATGAATGCGTAACATTTAGCAGCATTTGCTAAGTTGATACTTCCACGCGGAGATGCTCCAAAACTGATAAGCGGTTTTAAGTCGGCTAATTTGTATTTTTCTGGATAACGTGTAGCAAAGATGATATCTAAGATATATTTTTCAATTTTTTCATCCATATAAACTTCACGAACAGCTTCCTGCGCACGCAAAATTTGTTCTACAGAAACTACAGGATTTACTTTTTCGTAACTTCCTTTTAAGTTTTGACGAATTACAAAACGCTCTTCATCGATTTTTGGATAATCAATTACCGTTTTTAGCATAAAACGGTCAACCTGAGCTTCAGGCAGTGCATATGTTCCTTCCTGTTCAACAGGGTTTTGAGTTGCTAAAACTAAAAACGGACGGTCTAATTTGAAAGTTGAGTCACCAATCGTAACTTGTTTTTCCTGCATCGCCTCTAAAAGTGCAGATTGTACTTTTGCAGGCGCACGGTTAATCTCATCGGCAAGGACGAAATTGGCAAAAATTGGTCCTTTTTTAATAGAAAATTCGTTTGCTTTGATGTTGTAAATCATGGTTCCGATAACATCGGCAGGAAGTAAATCTGGTGTAAACTGGATACGGCTGAAAGAACCCTGAACCGCTTGTGACAAAGTATTAATCGCCAAAGTTTTTGCTAAGCCGGGAACACCTTCAAGTAAAATATGCCCCTGACCCAAAAGACCGATTAATAGACGCTCGACCATGTGTTTCTGGCCCACAATAACTTTGTTCATTTCCATTGTAAGAAGGTCTATAAAAGCACTTTCTCTCTCAATTTTTTCATTTATCGCTCTAATGTCTAAAGTCGTTGTATTTTCTTCCATATAAATATTTTTAAAAACCTTGATTTGTACGCCTAATTTTTGAGAGTGCAAATTGAATATTTTTTGAGAAGTAAGATGTTAAAGAATGGTTAAAACTTCGACCAAATACCTAATTTTAAGGACGAATTGTGAATCTATTTTTATATTTTTAAGAACTTTGATGAATATGTTTTTCAAAAGCATATTTATTACCAAAAATAACTCAATATAACCATGAGCAAAACAACATTATCGCCTATAATTTCGGGCACTATGAATTGGGGTGTCTGGGATAAAAACCTTACATCAAAAGAAATGGAAAACATGATACAAATCTGTATCGAAAACAAAATCACAACTTTTGACCACGCCGATATTTACGGTGATTATACGACCGAAGCCGATTTTGGTAAGGCCTTTAAAGACAGTAAGATCTCGCGCGAAAAATTACAATTAATAACAAAATGCGGTATTCAGCTGGTAACTGAAAGCCGTAAAAACAAAATCAAACATTACGATTATTCTAAAGACTACATCATTTGGTCTGTTGAAGAATCTTTAAAGAAATTGAAAACAGATTATGTTGATTTATTTTTACTGCACAGACCAAGTCCGTTAATGCAGGCAGATGAAATTGCAGAAGCTGTAGAAAAATTAAAATCAGAAGGAAAGATTTTAGATTTCGGACTTTCAAATTTCACAAGTTCTCAAACGGAGTTAATTCGCCAGAAAACAGAAGTGAGTTATAATCAGGTACAATTTTCGGCAACTCATTATGAACCAATGATCGACGGAAGTTTAGATTATATGCAGACAAACGGAATTCGTCCGTTATCATGGAATCCGCTTGGAACTGTTTTTAGAGAAGACACCAAAAAAACGCGTCGTTTGAAAAAACTATTCTCGACTTTGCTTGAAAAATATCATTTAGGTGCAGATACGCTTTTATTGGCCTGGATTTTAAAACATCCTGCTAATGTTATTCCAATTGCAGGAACGGTTAACGTTGCCAGAATTCAATCTTTAGTAAAAGCAGTTGAACTTGATATGGACAAAGAAGACTGGTTTGCTATCTGGACAGAAAGTATGGGCGACGATGTGGCTTAAATAAAAATATTGGCCCACAGATTTTACGGATTTAAAAAATTACAATGTAAATCTGTTTAATCCTTAAAATCAGTGGGCAAAAACAAATACTCATAATGAAAAAAAAAGTTTTAATTACTGGTGCTACAAGCGGAATTGGAAAAGCTACGGCTCAGATTTTAGCAAAAAACAATTTTAAAATTATCCTTTGCGGCAGACGTAAAGAACGTTTGGAAGAATTAGAAAAAGAACTTTCTGCTTTTACAGATGTACATTCGCTTTCTTTTGATGTTCGTGATAAAAATGATGTTCTGGAAAAAATCGAAGCGCTTCCTGCTGAATTTTCAGATATTGATATTTTAATTAATAATGCCGGAAATGCACACGGTTTAGATCCAATTCAAACAGGAGATTTAGACGATTGGGATGCTATGATTGATATTAATGTAAAAGGACTTTTGTATGTTTCTAAAGCGGTAATCCCGAAAATGACTGCTAAAAAATCGGGACACATTATTAATATTGGTTCAACAGCGGCAAAAGAAGTTTATCCAAACGGAAATGTGTATTGCGGAACTAAACATGCCGTTGATGCCATTACTGCAGGTATGCGAATCGATTTGAATCCATTTGGAATTAGAGTTGGTGCTATTCATCCCGGAATGGTCGCAACAGAATTTAGTGAAGTGCGTTTTAAAGGTGATGTCGAAAGAGCTTCAAATGTTTATAAAGGATTTGATCCGCTTCAGGCAGAAGATATTGCAGATATAATTCATTTTGTGGTTTCAAGACCGTATCATGTAAATATTGCTGATTTAGTTGTAATGAGCACCGCGCAGGCATCTTCGACGATTGTCAAGAAGACATTATAGATCTATAGATTTTAGACTTCTTAGATTTTTTGTTCTAAGAAGTGTAAAGTCTAAGAAAGTCTAAAAATCCAAAATTCTAAGAAGTCTAAAAATGATTAATAAACGCCTTTTAATAAAAAACCTACTGGCTCACAATGACGAGAGCAGTTTTTATGATAAAAAAAGGCAGTTGAATCTTCATTCCAGAGAAGGAAAAGCAAAGTTTTTAAAACATATTTGTGCACTTTCAAACTCTAATCCAGCGAATAATTCTTATATCGTTGTGGGCGTTGAAGATCAGGATAATGAAATTGTAGGTGATGATTTCTTTGATGACAGCCGAATTCAGAATCTTGTCAATGCCTTTCTTGAAAATCCTCCAAGAATTCAATACGAAAATGTTCCGTTTCCGAATCTTCCAAAAGATAAAGTGATTGGTCTGGTAACTATTAAACCCAAAAGTCAGATTTCTTATTTTAAAAAAGGTATTCACACTATACCTGCCAACAGCATATTTGTGCGAAGAGGAAGTAATTCTACTCCGGTAGAAGAGCATGAAGAAATTGAAAAGAATTATCAAAATACCGAAACCGTAATTGGTATCGAGAACAGTTCCCGAAACAGTATTCAATACACCCTTGATGGTGTAATAGATTTTATGAATTTCAGACATAAAGATATGTCGCCAAAATATCGGGTTTTTAAAGAACTGTTTGTAATCTGTTGGGCGGGAGTTCCTAAAAAATCCAGAGAGATCACTTTTTTATCACGAGTAGATATTGAATTAATAAACGAACAGGTTAAACTTTTTTATTCGGCTCAGGATGTGGTTACCATTTTTTATGATGATGATAGTTTTACAATTACCGAATATGTTCCTTTAGGATTGAATGATAAAACAAGTTATTATCCTCTTGAAAAACAAACTATTCACTTTTTTGATAATGGATATTATAAAATTGACAGGGAGATACTTTTTCAGCCTCCGGAATTCAATAGGAAAATGTTGTATCATATTTACAATTCTAACTTGGCATTGCTTCAAAAATTAGAAAAAGGAATCTCATTGTCTGATCGTGAATTAACTGATCTGGAAAATCTGCCTTCCACTTTTATGATTTGTTATTTGAATGGTTTTGATGATGCCAAACAAAAATTAATTGATGCCAAATTGCTTTTAAAACCTTTTAGTCAGACTTATTTATCTTTTAAAGAAGCTTTGAGGGTTTTGAGAAAGATGAAATATGATGTTCAATAAAGATTCTGAGTTGCTGAGAGGCTAAGGTTCTGAGGTTTTTTCTGTAGAGACGAAACTGCAGTGCGACTAACCCATGCTGGAATTATTTACTGAAATTTCAAATATTTGCTCACTTTATCGTATGGAAATACGATTTCTTTTGAGCCATCTGCATAAGATGCAGCTTCATAAGAGTTGTAATATAAAAGCAAACCTTCAGAAGTGTAAAAAATATTCTGAGATAATTGAAATTTATCATTTTCAAACATCAGTCCGGTTGCATTTATGTTTGCTTTTTCTGGAATGTGATACTTGGCTCTGAATTCTTTTTCGGCGAAAGCCTTAAATTCTTTCTCATTTTTAAAAAGGTCTTTGTTAAAAATGAATTTTCCAGTTTTTCTGTTAAATAATAAAGATCTAAAACCTTGATAACCGTGAGCACCACCGGTGAAAGTGTAATGATCTATTTTAATGTTTACAATCTGCTCTGATTCAAACTCAACATTTCCGGTTATTTTTCCTTCCCATCCAAAAGTATCATTTGGAAATTTCTGGTGCATTTCTTCATAAGAAGCAATAAAAGATTTTGATAATGATTTGTAATCATTAACCTTTGTAGAATCTTCTCCAAAATATATTATTTCTTTTATGACAGCAAATACCTTTTTGTTTATACTGTCAGCAACAACCTTTTTATTTTTAGCAATTGGGACTTCTATTGTGATATCCGGACAGTCATTTTTGCACGGAATAGTAGATTTTTCTTCAAATGTTTCATTCTCAAATGAAAGCTCTTTTTTGCAACTTGTAAAAATCAAACACAATAAGATTGTAAATATGTAATTTTTCATATCAAAAAGTGTTAATTATCTACAAAGGTAAGAAGTTGTGTCCCGATAAAATAAATTAAAAGGTAAATTTGTACAAGAATTAAGGAAATAAAATTTATAACTATATGAAATTCAATACAAAAGTAATACATGGTGGCCAGCATCATGATCCAAGTACCGGTGCTGTTATGCCTCCAGTATATCAAACTTCAACTTTTATTCAGACAAGTCCGGGGAAACCTCTGGCTGATTATGAATACAGCAGGGCTTCAAACCCAACTCGTACAGCTTTAGAAGAAGCTTTGGCAAGTATTGAAAATGGTACACGCGGATTGGCTTTTTCTTCTGGTTTAGCTGCGACAGATTGTATTTTAAGATCGTTTAAAGCAGGTGATGAAGTTATTGCAATGGATGATTTGTACGGAGGAACTTACCGTATGTTTTCTAGAATTTATAAAGATTCAGGAATTAAATTTCATTTTGTTGATATGACAGATTTAGCAAAATTGAAATCACTTATCAATGAAAACACAAAATTAGTTTGGGTTGAAACGCCTACAAACCCGTTAATGAAATTAGCCGATATTGCTGAAGTAGCTAAAATCACGAAAGAACATAAAATTTGGTTTGCAGTTGATAATACTTTTGCAACACCTTATTTGCAAAAACCGCTTGATCTAGGAGCTGATATCGTTATGCATTCTGCAACAAAATATTTAGGAGGACATTCTGATGTAATTGCTGGGGCTTTGATTGTAAAAGATGAAGCTTTAGGAGAACAATTACACTTTCAGCAGTTTGCTACTGGAGCAACTTTAGGGCCAATGGATAGTTTTTTGGTTTTAAGAGGAATAAAAACTTTAGCTTTAAGAGTACAAAGACATTGTGAAAACGGAGAAAAAGTAGTTGAATATTTAAGTAGACATCCTAAAATTAATAGAGTTTATTATCCGGGATTAGAAAATCATCCGTTTCATGAAATTGCTAAAAAACAAATGAAAGCTTTTGGAGGAATGGTTTCTTTTACTTTTAAATCAGGCAAAAAAGAAGATTCTATTGCATTTTTAGAGAAGCTTAAAGTGTTTACTTTAGCTGAATCTTTAGGCGGGGTAGAGTCATTAGCAAATCACCCGGCTTTAATGACACACGCATCGATTCCTGCAGATAAAAGAGCAGAAGTAGGAATTACTGATGATCTTGTCCGACTAAGTGTTGGTATTGAAGATGCAGAAGACTTAATTGCTGATTTGGAGCAAGCTTTAGCATAAAAAAGTAATTTTATAAAAATAAAAAATCCCAAATTCCAATCTTTATATTATGGAATTTGGGATTTTTTTTATGTTGTAATTTTTTTAGAATTCTAAATAATAAATGTATCCAAAGTTAAACCAAACCTGCCAGTCATTTGATTTGTTTTCTTTGTAAACGTCTTTATTAGGGTTTAAACCGTCAATCCAGTCAGAGTTGTACATTTGAAAACGAGTTTCAAACATTAGGTCACTCATTGTTGTTATTTTGTAATGTACACCAATAGCTGCAGTTGCAGATAATGCTATGCCATTTTCACTGGCAAAACCATGTGCATGACCATCAGAAGGCATTAAGTATTTTCCTGGTGTTACATTAGGAAGAGTCATTTCTCCTAATTTAGAGCTAACATTTGTAGAGTAATAACTTACCATGAAACCAGCACTCATATACGGACTGAAACCTCTAATTGTATTCTCAAAATCATGTATTTTCATAAAAGGAGAAAATTCTAATTGAGATCCTAATCCTACTACGGTAGAAGTTGCATGCATATTTCTTAATTGCTGAGCAAGTAATCCGTTTGGTTTTCTGTCAACCCATTGACCAAAATGTTTAAGATTTGTACGGGCGAAAGATAATTCAGATCTTACTTTAAAATGTTCAGTAAAAAAGCTTTCACGATTATTAGCAGCAGAAAAGTTTAACCAGTGAGCTAAACCAATACCGAAACCGGTATTTCCAATGTTGGTGTCAACATTATGTCTTTCACCAAAATCAGACTGTAAAGTTACAGGACCTGCAAAAATTCCAATCTCATGTGCGAGACTTGATTGCGCTGTGGCAATTGTTGAAAAACTAAATAAGGCGAAAATTGTGGTATATAGGTATTTAGGCATTGTTCGGGGCTTTCAAAATATTGGCAAATATATAAAAAAGGAATTCCAAACAAAATATAAAATTCGTCTATTAAACAATTAGTAACAAAACACTTAATTTTCTGACTTTAACTGAAGTGAATTGATGTAAATTCGGAAGGGAAAAATTGTATTTTCGGCATTGTTTAGAAATAACACAATTCTATCTCAAAAACGAAAAAAAATAACAAATCATATTCATTTTGATGTATCTTTGTCTGTTGTAACGAAAACGTTTTCTTAAAACGTATTTTCTTATTTAAACGATTAAGTATAAAACTATTATTTGAATAATTTATTTTAAAAATGGAACAAAAAATAAATGAATTTATGGCTCTGGTTGAGTCAAAAAATCCAAATGAGCCAGAATTCCTTCAAGCCGTTAGAGAATTTGCTGAAACAGTAATTCCATTTATTGCAGAAAGAAAAAAATACGATGGGAAAAATTTACTTTTAAGAATAGCTGAGCCTGAAAGATCTATAATTTTTAGAGTTCCGTGGGTTGACGATAAAGGAGAAATAATTGTAAATAGAGGATTTAGAATCCAGATGAATTCTGCAATTGGTCCATATAAAGGAGGAATCAGATTTCATCATACAGTAAATTTATCTGTTTTGAAATTTTTGGCATTCGAACAAGTTTTCAAAAATAGTTTGACAACTCTTCCAATGGGTGGAGGAAAAGGAGGTTCTGATTTTGATCCTGAAGGAAAATCTGATGGTGAAATTATGCGTTTCTGCCAATCATTCATGACTGAGTTATGCCGTCATATTGGTCCAGATCTTGATGTTCCTGCCGGAGATATTGGTGTAGGTGCCAGAGAAATTGGTTATTTATTTGGTCAGTATAAAAGAATTAGAAATGAATTTACCGGAGTGTTAACCGGAAAAGGTCTTGCTTATGGTGGTTCATTAATTAGACCAGAAGCTACAGGTTATGGAGTTGTTTATTTTACAGACCAAATGCTTCGTACTATCGGTCACGAAATTAAAGGTAAAAGAGTTGCGATTTCAGGATTTGGAAACGTAGCTTGGGGAGTTGCTTTAAAAGTAAATGAATTAGGAGGAAAAGTAGTTACTCTTTCTGGTCCTGATGGTTATATTTACGATGAAGAAGGTATTTCTGGAGAAAAAATTGATCATATGCTTGAAATGAGAGCAACTGGTGATAACAGAGCTGAGAGATATTTAGAAAAATATCCAAAAGCTGTATTCCATAAAGGAAAAAGCCCTTGGGAAGTAAAAGTTGATATTGCTATTCCATGTGCAACTCAAAATGAATTGACAGGAGAAGACGCAAAAAAACTAATCGATAATGGTGTTTTATGTGTAACAGAAGCTGCTAATATGCCTTCTACATTAGATGCAATTAAACTTTTCTTAGATAATAAAGTTCTTTTTGCTCCAGGAAAAGCTGCAAATGCAGGTGGTGTTGCTGCCTCTGGATTAGAAATGACACAAAACTCTATTCGTTTAAACTGGACTAGCGAAGAGGTAGATTTAAGATTGAAAGAAATCATGGTTGGAATTCACAACCAATGTAAAAAATATGGTGCAGAAGAAGATGGTTATGTTAACTATGTAAAAGGAGCTAATATTGCCGGATTTGTTAAAGTTGCCGATGCTATGCTTGCACAAGGTGTAGTCTAAGATTAATTACAATTGAAAAATGCTCTCATTTGTCTCTAAAGATAAATCGAGAGCATTTTTTTATTTATAAAGAACAAAAAACAAATACTGTCGTTTGTAGTATATTTGTCTATCTGAAAATATCAAATAATGGTAAAAAGATTTCTGTGTTTTTTGTTTTTCCTTTTATTTCAATTTGGCTTTGCTCAAGGCCAGCTGTCGTGGCAGGGTTATTTTTCGTTTAATGAAATAAAAGATATTTCAGAATCTTCAACAACGATTTATGCAGCTTCAGAAAATGCATTGTTTTCTAAAAACTCGGCTTCAAATGCTTTAAAAACAATCACAACTGTTGACGGGCTTTCCGGACAGACTATATCTGCGGTTTATTATAGTCAGGCTTTTAAAAAAACAATTACAGGTTACGAAAACGGACTCTTGACTGTAATTAATGAGGCTGATGGCAGTGTAATAAAAAAAGTAGACATCATTAATAAACAATTACCTGCAAGTATTAAAAAGATAAATCATTTCTTAGAGCATGATGGTTTACTATATGTTTCCTGCGATTTTGGAATTGTGCAGTTCAACTTGACTACTTTACAATTCGGAGATACTTATTTTATAGGTGATAATGGAGCTGAGATAAGTGTAAAACAAACAGCAATTTTCAACGGATTTATTTTTGCTGCAACTTCCAGCGGTATTAGAAGAGCAAGTATTACAAACCCCAATTTAATTGATTTTAGTCAATGGACAGTTGTAAACTCCGGAGATTGGTCAGGTATAAGCGCATTAGATACTGAATTGATTGCCATAAATTCAGCAGGAAATATACATAGATTCAATTCAAGTACCTTTGTTGGATTTTTACAATTACCACAGCCTTCTGTTGATATGCGTGTAGTAAATCATAATTTATTTATTACAACTGCCAATACTGCTTATGTTTATAATAACCAGATGGTTTTGAACCGTCAAATTGTAAACTCACAGCTTCCAGAGCTTAATTTAACTTTTTCCTGTTCATCGGCTGTAGGAGATGTAATTTATATCGGAACAAAAGAAAAAGGTTTGTTTTCTTCTGCACTTTCAGGAATTGGAACTTTTGAAAATAATACGCCCGATGGTCCAATACGCAATAATATTTTTTCAATTGATGCTTCGCCAAATTCACTTTGGGCTGTCTATGGAGATTATGATATTTATTATAATCCTTATCCTTTAGATAGTTATGGTATAAGTAAACTTAGTAACTCAAAGTGGTTAAATATTCCATATTCAGAAGTTTATGATGCTAAGTCTATTACACGTGTAATTGTAAATCCAAATAATGAAAAGCAGGTTTATGCGAGTTCCTTTTTCTCTGGATTGCTGCGAATAGAAAGTGATATTCCGAATCATTTGTTTAACGAAAAAAACAGCGGTCTAGAGTCCATTACTTTTGAAGGTCCGACTTATATCGATGTTCGTATAAATGGAACTGCTTTTGACAAATCAGGAAATCTTTGGGTGACCAACAGCCGTATCAAAAACGGATTGAAAGTTTTAAAAACAAACGGAGATTGGGTAAGTTATGCCACAAGTACAATTTTAAATAATGCCGAAAGTAATAATTACGCCAATATTGTTATCGACAAAAATAATACAAAATGGATCTCAACTTATAATGATGGCGTAATTGCATTTAATGAAAATGGTAATGTTTTTAAAAAGATAACTACTGGAGCTGATACCGGAAATCTGCCGTCAGCTGATGTTAGATCGGTAGCAGTTGATACAAAAAACCAGCTTTGGATTGGAACAACAAAAGGATTAAGAGTATTGTCTAATGTTGGAAATTTTCAAACAGACAGTCAGCTAAAAGCAAATCCAATAATTATTATTGATGATAATCTGGCTCAGGAATTAATGTACGAACAGTTTATTACTTCTATTGTAGTCGACGGTGCCAATAATAAATGGATTGGTACAGTAGATTCAGGAATTTTTATGGTTTCTCCAAACGGTCAGGAAACAAAATATCATTTTACAATTAACAATTCTCCTCTGCCAAGTAATACTATAAATGATATTAAAATTAACAGTTCTACCGGCGAAGTTTTTATTGCAACAAATAAAGGAATGATTTCTTTTAAAGGAATTGCAACTGGTGCTAATGAAGATTTAAATAATGTATATGTATATCCAAATCCGGTTAGGCCAGCTTATTCCGGAACTGTAAAAGTTGCCGGCTTAATTGACAAGGCTAATATCAAAATTACAGATATCGAAGGAAATTTGGTTTACGAAACAACTTCAGAAGGAGGAACTATAGAGTGGGATACAACTGCTTTTGGAAGGTATAAAGTGTCGTCAGGCGTTTACATGATTTTCATTTCAGCACAAGACGGCGGCGAAACAAAGGTTAAGAAGGTTATGATAATTCGATAGTTTTAAGTCTCAGTCTCAGTTTTTACAATCCACAATCTAAAGTCTGCAATCTACAATATAAAATAGTGCAAATCAAAACCAAAGCAATAGTAATCTCATCATTAAAATTTCAGGAAAAAAGCCTGATTGTAAAATGTTTTACGCTTTCAAACGGATTGAAATCTTATTTTGTACGAGATGCGTTTTCAAGTCGGAAAGCAAGTCAGAAAATTGCGTATTTTCAGCCATTATCTATTTTAGAGATCGAAGCTGTGCATAAGAACAAAGGAACTCTTGAGAACTTCAAAGAAATAAAAACGGCAGTTCCTTTTCAAACCATTCATACAGATATTTTTAAAAGCACAATAGTGATGTTTTTGTCTGAAATGCTTCATTATTCCATTCAGGAAGAAGAAAAAAACGAACCGCTTTTTGTATTTTTAGAAACTGCTTTAACCTGGCTGGATCATCATGAAGATATTTCTAATTTTCATTTGATTTTACTTCTGGAAATCACAAAATATCTTGGTTTTTATCCAGATGTTTCTGAAATAGATTTGCCTTATTTTGAGATGAAAGAAGGAATTTTTACGCTCTTTCATACTTCAACAGCACTTTCTGAACATGAAACAAATTTACTTAAAAAACTTCTTGATCTAAAATTTGACAATAGTCAGAAAATCTTTCATGTTGTTGAAAGGCAGATACTTCTTCGGGTTTTGATTGATTTTTACAGCGCTCATTTAGATGGGTTTAAAAAACCTAAGTCACTGGATATTTTGAAAGAAATCTTTTCTTAATAACTGTATCCGATTTTCATATATTTGGCACACCAAAACAAATTTATATGAAAAGAATAATTACTTTTTTACTTCTTATTTTAATAAACCCCGTTTTTTCGCAATCTGTCGATTTAGATCCGCATAGTTTTAATGTATCTTATGTAAACCTTCCTCCAAAACCGGTTGTAGATAGAAAAAACAGAACCTATCATTTAGCCCTTAATCCTACTAGTATTGCCTGGTTTAAAGATGCCAAGGATAATTTGGAATATAATTTTTCTATAGATGGATTTAAAAATGTGCCTTCAGGCGGTTACTTCGAAATTGCGGTTGATTTATGGGATCCTGTCACTTTGCCGCTGGGAGTAAGAAAAGTTGAGAATAAAGTAAAAGATTCAAATGGAAAAGAAAGAATTGAAATTTCTTTTGTGTCTGGAGTTAAAGTGCGAGAATTAGGAAGTTTCTCTGTTAAATGTGCATCTGACGCATCTTTTAATAGAAAGTATAGTTTAGAAAATTCATTTACAATAGAAAATTCATTTTCAAATCCTGATGATGCCCGAAAATTTATTGATGTTGAAATGTATGCGGTAAGAAGTAACTATTTATCACGCGTTGCTTCAAGTATGGATGTAAGATTGAATCGTGACTATGGTTATAGTGTGGAGCAGACATCAGATTATGTCTGGATTTTAGATTCTAAAAAGCATCCTGAATATGACAGCAGTGTTAAAGCGCTTTCAAGTATAAAGGCAATTTTTAATAAAATGGAGTATAATGAAGATGTAGCTCCTTTAAAAAAAGAATTAGAGCCCGTAATTGAGTACTTTAAAGGAATCGATAAAACTTATGCTGAAGATGAAAGAAAGCATAGAAAACTGCGATATGAAGCCTATTTTAATCTGGCTGTTATCTATCATTATTTAGACATGCCGGATGAATCAGATATTTGGTGCGATAAGTTAATCGAGAATAAATACGATGCTTCTGACGGAAAAAGCATAAAGCTTAAAAATGAAAGTTTAAGAGAAATTTTTGCTGTAAATCAGGTTACAAGCAGACATATGGATGTCGAAGCCCGAACAAATGGTGTTAAAGAAGAAGAAGTAGATGTTGCTAATTTTGATCCTAATTATTTCCTGAAAAATGATCCAAAATACCAATTGGTTTCTCTTATTCTGGCTGCAAATGATACTGTTTCCGGATATGCAAAAATAAGAGCGTTAGAAAATCTAGACCGAAAAATTTCAGTAAGTATTCCGGATGAAAACGGAAATCATAACCATATTTTCAAAACTTATTTTGCAGATCAGGTTACAAGATTAGTTATCCGTGAAAATGATTTTTATTCAACCGTATCTTTCAAAGAAGCTTTAAGGGCGGGTTCAAAACCGGTCTTTAGATTTGTTCGTGAGATTTTAAATGGTAAAACAATTTCGTTATATGGATATCAAAATAGTGAGATAATTATAAAAAAACAAAATGAAGCTTTTGGTGCATCTACAAGTTCTGTCGGCTGGCAGATGAATACCAAATCTAAATTTGCAGAACTTGCCAGACCTTGTCCAAAATTAGCAGCAAGGGCAAATGGAACAGAATTTCAAAACGATCTTAATTCGTTGATGAAATTTGTAGAAGCATTAGATGCATGTAAATAAGACTTAATTTAAATGAAATAAAAAAAGGACTACAGTTTTCAGCTGTAGTTTTTTTGTTTCAAATCTTAACCATTTTTATTCAGTTTTATTTTAAAACCATTTAAAACGTTAGCATTTGTTAAAAAATATGTTATAAATTGGTTCAAAATGGTCTTTTTTCCTTTATCTTTTATCTATTTTCCTCAAAATTCCTTACTTTCGCACCTCGTTTAAGAAAAGGATAAAATGAGTACAAAATTTACTGAATACAAAGGACTTGACTTACCAGCGGTAGCGTCTGAAGTTCTTGATTTTTGGAAGAAAGAAAATATATTTGAAAAGAGTGTAACAACTCGCGAAGGTGCTGAGCCTTTCGTATTTTTTGAAGGTCCGCCTTCAGCAAACGGATTACCAGGAATTCACCACGTGATGGCGCGTGCGATTAAAGATATTTTTTGCAGATATAAAACTCAAAAAGGTTTTCAGGTTAAAAGAAAAGCCGGATGGGATACTCACGGTTTGCCTGTAGAATTGGGTACTGAAAAAGAATTAGGAATTACAAAAGAAGATATTGGTAAAACAATTTCTATCGAAGAATATAACGAAGCGTGTAAAAAAACCGTTATGCGTTATACCGATGTATGGAATGACTTGACCGAAAAAATGGGGTATTGGGTAGATATGGAAGATCCATATGTGACTTATAAATCAAAATACATGGAATCTGTTTGGTGGCTTTTGAAACAAATCTATGATAAAGGTTTGTTGTATAAAGGATACACAATTCAGCCATATTCTCCAAAAGCAGGAACAGGATTATCTTCTCATGAAGTAAATCAGCCTGGAGCTTATCGTGATGTTACCGATACTACAATTGTAGCACAGTTTAAAACTTTGCCAGAAACGCTTCCAAGCTTTTTACAAGGTTTTGGAGATATTCACATTTTGGCTTGGACAACAACTCCTTGGACTCTTCCATCAAATACAGCTTTAACGGTTGGGCCAAAAATCGATTATGTTTTAGTAAAAACATTTAATCAATATACTTTTGAGCCAATAAATGTTATTTTGGCTAAAAACTTAGTTGGAAAACAATTTGGAAAAGGATATTTCGTGAGTGAAGATGACGCTGATTTTGACAATGTGAAAAACGGCGACAAAAAATTGCCTTATAAAATCTTAACAGAAGCAAAAGGAGCAGATTTAGTAGAAATCCGTTACGAACAATTATTGCCTTACGTATTGCCTTATGAAAATGCTGAAAACGCATTTAGAGTAATTGCGGGAGATTTCGTTACAACTGAAGATGGAACCGGAATTGTGCATACAGCTCCGACTTTTGGTGCAGATGATGCTAAAGTGGCAAAAGAAGCAAAACCAGAAGTGCCGCCAATGTTGGTTTTAGATGAAAACGGAACTCCAGTTCCTTTAGTTGATTTGCAAGGAAAATTCACTTCTCATGTAGGTGATTTGGCTGGTAAATATGTTAAAAACGAATATTATGATGCTGGACAAGCACCAGAGAAATCTGTAGATGTTGAAATCGCTATTCGTCTTAAAGAAGAAAACAAAGCTTTTAAAGTTGAAAAATACGTGCACAGTTATCCACACAGCTGGAGAACAGACGAGCCGTTATTATACTATCCTCTAGATTCATGGTTCATCAAAGTAACCGATGTAAAAGATAGAATGTTCGACCTGAACGAAACTATCAATTGGAAACCTAAATCTACTGGTGAAGGACGTTTTGGAAATTGGCTTAAAAATGCCAATGATTGGAACTTATCTCGTTCTAGATATTGGGGAATTCCGTTGCCAATTTGGAGAACAGAAGATAAAACAGAAGAAGTTATTATCGGTTCTGTTGAAGAATTGTACAATGCAATCGAAAAATCAATCGAAGCAGGTTTCCAAAAAGAAAATCCGTTTAAAGGATTTGAAATCGGAAACATGTCTGAGTCAAATTATGATTTAATCGATTTGCACAAAAATGTTGTTGATGGACTTACTTTAGTTTCGGCTTCTGGAAAACCAATGAAGCGCGAAAGTGATCTAATCGACGTTTGGTTCGATTCTGGAGCAATGCCTTATGCACAATGGCATTATCCTTTTGAAAACAAAGAAAAAATTGATGGCAACAAAGATTTTCCAGCAAATTTCATTGCAGAAGGAGTAGATCAAACTCGTGGATGGTTTTATACCTTACACGCTATCGGAACTTTAGTTTTTGATAAAGTAGCGTATAAGAACGTTGTCTCTAATGGTTTGGTTCTGGATAAAAATGGAATTAAAATGTCTAAGAGTAAAGGAAATACGATAGACCCATTTAAAACCATTGCAGAAAACGGTCCAGATGCTACACGCTGGTATATGATTATGAATGCAAATCCGTGGGATAACTTGAAGTTTGACCTTGAAGGAATTGCTGAGGTTAAACGTAAATTCTTCGGAACACTTTATAATACCTATTCGTTCTTCTCATTATATGCAAACATCGACGGATTTAAATACGAAGAAGCTGAAATTCCGTTAAACGAAAGACCAGAAATCGACCAATGGATTATTTCTGAATTACATTCGTTAATCAAATTTGTTGACGAATGCTACGAAGATTACGAGCCAACAAAAGCTACAAGAGCCATTTCTGACTTCGTTCAGGAAAACTTAAGTAACTGGTATGTTCGTTTATGCCGTCGTCGTTTCTGGAAAGGCGAATATGCAAAAGATAAAATTGCAGCTTACCAAACGCTTTATACTTGTTTGCTTACGATCAGTAAATTAAGCGCTCCGGTAGCTCCTTTTTTCATGGATAAATTGTACAGAGATTTGACAGTTTCTACAGGAACCGAGGATTTTGCTAGTGTTCACTTGGCTGAATTTCCAAAATTTGTCGAAAACTTTGTTAATAAAACGTTGGAAAGCAAAATGCAGAAGGCGCAGACGATCTCATCTTTGGTTTTATCACTGCGTAAAAAAGAGATGATTAAAGTTCGCCAGCCTCTGCAAAAGGTAATGATTCCGGTACTTGACGACAATCAGCGTGCTGAAATTGAAGCAATTTCTGACCTTGTAAAAGCCGAAGTAAACGTGAAAGAAATCGAACTTTTAGACGATGCTTCAGGTATTTTAGTGAAACAGATTAAGCCTAATTTTAAAGCTCTTGGGCCACGTTTTGGAAAAGACATGGGCTTGATTTCTAAGGAGATACAAGGTTTTTCTGCAGATCAGATTAATCAATTAGACAAGCAGGGAACGTTAGATATTGTTATTTCTGGAAATAATGTAACTTTATCATTAGAAGACGTCGAAATAACATCACAGGATATCGAAGGATGGCTGGTTGCAAATTCAAACGGAATTACAGTTGCGCTTGACATCACAATATCTGAGGAATTGAAAAATGAAGGTATCGCGAGAGAATTAGTAAACAGAATTCAGAATATCCGTAAAGATTCAGGATTTGAAGTTACTGATAAGATTAAAGTTAAAATAAAAAGAGACGGTAATTTAGAAGAGGCCGTTCTAAAAAATGAAGACTATATTAAGTCTGAAACATTAACAGATGATTTGGTTTTTGCAGACGCTTTAGAAAACGGCACAGAAATTGAGTTTGATGATATTAAAACAATGATATTAATTTCAAAATAGTTATAAAATGATAGATGAAATTACAAGATACTCTGACGCAGATTTAGCAGAGTTCAAAGAAATAATCCAGGCAAAAATTAAAAAAGCGCAAGAAGATCTTGATTTAATCAAGAGTGCTTATATGAATGATTTAAATAACGGAACAGACGATACATCTCCAACTTTTAAAGCTTTTGAAGAAGGAAGTGAAACAATGTCTAAAGAAGCAAACTCTCAGTTAGCTATTAGACAAGAGAAGTTTATCCGTGATTTAAAAAACGCGCTTTTCCGTGTAGAAAATAAAACTTACGGTATCTGCAAAGTAACAGGTAAATTAATCAGCAAAGAAAGGCTTAAAATCGTTCCTCATGCAACAATGAGTATCGAAGCTAAAAATTTGCAGAGATAATAAAAATTCAGTTAAAATAAACGCTCCTTTTTGGGGCGTTTTTTTTGTTTAATGTTTGTTGAGTTTAAGAGTGATCAGTGTTCTTGCTCTTTTGAAAGAAATTAATTGCAAACAATAAAAAGGATATACAATAAGCTAAGGTGCTTTTTGTAAGAAAGAAAAAGTCGTCGAAATAAATATGAAAAAATATTTTAATTAGAACTGCTTCTTTTTAAAACAGTTCTAATTAAAACTGAAAATCAGGTTTAGGCAAGATTTTTTTCTAAATCAGATTTGTGTTTTCTTAGAACAGCTCTAGTCATTCCAAGATTTGCTTTAGTTGCATCTGCGGCAAGGTAAATCATGAATTTTTTGTTCGGAGAAATGTCAATAATGTGAATTTGGTTTGAAAGTGTAATCAAGATATCCTCAATATCCTGATTTAGACCTAATGCTTTTACAGCGTTCAGTTTTGCTTTTACTACTTCCAGGTTGTAAGCGGCTGCTAATTCAGGATCAAAAGATGGATCGATTGTTATGTTGCCAAAGCTTAATCCTGACTCAATTTCTGTTACAGCTACAGCTATAAAGCCGTTTACGTTAGTTTTCATTTCATTTAAAAACACGTTTAAAAAGTCGTTACTCATAGTTTTTGGGGTTTAGGTGTGGTTAATAGATTATGTTATTTTAATAGAGAATTTTTGCTTAACTCTGCAGATAATTCGTCTGTAGAATGCATTAATAAGCCAAGATTGCTTCCTTCTTTTGAAAAAACAATTACGAAGTTTGAACCGCTTATTTTATTTCCGACGACAACCCCATCGGAACTTTTTAAGTAAAGTTGTTTTAAAGCGCCTTTTTCCAGGTCAATTAAAAATTTTTCGCTCATAGATAAAATTGCCGCGCTCATTGCTGCAATGCTGTCGCTGTAGTCGAGATTTAGAGAAGTGATTAGTTTTCCTTTTCCGTTTAAAATTAAAGCTGCGCTTGCTTTAGTGTCGACCAAAAAATTGTTTAGAATAGTAGTTATTTCATTCATACTTTTGTAAGGTTTGGGGAAATGTTAAATTAGTTCGTTTTTGGTAAGTAATTATAGGTTGTAGTTGTGATTTGTCCTAAACAAGTGTTAATTTTTATTAACAAATATAAATTAAATTATGTATTATTGTAAAACCAAATCGTTAAATATTTTATTTTTTTACTTAAAAAACTTACACTATGGCTAAAGTATTGAAATTCAAAGATGTGAATTCTGACGTCGAGCACAGATTGAAGGAGTTCGAAAAGTTACGAGTTAAATTTAAAACAGAGGTAAAAAAGGCAGAAGCGAAGAGGGCTGCAGCCGGAAAACCAAGTAAAGGCATTTTTAAATCTATATCGGATTTCTTTACAGACAGTCCGGCAAATACAGCGGCTAAAAAATAGATTTTAAAGTTAAATGCAAAATGAAATGTTTGTATTTAGTTTTATTAGAAAACAATTAACGTTCCTAATGGAACGTTTTTTTTGATTTAATTGTTATTTTTGCGCATCAAAAATTCATAAAATGTCATTACGAAAAGCGTATTTCCTTATATTTTTAGTTTTAATTGTTGATCAGCTTTCTAAAATCTATGTAAAAACAAACTTTGTTTTAGGTGATGAAGTGGTGATTTTTGATTGGTTCAGAATTCATTTTATCGAAAATGAAGGAATGGCCTGGGGAACAAAAATACCAGGAGAATACGGTAAACTAATTTTGACTGTTTTTAGAATCTTTGCCGTATTTGGAATTGGTTATTGGTTAGCCGATTCTGTTAAGAAACGTCATTCAACTTATTTAATAGTTTCTATTGCTTTAATTTTTGCCGGTGCAGCAGGTAATATCATTGATTCTGTTTTTTACGGAGTAATCTTTGATGACAGCACGCATAATTTAGCTACAATATTTTCGCCGCAGCCATACGGAACATGGTTTCATGGTTTGGTCGTAGATATGTTCTATTTTCCTATCTGGGAAGGTGATCTTCCAGCGTGGCTTCCAATTTTTGGAGGTAAGCATTTTATGTTCTTTAATGCTATTTTTAATGTGGCCGATATGGCGATTTCAACAGGAGTTGGAATATTGCTGGTTTTTAATAAAAGAGCATTTCCAAAACACGCATAAATTATTTTAAAATTCAAAAAATAAATTCCAAATTCCAATATTTGAAAGTGTTCATTGCACACAGATATTGGAATTTGGAATTTTTCATTATTGGGATTTAAATATTTATTGTGCTATTTTTACAATACAAAAAACCAGAATTATGCAAAGTCCGTCTTTTTCTATTTATGATGCTTCTGCAGGATCAGGAAAGACCTATACTTTGGTTAAAGAATATCTGAAAATTATTCTTTCTTCTCCCAAAAACGATGCTTACCGTAATATTCTGGCCATAACTTTTACCAACAAAGCAGTTCATGAAATGAAAAGCCGTATTGTTGGGAGTCTGTCTGAATTTGCCAAAGAAGAACCTTCTGCAAAAGCAATTGATTTAATGGAAGATTTATCTCGTGATACCGGGCTTTCAATTATTCAATTAAAAATAAAATCTCAAAGTATCATTAAGCATTTAATTCACAATTATGCTGCTTTTGATATTTCTACTATCGATAAATTTACTCACAAAGTAATTCGGGCTTTTGCGCATGACCTGAATTTGCCAATGACTTTCGAGGTTACTTTGGATACCGAAAATTTATTGGTTGAAGCTGTCGATGCTATTATCGCCCAAGCGGGTCAGGATGAAACGCTGACTAAATTGCTGATCGATTTTACGATGGAAAAAACCGATGACGATAAAAGCTGGGACATTTCGAGAGAAATTCTCGAAACTGGACGTTTGGTTTTGAATGAAAATAATCGAAATGAAATTCTTCATTTTAATGATAAGACAATCGAGGAGTTTGTCGAAATTAAAAAGAAAATGATGGCTTTGTGTAAAGAACTCGAATCTGAAAACGAACAATTTGCAATTGAGGCACTTTCTTTAATTGAGAAAAACGGAATCGATCTAAAATCTTTTTCAAGAGGGACCTTTCCAAATCACCTTGAAAATATTCGTGATGGAAAATTTAATCCACGAAATAAAACCTTTCATGAATTTGATGATATTGCGATTAATAAAACGGCTAAGGACAAATCTTTAATCGAAAATATAATTCCAGATTTACTTCAAATACTGAGTAAAATTTATAAAAATTTTGAAAAAAGAGATTTTTACAAAGCCTTCCTAAAAAACATAACGCCGCTTTCGTTGCTGAATACAGTCAGCAATGAATTGGCGAAGATTCAATCAGAACAAAATGTTTTGTCTATTTCAGAATTCAATGCGATTATTCACCGCGAAATTCAGAATCAGCCTGCGCCTTTTATTTATGAGCGTTTAGGTGAAAGATACCGTCATTTTTTTATTGATGAATTTCAGGATACTTCTGAAATGCAATGGCAGAATCTAATTCCGCTTATTGATAATTCACTCTCAGGTCTGGATGATTTAGGGAATAAAGGAACTTTAATGATTGTTGGAGATCCCAAACAATCTATTTATCGCTGGAGAGGCGGAAAAGCGGAGCAGTTTATTGAGTTAAGTAAAGACGTAAACCCGTTCAATAATCCTGATAAGGCAATTAAACATTTAAATACAAATTATAGAAGTTACAGCGAGGTAATTGAATTTAACAATGCTTTCTTTAAATTGATTTCTTCAGAGTTTTCAAATGAAGATTATAAAGATTTGTATGAAAATCATAGCTTTCAAAATACAAATTCAAAAAAAGGCGGTTATGTAAATATTTCGTTTCTTCCGATAATCGAAAAATCTGATTCTGCAGATGAAGAAGAAGTAATTGAAAAATCAGATTTATATGTTTTAGCGACCTTAAATACAATTCAAAAAGTAATTCGGGAGGGTTTTGAATATAAAGATATTGTGATTTTAACCCGCAAAAGAGATCAGGGAATTGCAATTGCAAATTATTTAACAGAACAGAATATTCCGCTTTTATCTTCGGAAACATTAATGATTAAAAATGCAACCGAAGTTCGTTTGATTGTTAATCTTCTGAGATATTTAAACAACAATGCAGATTTAGAATCGAAAGCCAATTTTCTTCATTTTTTAGCCGAAAATAAAGAAATTGAATTGCCTGTCCATGATTTCATTGCGCAGGGAATGGCTCAAAAATTTGAAGAAGATTTTGAAAAATGGCTTTTAACTTTTGATGTTTCTCTTTCTTTTGAAAATGTTCGAAAAAAATCACTTTATGAAGCCGTCGAAATAATCATTTCTAAGTTTGTCCTTCCATCTGAAGGAAATGCTTATGTTCAGTTTTTCTTGGATATCGTTCTCGAAAGAGATATTCGAAATCAGGCTGGGGTAGCAGATTTTTTGAGTTTTTGGGATAAGAATTCTGAGAAATTCAGTATTCCTTCTCCAGAAGGAAATAATGCGGTTCGAATTATGACAATTCATAAGTCCAAAGGTTTAGAGTTCCCTGTTGTCATTATGCCTTTTGCAGAAGAGGATTACAATCGAAAGCCAAAAGATAAATTGTGGCTTGATACCGAAGAAACAGATTTGGGAGTTCCAAAAGCTTTGATTGATAACAGCATTGCTGTTGAAGGATTTGGAGAAAGTGCTTCGATAGTTTTTAATTTGAAAAAACAGGAAGAGTTACTGGATAATATTAATGTTTTGTATGTTGCATTGACACGTGCAGAAGAACAATTATATATTATTTCGCAGTCTTTGAAAGAAAGAAAAGATGGTGAATTGCCAAATAATATGGCCTCTTATTTTATTAAATATTTGATGCATAAAGGAATTTATGATTCTGAAAAGTTAGAATATGAATTTGGAAACAAAATAAGACTTTCAAAATCTGAAAAAACAGTTGATTTGGTAAAAACGATTCCAATTGTAAAAGAAGTTTTAAATCCTAAAAATATAAAAATTGCACAGCGAGAAGCATTAATGTGGGGAACACATCAGCAAGAAGCGATTTCGTATGGGAATATTGTGCATGAAATCCTGGCTTTTGTTAAAGATAAATCAGATGTCGATCTTGCGGTTGTAAAAGCATTAGAAAATGGTTTGATAACAATAGATCGATCTGAAATGGTTTTAAAAACGCTCAAAGAAATTGTAAACCATCCTGAATTAAGTATTTGTTTTGATGGGAATCATAAAGTTTTAAATGAGCAGACTATTGTGCAAAAAGCGGGTAAGATTCTAAAACCAGACAGGGTAGTGCTGACAAGTAACAAAGAGGCTTATCTTTTAGATTATAAAACTGGAGCAATTAATTCAAAATATCAACAGCAAATTCAAGAATATCAGGATGCAATTGAAGATTTAGGATACAAAGTGTTAAAAAGAGCTTTGATATATATAGGGTCGGAAATTGAAGTGGTAAATTTGTGAAAAAATTAATCAGATGTTAAAGAAATAATGTGGCTTTTTTAGTCTTAAGTTGTTAATTTTTAACGTTTTAAATAAATTTAAAAAATGTACGGTAAAATTAAAGAACATCTGCAAAGTGAGCTGCAGACAATAGAAGAAAATGGTATTTTCAAAAAGGAGAGAATTATAACATCGCCTCAAGGTGCCGAAATTACGATTTCGACCGGAGAAACAGTTTTAAATTTTTGTGCCAATAATTATTTAGGACTCTCGTCGCATCCAGAAGTGGTTCAGGCAGCAAAAGACGCAATGGATACTCATGGTTTCGGGATGTCGTCTGTTCGATTTATTTGCGGAACTCAGGATATTCATAAAACATTAGAGAAAAAGATAGCTGATTTTTATGGTACCGAAGATACCATATTATATGCGGCTGCATTTGATGCAAACGGTGGTGTCTTTGAGCCTTTATTAGGAGAAAACGATGCGATTATTTCAGATAGTTTAAATCATGCTTCTATTATAGATGGAGTTCGTTTGTGTAAAGCGGCTCGTTATCGTTATGAAAATAACAATATGGAAGATCTGGAACAGCAGTTAATCAAAGCAAATGAAGCGGGAGCCCGCTTTAAATTAATTGTTACCGATGGTGTTTTTTCTATGGACGGTTTAGTTGCACCTTTAGATAAAATCTGTGATCTTGCTGATAAGTATGATGCGATGGTTATGGTTGATGAATGCCATGCTGCAGGATTTATAGGAGCAACAGGAAAAGGTACACTTGAAGCAAAAGGTGTAATGGGGCGTGTTGATATTATTACTGGAACTCTAGGTAAGGCACTTGGAGGAGCAATGGGAGGTTATACAACGGCTAAGAAAGAAATAATTGAAATTCTACGTCAGCGTTCAAGACCTTATTTGTTCTCAAACTCACTTGCACCTTCAATTGTTGGAGCTTCTATAAAAGTCTTTGAATTATTAGAAAAAGATACAACTCTTAGAGATAAGCTGGAGTGGAACACTAAATATTTTAAAGAAGGAATGAAGAAAGCCGGTTTTGATATAATTGATGGAGATTCTGCAATTGTGCCTGTTATGCTTTACGATGCAAAATTATCTCAAAAAATGGCAGACGAACTTTTAAAGTTGGGCATTTATGTAATAGGATTCTTCTTTCCTGTAGTTCCAAAAGATAAGGCGAGAATAAGAGTGCAGCTTTCGGCTGCACATACCAAAGAACACTTAGACAAGGCTATAGAAGCATTTAAATTAACAGGTAAAATGTTAAAAGTTATATAATTGCCACATTTGGTGTTTTTTTGTAGGTTTTTTTTAACATTTGATTTTGTATTTAAAAAATTTGGTGTTACTTTTGCTTGTAATTAACTAAATTGTAATTAAAAAAATTAAGTATGAAACATCTTAACAAACTTTTAGTTGCTGTATTGATGGCGATGGGTTTAAGCTCACACGCGCAAGACAGTAACAATCCATGGGCTATCTCTTTCGGAGTTAATGCTGTGGATACTAGGACTAGTTCGGGTTCAGGAAGTGGATTTTTTGATCAGCACTTCTCTCAACCATTCTCAGTAAAAGACAACTGGAATATTCTTCCTTCTTTATCTTACATTGGTGTGTCTAGATATGTAGGTAGTGGTTTCTCAGTTGGTTTACAAGGATCTGTAAACAAAATTGATAAATATGTAACTTTCAATCCTTCTGCTCCTGGGCATGACGGAAGAGGAAACGTTGTAACTAATCCTGGTGACTTGATGTACTACGGAATTGATGCTACTATCAAATACAGCTTCCAAGAATTAATCAAATCTAAAGTGGTTGATCCTTCGTTATCTGTAGGTGGAGGTTATACTTTCTTCGGAGATAGCAGCTACGGAACTGTGAACCCAGGTGCTGGTATTACTTTCTGGTTTACTGATGCTATTGGTCTTGAATTAGCTACAAGATACAAATGGGCTGTTAGTGGTGATAGACAAGATGCAGCTGGTGTTCCAGATGCTCCATCTCACTTCCAACACACTGCAGGTTTAGTTTTCAAATTCGGAGGTAAAGATACTGACGGAGACGGAATCTATGACAAAGATGATGCTTGTCCAGATGTTGCTGGTTTAAAACAATTCAACGGATGTCCTGATACTGACGGTGACGGAATTGTTGATGCTTCTGATGCTTGTCCAAATGAATTTGGTTTAGCTGCATTAAACGGTTGTCCTGATAGAGACGGAGACGGTGTTGCTGATAAAGATGACGCTTGTCCAGATGTTGCTGGTTTAGCTGCTTTAAAAGGTTGTCCTGACACTGACGGTGACGGTATCGCTGATAAAGATGATAAATGTCCTACAGTTGCTGGTCCTAAAGAAAATGGTGGTTGTCCTTTCTTAGATGCTGATAAAGATGGAGTTTTAGATAAAGATGACGATTGTCCTACAGTTCCTGGTCCAGCTAGTAACAGAGGATGTCCAGAAGTATCTTCTCAAGCTTTAGAAGATCTTAAAGTTCAAGCAAGAGCTATCTACTTTAACTCTGGTAAAGCTACTTTCAAAACTGGTGACAAAGAAACTCCAGCTAGATTAGACGCTATTAAAGAAATCCTTAAAAATTATCCAAACGCGAAATTCTCTATTGAAGGACACACGGATAACACAGGTTCTGCTAAAATTAACGATAAACTATCTCAAGACAGAGCTAACGCTGTATTAAACGCTTTAGTTGAAAGAGGTGTTAATCCAGAAAATTTAGAAGCTAAAGGATTTGGATCTTCTCAACCAGTTGCAAGTAACAAGACTGCTGCAGGTAAAGCACAAAACAGAAGAACTGAAATCAAACATATTGGTTCTAAATACCAAGGTAAACTATAATTTACTTTGTAAATAATACCGAAAAGCCATTCTTAATTGAATGGCTTTTTTTATTTTTATAAAATGATAAATACGTCTTTTTTAGAGAAAATCGCTGCTGTTGTAATACAAAATTATTCAGATAAACTTTCTGAAACCACAATTGTACTGCCGAATAAAAGAGCTAAAGTTTTTCTTATTGAAGCTCTTAAAAAAGAAACATCAAAAACTATTCTCTCTCCGGAAATTATCAGCATTGAAGATTTTGTGCAAGATGTAGCATCTATTAGATCAGTTGATTCTATTGAGCTGTTGTTTGAGTTTTATGAAGTTTATTTGTCAGTAACAGATAAGCAAAATCAGCAGTCATTTGAACTGTTTGCTAATTGGGCAAAAACACTTTTACAGGATTTTAATGAGATTGATCGTTATCTTTTAGATCCATATCATGTCTTATCTTATTTGAAAGATATTGAGGATATTAAAAAATGGGGAATTGAAGTAGAAAACAAAACAAAACTTTTAGAAAATTACATTGATTTCTGGAAGCTTCTCCCTATGTATTACGATTCGTTATATAACCACTTATTAAATAAATCTATTGGTTACCAAGGGTTGATTTATAGAGAAGCGGTAAATAACCTGAATCATTTTTCGAATACCATTTCAAACCGTAATTTTATATTTGCCGGATTCAATGCCTTAAATGCAGCAGAAGAAAAAATAGTACAGCATCTTTTAGCATTAGATCAAGCCAAAATTTATTGGGATGTAGATCAGACTTTTTTAAATGATCCATATCACGATGCAGGACTTTTTGTGCGTCGTTTTAAAGAAAGCTGGAAACATTACAAATCACATCCGTTCGAGTGGATTGTAGATGATTTTTCACAAACTAAAAATATAGAAGTAATTGGAACCCCAAAAACTATTGGACAGGCTAAAATTGCTGGAAGTATTATTGAGGATTTAATTAATAAGAACCCTTCGGCTTCTTTAGATAAAGTTGCGGTAGTTTTAGGAGAAGAAAATTTGCTAATTCCGGTTTTGTATTCGCTCCCTTCTTCTGTTGGTGCTTTGAATATTACAATGGGATATTCAGGAAAAAATAATCCATCGCAGATACTTGTGGCAAAATTTTTCAAAATGCATACAAATGCGCTTTCCCGTGCGGGAAATTATGTTTTTTATTATAAAGATGTGCTCGATGTTTTGACACATCCTTTAGTAGAACCCTATGCAAATGTGAATCATTTAGTCAGGATTATAAAAGAAAACAATTATACTTTTATTACCCTTAATAAAATTTTGGATCTGAATCCAAATGCTTCAAAGTTATTTTCTTTATTGTTTCAGAAATGGGAAAATGGATCTGTTGCAGTTCTAGAAAATATTTCGGCAGTTTTGCTGCTTATAAAGCAAAGCTTTAGCAATGATAATGAAGAAGAAAAAATAGCAAAAACGTTTGTTTATGCTGTTTTTAAAGTAATAAATAAGCTTATTAATTATTATTCTCAGCACAAGCATATTGACAATATCGATACGCTTCATGCTATTTATAAACAGATAATAGATGTTGCAGAAGTTTCTTTTGAAGGAGAACCTTTGCGCGGGCTTCAAATTATGGGAGTTCTTGAAAGTCGTGTACTTGATTTTGATACCGTAATTGTAACTTCAATGAATGAGGGAAAATTTCCGGCAGGAAAATCCCAGAACTCATTTATTCCTTATGATGTAAAAAAAGAATTAGGTCTGCCCACTTTTAAAGAAAAAGATGCTATTTATACCTATCACTTTTATCATTTATTGCAGCGTGCAAAAAACATCTATCTAATTTATAATACCGAAAATGAGGGATTAGATGCCGGTGAAAGAAGCCGTTTTATCACACAGCTAGAAGTTGAAAAAAAATCGAAGCATAATTTGACTTTTGATATTTATAATCCTGTATTGCCAACTACTGCTTATCAGCCAATGGTGATTCCAAAATCCGATGCAGTTATGGAGCGATTAAAGGAAATAGCTTCGACAGGCTTTTCTCCTTCGGCGTTAACAAGTTATATTCGTAATCCTATTGAATTCTATTTTCAAAAAATCCTGCGTATTCGTGAAGTCGAAGAAGTAGAAGAAAATATTGCCTTAAATACACTCGGAACCATTATTCACGAAACATTAAAAGCTTTATATGATCCTTTTGTTGAGAAATTTATTTCTGAGTCTGATATTTTAAATTGTTTTAAATTGTTGGATGACGAAGTTTTGAAACAATTTAAGCTTGTATATAAAGAAGGTGAAATTAAAAAAGGAAGAAACCTGTTGGCGTTTGAAGTCGCAAAACGAAATGTTTCTAATTTTTTAAAAATTGAATTAGAGTCAATCAAAAATGGAGATGCAATTAAAATTATTGCTTTAGAGAAAACTTTTGAACGTGAATTAGTTCATCCAGAACTGCCATTTCCGGTTTTAATTAAAGGGAATGTAGATAGAATTGAACTTCGTAACGGAAAAATAAGAATCGTTGATTATAAGACAGGAAAAGTTGAAAAAACAAATGTTATACTTAAATCGTGGAATGGTTTAACACAAGGGCTTAAAAACGATAAAATTATCCAGGTATTGGCATATGCTTTTATGTATGAACAATTGGCGGGAGAAACTCCAATAGAAGTTGGTATTATTTCATTTAAAAATTTAAAATCAGGGTTTTTATCTTTCGGATTTAAAGAAGATAAAGATTTGGAAATTACCGTTTCTAAAGCAATTTTAAATTCTTATGTTGAAGAAATTGTACTGCTTTTAAAGGAAATATTTGATCTTAGTATTCCTTTTGAAGAGAAGATTTAAATGCATTTTTAATTTTTATATAAAATCAAAATCAATGTTTTGTCATTTAGAAAAGCGATTCAAAAATTGACCCGCTAAACAAAATGCTTGATTTTTTTAAATTTGTATGTTTTCTCTCACTAGCTTTAATGGCGCGGTATTTTGGCTTTATCTACAAAAAAATCTCTACTAAAATAAAAAATGCTCATTTGATCAGTTTTCTGTTTTTATTTTCTTGGAGTTGAATTTTTATCAGGAATTCAATAAGTCAAATACGTTATGATAAAGAGAGTATAAAAACGAATAATTTGTATAGATTTAAGTTTTACTAAAAAAATGTAGTCCTGTTTTTTTTAGTTTTTTGACTTTAACTGAATGTTAAGATTCAGATCATAAAGGAAAAAGCTGCGATAATATTAAATAATCATTGCAGCTTTTTGTAAGTAGTTTTTAACTAAATATTTTTTTGAAAAAACCTTTTTTTGCAGGTTCTTCTGAAATTGAAGCATTTATAGGTCCATTTTCAAAACGAAATCTTCTGAACTTCATCAATTTTACATTTAAGTCAAAACGTAATTCATCTACAGTTTTCATTGGAAATTTTTTTTGCAAATTTAGAAAAAACTTCTATTAAACTGATTATCTGTACGTATCTATAATGTGTTTTGAATTTTATGAATTAAAATGTTTGAATTTTGGATAATTCTCTTTTTTCTGTTAAATTTTTTTAATGATTTTCTTTTAAAAATCACGTTTAATTATAGTATAAACAAAAGTGATTCAGATAGTTGTGTGAAGTCATTTTTTTAACAAGTGTTTAGCCGACAATTCTTTTTATTAAAAATAACTTTGAACTTCTTAAAAAATTAATGTTATATGGTTGATTTAAATACACTTGTAGAAGAAACTGGAGCTGAGTCTGGAATTACTTTTAATATTGACGGAGTTTTGTTAGAATCTGTGAATTTAGAATATGATGGAAATGTTGCTGCGATGATTGGAATGATTTTGAAAATGTGTTTGGAAATGTCTGAAGATGTTAATAATGGCGATTTAAAACAGGTAATGATTAAAAATAATGATGGTATTGTTGTTGCTAACAAAAGCGAGGATGACAATTGTGTAGCATTATTATCTAAAGACATTAGTAAAATGGGGCTTTTGCTTCGTAAAATGGATACTGTTTTCAGCAATTAATTTAAACCAATTATTTATATATACACATGTCAGATTTTTTACAAAATTTTCAAAATGATTTAAAAGAGAATGTTCACGGATTTATCGCAGTTTCTGTAACTGAGGTAGAAACAGGAATGTCGTACTGCTCGCTTTCTGTAAAATCAGATTTTGATCCGGAATTAGCATCTGCTTATAATTTAGAAGTTGTAAAAGCAAAATTAAACGCCATTAAAGCTCTAGGATTAGATCAAAAAATAAACGATATTTTAATTACATTGACGGATCAAATACATATTATAGATGTTTCTGAAGACGGCCAGTATTTTATTTACTTAGCTGTTGATGCTAAAAAAGCAAATCTTGGATTAACAAGAGCTACTTTGGCAAAATTCAAAAAAGACATTATTACAAAATTATAATTTTTGCCCCCAAAATGAAGAAAAGGCTGTTTCGGTATATTTCGAAATGGCCTTTTCTGCTTTTAATATTTTCTTTAATTTTAGTTGAAGAACTCTAATAAAACAGGCTTCAATTCTTCTTTGTTTTCAATTTGGCTCATATGTCCATCTTCAAAAGAAACTAATTGTACAGATGTATTCTCTGCTTGCGAAAGACTTTCTTCGTAGCTTAAAACAGGATCTTTCTTTCCTAAAATTAATAAAACTGGAAAACTGTTTTGTTTTAGCAGCCACTCTCTGTCTTTTCGTATTTTCATTCCTTCCAAAGAAGCAACAATTCCCTGCAAAGGAGTTTTTAAAGCTTCAGTTTTTACTTTTTCAATTTCTTCTTCTAATCTGGTTCTGTTGTTTTCGCTGAATAAATTGGCAATTGCCAGACTCACAAAACTTATATAATTCTGTTTTACAGCTTTTATAGCTCGTGTTCGGTTAAGTTTCTTCTCGGCGCTGTCTTCTTTTGAAGTTGAATTTAATAAAACCAATTTCTGTGTTTTCTGCGGATACAATTCGGCGAAAGCCAAACCGACATAACCGCCCATTGAATGCCCAAGTATAATAGCTTTTTCAATCTTCAGATTTTCCAAAACTTCATTTATAACATTGGCATTGTCTTCCATTTCATGAACATAGCCTAAAGAATCAGATTCGCCATGACCTAATAAATCGATTGTTATGACACGATATTTTTCTGAAAAAAAAGCAACATAGTCTTTCCACATTTTTTTGTTTTCCAAAAAGCCGTGAAGTAAAACAATTGCGTTTCCAGTTCCTGAATCTGAGTATGAAATCTTGGTGTTTTTATATAAAAGCGTTTTCAAAATGAAAGATTTTTTGTTTTGAAGTGCAAAGTTAAGAAAGCTGAATTAAAATATCGTGATGTCCTGATTTAATTGGGTAATCTTTAAAATAGTTATAAATTTATTTATAACATTTTGGCTCTGAAATAATAAAAAATGGCTTTCAGAAACGAAAGCCATTTTAAATTAAAATCTATTATCACCATCCAAAAGATTTCCTAATCCGCCAAGAAGGCTTCCTTCTTCACGGCTGTTTCCGCCTGATCTTGGTGCCGATGCGATAATGCGATCGGCTAATCTAGAGAAAGGCAACGATTGTACGTAAACCGTTCCTGGACCTTTTAATGTGGCATAAAATAATCCTTCTCCACCAAAAATAGAATTCTTGATGCCGCCAATAAATTCAATATCATAATCGACATCTTTGGTAAAACCAATAATACAACCTGTATCTACTTTTAGGACTTCGCCATGACCCAAAACTTTTTTGGCCATTGTCCCGCCAGAATGTACAAATGCCATTCCGTCTCCTTCGATTTTCTGCATGATAAAACCTTCACCGCCAAATAAACCTCGTCCTAATTTCTGAGAGAATTCTATTCCCACAGAAACGCCTTTGGCAGCGCATAAAAAAGAACTTTTTTGACAGATAAATTTACCTTGAAATTCTGTTAAATCAATCGGAAGGATTTTTCCAGGATAGGGCGATGCAAATGAAACTTTGCTTTTAGTATTGCCTTGGTTTAAAAAAGCCGTCATAAATAAACTTTCGCCAGTAAGAACTCTTTTTCCTGCATTTAAAAGTTTGCCAAATAAACCTGATCCCTGTTGCTGAGAACCATCTCCAAATATGGTTTCCATCTGGATATTGTTTTCCATCATCATAAAACTGCCTGCTTCGGCAATTACAATTTCTTGCGGATCCAATTCTATTTCCACATACTGCATTTCTTCTCCAAAAATCTGATAATCTATTTCGTGTGCTTGCATAATTTCTTAGGTATTTGTTTTTAAAATTAGACAAAAAATACTGTCGAATGTTACAGTATTTAACGCACTTTGGCTGTTTTTAAGAACTTTAAATGATTTTGTTATTTTAAATTAGTCTTAATTACGTGTTTATTTGCCTTAAATTATATATTTTTGCATCGTTATAATTTTATCAGAATGTCATTAGTTAGCGATTTGACCACCAAAGTATTATTTGAGACCGAAAAAGGATACAGTTACCAATGTGATTTGACCAATAGTATAATTATCAATTTTATTGATACTGTGTCAAGTTATAAAATTCATGATTTTTTGATTTTTCAAAGAAAGGTTAATAGCGTTGACATTTTAGACATGCTTTACGACTTATCTGACCTATCAGATGCACAGCTGATTGAAACTACCAAAAGAAATTTCTCTAGAAATCTTACTATCTGCGAAATAGTGCAGTTAAGAGATTTATTAAATGGAACAAAATTTACTCTTACATTGCATTCTATGCTTTGCAGTGTAGCGAATGTTGAGCTTATTTAGATTCTTACTTAGATTAAATCCAAATTTTCAAGCAGTTACAGATGCCTCCTTTAATTTTTGTAATTTTACACGTATAAAAATTAAAGGTTATGAAAGATTTACTAAGAACACGTACTTCATTAACTGAAGGTGTAGAAAATATATTGAATTTACAGGCAAAATTAGAAAGTGATGCTTCTAACAAATATTTAGCTATGGCAGCATGGCTAGATAGAAACGGATATGCTAATACAGCATCTTATTTGTACAAGCAAGCCGAAGAAGAAAGAGAGCATTTTCTGAAAATTTTCAAATTCATTACAGATATGGGAGGGATTGCAATTACGCCATCTGTTCCAGAGGTACAGCAAGAATTTGCTTCTTTTAGAGAAGTATTTGAAATTGCTTTGCAAAACGAAATTGCAGTTACTCAGGCGATCAATAAAGTAATCGCAAAATGTAGAGCTGAAAATGACTACGCTACAGAGGATTTCATGATGTGGTATGTAGCGGAACAGAGAGAAGAAGAGAAAAATGCAAGAAGAGCGCTAGAACTTTTTGATCTAATCAATGGAAATGAAGCTGACGGTAAATTCCAATTGGATGTACAAATCTCAAAAATCGGATAATTACCGATTTATATAATTTAAAAAGCCCTTAATATTTTATTAAGGGCTTTTTTATTGGTTTTAGATGTCACTTCCCAAAGATTAGAGAATTTTTAGTTTCTTTTGTTTTGGAAGATCAGCTTCGGAGAAGCGAAATATTTATAGAAATTCATGTATTGCCAAAACAAAAGCTCCGGCGGAGCGACATATTGTTTTTCTTACAATATTATGTGTCGCTCCGCTGGAGCTCTTTTACATCAATATGATTGAATGGCTATAAATATTTCGCCCTACTGGGGCTTAAAAAAGAAACACTTATAAAACAAAGGCTGTCCGAAAATATTGGACAGCCTCTTTTTTATTTATGAATTCATCAAAGTCTCAATCTCATCTGCTTCAACAGGAATGTTGCGCATCAAGTTGAAAGGTTCTCCTTTTTCCTGAACGACAACGTTATCTTCTAAACGAATTCCGAATTTTTCTGCCGGAATATAAATTCCTGGTTCAACCGTGAAAACCATATTTGCTTTCATTGGTTCGTGAAGCAATCCGTAATCGTGCGTGTCAAGTCCCATGTGGTGAGAAGTTCCGTGCATGAAATATTTTTTGTAAGCAGGCCATTCTGGATTTTCATTCTGAACATCGGCTTTGTCTAATAAACCTAAACCAAGTAATTCAGAAGTCATGATTTTACCTACTTCAATATGATATTGTTTCCAAAGCGTTCCTGGCGTAAGCATTTTTGTCGCTTCGTTTTTAACTCTCAAAACAGCATTGTAAACCGCTTTCTGACGTTCTGTAAAACGTCCAGAAACTGGAATTGTTCTCGTCATATCGCTTGAATAGTTTGCATATTCAGCCGCAACATCCAACAAAATCAAATCTCCATCTTTACATTGCTGATTGTTTTCGATATAATGTAAAACATTTGCATTGTTTCCAGAAGCGATAATTGGCGTATAAGCAAAACCTTTAGAACGGTTACGGATGAATTCGTGAGCCAATTCAGCTTCAACTTCATACTCAGTAACATTTGGTTTCACGAATCCTAATAATCTGCGGAAACCTTTTTCTGTAATATCACAAGCGTGCTGAATCAAATCGATTTCTTCACTTTCTTTTACAGAACGAAGTCTTTGTAAAATTGGGTTGCTTTTTGCAACATTGTGTGCTGGATAACGTTCTTTCCACCATTTTACAAAACGAGCTTCGCGTGTTTCAGTTTCAACACTTGCGCGGTAATGTTCGTTTGTGTTAATGTACATCGTATCGGCATACGTCATCATTTCGTTCAAAATTTTATGAAAATCCTGTAACCAATAAACGGTTCTGATTCCAGAAACCTGAAAAGCACGTTCTTTAGTCAGTTTTTCACCTTCCCAAACAGCGATATGATCGTTGGTTTCTCTCAAGAAAAGAATTTCTCTCTGGTGCTCATAAGGCGCATCTGGAAACAAAAGCAAAACACTTTCTTCCTGATCTACACCGCTCAGGTAAAAAATATCTCTGTGTTGTGCAAATGGTAAAGTACTGTCGGCACTAATTGGGTAAATGTCATTTGAATTGAATACTGCAACAGAATTAGGTTTCATTTCAGCCATGAACTTTCTGCGGTTTTTTACAAAAAGAGCGCTGTTTATTTGATGATATTTCATAATTATTTCGTTTTTGAACTTTGAATTTCAAAATTACTAATTTTTGAATTAGTGGCGTATAGCAGATTTATTAAAGTTTTCTTATTTGTTTTGGTTCTAATTTTTTGGTGTTTTTTAGGCCACAGATTTACACAGATTTGAACAGATTTTTATTTTTGAAAATTGATATTAACCACAATCTTGTCATTTCGACGGAGGAGAAATCTTCGCAAGTAACTCGACAAAGATTAATAAACACAAAGTTTGTCATTCTGAGAAACGAAGAATCACACTAGAAACTCGGCAAAGATTGGAAAAAATCTCAGAATCTTAATTTGGGCGTGTCCCTCCGGGTCGGGCTTTCGGCTATATCTTTTATTCCGCTCCGCTTCATAAAAGGATACCGCCTCTATCCCTCACGCGAAACTTGATGGATATTTTTGTTTAAATGAAAAATATGTTTTCATTTATGGTATTTTGTATATTGGCAAAAAATAAAATATTATATATGCTTAAAAGCTTAAAGACTTTTCGCCAAGATTTCTATATCCTTTTACTCGTCAGTTTAGTTATAATTTTTATTATGGAGATCTACTCAATTCAGGAGACTGAAATTTTTAAGGGTGCAGAAATTGTAGGAGCTGTTGTTTTGAAATTATGTTATTCAATAATGGCATCTATTGTTTTTTATTTTTTTTCTGTACACTTAAGAGAAGAGAAAAAAAGAAAACAAATATTGAATTTATTGATAAATCATTTTGATAAATTAAAATCTCTTAAAGATGTATGGTTTTCAGAATTGTATTTTATAGCTTATAATAAAAGTAAAGGGGAATTAGATTGGCCTAGTAAAGATTCTTTTGTTGAAAATTATTATCCCTCTTCTGAAGAAATTGCTATAATAGCTAGATGTACACCGCTTACTTTAACTAGGTCGGGCGATCTAAATTGGATAGATAGAATTAATACATTAAAAAATGAAATTCAACCATTGTGTGAAGAAATTTTTCTTTTAAGTAATAATTTAAAAGGTAATGAGATATCTTTAATTGGTCAATTGAAAACATGTCAATTGTTTTTAAAAATTTCAGTTTATAAATTTAGGTCAGATGAAGGAGTAATTATTGCCAATGAAAATCTTAGTTTTATTGAACCAGAGCTAGTAAATTTTTTAAGTTTATTTAAAGAAATTGAATTGAATATAATAAAAAAAATAAAATAAGTAATAGTTCAGATTTACTGTTCCTTGTTCATAACCTTAAAGTAAAAAAAACCGAAGCTTTTGAAATTTCAAAGCTTCGGTTTTTTCTTTTTATAAAAATAAATTTTATTTCTTATTAAGTAACTTCTCCAAATAAGCAACTTTATCTTTTTCAGCCTGAATTAACTGTTGATAAAGTTTTTTATTCTCTTCGTATGATTCAATAAGTTTATCCAGCGGATTAAATGTGCAATTGTTATGGTTTATAGAAGAAGAACCATTATCATATGAATTTCCAATAATATTAAAAACCGCTTCTTCAGAAAAATTTCTAATTACTTCTGCAGGAACATCTAAAGCTTCTGCAATTTTTTTTAATTTTTCATCATCAACACTTTCACTTCCTTCAATTATAGATATAGATTGCTGTGTTGTACCAATAGCAAAAGCAAGCGCTTCCTGCTTCATGTTTCTAAGCTCTCTAATACGGCTGATATTTCGACCGATATGTTTTGGTTTTATTTCTGTGCTCATAGTTCAAAGATATTTAAAATTCTGTTACCTTATTTGGTTTGTGTAGAAAATAAGGTTTTTCTTGTGAGATACAAATTGTAAATCTTTTCGCGGGTAAAAATACAACTTTTCTGACTATCGTTTGATTTTCAATTTAGAATTACGTAATCTTGATATTCAAGAAAATACTTCGAACAATACCAATAAAATGCAGACTTCCAATTTTAAATTAACAACAATAGCCGAAATCAAAACCAAATATCCTTTTTTAACTGAGGATGAAAAGTTTGATTATTTTGATGAATGGGAAGACGAAGATTTTTTTCTAACAGCAGAAGAAAATGTCAATTTTGAAGAAAATTTTTATTTAGATCTTTATGAAGATAAAGAGAAAAAATGGCTGGCCAAATTGCTAAATCTTCCCGTCAAAAAAATGGACGAAATAAGAATTGAAGGCATTTTTATAAACGGAGATTTTTCTGTTAATGGTTCAATTATAAATGCCGAAGGCGATTACGGACCGTATGTTTTTATTAATGGAAATGTAAACTGCCAAAGTCTTTTACTTGGCGGAGCGAACGTTGAAATAAAAGGAAACGTTACAGCAAAAGAAGTCGTGATGACGTATTACAATCATGGAAGTTTTAATTGTTTGGGTTCGATAAATTCTCCGGTTTTTATCGTAACAGATCATAATACAGCATTTGCCCAAAAGAAAATAGACTTGTTTTATTATAATGACAGAGATGAAATTGACCCAAAAAACGAATGCGAATATGATGATGAAACCGACGAAGAAATTATCTCAAACGAACTTCGAAAATTACTCGATAATCCGTTAATTGAAACTTTGAAGAATTAGAAAGAGATTTGGCAAGAGGCGAATTGGTTTTGAAACAAAATAATCCACCCGCTAAAACTTATAAATATTGGCATGATCGTGTTTTGGCAAATTACAGAGATCTTAAACTGGTTCCAAAAGAATTTAAAACCGAAGAACTTTGTAATCTGGCATTGAATATTACATTTCATGCTTTGCCGTTTGTCGATCAGGATTTAATAACTTCTGAACTCTGCGAAAAATTAGTAAGCAAAGATGGTTTTGCGATTCAGGTAATTCCTGATGAATTTATAACGGAAGCACTTTGTTTTAAAGCAGCCGAAAACGGTACAACTTTACGATTAATTCTAGAAGATTATTATTCGGAAGAATTGATTTTGTTAGTTTTTAAAAACGGAAGACATCAACCGGATATTAACGATGTTCCTTCTCAATTTATAACAGAAAACCTTCTTGTAGAATATGTGAAAATTGGAAAAGGATTATGGCTCGATAAAGCCTGCAAAGCAACTGGAATTGATAAGTTGCAGGTTTTAAAGCAAGTAATCGATTCTGGAATAGAATATTTAGATAATATTTTTGGAAATCATTTTAGTAAAGAAACCGTTGAATATGCTTTTTCTGTTTATAAAAATCAAGAAGATTGGAAGAAGTATGTTCAAAAATACAAACAGAAATTTGAACGACTTGAGTTGAATGAATATTTGTAACGAAGTATGAATGAAAGTGTAAAAATATTAAGAACTAAAATCTCGATTCCTTTAAACGAAGCAATTCGGCTTTTAAAGAGGAATAATGGTGATGTTATACTTTCTGAACAAGATTTTCATAATGAAAACATTAAAGAGATTTGTGAGAAAACTGAATGTGATGAAGAAACTGCACGAAAAGAATATCAAATTTGCAATTATGATGTAGCAAAAACGATTGAAAGAATTAATCAAAAACTAGTTGTTATAACTACAGGGAATAATCCTGTTTCTAAAATCGGTTTTATTTTGTGGCCGTTAAATTCAGAAGGAGAATTTTATAAAACTGAAAAAAGGAATGATGTTTTTATTCAAACTGAGGATTTTAATATTGTTATAGAAGCATTTGAATCAGTTTATCCGCTAAAAAATCGCCGAAATAATTTAATTGAAAATGAATTTGATGTTTTAGGTCATAATTTTTTTGACAACAAAACCTGTAAAGAAATCGTCAAAAAAATAAACCAGATTGAGACTGATGATGAAAAAGTCAAAATGTTTTTGAAAGATATTATTAGTTGGCTAAATGATAAATTGTTTTATGCGGATTATATTGTGGTTTATGGGAATTTATAACTAAGATATGGTGAAGATTCAAATCAGAAAAGTAGAAAAACAAGATTTAGATTTCGTCTACAAAGCAATCTGCGACCTCGAAAATGAAGTTTTAGATTTTGAAGTTTTCGAAATGATCTTCAATGAAAATATTTCAAATTCAAAAAATCTCTATCTAATTGCCGAAAACGAAAATGAAGGTTTAGGATTTATTAGTTTCCATACTCAAAATCTTCTTCATCATTGCGGATTGGTTGGTGAAATTCAGGAGTTTTTCATTCATCAAAAATTTCGCGGCAAAGGCGTTGGACGATTATTGATAAATGAAATTTTAAATTATTCAGAACAGCATAATTTAAAAAGTATTGAAGTAACGACAAATAAAAAGCGAGTAGAAAACGTGGCGATTTATGAGAATTTAGGTTTTACTTTGAGTCATAATAAGTTTACGATTTATAAATAAATAGGTTTTTTAACCGCAAAGTCCGCTAAGACTTACGCAAAGTTCGCAAAGTTTTGTGTTTAAAGCTTTGTGAACTTTGCGTTTATTTAGATAACTTAAACAGAAAAACTTTGCGTGCTTTGCGGTAAAATTTTCAGCTAATATGTATAAACTAAATCCATCAATAAAGCATCATTTATTAATTGCCATTCTCATTAGTTTATGGCTTTTCTTTTTTGCTTTCATTATAAGGCCTTTTGACGACGGAACTATAAATTTCAGAGCGTGGTTTTTAATCAGTTTTGGGTTTAGTGTAATGGCATTTTTGTTTTATGGTCTTTTAGCTTTTATTCAAAAAAACTTTTACGAAAGAATAGGGAAGTGGAATATCAGTTTAGAAATAATAGCCATTTTTCTGTTTCATGGATTGTATTTAATTGGAGTTTTTGCCTTTTATAAAAGCCCAATTTTAAATGGCGGATATACTTTTTCAGAATTCTTTTCTGGAATTTTTATAAAAGTTGCTCTAATCATAACTCCTGTGATTGTTCTCGCACGAAGATATGTAATCAAACTAATTCCGATAAAAGACGATGTTTTAGTATTTAAAGGAGAAAACAGATTAGACATTCTAAAAATCAATAAATCCGATTTAGTCTGTATTTCGAATGCACAGAATTATGTTGAGATTTTTTATCTCGAAAATGAGAAACTTCATTCGAAACTTATTCGATCTTCGCTCAAAAAAGTTCAGGACAATTTTGGTTTTTTAGTGCAAATACATCGTTCGCATTTAATAAATCCGTCGCATTTTAAATCTTGGCGAAATGCAAATACAATTATATTGACTCAAATAGAACTTCCGGTTTCCAGAAATTATAAAGATGTTTTAGCGGCATTGTAAATTTCATACCTAAAATAATGCATTTCGTACCTAAGTCAATAAAATAGGGGTTTTAGGTAAATTTTGATTTTAGTTTTGCTTCATCAATTTTTAAAACAAATTATGAAAACAAAACATTTTTGCACGATCGGATTGCTATTTTTCTTAGCCAGCTATTTATTATTTTCTAACATTTTGCCAAGTTTCAATACGTCGATAGATTTTGCGCATTGGTTCAATTTAATTGGAGCTTGTTTTTTATTGTCGTTTAATGACGCATTTTCTAAAACAAAAACTAATAAAGTCGCTTCGATTTTGACAACTTTAGGCGTTATTGCTCATATCGGACTTTGTACAATAGATTTTCTAATGTCGAGTTATGGAAATAATGAAATGGCAAAAGAAGCATTAAGTCATCAAATCAGTAATTCGCCAAGTATTTTGTATCCTTTTGTTGTTGTTGGGCCGTCTTTACTTTTTCTTGGTTTGGCTTTGCATGCATTTGCTTTTATAAAAACCGAAACTGTAAAGTCTTTAATGGTAATTGTGGGTTCGGTTGCTGTGGGATTTTCATTTTTTGTACTGAAAAACGGAGTTTGTATGCTTTTGAGTTGTTTGGTTTTTGTTTTAGGATTGGGATTATTGCTTTACGTGCCACGACCTTTGTCAAAGTTTTAAACTTTGACAAAGGTTTTTAAACACAAAGTATGTCATCCTGAGCGAAGTCGAAGGACGCGTTAGTTGCTCGACAAAGATTGGATTATTGTTGCGGAGCTACTTGTGTGTCCTTCGACTTCGCTCAGGATGACAACTCCGTGAAGTAAAAAAATAGAAAACGGAAGTATTTACTTCGGTTTTTTTATTTGAAAATCGTATTTTCGTTCTATAATCTAAAAACTTAAAGATTGAAAAAACATATAAAATACTTAATCGCACTCTTTCTGACTTTTGTCGTGATTGCGGGAGATGGTACTTTATATTCTCAATCTAAATCGGCAGAATACTATCACTCTTCGTTTGTAGTTTTAAGAAAAGAAATAGAGCTTAAAAGTTCTCGTTTATATAAATTCGGACAAGCTGTTTTTTGGAATGAAATAAGATTTTCAATTGTTTTGAATTTTCTCAAAACCGAAACTGTTTTTACTTTTCAAATTAAGAAACTGCTGAAGATTCAAAATCTGCTTCATCAAGAACTAACATCATTTATAAATCAATCTGTTTTTATAAATGAAATAATCACTTCAAAACACTTCGCTAAAAGTTTATACAGCGCTTAAGAAAATTTATTTCTGAGCATAGATGATTCAATAATGTCTAATCATTTATCATTCTTAAAATGTATAAACAAAATAAAAATTCTCGTTTGGAGCAATCTAAGCGACCACTTCTTCATTGGATAAAAAGAAAACTTATAATCGTAATTACAGCCTTTATGCTAGGAATGGCAAACGGAATGCATACGGAAGATGCTAGAATTAAAGGAAATCAAAATTATACTGAACAGCATAAGAAGGATTGATTTTTCTAATTAGAAAATTAGTCAATGAGATAATTATAGAATGTTTTCTATTTGTTGCAACCTTTGTCAAAGTTTTAAACTTTGACAAAGGTTTTCTAGGCGCAAAGAATGTCATCCTGAGCGAAGTCGAAGGACACGCTAGTAATTCGACATGCAAAATCGCCAATCTTTGTAGAGCTACTAACGTGTCCTTCGACTTCGCTCAGGATGACAAACGGTATGGTATAAAAACAAAAAACCGAAGCAATTGCTTCGGCTTTTTTATTAGAATTTCAAATTTCTTAATCAATCCATTTATAATATCTCGCCCCAATTAAAACAGGAATCTCTTTTTCAATTCGGTCAAGAACCCATTCGTTTTTAGGAGTTCTTACGCTTTGTTTTTGTTCTTTTTTATGAAGACTTTCGTAAGTATTGAAGTCAATTTCAACGCTTTCAGCTAAATTTTCAAAAAGTTTCACATTTTCTAAAGCCGATTTCCATTCTGGCTGAATAGTTCCTTCAAAAACTTTTGATTTTGATCCGCTTCCGTAAGCTAAGAAACCGAATTTAGTTCCTGCAACTTCTTTGTTGGTGTCATAAAAATGAGCCAGAGTCGATAACAATCCCATAAAAATAGAACCTGTATAAAGGTTTCCAATTAATGAAGAAGCCAATTCTGCAGGTTGTAATTTCTCGGTTACAAAATTTCTGTAGTCATCAGATTTTGCTACCTCTTTAATTTTTATCTGATAATCGGCTGGTGCAATATCATCGGCGATGATTTTTTCGGCATTGTCTAAAGCATAGATTTCAGATAACATTCTTCTTCCCTGGAAAGAATATGGCAGGTGCATTACAATACTGTGCCAAGTATTGTATAATGTTTCGGTAGTGTTTTTTAATTTTTTGAATGAAAAGTAAGCATTTCGCGTACGATCCATGTAGCATTGGTTAGAATATTGTCCGTCAAAAACCGGCTGGTCTTTATGGATTTCGATTTCGGCTTCTAAATTGTCAAACCAAGAATCGTTGTTGGTGTTTTTAGTAATTTCCTCTTTTGAGATAGTCCTATATGGTTTAAAGAAATCAAAAACGCCTTTTGTGCTTGTTGCCCAATTGTCATCAAAAGCGATAATTTTTGGGTTTGCGCTAATTAGCATTGCAACCGCTCCGGCACCTTGCGTGTATTCTCCGCCAGAGTTTAAATCGTATTTTGCAAAATCAGAAGTAACTACAATTGCTTTTTTTGCTGGATTTAATTTTACGAAATCAAGACAGTTTTGCATCGCGTCAACTCCGCCAATACAGGCAAAAGTAAAGTCAACAACATCACATTCTGCTAGTGAATCTTCGCCAAATTTCTGCTCCATTAAACTAATTAAATAAGAAGCAATGGGTTTAGAGCTGTCAATACCGCTTTCGGTACCAACATAGATTCGGCTGATTTCTTTTAAGTCAATTTTATTATCAATGATAAGCTTGGTTAAAGCATTTGCTCCAAAAACAACCGCGTCCTGATGAACATCCGGGAAAGTCATTTTTAGTAATCCAAGACCTTTTTCTAATTTTTCTGGTTCGATATTTCTGGCGATCGCCAAAGTTTTTATGGGTAAATGTATGTTTGCTGCGTCAAAAGATATAGCATCAATTCCTGTTTTCATTCTTAATTTTTTGAGCCGCTAAAGGTAAAACTATGTTGCGGAATGACAATTTTTTACTTTGATAAAATTTAAGACATAGAACACTTTTGAAGAAAACAAATCAAAACTTTGAATAAAATAACAATATGATAAATTTTTAGTAATCTACTTAGAATAGGTTTTTTCTTTTAAGGCTTGAAAAGCATTGCTTTGGGGCTTCTATAGTAAATTATTTTTAAGCAGCTTAATTATTGTACGTAAAAGTACGTATTTTTAATCTATTTTAAAATCATTATAAATAACAGCGAAATGGTTGTAGTTCTTTTGTAATTGAGTTATTTTTGTCTAATTTTTTAAAACAAACTACTTAAACACTTATGGCACAATCTGCACTATTGAATGCTTCCATCTTAAAGAAAGTAGCTATGGCTCTTTCGGGAATATTCTTAATCACGTTTTTAGCGCTGCATGTTTCCTTAAACTTTATTTCTATTTTGAGTGAAGACGTTTTTAACGAGGCTTCTCACTTTATGGGATACAATCCGCTGATACAATATGTAATGCAGCCAGTTTTGGCATTTGGAGTAATTTTCCATTTCGTAATGGGATTTGTACTTACTGCTCAAAACAGCGCGGCAAGACCAATTGCATATGCTAAATACAACGGAGCTGCAAACGCTTCTTGGAGTTCTAGAAATATGATTATTTCTGGATTGGTTATTTTGGCTTTCTTAGGATTGCATTTCTATGATTTCTGGTTTCCTGAAGTCAGCTATAAATATATAGCTGGTACAGCACCAGATGCTACAAGGTATTATGGAGAGTTAGTTCATAAATTTCAAAGCCCGGTTCGTACAGCATTATACTGTGTGTCTTTCATTCTTTTAGGATTTCACTTATGGCACGGGTTTGCATCTTCTCTTCAATCTGTAGGGATGCACAACAAATACTCTAGATTTTTAGCGAAAGTAGGTTACTGGTTTGCAGTGGTAGTTCCTGCAGCTTTCGTAATTATCGCTTTATTTCATCATTTCAAACAATAATTAATATCAATTATAATGGCATTAGATTCAAAAATTCCAAATGGTCCTATAGCGGACAAATGGACAAATTATAAAGATCATATTAATTTAGTAAACCCTGCTAACAAACGTAATTTAGATATTATTGTAGTTGGTACAGGTTTAGCTGGAGGTTCGGCTGCGGCTACTTTGGCTGAGCTAGGATATAACGTAAAAGCATTCTGCTTCCAAGATTCTCCACGTCGTGCGCACTCTATTGCTGCACAAGGAGGTATCAACGCAGCAAAAAATTATAAAGGTGATGGTGACTCAGTTTACAGATTGTTCTACGATACTGTAAAAGGAGGTGACTACCGTGCACGTGAGGCCAACGTTCACCGTTTGGCTGAAGTTTCTGCAAATATTATTGACCAATGTGTGGCTCAAGGTGTGCCATTGGCTCGTGAATACGGCGGACTTTTAGATAACCGTTCTTTTGGAGGAACTTTGGTTTCTCGTACATTTTACGCACAAGGACAAACTGGACAGCAATTATTGTTAGGAGCTTATTCTGCAATGAACCGTCAAATTGGTCGTGGAAAAATTAAAATGTACAACCGTCACGAAATGCTTGACATTGTAATCGTGAACGGAAAAGCGAGAGGTATTATCGCTCGTGACTTAATTACAGGAAAAATAGAAAGACATTCTGCTCATGCTGTAGTAATTGGTTCTGGAGGATACGGAAACGTATTTTTCCTTTCAACAAATGCTATGGGAAGTAACGCAACAGCAGCTTGGAAAATTCATAAAAAAGGAGCGTTTTTCGCAAATCCTTGTTACACACAAATTCACCCAACATGTATTCCGGTTTCAGGAGATCACCAGTCAAAACTGACTTTGATGTCTGAATCTTTACGTAATGACGGTCGTATTTGGGTACCTAAAAACTTGGAAGATGCAAAAGCTATCCGTGAAGGAAAGAAAAAAGCAACAGATTTATCTGAAGAAGAAAGAGATTATTTCTTAGAAAGAAGATATCCTGCGTTTGGTAACTTGGTTCCTCGTGACGTTGCGTCTCGTGCGGCTAAAGAAAGATGTGACGCTGGTTTTGGAGTTAACAAAACAGGTGAAGCAGTTTACTTAGATTTCGCAGCAGCAATTAAACGTTACGGAACTGAAGAAGCTTACGTAAAAGGTTTAGATGCTAATGACAGTGCTTTAGTTACTAAATTAGGAACAGCAATCGTAAAAAGTAAATACGGAAACTTATTCCAAATGTACTTGAAAATCGTTGACGAAGATCCTTATGTAACACCAATGATGATTTATCCAGCGGTTCACTACACAATGGGTGGAACTTGGGTTGATTATAACTTAATGACTACGATTCCTGGATGTTTCTCAATTGGAGAATCTAACTTCTCTGATCACGGAGCAAACAGACTTGGAGCTTCTGCTTTAATGCAAGGTTTAGCAGATGGATATTTTGTACTTCCTTATACTATTGGAGATTATTTAGCTCCGGATATTAAAATGGGAGAAATTTCTACAGACTTACCTGAATTTGTTGAAGCTGAAAAAGCAGTTGTAGATCAAATCAATAAATTCATCAATAACAACGGTAAACATTCTGTAGATTATTTCCACAAAAAACTTGGAAAAATCATGTGGGATAAAGTAGGTATGGCTCGTAACGCTAAAGGTTTAACTGAAGCTATCGAAGAAATTGCCGCTTTACGTGAAGAGTTTTATAGAGATGTAAAAGTTCCTGGAAGCGCTTACGAATTTAATCAGGAATTAGAAAAAGCAACTCGTGTTGCCGATTTCTTAGAATTAGGAGAATTGTTCGCTAAAGATGCTTTACACCGTAACGAATCTTGTGGAGGTCACTTCCGTGAGGAATACCAGACAGAAGAAGGAGAAGCACTTCGTGACGATGAAAACTTTGCATACGTTGCAGCTTGGGAGTACAAAGGAAAACCAAGTGATGCGGTATTACACAAAGAACCACTTAATTACGAAAACATTAAATTAGTACAGCGTAGCTATAAATAAGAATTTGGTCGAAAGCCCAAAGTCTTAAAGTCAAAAGGCAGAATGTGCCAGGCGACTTTCGACTTTCGACTTGATGACTTTCAAACTCAAACAGTATGAAACTTACATTAAAAATATGGCGTCAAAAAAACGCTCAAGATAAAGGAGGGATTGTAGAATATCCTATTGATGGAATCGAGCCGGATATGTCTTTCCTTGAAATGTTAGACGTTCTTAACGAAGGTTTAATTAACAAAGGAGAAGAGCCTGTAGCATTTGACCACGATTGTCGTGAAGGAATCTGCGGAATGTGCTCTTTATTCATTAACGGTGAAGCGCACGGACCAGACAGAGGTGTTACAACTTGTCAGTTACACATGCGTATGTTTAAAGATGGCGATACAATTTTTATCGAACCATTTAGAGCAAAAGCTTTCCCGGTAATTAAAGATTTAGTTGTTGATAGAAGTTCTTTTGACAGAATTCAACATGCAGGAGGATTTATCTCTGTAAATACTTCAGGAAATACAATCGACGCTAATACTATTCCAATTCCAAAAGACGACGCAGATAAATCATTTGACGCTGCAGCTTGTATTGGATGTGGAGCTTGTGTTGCAACTTGTAAAAACTCTTCGGCAATGTTATTCGTTTCTGCAAAAGTTTCTCAATATGCATTATTGCCACAAGGTAAAGTTGAAGCAACTGACCGTGTATTAAACATGGTTCACCAAATGGATTTAGAAGGTTTTGGTAACTGTACAAATACAGGAGCTTGTGAAATCGAATGTCCAAAAGGAATTTCGCTTGAAAATATCGCACGCATGAACCGTGAGTATTTAGCAGCAAGCTTGAAAGGATAATACGTACAATTTAGTATATTTAAAAAAACGCTTCCGTTACGACGGAAGCGTTTTTTGTTTGTTTATGACATTCTATAAATTTTTACCCCGGTGCTTTTTTAAGCTTCGGAGAAGCAAAATATTTATAGCAAAGAATAAATGTTTGTAATGTAAAGCTCCAGAGGAGTGACATATATTTAGATTATAAAAAACATGCCGCTCCTCTGGAGCTTTTTTGGTTGTCTTATTTAAAATCTATAAATATTTAACCCCGCTGGGGTTTGGGGATAAAATGTTATAGGTCATTACGTCGAATCAAAAGAGTTATTCTTTCATGCAATCTTTTGTTTTATTCATAATACAACTGCGATTCACTGATTTCCTGTTTTTCTTTTCCTTCCTGCTGGATAAAACAAGTTAAAGTAGTGCCTCCAATCTGATCAAAATAGCTGATGTTGATTTTATGAAATCCTTTTTCTAGTTTAACAACTCCGTAAGCTTCATTAAGCCAATGTATGCCGTCGTTGTTTACAACTAATTCATTGTCTATAAAAAGCTTCGATCCGTCATCAGAAAGCGTTGAAATTGTATAATTTGCTGTTTCTGGGATAAAGATATAGCCGTCAAATTTTAAGCCGATATAACGCTCTAATTTCGTTTTCCATTTTTCAGCACTTATTTTGCCTCCAAAAATGCCCGAATTAACAGATTTTGCCAATTCCAAATCCTGAACCTGCTGAAAAGTTCCGGTATAATAATCGAATTTCAAACCTCTTTTTGTTGGTTTTACTGCTAAGGCCGGTTTCAAATCCGGATTTCGAACTAATATTTTACTGATCGAACTTTTTTTGTCGCTCGGACTGATTTGGACTGTTTTTATAATTCGGAATTCTCCTTTTGGAATATGTATCGTTACAGGTTTAGTATAAAGTTCTGCCGTTTCATCGGGATTGTAACCATCAACTGTGTAGAAAATCTGCCCGTTTTTAATTGTGGGTTTTAAGTCTAAAATATAGTTTGATGCAATTAAAGCGGTTTCTTCAGACCCAAAAGGAATTGGAACTTTGTACATTCTTTTTTGCGCTTCCAGTTTCTCTAAATGATGCGGAATTTGATTTAGAATAAAACGGTTGTAATTTTTGTTTTTGGGTTCAGTCCACGCAATTTCGGCTAAAGCAAAAACTCTCGGATAAATCATATAATTTAATTTCGCAGGAGTTGTCAAATATTCAGACCAAAGATTAGACTGTACACCCATAATGTATTTTTGCTCCTCAACCGTTAAGCTGTCTACAGGAGTTGGATTGTAATTGTATATTTTTTCAACCGTTGTTAATCTCCCAATTGTTAACGGTTCCTGAGGAGAATAACCTTGGTTATAATCCAGATACAGCACTTGTTCCGGATTCATAATTACAAAATGCTTTTGTTTTGCGGCACTTATTCCGCCAGATTCGCCTCGCCATGACATCACGGCTGCATTTGGCGCAAGTCCGCCTTCCAGCATTTCGTCCCAGCCCAGGATTTGTCTTCCGTTTGCGTTTAGGAATTTTTCAATTCGTGTTGTTAAATAGCTTTGAAGTTCATGTTCGTCTTTTAAACCTAAAGCTGCAATTCTCTTTTGGCAGTTCGGACATTCTTTCCATCTTGCTTTTGGGCATTCGTCTCCGCCAATATGAATGTATTTACTCGGAAATAAAGCCATAACTTCGGTTAAAACATCTTCTAAAAAAGTAAAAGTTTCTTCTTTTCCGGCACAAAAAATATCTTCAAAAACGCCCCATGATTCTACAACTTTATAATTTCGATCCGGAAAACAAGATAGATTTGGATAAGCCGTTACAGCCGCAGTGGCATGACCCGGCATTTCGATTTCGGGAATAATATTTACATAATGGTCTTCGGCAAATTTTACAACGTCTTTAATTTCTTCCTGAGTATAAAATCCGCCGTATGGATTTCCATCAAAAAAATAAGGGAATCTTTCAAATTTATTGCCTACTAAAGTCTGTGCTCTTTTAGATCCGACTTCGGTAAGTTTTGGGTATTTTTTTATTTCAATTCTCCAGCCCTGATCATCGGTTAAATGCCAATGAAAATTATTTAATTTATAATACGACATTTGTGCGATAAAATCTTTTATAACATTGACTGAGAAAAAATGACGGCACACATCGAGGTGAAGCCCGCGGTAGTCGTATCTGGGCTCGTCTTCGATGGTTACAAAGGGCAATTTTATTTCCTGATTTTTGGGCTGTTTCGGCAAAAGCTGCAATAAACTCTGAACCGCATAAAATAATCCCTCTTCACTACCGGTAACGGTTATTTTTTTGGAAGAAATATTGATTTTATAGCCTTCTTTTTTTGAAGCCGGCGATAGTTTTTCGGCAATAAACAAAACTTCAATATTGCTCTTTTTATTTGGTGTATTTGTATTTACAGCCGACTCAAAAATTTGTGCAGTTTTTAATTCTTTTGCGCTGTATTTATTTTTGTCGAATGCAATTTTGATTTTTCCGTTTATGCGAATACTGTCTCCGTTTGTTTTATAAAAATTGGGAGCCGGAATTATCAAAGTGTTATCAGGAGTACTTTGCGCATTTCCGAAACAGAAACAGAAAATCAAAAGATGAAATATACTTTTTTGCATGGTTACTTTTTTGTTTTGTTAAACAAATTTAAGGTTTGTTAGTTAGTTTGCATTTTTTTTGCAAAAGGTATTTGTGTGTAAATGTCTTTAAAATAGTGTGATTAACTTTTTAATTACTTTGTGTTATAATTTGTTTCGCAAGAATATTGCATTTATTGTTTACATTTGTTCAAAAAAAGAATTCGCATGAATAATGATAATGAAGTGGTTAATTACACTAAAGAAGAACGTAAAAATCTTATTTTAAAAGAGATTAACTTGCATACTCGTGTAAGTTTTGAAACCCTTTCGGCTAAATTATTTGTTTCTGAAGATACTGTAAGACGTGATATAAATGAACTTGAGTCAGAATCTTTATTGATTAAAGTAAAAGGCGGCGCGATGACAAAAGCGTATCACCATTCTTCATCTAATCAGACTTATGCGGGCGAATCTAAACAAATTATTGCGCAAAAAACGTTAGGCCTTCTTCGTGATGGAATGGTTTTACTAATTGGCGGCGGAACGACAATTAGAGAATTCATTCGTTTAATTCCTAATGATTTAAATCTGACTATTTTTACGGTTACCGTTTTATCTGCGGTTGAACTTTTAGACAAACCCAACGTTAAAATTATCATGATTGGCGGCAGCATTTCTTCGTACAGCCAAATGTGTGTGAGCGGCGATGTTTACAATCAGCTGGCTAATATTAAAGTCGATTTATTAATATTAGGAACCAATGCTTTAGATATTGAAGGCGGTTTCTCAGATTCTGACTGGGAAACGGTTCAGGTTAAAAAAGCAATGATTCAGGCTTCAGAAAAAACAGCAATTCTTACGATTTCTGAAAAACTGGATACGGTTCTAAAAATGAAAATTGCCAACTTATCTGAGGTAGATTACGTGGTTACGGAAGTTGATCCCGGCGACGAAAAATTACAAGCGTATAAGAAGGCAGTTCCAAGTTTAGTTTTTATTTAATCCCAATTCTTCATTAAAAAATTGATCCAGTTTTGGTGAAAGATTTTATTTAAATCTTCATCAGAATAGCCGTGGTTTTTAAAAATCAGAACCAATTTTTGTAAATCAGCAATCGTATTTAAATCATACGGAGATTGTTCTGTACCAAAAGCACCATCCAAATCTGAACCTACGCCAATGTGATTCGCATTTCCGGCCAATTGACAAATGTGATCCATGTGTTTGAAAACAGTTTCCAGATCGCAATTCATTTCTATAGGCATCGAAACACCTCTTTCCCAATTTGGAACCAGCATCCACGCATCTAAAGCACCGCCAATCACGGCACCTCTAGAAATTAAAGCTTTGATCATTTCGTCGCTGTATTGGCGATTATGATCAACCAGGCTCCTGCAATTGTTATGACTTGCCCAAACGGGGCCGTTATAATGATCTAAAGCCTGCCAAAAAGCATCATCGCATAAATGCGTTGCGTCCAGAATAATATTCAGGCGTTCCATTTCTTTTAATAAATCAATTCCGTTTTGATTCATTTTTCCGGTTGCGTCCGTTCCGTTTGCATAACGTCCGGGGCCGTAATGCGCAGGGCCAATCGCACGTAATCCGTAATTGTAGGCTTTTTCTAAATACGAAATATCGATTATAGAATCAGCGCCTTCTAAACTCAAAATATAGCCAATTGGTTTTTTATCATTTGGCGTTCCGTCGTTCCATAAATCAATTTGTTTCTGGAGTGATTTTTTATCTGTAATTTGGGTTATTTCTCCGGCTTCTTCCATGGCTTTGTACCACGCCAGCTGTCCTTGTGTTTGTGCCCAGGCTTGCTCAGGAGAATTCCAACCCGGAATTAAACTGTCTGGTTTTACAAATCTTGCAATTTGCGTAGCTACTACAATTCCTATATTGCCTTTGCGTAAATCAGGAAATGAAACCGTTGCACGTTCACGGTCTGGTTTGTCGTTCATTCCTTTTTCTAAACTGCGCAGCGTGGGAACATCATTTCTTAAATCACGATTCCATTCCATTGCATTCATGCTCAGGTCTAAATGGGCATCTATTATAAACATATATTTTTGACTTAAATTTTATATACTAATTTCTCTGCTTCGGGCCGCAACTTTCCATTGATCACAAATTTGATGTCCTTTATTTACAACCTGAACAACATCATAAAGTGCGCAGGTAGGGCAGACATGATAAGGAAGTGCATAAATAGTGTCACCAATTTTATACTCGTTTTTTCCTCGGTTTTCCAAAATCAAATGTTCTTCAGAATGTGCTGTCGGAATCAGATTTTCATCATTTAAAATCACTAATCGTTTATCGATTGGATTTTCTGAAGAAACGGCTTTATAGCCAATATCAATACAAAGTGTAGAATTTGTTGGTTTTGAAATGATGGTTCCAACGATTACCAAAGCAGGTTTAAAATTTTGTTCCGGTAAATTAGATTGATAATTAAAATCCCAAAAAACAAAAGTTCCAGGACTGCATTCTACGTTTTCCTGAGCTGCATAAAAAGGAAATGTATTAGAACCTCCGGCAACAATTTTTAATTCGTAACCCAGTTTTTGCCCAATCGCTTCTGCTTTTTCTTTTATTTCAGAAAATGAGTTTGAAGCTGTATGGGTTCGTTCTTCAACGGTTCCTTTTAAATGACCGTCGTAAATATGAATACCTTCAAAATGAAGATTTTTTAACTTAACAATTTTATCAATTAAAGTTGTCCAATCTTGCAAAATGGAGAACCCGGTTCTGTTCATTCCGGTATTTAAATCCAGATAAACATTCAGTTTCAGGTTGTTTTCTTTAGCAGTTTCATTTAAGGCTTTCGCCGATTCCAGATTGTCGACAATAGTCGAAAAATAAGTATCCGGATATTTTTGAAGCAGCGAAATCCATCTTTCCTTTTTAATTCCAACAGGCTGGTAGGCGAGAAGAACATCTGGAATTTCGTGAATCGCTGCAAGTTCAGCTTCGGCAATTGTGGCACATTTTATCTTTTTGATATTATAGATTTTAAACAATTCCAGAATTTCGCCAATCTTATGTGTTTTAATATGAGGTCTTAGTTTTTGTGTGTCACCGCTTACTGAGCCAATAAGACGCTCCAGATTAAACCGGATACGATCTTCGTAAACAGCTAAAAACGGCGTATCAATTAAGATATCAGATTTAATTTTCCACCAATTTTCTTCCATAACTTAGTTTCTTGTTTTTTCTACTACTTCAATTAAATTTTGAAAAGCCTGCAGCGCTTCTTCATAATTTAAATTCAAAAGCATTTCTTTTGAAAATAAATTTGAACCAATTCCAACGCATACCACTCCAGATTTAAACCACGATTTTAAATTGCTTTCTTCAAGAGTTACGCCTCCTGTGGGCATTATTTTTAAATTTGGGAAAGGCGCTCTTATTGCTTTTACATATCCCGGTCCGCCAATTTTATCAGCCGGAAAAAGTTTTACTACTTCGGCACCCAGTTTGTTGGCATGAAGAATTTCATTTAAGGTTGCGGCACCGGGAATCCAGTAAATATTGTTTTTAAAACAATAATTGCCAATTTCCAGATCAGTGTGCGGACAGATAATACAATCTGCGCCCAATTGATGATAAGTTTCGGCATCGTCTACACTTAAAATCGATCCTACTGCTATTTTTACATCTAAATTGTTTTCTTTTTTAAAAGCTGTCATTTGAGCAAAAACTTCTTTTGCATTATCTGCACGAGCTGCGAACTCGATAATTTTTATGCCAGCATCAGCCGCTGATTGCAATACGATTTGGGCTGTTTGGATATTGATTTGGGTTACTAACGGAAGTACACCTTGCGTTTTTAAAATGCTGTACATATTATTTTTTTATCTGTTAATTCTATTGCTTGAACCATTTTTAATAAAATGACGTATTTCGTCCAGAGTGCTTATGGCAAAATCTCCGTGTATACTTTGTTTGATTACACCGCAGGCTGTGGCCCATTCGATACATTCCTGAGCGGATAATTTATTGGATAATCCGTATAGTAATCCCGCATTAAAAGCATCTCCGGAACCAATTTGGTCTGTTACAACGTGTATTTTATGTTCCGGCGTTTGGTAAAAATTACCTTCATGCATCAATAAACCTTTGTATAAATGCGCTGGCCCGTCTGATTTTCTAAAACTCATGGCAAGTGTTTTTAGAAAAGGCATTTTTGCTTTTAATAATTCGAATGTTTTCTGAAAACGATTTTCATCAGATTCATTTTTATCGGTTTTGATTCCGAAGTAAATTTCAATTGCGTCTAAGTCGGCAACAGTTATGGTGCTGTATTGTAATAAATCGGGCATAATTTCAGACGGATATTTTCCGTACTGCCATAATTTTGATCTGTAATTAAAATCAGAAGAAATAGGTAAACCTTTTTTATGCGCTGTCAAAATTGCTTTTTTACAAGCTAAACCAGCTTCATTAGAAACTCCCGGACTTATTCCTGACCAATGAAAATGGGTAACATCTTCTAAAACTTCATTCCAGTTAATTTGATCTTTTTGAATCGTTGCAAAAGACGAATTGCTTCGGTCGTAAATAACCTGCGATTGTCTGATTTGATTTCCGGATTCGACAAAATATAAGCCCAAACGTTCCCCGCCATAAACACATTTTGAAGTATTGACTTTGTATTTTTGAAGTTCGTTTAAAGCCAGTTGTGCCAGATCGTTTTGGGGCAATCGGGTGATATAATCGGTTTGGATTCCGAGCTGCGAAAGTAAAACACAAACATTGGCTTCGGCACCGCCAACATGAACCTTTATTTCATCTGCCTGCGTAAAACGGTTTCCATTGGCAACATTCATTCGAAGTAATAATTCTCCAAATGCTGCTATTCTTGTTTGTGAGGTAATTTTATTCATTGTTGTCTTTTTTTTGCCACAGATTTTTATTGATGAACGCGACGCTTAATTTTTAACACATAGAAACATAGTTTTTGAAAGTGTTGAAAAAGGCGTTTCACTTGCATTAATTCACATAATCACTATGTTTTAAAAGCTGGCTTTTTTTGTTATTCTTTATCAAGTAAAAAATCTATGTTTCTATGTGTTTAAATTTTTTTGCCACAGATTATACAGATTAAAATTAAGCAGCATCTAAAAAATAATCCTTTTTAATCTGTATAATCTGCGGCCTATATTTTTAACGTAACCACAGACTTAGAATCAAAGTATTTCCTTAACCAATACAGATTACTCTTTAATCGTTATCGTCTGTGGTCTAATTTTTTAGAATAATTCGAAAACGGCTTCAACTTCAACAGGAATATTGTCTGGCAATGAACCCATTCCTACGGCGCTTCTTACTCCAATTCCGTTTTCTTGTCCCCAGACTTCAGCAAACAATTCACTGCAGCCGTTTATTACATACGGATGTCTTAAAAAATCGCCGCTGCAATTGACCATTCCTAAAACTTTTATGACTCTTTTTACTTTATTGAGGCTTCCAAAATTGGTTACAATTGTAGAAAGCATGGTTAAACCCACTTGTCTTGCGGCTAATTTTCCTTCTTCGATATCCATATCATCGCCAATTCGGCCAATGATTAAAGATTTGTCATCTCTAACCGGCCCGTGACCAGAAAGGTATAAATATTTACCATCAACTAAATAGGGTTTGTATATGCCCAGAGGCTGAGGCGCCGGCGGTAAAGACAAACCAAGAGTTTCAAATTTTTCTTGAGGTAATAAATTCATGATATTAATGTATTATAGAGTTTAAAATAAAAACGAAAATGATGCCTAAAACAGATACTAAAGATTCCATGACGGTCCAGGATTTAAAAGTGTCTTTTAGGCTGATATTAAAATATTCTTTGAACATCCAGAAGCTTGGGTCGTTTACGTGTGAGCACATTAAACTTCCGGCACCAACAGATAAAACCAATAAGTTAGGATCGAGTCCTGTGGTTTGCAGTAAAGGAAGCAGAACGCTGGCAGTCATTAATCCGGCGGCTGTAGCAGAGCCCACACAAACGCGAATAATCGCTGCCATTATCCATGCCAATAAATAAGGATGAATGTTTACTTGTGTTAAGGCTCCAACTATAGTTTCGTTTACACCGCTTACAATCATAACTTCTTTTAAACCTCCGGCTCCGCCCACAATTAGAACAATTAAAGCAACATCTTTTATAGCTGCTGCATAATCATCCATAACAGAGGTAATGCTTCGATTCATTCTGAGTCCTAAAGTGTAGGTGCAGATAAGTAAAGAAATCAGCATAATCATGCTCGGTTCTCCTACCGTTTTGCAAATATTTTCTACTGTTTCATTTTTTATGAAAATGGGTAATATTGAAGTCAGCGTTAATCCAAAAACGGGAAATAAAGCAGAAAATAAACTAAGTGAAAAACTCGGAAGTTTACTGTGGTTTACTACTTCTTCAACATTTAAAATTTCATGATCTGATTCGGTTTTGATGTTTTTAAGCAGATTTGAAAACAACAAACCGGCAATAAAAATCGTTGGGACTGCGATTATAATTCCGTAAACCAGAACAAGCCCAATATCAGCATTTAAAATACTGCTCAAAGCCATTGGTGACGGATGTGGGGGCAAAAAACCGTGTGCTACTGAAAGCGACGCCAGCATTGGAATTCCCAGATATACTTTTGAAAGTTTGAACTGATGGGCTACTGAGAAGATTAGTGGTACTAACAAAACAAATCCAACACTATAAAATAGAGGTATCCCAACAATAAATCCGGTAATCATTAAGCCGAGTCGAACGTATTTTCTGCCCGTCCATCCCATAACTGTTTTGGCAATGACATTGGCGGCGCCTGATGAAACGGTAAGTTTACCAATGCAGGTTCCGAAAACAATAATCAGCGTAATAGATCCTAACATTTCGCCTAAACCTTTTTGAACAGTTTGTGACAAAGTGTTTATTGGCAGGCCTAAAAACAGACCTGCTAATAAAGCTGTTATGATAAAGGCAATAAACGGATTGATTTTAAGCCAAGCTATTTGAATGATTAAAAACGCAATGCATGCCGTAAGAATTAAAATGCTCATTTATCTTTTATTATTAACCCGTTGAGAGTAATTCGTGAAAATTTTATTAAACACATAGTAACATAGATTTCTTTACTTGAAGCAGGAGTTTAAAAAAGCCAGCTTTTAACACATAGATGCTATGTATGTTAATGCAAGTGAAACGCCTTTCAACACTTTCAAAAACTATGTCTCTATGTGTTTAATTACGCCAACGGTTATTATTTTTATTTATCCCACCAGATTCTTGTTGTAAAAGCATCTTCGCCCTGACGCTTAACTGCTTCTGCTAAGTTAGCTGAATTCACTGAATATTCGCTGGTTGGATATTTTAAACGTCTTGGTATTGTGCCATTTGTAACGTTTCCAGGGAAATTTACAGGAGTTAAAACTGGGTATCCGGTTCTTCTCCAATTGGCATAAATTTCTTGTTCATCTACAAATAATGCTATGTAAATCTGCGTATGAATCTGGTTCATTTTGGCTTCAAAACTTCCGGCTGCATTATACGGATTCGCGGTTAAATAAACCGTTGCATCCGGAATAGTATAAGCGGCACCATAAATCCCCATGTTTAAGAAAGAAGCTTTTACACCTTTTTCATATAAATCTTTATCCGTTTCATTGGTGTACCATCCTCTTGCCGCAGCTTCGGCTAAATATAAATTGGTTTCAGCATTGCTGATAAGTACAAGCGGTGCGTCATATTTAAAAACGGTACTTTGGTTAGGTTCAGAATACGTTCCTTGTTCTGCGGCACTTGGAGCTGTTTTGGTTCCGTTAGGAAAACCTTTTTGAACGGCAAGGCTTGTGTTTTGTGAACCTCCCTGCCAAACTCCTGCATAAACACTGATTCGAGGATCGGCAGTTGATTGCAATAAATCGATAAATGTTTTAGCCAGTTTACCGCCTTCAACATTTTTTTGTCCAAAAGACCCCGCCGTAAAATCTTGTCTTCGGGCATCAAAACCAACCGGATTTCGATTAAAATCATTTGGCCCGTCAGTATATTTCATGATTGCATTATCTGTTCCGTTTAAAATTACACCGCCGGCAATCGCTTTAGTAACCCATGATTGAGATAGGGCAGGATCGACTTTAGATAATCTTAAACCTAGACGAAGCATTAAAGAGTACGAGAATTTTTTCCACTTCGATACATCTCCGTCATAAATAAAATCAGATTTTCCGAAACTTGATTTTGCCGGATCTAATCCTGCAGCAGCTTCATCTAATTCTTTTAATAAGTCTTTATAGATAAATTCCTGAGAATCATATTTTGGAAGAAAAACTTGTGTGCTGTTCGCTTTCGCCGCTTCAGAATAGGGAACATCTCCATATAAATCAGTTAGTTTATGATACAAATATGCTTTCCAGATTCTGGCAATATTAAGTCGGTTACTGTCGTTTGGACTGTTTTTTAAAGCATCGATTACGATTTGTGTTTCATTTATACCAGTTGGATACGCCTGATTGAAATAAGCCGAAAAATATACTTCATTGTTTAAATATTTATCTCCAACCCCAGAAGCTTCTTTATAAGTAGCATAATGCTGCAATAAACCGCCGCATTCCAGAATATTGGTAAAGAAGTAATTATTGTTTAATCCGTCAAGCTGTGCTTTACTGAAAACAAAATTCGGATTTGGTTTATCTACTGAATTTGGGTTCGTATTAATTTCTTCAAAATCTTTGGTACAGGATGCCATACTTCCTAAAAGTATTCCTGTGATATATAATATGGTTAACTTTTTCATGTCTTTTAATTTAAAAATTAGAGATAAAACGAGTTTAAAATTTGACATTTAAACTTAAACCGAAACTTCTGGTTTTTGGCACTCCAAATTGTTCTACACCCTGTGCATTTCCTGCGCTGAATACAGATTCTGGATCTACGTTTGGTGTTTTCTTATAAAGAATGAATAAGTTTCTGGCCACAAATGAAATTGAAGCTCCCTGAAGTTTTGATAATCCTTTTATTTTTTCAATCGGTAATTGATAACCCAGAATGATTTGTCTCAGTTTAATGAAGCTGGCATCATAAACAAAAGTTGAAGATATGTTTCTTAAACCGTCATAATATGTTCTTAAGTTTTCTGGAGCGATAACCATATCAACCGGATTTCCGTTTGTATCTACACCTTTAATTGGTAAACCGCTTTCACGACCTTCAAGAGTTAGTTTTGTTAAACCCATACGAGTTCCGTATAAATCAGTTCCAGAGTATAAACTTCCTCCGAATTTACCGTCGATTAAAAAGCTGAATGAAATGTTTTTGTATTTAAACTCATTACTGATTCCCGCTCCCCAAGGATGAACTCCCTGTCCTAATTCTTCAAGAGGACCCTGAGCAATTGTTGCCGAACCGCCGCTTACATTGTAAACCGTGTTTCCATTAGCATCTTTACGAGGTCTGTATCCTTTGATTATACTGTACGGACGACCTACATCACTTGTAATCGTAACATATCCGTTTACGGAAGTTGCCATTGTAATAGAACTTAACTGATCTGTAAGTGCTTCAACTGTATTTTCGTTATAAGAACCATTGAAACTGGCATCCCAGGAAAAGTTTTCTGAATTGATAATTTTACCGCTAAGTAAAAACTCAACTCCTTTGTTTCTCATTTTTCCAAGATTTAATAATGCGGTATTGGCTCCCGAAGCATTAGAGATTGTAGTTTCTACAATATCATTTGTTGTAGCACGATTGTACCAGGCAAAATCAAGATTTAAACGATTGTTGAAAAAGCCTAAATCGGTTCCAACTTCAAAAGTGGTTGAAGTCAATGGACTTAAAGTTGAATTAGGAACTCTCGAACTTGTTGGTCCTTGTAACTGTTGTCCGTTATGTCCGCCCTGAATCATTGAATACGACTGATTCAATGCATAGGGATCCGGAGTTGCTCCTCCAACCTGTGCCCAAGAAGTTCTTAGTTTGGCAAATGAAACAAATTCAGGCATTTTTACAATATCCGATACGATAATACTTGTTCCAACAGATGGGTAAAATACCGTATTGTTGTCTTTAGAAAGTGTGGAGAACCAATCCTGACGACCTGTAAAGTTTAGGAAAACAACATTTTTATAATCTAAATCTACTGCGCCGTAAACAGAATTTGTTTTTGTTTTTCCGTACGGATATGTATAAGTAAGCGTAGATAAATTGCTTAAAGCATAAAAATTATCCAATACAAAATTAGATCCTTCAAATCTTGTTTCATCTCGCAGAGTGGTACGTGAGTTTACACCAGCCAAAGCATTTAAAGAGAAATTGCCGTAAATGTTTTTCTTAGTATAATTAAGAATGGCTTCTGTATTTAAATTTGATAATTTCGCTTTTTGACCTTGTGCATATCCAACCGGATTGTTAAGGGTCGTTTTTGGAATGTATCCAAAGAAATCATAATCAGTATAATCCTGTCCGATTCTTCCCTGTAAAAATAATTCAGGAGTAAAGTTTAACTTTACATTCAACATTCCGATGAAACGGTTTTTAGTGTCTTTGTTTTTAATTTTATTGATAACAAAATAAGGGTTTGTCGCTACAGCAACCGGATTCCATGCTTCTTCAACACCATTTTCATCATATCCGGGAGCAAGATTTCTAATGTCAACTGTATTAGCAATCATGTACGTTCCCCAGTTTGGATTTGCTTCAGCATCTGAAACAGTAACCCTGTTGTTTGATTTTTCGTTGTTATACTGTGCAACAACATCAAACTTTAACCATTCTGTCATGTTTACATTTCCGGCAATATTTACACTTTTTCTGTTAAAATCTGAGTTAGGAACAACAGATTGGTTGTCTGTGTTTGAAAAAGATAAACGTCCCGCTGCTTTTTCATTTCCGCCAGATAAAGCAATAGAATTAATAAATGTTGTTCCGGTTTCGTAGAAATTTTTAATATTATTTTTTTGCGGAGAATACGGTCTTGCTACGCCATCAAACTGCACAACATCGCTTCCGTCCATTTTAGCGCCCCACGACCAGCGCCCGGCTGCTATAGCTTCAGACTGATTAATTGGTTTTTTACCGTTTGATCCTGATCCGTATTCGTACTGCCAGTCTGGAAAAATAGACGGCGTTTCAAAAGTAAATGACGTATTGTAATCAACCCCAATTCCTTTTTGAGCAGCACCTCTTTTAGTCTGAATCAAAATAACTCCATTTGCCGCATTTGCACCGTATAATGCTGCAGCGGTTCCGCCTTTTAAAACGGTTATGGTTTTAATATCGTCAGGGTTTATTACAGAAGTTCCGTCTCCACGGTCCACATTAATTCTTGTAGATCCGGGACCATTTCCAATTCCCGGTAAATTAAGTTGTGTGTTGTCAATTGGTAAATCGTTCACTACATACATCGGCTGGTTGTTTCCGTTTAGCGAACCATTTCCTCTTATTACAACACGGCTTGATCCGTTTGGTCCTGTTGCTGTGCTGCTCACGTTAACACCTGCAATTTTTCCAACTAAGGCATTGGCAATATTAGTTTCTTTGGCTTTTGTAAATTCAGTTCCTTTAAGTTCTGTTACTGCATAGGCAACTGCTTTTGTGCTTTTTTTAACTCCCAGAGCGGTTACCAAAACCTGATCTAGTACATTTTCCGCAGGTTTTAAACTAATAACTAAATTGGTTTTCTGGTTCAGGTTAAATTCTAAAGTTCCGTAACCCATATACGAAATCACGATTTGTTTTTCATTTTCAGGAACATTGAGCCTAAATTTTCCTGTTTCATCTGTTATCGTCGCTATTTTAGTACTGCTTTTGGCATAAATTGTTGCGCCGGCAATAGGCATTCCATCATCCTGACCTATTACCTGGCCGGTTATCTCAATCTGATTGCTGTTTTGTTGAAAGACATGCATTTTAATTGCAGCTTCTTTTGCATTTGCTGAGAAGATCATCCCCCCAATTAATGCCAATGAAATAAGCTTTGTTTTCATAATAGTTTGGTTTTCATGTTTTTTTTGGTTTTTTATTGGCGAATCAAATATATAGATTTATTTTTCACATTTGCATTTTTTTTGCAATAAATGCATTTTTTTTGCAATAAATTTATTCAAGTATTTTTATAATCCAAAAAAGCTAAGGTTTTAAAGGGTGTTTTGAGAAAATTTTGCAGAATGTGTTTTTTAGGTAAAAAATAATTTTTAGCTGAAAATTCGTATTTTTGGAAAATGAAAATTGCACTTATTCAATCCGATCTTTATTGGGAAGACATTCCGGCAAACAGAAAAAACTTCGAATCGAAAATAAATCAAATCGATTCGCAGGTAAATTTGATCGTACTTCCCGAAATGTTTTCGACAGGTTTTACAATGAATCCTTCTGCTGTTGCTGAAACAATGCAGGGTGAAACTATTTTGTGGATGAAAGAAATGGCGAAGAAAAAAAATAGTGCCCTGACAGGAAGTCTGGTAATTACTGAAAACGGAAACTATTATAACCGAATGTTTTTTGTGTTTGCATCTGGAGAAATCCAGCATTATGATAAACGCCATTTGTTTTCACTGGCTGGAGAAGATAAATTCTACACTGCAGGAACAGAAAAAGTAATTGTAAATTATCTCGACTGGAAAATTTGTCTGCAGGTTTGTTACGATTTAAGATTTCCTGTTTTTGTTCGAAATGTAGAAAATTACGATTTACTTTTATACGTTGCCAATTGGCCAAAAGTGCGTACTAATGCCTGGGATGCTCTGCTAAAAGCACGCGCAATCGAAAATTTGAGTTATGTTGTTGGTGTAAATCGTGTTGGTTTAGATCATCATAATTATGAGCATACCGGTCACTCGCAGGTTATAGACTTTTTAGGCAATTACATTCTTGAACCACAAGAAACCGAAGATGTTTTTGTGGTTGATTTAGATAAAAATGAAATGTTGGAAACAAGAAAAAAACTCGATTTTCTAAGTGATAAAGATGTTTTTGAAATTAAGATTTAGAAAGCTTTTCGTTTCTTTTCTTCATCTTTTCTCTTTTTCAGATCTTCTTTTTTCTCTACATCAGGGTTGTATGGAATGCTTACATCAAAAGTTTGCTGCCAGTCCCAATTAGTCCTAACATCAAAACTTTCTTGCAGATAAGTGACTTCTTCGGCATATTTTTTTTCTAAAAAATTTCCAGTATCATATATTTTATTCTTATTGTCATCATATATTACTCTAACTGTAAAAGAATTTGGTTCTATATGGTTAAATTCTAGTTTGGTTTCTCCTTCTGAGTAGGCGCTTGCCAGCACTTGATCGCCTTTTTTATTGGTTATCTCAACAATTATCGGGAAACGTTTTACATTTTTTAAAGTCAATACTAAATTTCCATAATCCTCATATTCTTTTGTGCTTAACTTGTATGATAAAGTGTCATTTGTTTTATCATAAAAATCAGTCAGTGCTCCGGGAAAAAATGTAAAATTATATTTCTGAAGAGGTTCCCTCTTGAAATCAATATACAGTTTTTGGTCAAGTTCATCATATTCTGTAGTAAAATCGACAGCAGCAGAATCCTTGTTGATTAATTTAATTTTTGATTTATCAAATTTAACCAATGGAGTTTCAGTATCTAAAGTAAATCGGTCTCTAAAATTAATAACTCCGTTTTGAACCGCTTTAATGTTTAAAGTGTCCTTTTTCTGGTCTTTAATCTTAAAAGAGAATTTTTTGTTATAAGTATCTTTTGAAATTTCTAACGATAATGAATCTGCTTTTAATGGTTTGTACCATATTTGAAGGGAATCTTTTTTAGGAAACTGCGTTACAATTGTTTCTAAAGTTTCACCATTGTTTTTAAGTACAATAGTGGGTTTGTTAAGTTTAAAATTCTGTTTGCCTTCATACGGAAGAAGGAGCCTGTTGCCAGAAGCTTGTATTGGCTTAAAAGCCTTTAATGGAAGTGTTTCCTTAAATAAGCTTAATTCAAACAAAGTATCATTTGGAACCGTAATAAAGTGTTTGATAAAACCTATTTTATCATCTTTTGGGTTGTATTTATTATTGCTTGATTTGTCTTTTAAAGCTACCAAAAGATATTTTCCTTCTTTTAAATTTTCGAATTTAAAAGTTCTCATACTATCTAAAGTGTTGGTAATGTAGCGCGGAAATTCTTTGTAAATAACAGAATCTTTGTATTTTTCATTGGCTTCATAAAGCATTACCGAAACAAAATTATCTACATTTTTTGCATAAGCATCTTTAATTTTTCCGCCAAGAGTAAGAGAATCGATGTAAGGCCCTGTTGAGAAAATATATTTAAACTGGTTTAATGCATTCCCTTCGTTATTATCGGCAATACTTTCACCAAAATTAAAGCTGTAAGTTGTATTAGGCAGTAAAGTATCTTTTATTTTTATGTTTATAAATTTACTTACTCCGGTTGGTGTAATAAGCGGCTCATATTTCATTGGAGGAGAAATAATCAGCTGCTTGTTAAGATTTTTTAATTTGATGTATTCATCAAATACCAAATTAATTTCATTTCCTTTAAAATCAGTAGTAAAATTTTTTGGTGCACTCGAAACCAAAACCGGTGCCAGTGTATCTTTTAATCCGCCGGTAATGCTGCCTCTTTTGGCGCAGCTCATCATTAATAATACCAATAAAAATGAAATATATTTGAATTTGCTTTTAAACATAGCGGTTTTTGAATTTGATTGCACAAAATAACAATTATATTTGCTTTAATTGAAATTTTTTATCCATTTATTAGGATTTAGCAACTCATATATTTTTGCATTTTTTAGAATTCAAAATCTCTTATGTGATATAATTTCTTACTTTTGAATTAAATTAATATCACTTCGTTTTGGTTAAAAGTTTTTTTTGGGTTTTGTTATTTCTTTTTCTGGCAGCATGCAGTAAAAAAGAACAGCCGATAATTTCTTTTTACTATTGGAAAACCAACTTAAAATTTTCTGAAACAGAAAAGACTGTTTTAAAAGATAATGATGTGCATAAACTGTATATCCGTTATTTTGATATTGGACTTCATCCTCAAACACAAAAGCCATTCCCGCTAAGCCCGGTTCATTTTTATGAAGACATAAAGGAGTTTGAAGTTGTTCCCGTTGTTTTTATTCAAAATAAAGTGATGCTGGATAAAGGGCTTGATATTGAAGATCTGGCTGAAAAAACACTTCATTTAGTTACTGAAATCAATAACAAGAATAAAATTAATTGTGCCGAAATTCAAATTGACTGCGACTGGTCTTTGAACAGTAAAGACAATTATCTTAAATTTATTGAACAGATTAAAAAGCTTTCGAAGAAAAAACTTTCGGCCACCATTAGACTTCATCAGGTGAAATATTTTAAGAAAACTAAAATTCCAAATGTAGATAACGGTGTTTTGATGTTTTATAACATGGGAAGTATAGCGCCAGATTCGCTGAATTCTATTTACAGCCGAAAAATTTCTGAACGTTATCTTAAAAGTTTAAAGAAATATCCGCTTCATCTCGATTATGCACTGCCTATTTATTCGTGGGCGATTCATATTAGAAATCAAAAAGTTTTAGGGCTTCGTTCGAAACTGAATTTCAGCGAACTTAAAAAAGATAAAAACTTCGAGCAGATAAGTCCGATATTTTTTAAAGTCAGACAATCTAATTACAAAAATGGTGTTTATTACGAAGAAAATGATCTCTTGAAAACAGAGACTATTTCTCCAGATGATTTAAAAGAAATGGCTGAGGATTTAGATGATAATAAAGCTCAGTCTCCAAAAGAAATTATATTTTACGATTTAGACGAATTCAATTTAAATAATTATGAAAAGAATATTTTTAAGCAGGTTGTTTCTTGGTTTTAGTGCAGCTTTCCTTTTTGTGTACGGAATAATTTATGCCTGCGCTGATGGCGACTGGGATTATTTTGGCGCGTACAGTTCTAATTTTACCCCTGAAACTTTTGCAGACAAATCCTATTCGCCTTTGTTTTTGTCGGGCGGTATTTTCTACGGAATTGGTTTTGATACCCAGCATAATTCCCGTTTTAATAAAAACATAAAATCAGATTGGGCAGATTATCTTAAAGGAAAAGTAGATACGACGACAGTTAATTATTTTTTAATTGGAGACGAAAAACCAAGATATTATTCTGATGATAAAAATACGATCAAAAACAAAGAAGAAATCACAGATCTTCATGTGTACTATAAAAACAAAAAAGAAAATGCATCATCTTTAAAATGGGGAAAAAAGATTCCGTTGAAAGATGAAAAAGTAAAAAGCTTTGTTGAGTTCTTGTATCTGGCGCAAAAAATTGAAACCGTTTCAATTGGTGAAGATTATTGGAGTTACGACCCAGTAGTTGCCAAAACATTTAACGATGCAAAAATGATTCAGTCAATCGAGAATGTTTACAATACTATTTCAGACCCTTTTTTAAGAAACAGATATTGGTTTCTTACTATGAAAGCCCGTTTTTACAGCAACGATAAACAAAAAGCAATCGACTTTTTTAATAAAACAGAAGCTTCAGTACCTAAAAATGTTTTGTATTACCGCGCACTTGGGTATGTTGCCGGAGTCAATTATAAACAAAAGAAATATGCTGCATCAAATTATTTGTATGCACAGGTTTTTGATAATTGCCCTGAATTAAGAGTGGTAACTGCTTATAGTTTTAGTCCAAAAAACGAAGCCGATTGGAATAAAGCGCTGACAATGGCAAAGAATAATAAAGAAAAAGCAGCGCTGTGGGCAATTCACGGATATTATAAAGATGAAAAACAAGCGATTGAAAAGATCTATGAATTAGATCCAAAAAGTGAGCACTTAAATTATCTAGGAACGAGATTGGTAAACAGGCTGGAAGAAACTATCAATAATTCGTTTCAGCAGGATGGTGGAGAAAATCAGCCTAAAAAACAACTTTCAATAGCTGAAAATAAAACACAAAATCAGGTTAAAGTAGATAAAAAAGCATTGGATTTAATCACAAAAATTTCGGCAGCAGGAAATACAGACCGACCATATTTATGGGATTTGTCTCTGGGATATTTGCAAACGCTAAAAGGAGATTATGCTAATGCCGACAAGAATTTTGATAAGGCGGTAAAAACACTTCCTAAAACTGAATTGGCAGGAATGCAGCTTCGTTTATTACGTTTTGTAAACAACTTGAGCAAAATTGATAAACTAACAGATAAAAACGAAAAAACAATTCTGGCAGATTTGAATTGGTTATACAATGAACTCCCTAAAACATATAAAGGAGAGGAGTTTCGTTATCAAAATGCTTCTGCATGGAGCAAAAGCTATTTGTCGACACTTTATCGCGAAAAAGGAAATTTAGTTATGGCCGAGATTTTTGGCGAATCACGTTACAGTTATTGGAATGATGGAAATGTTTTTTATGATGATGAAAAAAATCTGCAAAGCATAAAAACATTTTTAGCGAAGTCAAATAAAACCGAAATAGAAAATATTGGAGCAGGAATTTATAGTTTGAAGTTAAAAGACATTAATAACTTTCAGGCAGTTCAGGCGGCTTTTAAAAATAAAATCCCTGAAGCGATTGAATTTATGAAACAGACAGATTCAGTTCAGTATTATAAATTTTTAGGAAATCCATTTAACGGAAGTATTAAAGATTGTCACGACTGCGATCATGCAGCGTATCAAAAAAGAAAATATACCCAGATGGATTTCTTAACTACAATTAAAGAAATGCAGGACAAACTGGCTAAAAACGAAGACGTTTATACAAATAGTTTGTTGTTAGGAAACGCATTTTATAATATTTCTCATTTTGGAAACGGAAGAACTTTTTACGAGATTACTATAGTAGGTTATGGTTCAAGTCCATACTCGTTTAGAGATTCTATGAAAAAGATGATTACAGACTGCAGTGTTTCAAAAATGTATTATCAAAAAGCTTTACAGGCTGCGACAACAAAAGAGCAGAAAGCAAAATGTGTGTACTTAATTTCGAAATGTGAACGAAACGAATATTATAATAATAAATACAACAGCGTAAGATATTGGTGGGATGCAAATGATGATAAAGTTAACTTTATAGCCTGGAACGGATTTAAAACGCTTCAGAAAGACTATTCAGACACCAAATATTATCAGGATGTAATTGCAGAATGCGGTTATTTTAATACTTATGTTAACCAATTATAATAAAATCAAATGGTAAACAAAATAGAACATATTGGAATTGCCGTAAAAAATATGGATGATGCAAATGTATTGTTCGAGAAATTATTGGGCGTTCCGTCATACAAAGAAGAAACGGTAGAAAGTGAAGGCGTTTTGACTTCTTTCTTTCAAACCGGAACAAACAAAATTGAGCTTTTGATGGCAACAAACCCTGAAAGCCCAATTGCAAAATTTTTAGAAAAGAAAGGCGAAGGAATTCATCATATCGCTTTTGATGTTGAAGACATCAATGCTGAAATTTCGCGCTTAAAAAATGAAGGATTTGTGCTGATAAACAAAGTTCCGAAGAAAGGAGCCGACAATAAACTAGTGGTTTTTCTGCATCCGAAGAACACAAATGGCGTTTTGGTCGAGCTTTGCCAGGAAATTAAATAAAAAAAGATGATTTTTTATTTTAAATAATCTATTGAAAATCAATCTTGTTTTTAAAACAAATAGGTTTAATTTAAATTAAATGAAAATCATGTCTTAAAATATTTGGAGTGAAGCAAAAATAGTAGTAATATTGCATCCTCTAAACCGGTCCTATAGCTCAGCTGGTTAGAGCACCTGACTCATAATCAGGTGGTCCCTGGTTCGAGCCCAGGTGGGACCACTTCTTTAGAAAATTAAAGCCTTTACAGAAATGTAAAGGCTTTTTTTATGTTTGGTTATAAAAAAGGATTGCGTAAATCTAATTCCTTAAGAAGAATAATTTGTTTGGGATATGAATAATATCTTACAAAAGAATGTTTTGCAGGATATTTTTCTATCTTTGAAAAGCAGATCCAAAACAGCTTTATCTTTGAGCTTTTAGGGAATTTAATACTATTATGGAACAGAAAATACATCATGGAAGAAACGTAAAACGTTTTAGAGAAATGCTTAAAATAAAGCAAGAGGCATTGGCTTATGATTTAGGAGAAGATTGGAATCAAAAGAAAATTTCTATGCTGGAGCAGAAAGATGTAATCGAAGATAATCTGCTTAAACAAATCTCTGCAGTTTTAAAGATTCCTGTTGAAGCTTTTCAGAATTTTGATGAGGAGCAGGCGGTGAATTTAATTTCATGTAATTTCTCGGATAATGCTATGTTCAATAACAGAATAGAAGTTTTTAATAACAATCCAATTGAGGAAATAAAAAAACTTCACGAAGAAAAAATCGTTTTGTTCGAGCGAATGCTGAAAGAGAAAGATGAAATGATACAAAGACTTGAAAAACTAATAAATAAATAATTCATTCAAATTAAGGCTCAGCTAATAAGCTGGGTTTTTTTTTGATCCATTCTTTTTTATGTAGTATTATTCTTTAAAATGTCTACTTTTATGTTTTTCTTTTAAAGATTGATTAATAAAGCAAATCATGAAATTAGATCAAAGAGATAACGGTTATTTCATAACTTCAAAAAAAACATTTGAAGGAAAACCTGTTGATGCCGCTTTTGTAAAACAAGCTTTTGATTTTGCATATGAAATGGTTTATGGTGATGGATTCCATAGAATTAAAAGATCGGGCGGGCAGTGGAATCGTACAAATGCAGAAATTTTTCAAAACACATTTCAAGGGAAATTAGCAGAAATTGTATTATACGAAACTTTAAAACTTCAAAATATTGAAGTTGAAGTTCCTGATTTTGGTATACATGGAAAAGGAGTCTGGGATGAAACCGATTTAAAAGCAAACGGAAAATTTATTTGTGTAAAGTCGGCCGCTTTTTTTTCTAATCTTTTGCTTTTGGAAACAAAAGATTGGAATTCAGAAGGAATGTATATTCCGAATCATGATCTTTCGAAAATGGCTGTCTATGATTATTTTGTTTTGGCTAGAATTAAACCTGATATAAAATTTATTTTAAAAGATGCTGCTGAAAATAAAGAAAATTTATGGCAGGAAATTGAAAAAGCAGTTTGGTTTTATGACATTCCTGGTTGTTGTTCTGTAAAAACAATTCGGTACATAATTAAAAATCAATATGTTATTCCTAAAAATGCTTTGCTGAACGGAAGAACCAAAATGGATGCTGAAAATTATTATATTCAATCTGTAGATTTACATGATTTAAAAGATTTGTATTCGGGTTTAATAGAAAAATAGATTAAATTTATCATTCAAAGACAATTTAATCTTAACAAACGATGGATAATTTAACTCCTGAACAACGGAGAAAAAATATGCAGGCGATAAAAAGTACGGCAACAAAGGATGAGGTTCGTTTGGCTAAAGCTTTGTGGAAATTAGGTTATCGTTATCGCAAAAACAATAAAAAAATATTTGGTAAACCAGATTTAACTTTTGCCAATTATAAAATTGCCATTTTTATTGACAGCGAATTTTTTCACGGAAAAGATTGGGAAACACAGCAGCTCCGAATTAAATCGAATCGCGACTATTGGATTCCGAAAATCGAACGAAATATGAAACGTGATATTGAAGTCAATGAACATTTGCTTTCAAAAAAATGGAAAGTTTTACGGTTTTGGAGCAAAGAAATTCAAAAAGAATTAGAATCTTGCATCGAAAAAATTAGAGAAGAAATTGAACTTTCAAAATAAATAATGTTTCTACAAACGCAAACAAATCAAAATATCGAAAATTATACAAGTGCTTTAAAGGCAATTGGTGCATTTTCGAATTTGTTTAGTTCTTCAGACAAACCTTTTATTCAATACCGAGTTGCTGAAAATGCTTTTTGTAAAGCTTTTGGTGCTGATAATCTCGCACGTGCAGATGTTGCATACGATGCTATAATAAATGGCTGCGGTGTTGGTATCAAAACATTTGTATTATCCGGAAGTTCAAAAATTGAGAAGGTTGCAGAGTTTAATTCAAGAAGTTCTGAGCTTAGAATGCTGAAAGGTTTGGATCTGGCAAATAAACTAGCCGATTTTAGAAATGAAAGAATCGAATTTGCAGACCGACTTTATAATACTCAAAACAGAGTTTATCATATAATTGGCCGTGATAAATTATTGATTAAGGTTTTTGAAACTTCTTATGATTTAATCGATAAGAATTCAATTGAAATTCTGGAAGAGACAAAAAGTTCGCTTAAGTTTAAAGACGTTTTAAACGAATATAATTTTAATTTTTCTAAAAGCGTTTTAATGAAACGCTTCATAATTCCTCAGGAATGTATTGAGATTAATGTCGAGATTTTAGAAGAGCCGATAAATGTACTTTTAAATCTGGCACAGTCAAACTTAAATAAACAAACTGATGCCGCAAAAGTAAAGCTTCAAAATGCTATTGGTTTGTTGACACAAGAAGAGCTGATTCCATTTGTAGATTATGTTATTCTGCCTTTGTATTCTCCCGAAGCCAAAAAGAAATTAAAAGAGCCAATTGTGCCTATAAAAAGCCAGTTGAATCAATGGAACGCAGGCGGAAGAAAAAGAGATCCGGGAGAGGTTTATATTTCGATACCTTCAAAAATAAGAAATAACGCTCCGGATTTTTTTCCTGAAAAAGACGTTATTTTTAATCTTAAAATTCCCAATGGTAAAGTTCTTTCAGCAAAAGTCTGCCAGGACGGAAGCAAAGCTTTGATGACAAATCCAAACAAAGCCATGGCCGACTGGATGCTTCGTGACGTTTTAATGCTTAACGAAAACGAAGTTTTGACTTATGACAAACTCAGAAAAATTGGTTACGACAGCGTAAAAATTACGAAATCAACAGAGCAAGACTATTTTATAGATTTTACAAAATTAGACGAATACGAATCTTTTATAGAAAAAATATCAGAAACTCAGGATGGACAGTTTAAGCTTTTTCTTTAGATTTTTTTGTCTTTTTCGATTCTACTTTTTCAAGTACTTTATAAATTTCAGATGCCAGTCTTTCAATTACAGGCATACTTACAGAGTTTCCAGCCTGTTTATACAAATGCGAATTTGAAATAGCAGGAAGTTTAAAATCATCAGGAAAACCCTGAAATCTAAAACATTCTCTTGGGGTTAGTTTTCTAAAACCAAAATCGGTTGTAATAAGCGGTACATTGTGGCCGCCGGTTCCCATATTGGCAGTAAGGGTAGGGCAAACGCTTGATTTGTTTTCACGAACATATTGTCGTCTAAACTGATAAATTCTATCCTTGTTTGTGATAGATTCTCTCAGCATATCGTACATGTATTTGTCTTCGTGATAATAAAATTTCTCGTCGACTTTTTCTTTGGTAATTAAATCCTTGATCGATTTGGTTAAGTCTTCTTTTTCAGGAAAATGAAACTCGAATTTATCATCTTTGATATAATCTTTGTCAAAAGCAACAATGAAAATTCTTTCTCTGTTATGAGGAATGTTTCCAAAATCTTTGGTGTTCAAAACTGCGCTGTCAAAAGTATAACCGCGTTTTCTGATTTCGTTTTCGATAACTTTGATAGTGTTTCCTTTGTCGTGCCCTTTTAGGTTTTTTACATTTTCAAGAAAAATAACATTAGGGCGCATTTCGTCTACAAAATCCAAAATTTTAAAGAAATGATTTCCTCTGCTGTCCTCAAAACCTTTTCGATAGCCCGCAACCGAAAATGGCTGACAGGGAAATCCTGCAGTTAAAATGTTTATTTTTTTAAGCGAAGTAACGTCCAGAGCCATTACATCACCTTCAATAAGATTATGTTCAAAATTATTTTTGTAGGTTATACAGGCATTTTTGTCAAATTCATTTGCCCATTCTAGTTCAAACCCCGCTTTTTTAAAACCCAAACATATACCGCCTACACCAGCATACAAACTTCCAACTGTTTTCTTCATTTATTATTTGTCCTGATTTAATGAAAAGACCTTTTTAGGTTCTCTTATAATTATGCAAATATATTAATTCGCGGACACTTGATCAATGTGATAATTTAAAAAGAAAAATGAGTCTGTTTTAAATGGAATTATTTACAGTTCTTTCTGACTTATTTAAATTTTGATATTTTTTCCGAAAAAAAAAATTCTGATATTTTTTTAAAATTATAAAAACAAAGTGTATTTTTATACAAGTATGAATTTTAGGTAATAAATAATAGTAAAGCCCCGTTTAATAAGGTATTACAAAGAAAAAAGAAGATTTTATTTGTTGCTATACTGAATAAGATGAATAATAAAAAATCCGAATTACATTATAATACGTATGTTAAGGTTGTGAGGTCTTTTTAGTTATAAAGTTGTTTTTTTCTAAAAATCATATATTTTTGCCAAAGAATTTCCATGAAAGCGTCTTTTTATGAGGAATTTGAATGAAAAATATTTGCCATTATTGTTATAGTATTGATTTTCAGCGCCCCAAGTTTATGAAGATAATAAGAATTATTTTTTTAGTATTTTTTCTAGTATTGAATGTGTCAAGTGGTATGTCTCAACAACCACCAGATCCCGGTTGTTCGGATTGTCCGGAAAACCCTTTGGAAGGTCCTATTGATCAAGATTTACCTTATTTAATTGCTGCCGGATTACTATTGGGTACAGCAGTTATATATCGAAATAAAACAAAAAAAGCTTCAATTTAATTGAAGCTTTTTTTATGCGATAAACTTTTCTCTTATTTATTTATCGAATAAAGTCTCGAAATGTACTTTCCAACGACATCAAATTCTAAATTTATTTTTGTTCCAACTTTAAAATCTTTAAAGTTAGTGTTTTCAAAAGTGTAAGGTATTATCGAAACACTGAATTCGTTTGTTTGAGAATTTACAACTGTTAAACTTACTCCGTTAACAGTAATAGATCCTTTTTCGATAGTTATGTTGTTGAGGTTTTTATCGTATTCAAAAGTATAATTCCAGCTGCCGTTAGCTTCTTCTATCTTTGTACATACGCCGGTTTGGTCCACATGTCCCTGTACAATATGTCCGTCGAGACGGTCGCCAAGTTTCATTCCTCTTTCCAGATTTACAATATCGTTTACTTTCCAGTCGCCAATATTGGTCTTTAAGATTGTTTCTTCGATTGCAGTAACAGTATAAAAAGAATCTTTTATAGCAACTACTGTAAGGCATATTCCATTATGCGATACACTTTGGTCAATTTTTAATTCGTTTGTAATTGATGAGTCAACTGTAACGTGTAAGTTGTTTTTATCTTTTTGTATTTCGTGAATCCTTCCAAGGGTTTCAATAATTCCTGTAAACATTGTGGTTTTATTTTACTAAATTTGCACATCAAAATTAGTAATAAATAAGCTGAGCTCATGAATAAAAAAGCAGAAAATATAATTGTTGGAATTTCAGTAGGAGATTTAAACGGTATTGGAAGCGAAGTTATACTAAAAACATTCGAAGATTCAAGAATGTTAGAATTGTGTACACCGGTTATTTTCGCAAATGCTAAAATACTTTCTTTTGTTAAAAAAAGTTTTACATCTACGGTTCAATTTCATGGTGTAGATAAATTAGATCAAATTATTCCGGGAAAAGTAAATGTTTATAACCTTTGGAAAGAAGGAGTAGATATTAATTTTGGAACTAATGATGAGAAAATTGGAGAATATGCAATAAAATCGTTTGTTGCGGCTACAAAGGCTTTAAAAGAAGATCTGATTGATGTTTTGGTTACGGCGCCAATTAATAAATACAATATTCAGTCAGAAGATTTTAAATTTCCCGGACATACAGATTATTTAGATCAGGAGTTAGAAGGAAATGCACTGATGATGATGGTTCAGGATAATCTAAGAGTTGGATTGTTGACAGATCATGTGCCGTTAAATCAAGTTTCTTCTCATTTAACAGAAGAATTAATAGTTAGAAAAATCGAAACTATTAAAAAATCTTTGATTCAGGATTTTAGTATCGTAAAACCAAAAATTGCAGTTTTAGGATTAAATCCGCATTGTGGAGACGGCGGTGTAATTGGAAAAGAAGACGATTTAGTTTTAAAACCTGTTTTGAAAAAAATATTTGACAGCGGTACTTTGGTTTTTGGACCTTTTTCTGCAGATGGATTTTTTGGAAGCGGACAATATGAGAAATATGATGCTGTTGTGGCGACTTATCACGATCAGGGATTAATACCTTTTAAAACATTGTCGTTTGGTAAAGGAGTCAACTATACAGCGGGATTAAATAGAGTGAGAACTTCGCCGGATCATGGTACAGGTTATGATATTGCCGGAAAAGACATGGCAGATTTCAACTCGTTTAAAGAAGCCGTTTATCTGGCATTGGATATTTTTCGCTCGCGTAATCAGTATGAGGAGATTAGCGAAAAACCTCTAAAAATAAAAGAAAAACAGTTATAAACAAAAAAAGGTCAATAAGATTATTAGATTTATAATAATTTTATATCTTTGCACCCCAATTCAGATATGTAGTTTTGTATTTGGATTGTACAAATTGATGTTGAAATGAGCAAATCAAAAGAATTTTTAATTCCTTTCGTAGGATTAAAGCTGGGAAAACACCATTTTGAATATCAAATAGATAACACGTTCTTTAAGGACTTTGAATACGATGAGTTTCAAAGTGCAGATATTAAAGTCGATTTGATTTTCGATAAGAAAAGCAATATGTTAGAGTTAGAATTCAAACACAAAGGAACCGTAAATGTACCTTGTGATCTAACAAGCGAAGATTTTGATCTTCCTTTAAAAGGGAAAATGAAATTAATTGTACGCTTTGGAGATGAATTTAACGATGATAATGAAGAATTGTTGATTTTGCCGCATGGAGAACATGAATTAGATGTGTCACAATACATTTATGAAATGATTGCACTTTCAGTGCCCCAAAAAAGAATTCATCCGGGAGTTAAAGACGGTACATTACAAACCGAAGCTTTAAACAAACTAAATGAATTAAGCGTAAAAGAACAAAAGGAAGAGAGTAAACAAGAAGAAGATATTGACCCGCGTTGGGAAAAATTAAAGAAACTATTAACGGATAAATAATATAGTAAAATGGCACATCCTAAGAGAAAAACCTCGAAAACAAGAAGAGATAAGAGAAGAACACACTATAAAGCTACTGTAGCTCAAATCGCTACATGTCCTATTACAGGTGAAGCACATTTATACCACAGAGCTTACTGGCATGAAGGTAAAATGTACTACAGAGGGCAAGTTGTTATCGATAAATCTGAAGCGGTTGCTTAATACGTTTTTGTAAATTATACTAGAACTCTCACATAGTGAGAGTTTTTTTTGTTGGTTATAATTTTTGTTTTTTAAGAAAATACAGGCAAATTCGTTTTAATTTTTTTTGTAATTTTCGAGTCTTTTAAAAATTTTTCAAATACTAATATTTGAAAGGAAATAATAGAATATAATGAATACAATCACAGCCGCAATTACCGCTGTTGGAGGCTACGTTCCAGACTTTGTGCTTTCAAACAAAGTGTTGGAAACAATGGTAGATACCAATGACGAATGGATTACCACTCGTACAGGAATTAAAGAAAGAAGAATTCTTAAAGATGCTGATAAAGGTACATCTTACCTTGCCATACAAGCAGCACAGGATTTAATAGCAAAAGCTAATATCGATCCTCTTGAAATTGATATGGTTATTATGGCAACTGCAACACCAGATATGATGGTAGCTTCAACAGGAGTTTATGTTGCAACAGAAATTGGAGCTGTTAATGCATTTGCATACGATTTGCAGGCAGCTTGTTCAAGTTTCTTATACGGAATGTCTACTGCTGCGGCTTATGTACAATCTGGAAGATATAAAAAAGTTCTTTTAATTGGTGCCGATAAAATGTCATCAATTGTAGATTACACAGACAGAGCAACTTGTATTATTTTTGGTGATGGAGCAGGAGCAGTTTTGTTTGAGCCAAATTACGAAGGTCTTGGTCTGCAAGACGAATATTTAAGAAGTGATGGTGTAGGACGCGATTTTCTTAAAATACCAGCTGGAGGATCTTTGATACCAGCTTCAGAAGATACTGTAAAAAACAGACAACACAATATTATGCAGGATGGTAAAACAGTTTTTAAATATGCTGTAACCAATATGGCTGATGCCAGCGAACTAATCTTGCAAAGAAACAATTTAACTAATCAGGATGTTGATTGGTTAGTGCCTCACCAGGCAAACAAACGCATCATCGATGCAACTGCAGGAAGACTAGAGTTAGAAGAGTCTAAAGTGCTAGTTAATATCGAAAGATATGGTAATACAACTTCAGGAACATTACCTTTGGTATTAAGCGATTTTGAAAATCAATTCAAAAAAGGAGATAATATTATTTTAGCAGCATTTGGAGGTGGATTCACTTGGGGATCTATTTACCTAAAATGGGCTTACGATAAGAAATAAATTAAAACTAAAATCGAATCATTATGGATTTAAAAGAAATTCAAAACCTAATCAAATTTGTAGCAAATTCGGGCGTTGCAGAAGTGAAGTTAGAAATGGATGATGTAAAAATCACTATTAGAACAACTTTAGAAACAAATGTAACTGAAGCTACTTATGTTCAGCAATTACCTGCTCAGGCTGCATTGCCTCAAGCAACACCGCAAGTTACTGCTCCAGTAGTTGTAAACGTGCCGGCTGAAACTCAAGCTCCTGCTGCTGATAATTCTAAATATGTTACTATAAAATCTCCAATCATTGGAACATTCTATAGAAAACCATCTCCAGACAAACCAGTTTTCACTGAAGTTGGAAGCACAGTTGCTAAAGGAGATGTTCTTTGCGTAATTGAAGCAATGAAATTATTCAACGAAATTGAATCAGAAGTTTCAGGTAAAATTGTGAAAATTCTTGTTGACGATATGTCTCCAGTTGAATTTGACCAACCTTTATTCTTAGTAGATCCATCATAAATAAATTTAGATTTTAGATTTTAGATTTTAGATCGATCTGACAGAATTAATACATCAGGCATCTAAAATTATCTAATTATCAAATTGTCTAATTATCTAATTAAAATAAGATGTTTAAAAAAATATTAATTGCGAATAGAGGAGAAATTGCACTTCGTGTAATTCGTACGTGCAAGGAAATGGGAATCAAAACTGTTGCAGTTTATTCTACAGCAGATGCAGAAAGTCTGCACGTTAAATTTGCAGATGAAGCGGTTTGTATTGGTCCTCCTCCAAGTAACTTATCGTATTTAAAAATGTCAAACATTATTGCTGCTGCAGAAATTACAAATGCAGATGCAATACACCCAGGATACGGTTTCCTTTCTGAGAATGCTAAATTCTCGAAAATTTGTCAAGAGCACGGAATCAAATTTATTGGTGCCGCTCCTGAAATGATCGACAGAATGGGAGATAAAGCTTCTGCAAAAGCTACAATGAAAGCAGCAGGAGTTCCATGTGTGCCAGGTTCAGACGGATTATTAGAATCTTACGAACATGCACAAAAAACAGCAGCAGAAATTGGTTACCCGGTAATGATGAAAGCTACTGCTGGTGGTGGTGGAAAAGGAATGCGTGCTATCTGGAAAGAAGATGAGCTTTTAAAAGCTTGGGAAAGCGCACGTCAGGAAGCTGCTGCAGCATTTGGAAATGACGGAATGTACATGGAGAAACTTATTGAAGAACCGCGTCATATCGAAATTCAGGTTGTTGGAGATTCTTATGGAAAAGCATGTCACCTTTCTGAAAGAGACTGCTCAGTACAACGTCGTCACCAAAAACTTACTGAAGAAACACCTTCACCTTTCATGACAGATGACTTACGTACAAGAATGGGAGAAGCTGCTGTAAAAGCTGCTGAATTCATTAAATACGAAGGAGCTGGAACTGTAGAGTTTCTTGTTGACAAACATAGAAACTTCTATTTCATGGAAATGAATACACGTATTCAGGTTGAGCACCCTATTACTGAACAAGTAATTGATTACGATTTAATTCGTGAACAGATTATGGTTGCTGCCGGAATTCCAATTTCTGGAAAAAACTACCTTCCAGAATTACACGCTATTGAATGTCGTATTAATGCCGAAGATCCTTATAATGATTTCCGTCCTTCACCAGGAAAAATTACTACGCTTCATATGCCGGGAGGTCACGGAGTTCGTTTAGATACTCACGTTTACTCAGGTTACAGTATTCCGCCAAATTACGATTCTATGATTGCTAAGTTAATTACAACTGCGCAGTCTCGTGAAGAAGCTATCAGCAAAATGCGAAGAGCTCTTGATGAGTTTGTAATCGAAGGTGTGAAAACTACAATACCTTTCCACAGACAATTAATGGATGATCCAAAATATATTGCAGGAGATTATACAACTGCATTTATGGATACTTTCAAAATGAATAGTCCAGAATAATTTAAAGGCCGTCAATATTGACGGCCTTTTTTGTTCTAAAATAAATTTTTCTGTCAATAAGCTTGTTTTGATTTTGATAAGTTATATTGTTTTTTAATTGAAGTAAACACTAATTGTGTATACTTTTTACACACTGTTTTACCAGTTTACACACTTTTCTATATTTTTTATTTTTTGGCATAAAGCTGTAAATTCCTTTAATAGCAAGGCTTTATGTAGGTTTTAGTAGTAATGTTTGGTTTTCGGCACAATAGTTTCTTTATCTAAAGTGTAAAACAAACTATTAACTATTAAAATATACACATTATGAAAAATTTATTTTTATCAGCCGCGATCGTTTTAGGAGGTTTGACATCATTTGCTTCTACAACTCCAATTACAAACTCTATTATAAAAGTTATTTCAGTTGCAGACGATTATACTGAAATTAAATTAGAAGAATTACCAGCACCAATTGTTGAGGCTTTGAAAAAAGCATATCCAGATGCTGTAATTACTAAAGCATACAAAAACGAGAAATCAGAGTATAAATTAGACGTAACAGTAGGAGACAAAGTAGGTAATCTATTCGCTAATGCTGACGGAACCTGGATTAAAAAATAATCCAAAAAAACTCTAACAGTAAAAACTATTCAAACAATCTAACTTAGGTTCTTATGGAAATCCAGATTAAGAATACTAAAATTAAATTAACAATATTAAAATATCACTATCATGAAAAATTTATTTTTATCAGCCGCAATCGTTTTGGGAGGTTTAACATCATTTGCTTCAACTTCTCCAATTTCAAATACAATCGTAAAAGAAGTATCATTTCAAGATGATTATACAGAAGTAGCATTAACAGAAGTACCGGCAGCGGTAACAGATGCACTTAAAAAAGCATATCCGGATGCAGTTCTTAATAAAGCATACAAAAACAGTGCTTCTCAATACAAATTAGAAGTAACAGTTGGAGACAAAGTAGGTTCTCTTTATGCTAATGCAGATGGAACTTGGGTAAAAAAATAAAAAACTAACCCTAAAAAACTATTATTATGAAAAAGCTAATATTATCGGCAGCAATCCTTTTAGGAGGGCTGTCAATGCAGGCAGAAAATACTGTTTTAACCACCACGACAGTAAATTCAGTAAACTATCAAGATGATTATAAAGAAATCGACGCCGTTCCGGCAGCGATTAAAAAATCTCTGGATGATGCTTATCCGGGTGTAAAACTTGAAAAAGCATTTGTGAATTCAAATAAAGAATATAAAATTGAAATCACAGTAAGAGGGGAAAAATCGATTGTTTACACTGATGCAACAGGGAACATCCTTAAAAAATAATTATAAAAATTAAGCATTATGAAAAAATTAATCTTATCAGCAGCAATTATTTTGGGAGGTCTGTCTGTACAGGCAGCTGTTCCATCACAAGTAAATTCAATAATTGCATCAGTTAATATCCAGGACGGGTATACTGAAGTTACTGCAGATGCTGTACCAGCAGCTGTAAAGTCAACAATTGAAAAATCATTTCCAGATACAAAACTTGAAAAAGCGTACAAAAACGACAAGAATGAGTACAAACTTGAAATTTCAAGCGGAGACAAAAAGTATACTGTATTTACAGATGCTTCAGGAAATATCATTAAAAAATAATTAAACACAGAGCAATATGAAAAAGTTAGCCATCTCAGCAGTTATTATTTTAGGAAGTTTATCAATTCCTGCATTAGCAGAAATAACTCCAAATAAAGTAAATACGTCGATTTCTGTTCAAACAGAATATACAGAAGTTACTACAGATGCTGTACCGGCGGCTGTAAAAACTGCTCTGCAAACCGCTTATCCAAATGCAAAATTGGTAAAAGCGTATGTTAATGATAAAAAAGAATACAAATTAGAAATATCAGTTGGTGACCAAAAGGCTACTGTGTATTCAGATGTCAATGGCAACTGGTTGAAGATATAAATTAGGTGAAATTAGATTTATGTTTTTGGTGAAAAAGAGATTGCATCGTGCAATCTCTTTTTTTTTCGCATAATTTTAAGAAATTATAACTTTAATAGTATTATTTTAGCAAAAAAGTCCCTAAAAGCAAATGCCAAAGATATTAATAATAGAAGATGATATTTCATTTTGTAAACTATTAGAGAAATTTCTAACAAAAAACAAATATGAGGTATCTGTCGCTTTTTCCGCTTCAGAAGCCAGAGCAATAATCAAAAATGAATCATTTGATTTGATTTTGACAGACCTGCGTCTGCCTGATTCTGACGGTATTGGACTTATGTCTGAATTCAAAAATGAATACCCTGAAGTTCCGGTTATATTGATGACTGGATATTCAGATGTAAATACGGCTGTAAAAGCAATAAAAAACGGTGCAGCAGATTATATTTCAAAACCATTTAATCCTGATGAAGTTTTACTGGTAATTACAAATGCTCTCCAGACTTCAAAGGAAGAGGAAGAAGAAATTGAAACTCCTGTAAAACAAAAAAAAGCTGTAAAAAAGACAGTTTCAACTGAAAATGAATTTGTAAAAGGAATCTCGGTAGCTTCTAAAAAACTTTTAGATCATATTCAGCTGGTAAGTCCAACCGATATGTCCGTTTTAATTATCGGCGAAAGCGGTACCGGAAAAGAAATTATAGCTAAAAGCATTCATCAGCAAAGCCAGAGAAAAAACAATAATTTTATTGCGGTAGACTGCGGTGCGATTCCGAAAGAATTGGCGGCGAGTGAATTTTTTGGACATTTAAAAGGTTCTTTCACGGGTGCTATCAGCGATAAAATGGGATATTTTGAAGCAGCAAACGGAGGAACTCTTTTTCTCGATGAAATAGGAAACCTTTCTTATGAAAACCAAATTCAGTTATTGCGTGCGCTTCAGGAAAGAAAAATAAAACCAGTTGGGAGCAATAAAGAAATAAACGTCGATATACGCATTATTACTGCAACAAACGAAGATTTGCGCGAAGCAGTAAAAAACGGCGATTTTAGAGAAGATTTATACCATAGAATCAACGAATTCTCTATTCAGTCTCCATCATTAAAAGATCGCGACGAAGATTTAATGGTTTTTGCAGATTATTTCCTTGAAAAAGCCAATCAGCAGTTAAATAAAGATGTTATAGGTTTTTCACCGGAAGTAGTTTCTATTTTTCAAAACTACAGCTGGCCGGGAAATTTACGTGAACTTCAAAACTGTGTCAAACGATCTACACTTTTAACTCAGGGCGATTTTATAGAAAGCGATGTTCTGCCAATCGAATTTTTTCAGGCAGAAAAACAAAAGCCAGGTTTTAGCAGTCCTAGTTTCTCGTTGTCAGACAATGAAAAAGAAGCTATTATTCAAGCACTTAACAGAACTCAGAATAATAAATCTGAAGCTGCAAAACTTTTAAAAATTACCCGAAAAACACTTTACAATAAATTAAAGCAATACAATATCGATTAAACTATTTCCTGTTCTAAAGCAGTAAATAGTTTAGTTGTTTTTGCTTTTAAGGCGGTATAGATATCCCTTAAATCTGAAATTTCCAGATTATTCTGCTCTAATGTTTTTAATATTGTCCCAATATCACGGGCTTCTATCTGTTTGAACATTGGTGCAATTCGGTGTGCTATAGAATTTATTTCGGGAATATTTTCTTCATTAACCGCTTTTTCAAGTAAATCTAAATTTTCGTTACTGCTTATTATAAAAGCTTTTAAAACGTCATTCAAAGCATCATTGTCATTCCCTAAAAAATCTTTTAGAGTTTCTAAAGAATACAATTGAGGCGAAGCAATTTCTGCGGGATCATTTATTTCAATTTCAGGAAGCGTTTCATTATCTAAAATATTCTGAATGGTTTCCAATAATATTCTTGGAGAATAAGGTTTTTTAATTACCGTTGTAAAACCAGCTCTGGTGTAAATACCAGAATCGAGATCAGTTCTTCCGGTTAAAGCAATCACGGGCTGATTTTTATAAATGCCTTTTTCAGAATTACGAAGTTTTTCCAAAAATATAAAACCATCGATTTCCGGCATTTGAATATCGGTAATCACAAAATCAAAATTAGTATTCTGAATTGCTTCCAAAGCTTTTCCGGCGCTGGTAAAAGAGAATACATCGTGGTTTTCCTGTCTTAAAACACCGCTTGTTAAATTGAGCAGATTAATATCATCATCAATAACAATGAAAGTTTGTTTTTTCGTATTTCGATTAATGTTTCGCTTAATTTCTTCAACCGTAATTTCGTTGTGATCAAATACCAAAGGAACTTTAATTTCAAATGTACTGCCTTTGCCAAAAGTACTTTCCAGACTAATTCTTCCGCCCATAAATGAAATTATCTTTTGGCAGATAGAAAGGCCTAAACCAGTTCCGCCATATTTCTTTTCGATATTTTCATTCGCCTGGGCAAACTCTTCAAAAACGAGTTTTAGATTGCCTTTCTCAATTCCAATTCCGGTATCTTCAATTGTAATAACAAAAAAGTTTTCGTTTTCACTAACATACGAACTGATTTTGATATGACCTTCTTCGGTAAATTTATAAGCATTTCCAATGATATTACTCAAAATCTGTTTCAGTCGAAAAGGATCGCCTACAACTCTCGTGTTCAGTTTTTCATCTACATTAATAATCAAATCAATGTTTTTTTGTTTGTAAACTGTCTGGATATTTCGGGCAGTATCTTCAATAATTTCAGGAAGAAAAAACGGAACTTTCTCAATAGTGATTTTTCCGGCTTCGATTCGCGAAAAGTCTAATAAATCCTGAACCAGCTGTGTAATATATTCAGATGAATTTTTGATGTTTTTAATAAAATACGACTGTTTCGTATTAATATCAGAATTACCCAAAAGTTCAGAATAGCCCACAATAGTACTCAAAGGTGTTTTTAAATCATGACTTACCGTCGAGATTAATTGTTCACGGCTTTTTAATAGATTTTTGGTTTTGAAATTCGCAATCTCAAGCTGTTTTTTATATACTTGCGATTTTGAATAATCACTTACAATTAAAACAGAAAAAAACAGAGTCAAAATTAAACCTGCAATAGCCGAAGCCGTCACAATTTCGTTGACTTTTTTAAGTGATTTTTCTTTTAAAGAATTGTTTTTTATTGAGTTGATAATAATTTCTCGTTCTATAATACGAAGCACTTTTCGAAGCTGATCTGAAATTGCAATTTCATTTTTCAGCAATTTATTTTCTTCAAAATTCAGCGTTTCCTTTTTCTTTTCTGCTTTCATTTTTACGTTGCTGAGCAGTTTTTTAGAATTGGCCAAAATAGAATCTGATGCTTTTTTACTTAATGTGTTGGTGCTGTCGTCGGGAATATTTTGATTTAAATAATCCACATATTTCTGCAGTACGTTTCGCTGATAACTTCCTAACTCATTTGGATTTTTGGTAAAATCCTGAAGCTCCAGTTTTCGAAGGTTAAACTCCATTTTTGTAATCTCATCAATAGCATTATTGACAGAGACTTCATCTTCGGCTTTGTTTTTTATAGTTTTTAACTGTCTGATGTTTTCTGTTTTTTCAGACAATAAAAACGTTACACTATCCAAAAGTGTTTTTTGATATTGTGTGGTAACGATTTGTTTTAGAGTGTCAATTCTGGCCTTTAAAGAATCGGTTTCGATGAGGTAGCTTTTAAAATCTTTTTCAGAATTAGTCTGAATGGTTTGTCTGGCTAAACTTTCTGTTTTGTAAACATTCGAAAATAATTTACTTACACGCAGAATTTTGGTTTTTTCCTGAGCAATTTTATCTTCCAGTTTATTGTAAACTACATTTTCAGAGTATAAAAACCATCCCACAGTTACTACCAAAGCAAGTAATGCAACATAGCTGAATAAAACTTTGAGTGCTGTGTAACTTTTTTTGCTCTCCATAATATTTATTGGGGTTGGGGAAGTTTTTTAATATTTGAATTCCATGCAATTTATCTAAAATTTCAATTTAACAAAAGGAAATATAAATCAAATATTTATATAATTCCAATGTTCTAAAAATAAAATAACCGCAGATTATATAAATAATGCTGCGGTTAAGTTTATTTTAATTCTTGATTTTACAATGTCTCGTTCAGCCATTTAAAGAATTCTCCCTGCCAAACCTGAGCATTTTGCGGATGCAGAACCCAGTGGTTTTCATCTGGAAAATATACAAAACGGCTTTTGATGCCTCTTAACTGCGCAGCCTGAAAAGCTTCTTGTCCCTGTCCGATTGGTACACGGAAATCTTTTCCTCCCTGGAAAATCAAAATTGGTCTGTTCCAGTTTTGAACCAAAGTTGCCGGGTTAAAAGTTGTGTAAGCTTTTTGAGCCACAGCATTGTCTTTTTCCCAATAAGGTCCGCCAAAATCCCAGTTGTTAAAGAAAACTTCTTCAGTTGTTCCTAACATTGAAACCGTATTGAAAACACCATCATGAGCGATAAAAGTTTTAAAACGATTGTTGTGAATTCCTGCTAAGTAAAATACAGAATATCCTCCGTAGCTGGCACCAACACATCCTAAACGGCTTTTGTCAACATAACTTTCTTTGCTAACGTCGTCAATTGCAGAAAGGTAATCGTCCATAACTTGTCCGCCCCAGTCTTTACTAATTTGTTCATTCCATTCAACACCATGACCCGGCATTCCGCGGCGGTTTGGAGCAACAACAACATACCCTTTTGCTGCCATTAAAGAGAAATTCCAACGGAAAGAATACGATTGTGTTAAAGCGCTTTGAGGTCCGCCTTGGCAGAATAATAAAGTTGGATATTTTTTAGAAGCATCAAAGTTTGGAGGAAGGATTACCCAAACCAGCATTTTTTTACCGTCAGTTGTTGTAACGTAACGTTTTTCGGTTTTGCTTAATGCTAAAGTTTTATAAGTATCAGTATTTACGTTTGATAATTGTTTCCAGGTATTTTTCTTCAAATTAAAAGAAAAAATCTCACCAGCATGATTCATGTCTGTTCTGGTAACGATAATATCGTCTCCAGAAAAACCTACTAAATCATTTACATCAAAATCACCGTTTGTTAACTGACGAACTTGAATCGCGATTTTAGTCAACCCCGGAAAGTTAACAGAGAAAAGTTGTTTTGTTCCGTCAATTGGCGCAACAAAAAATACCGTTTTTCCATCTTTACTCCAGATAAAATTATCTACGGTTCCGTCCCAGTTTGCCGTTAAATTTGTTTTGATTCCTTTAAACTCAACAATGATATCGTTTTTGTCAGACTCGTAACCGTCGCGTTTCATTTGTAACCAAGATAAATTTCCTGTTGGAGAAAACTGCGGTGCTGTATCGTAACCTAAATTACCATCGGTTTTATTGGTTGTTTTTTGAGTTTCTAAATTATACTCATAAATATCTGTGTTGGTAGAAATTGCATAAGCAGTTCCTGCTTTTTTCTTGCACACATAAAAAATGCTTTTGCTGTCTGGTGACCAGATATAATCTTCGTCACCGCCAAAAGGTTTTTGCGGAGAATCAAAATTTTCACCTTTCAGGATGTCAATTCCTTTTGCGCCGTCTTTGTTTTCTTTATAAAAAACGTGATTAAATTTTCCTTCGTTCCAGGTATCCCAATGACGGTAATCTAATCCATCATAAATTTGAGCATCAGATTTGTCTAATTTTGGATAAAAATCTTTACCTAAAACTTTATCAATTTTTACTTCTTCGTTGTACACAACATATTTTCCGTCTGGAGAAATGTTTTTATCAGCAAGAATGTCTTTTGTATCTTTAATTTCGGTTGCATTTCCGCCGTTTACAGGAATAGTGTAAAATTTAGAATGCGATTTGTTTTCTTCTACAGAAGGTGTAGAAACCTTAAAAACTACATTTTTTGCATCTTTAGAAATTCCAAGAGGTGTAACTCTTCCTAATTTCCATAACAATTCCGGAGACATAACATTCTGCCCGATAGCGTTTAAACTCATCATTATTAAGGTTGTTAATAATACTTTTTTCATAATCAAATTATTCTATTTTTTTGTGCGCTAAAAATACAACTTTTAAGCCCCAAGTTGTTAAATTCCAAATCCCAATTATTGTTAAAGTTTTGAATGATATTGTGCAATTGTCACCCTGAGCGAAGTCGAAGGGTGCAAAGTAAGAGGCTTCGACTTCGCTCAGCCAGACAAAGTATTTAAATGAACTTACATTTTTTATATGGTTCAAAAAAATCATTATTTTTATAAAAACTCTAAAAAATGGAACTAAGCTACTGGGAACTAAAAAACTGGTTCACGAATGTTGATTATACAATTGCAGGGAGCGGAATCGTGGGTCTGCATACAGCATTACGCTTGCGCGAAAGATTTCCTGCTGCCAAAATTCTGGTCCTCGAAAGAGGAATGCTGCCACAAGGGGCGAGTACCAAGAATGCTGGTTTTGCCTGTTTTGGGAGTTTGTCTGAAATTATGGATGATCTAAAAACACATTCAGAAGATGATGTTGTGGCACTTATCGAAAAACGCTGGAAAGGTTTACAATTACTTCGAAAAAAATTAGGAGATCAGGCAATCGATTTTAAACCCCACGGCGGATATGAATTGTTTCTAAAAGAAGATGAATTTGGGTTTAGCGAATGCATTTCTAAAATTCCGTTTATCAATGAAGTTTTGAAACCGCTTTTTAAAGCCGATGTTTTTTCAAAAGAAGTAGATCGATTTGGATTTGAAAATATTCACGAGTATTTAATTTTTAATCCGTTTGAAGGACAAATTGATACTGGAAATATGATGCAGGAATTGTTGAAACAGGCAGTTTCTGCAGATATTTTAATTTTAAATCAGCAAACTGTAAAATCGTATGCCGATGCCGGAAACCATGTTGAAGTTGTAATGAACGATTTTAGCTTTAAAACCCATAAACTTCTTTTTGCAACCAATGGTTTTGCAGGCGAATTAACCAAAGGAGCTGTAAAACCTGCAAGAGCGCAAGTGCTTATTACAGAGCCTATTCGTGATTTAGATATTAAAGGTACGTTTCATTTAGACCGCGGTTATTATTATTTTAGAAATATTAACGATCGTATTTTGTTAGGTGGCGGTCGAAACCTTGATTTTGAAGGTGAAACAACAACTGAATTTGGAGAGACGAAAATTATTCAAAATAGATTGGAAGATTTACTGAAAAATGTAATTTTACCAAATCAGGATTTTCAGATTGCGCACCGATGGAGCGGTATCATGGGAATAGGAAATAGTAAGAATCCTGTCGTAACCCAGCTTTCTGAAAATGTGTTCTGCGGAGTGCGTTTAGGCGGAATGGGAGTGGCGATAGGAAGTTTAATAGGAACAGAATTAGCAGATTTAATATAATGGCAGCAACCAAGAAACCAGTACCAAAAACGACTACAAGCAAACCAAAACCTAAAACCGCATCTTCAAAAAAATCAAATCGCTCTTTTGGAGAAAAAGTAAAATGGTTTTTTATTAAAGCTGCTTTGTGGTTCTTTGGAGTTTCGATCGCATCGGTTGTATTTTTTAAATATGTACCAGTACCTTTTACACCTTTGATGATTATTCGTGCCATCGAAAATAAAATGGACGGAAAAGAGGTTTATTTTGACCACGACTGGGAACCAATTGAAAAAATTTCAATGAATTTGCAAAAAGCAGTTATTGCCAGTGAAGATGCCACTTTTTTAACTCACAATGGTTTCGATTTTAAAGCGCTTCAAAAAGCGTATAAAAGCAACGAACGCGGACGCCGAATTCGAGGTGGAAGCACCATTTCGCAGCAAACGGCCAAAAACGTTTTTTTATGGCAGGGAAAAAGTTACCTGCGTAAAGGTCTTGAAGCTTATTTTACCGTTTTAATTGAAATTATCTGGGGTAAAGAGCGAATCATGGAAGTGTATTTAAACAGTATCGAAATGGGCGATGGTGTTTACGGTGCTTATGCCGCAACAGAACATTGGTACCGCAGAGATGCTTCGAGTTTAACGCCAATGCAGGCGGCTGGAATTGCAGCAATTTTGCCAAACCCAAGAAAATTTAAAGCTACAGGATCATCAAGTTATATTAACAGAAGAAAAGAAAGAATTGTTCGCGAGATGCGTTATGTTGGAAAAATCAATTATAAAGGAGATGGGAAAAAGTAAAAAAGCATTTTTTGCTTTTCTGATTTTGACCACAGCGTTAACTTTTGGACAAGGAAAAACTACAGAAATAGGTTTTATAACCGACAATGATTTATATACATCGTCTAAATACGATATGTATTATACCAATGGTTTGGAACTTTTTTATCGATTTTTATCTAAAAATGATAATCAGAAAATCAACAAAAAAATCACCGAATTTAGAATTGGGCAATATCTTTATAATCCAAGATTTATAAACAAAGAAGCGGTTACGATAAACGACCGCCCTTTTGCAGGATATCTTTTTGCCGAAGCCGGAAGAAGCTTTTTTTATGAAAGCGAATCAGTTTTAAAAACAGATTTTCAAATTGGATTTATAGGACCAAATTCTCTTGGAGAAAATTTACAGAAAGGTTTTCATAACATGATTGGTTATAAAAAAGTATATGGCTGGGAAAACCAGATTCATAATGCTTTAGGACTTCAGGCGCATGTTATGTATTCTAAAAAAATGTTTCCTTCTGCACATAATGATTTTGTTGATCTTCATTTTCAATCAGAAGCTAATTTGGGAACTATTTTTACAGGAGTTTCAACAGGATTTATGGCGAGATTTGGGTTTAAAAAATTGATTCCAATTTATGATTCTAACCTTCATGATGCTTCGGTAAATGCAAATGCTCAGCCAAATATTAGAGAATTTTATTTCTATGCAATGCCAAGCGTGAATTATCAGTTTTATGATGCCACGATCGAAGGCAGTATGTTTAACGATTCAAGCCCAATTACTTTCGATTTGGTGCCGCTTCGTTTCAATGGAGAAGCTGGTTTAAAATACCGTCGTAACAATTTCAATATTTCATATTCTTTTATTTACCGTGGAAGAGAACTTAAAGGCGATGTCAACGATACAAATACTGGATATTTTTATGGTTCGATTCGATTAGGATTTTTGTTGAAGTAATATTTGCATTGTAAGAAATGAGACGATTTATATATAAAGTATTGTCTTTAATTTTTGCTCTTTTTTTTATTTATTGTATGGTACAGTTTATTAGTACCAATGCTTTTGAAATTAGGTGTTTTAGAGGTTATACAGATGTAAAACTTGTTGCAATTAGAATACTTATTCTTTTATTCAGTTTGTTTTGGGCAATAGTTTTTTTTCTTATTGACAGGCACAAAAACAAGTAATGATTTAATAAGCTGAATTATTTCAGGATATACTTTGCAGACACGGATTGTAAATTTGTGTTATCGAGTTCTAAAATCAATCTAAATCTATAAAGTCCCTACGGGACAAATGTTTGTAGCTGTAATTTTATTCTACCGATATGTAACTCCTTACGGAGTTTTTTTTAGTTTAAATATTGAAATAGATATCTAATCTAAAATTCTATCAATATTTGTTTACTCCTAATTAATTTCCCGGAAATACTCCGTTAGGAGTTACATATCGGTAGATTGAAAAACCCACCAAAAAAATATCCCGTAGGGATTATCCGAAAACAAAGTAATTCTTTAGTTATAAAACAAAAAGCCAATTCTGTTTTTAGAAATGGCTTTTTTATATGATAAATAGAAAGGACTTATTTCTCCTTCATTAATTTTTCTAAATACTCAACTTTATCTTTTTCAACCTGAACCAAACGCTCATAAAGTTCAACTACTTTGTCAAGAGGATTGAAATTGCAAATTGCTCCACTGGCAAAATTTCCAAAATTTCCGTGGCTATCTGTGAATGTGTTAAAATAATTAAACACATTTTCTTCCGAAAAACTTTTTATAGCTTCTGGAGTTACACCAAGTGCTTTTGCTATTTCAATAAGTTTTGCCTCGTCTATAGTTTCACTATTTTCTATGGCAGAAATAGCTTGCTGGTTTGTTCCTAAAGCTTGTGCCAAAGCTTCTTGCTTCATATCGCGAAGTTCACGAATACGGCTTATTTTTCGCCCTATATGATTTGGTTTTGTTGCTGTGCTCATAATTCAAAGGTATTTAAAAAAACTTTTACAAATCCATTTTCAGTAAAAAACAGACTTGTTTTGGTAAAATACGATTTAGCGTTTAAAAGAAGTAAAAATACAACTTTTCATACGATTTTATTGTTTTAATATTTTGGGTTATAAAAAGTATTACGCGGAATATAAATCTTTGCTCTTCTGATTTATAAAGTCCCTACGGGACAAATAGTCTGTGTGTAATGTTTTTTCTACCAATATGTAACTCCTAATGGAGTTTTAAATTATATTTTAATAAAACAGATATGATGCATAAAATTCAAAATTATTTTCGTTCTACTACATCAAATTCATAATTAGAATCGCCGTTGCCCATCACTCTGCCTAAAAAATGTGTTGTATAGGTGCTGAATTCTTCAAATTCCAGATCTTTTAAAAATCGTGATAATTTTATTTTATGCTCTTTTGATGAAAAAGATGCTCTATCCGTTGGTATTTTTTCCCAATTTTCCTTCTTGTATATGGCTGCTCCTTCAATTATATGCAAGGAACGCACAATAGTAAGGGTATCGCCTTTTATGCGTAAAACTTTTACCAAAGTTCCATTTGAGAATCTCATGCCATTTTCATACCAGTCACTTTTGTAGATATCTCCAGATTGTGGTTTGTCTAGCATTTCTTGTATTTTAGAGTTTTTGTATTCTTTTATGTGTGTCGCCGCAAAACCAGTAATAATAAGTCCAACGAATAACAAAATGCCTGTCCAAGGATACAATAACTGCCAAATTGCAGGTTTATATGTCTTGGGAAGTTTTTTTATCTCGTTTTTAATATTTTCCGAATAATTCTTTGCATACGCAGAATCTGTTTCTGACACAATATGATTGCATGCTGTGCAATGCACACTAGTAGTACGGCCCATTCCAAAAACAGGAACAATGCTCGATACATATTTCATGTTTAGGGTAAGTTGTAAAGTGTCTTTTTTATTACAAACCGGACAGGTTTCACCTAACAACATCTTTTGTGTTAAAGACTTATTTTTAACTTGATAATAATAAAACATTATTGGATTTTTTTATTTGCTTCTATTTGAAAAAACTTTTTTGCTGGCAAGAAAATATGGAGAATTTTTCTTTTCGTTTTTTGTTTTAAACTCTGGTATTCTGAACTTCTATACATATTAAGTACTGTTCATGGAATAAGTGCAGTTTTCTATATCTTCCATTTTACCAAATTCATTTGGTCAAAATAGTTTCCATAAAAAACGAATGCTTCGTTTAAGAATGTAATAAGTGACAGCAATACTATGAGAACCAATGCGAGGTTATAATTGTCTGAGGTAAAAAGAGAGTCAGATAGAAACCAAAGTTCCCCTGAAAAAGAAAGGAATAAAAAAGTGCAAAGAATTATATTTTTCTCAACCTTTTTTAGATGTAGAGGAATGTTATGCTGTAACATAAAAATAGACCAGTAGTTAATAATGTAAAAACCTTACAAAATTAATGTGTTTGAGACCGTATGTTACTGCTGTAAAAGCTATATTTATATTAAAATAAGCCATTTTTTAAGTAAAAAAAAGGATAGAAAATAATTAAATTTTCTATCCTTTATGAGAAAGGAGGCTGAGTTTATTATTTTATTAAATAGTCATAATCTGCTTTTGAAAGTTTAGTAGGAACACGGAAAAAGAAATCGACATAGTTTTCATATTCTTTCAGATTAAGATGCTCTTTGTTGAAGTGATTTGTAAGTTCTTCAAGACTATGACGGCTCCAATCTGTTTTCTTTTGGGCGTGTTTACTTCTGTCTTCGGCAGCATAAACCTGCGGAAAAGAAAATTCTTTTTTAACCGTTAAAGATTTTGCCTTAATAGCTGCCTGTTCAAGATTAATCCAGGTATGGATATTTACATGGCCATTTACCTGAAAGTTAAATGTTTTACCGCCTAAACCTTTTCCGGTTGTAAACAAAACTTCGTCTACAGTTACATTGCCCATTATCTGCGAAAAAGTATTGGGTCTCGAGGTATAATTAACATCGAGATTTTTAGTGTGAAGATTTCCAGTTATTAAAACTTCACGCAGAGAAGCTGTTTTGCAAGTAACATTTCCTAAAATAACAGGAACAGAGAAAAGCGGAATATTCTCTTTTTCTTCTATAAATTTATAATAAACGCCCCAATGTACTTCGTCATGCGGATTAAAAGCTTCAGTTTCAACATTCCCTTCGTAAACGCATATAAACTGCTGGTCAAATTTTTCTTTGTCTTTTGCTTTTTCGTATAATTTCTCAAATGGAGTGCCCGAAGGGAGAATTCTTTTGAGATCCTTGAATGTATATAATTTTAAGTTTTCTTGATTGATCATTAATAATGACTTTTAAAGATTAATCTAAATTGTCTAAATCCATTTCTTTAGAAAGCTGATCCCATTTTTTGTTGAGGAAATCTTTTGTTTTTTCTAAAAACTCTGGATCTATATCTTTTAAGGTTTGCGCTTTTGGGCTCAATACCGCTTTTCCATCTTTAAACTCAATATAAGCATGAACAGCATTATCTCCCCAAAAGAAGGGAAAAACAATTGCTTTGTTTTCAGTACTTTCAGTTACATATTTTTCCATGCTTATGATAAAAGCAAACATTGGAATCATTTCTACAAAGTTTTCACTAAAAAACATCATTCCCCAATTCCATTCTTCGGTTGTTTCATCATAATCTGAAAACGCCATTGCTTCGGGATAATCAATCCAGCCGTCGATAACTTCCTTATTAATATCGTCGTTGTATGTGCGAAGCAGTTCCTGAGTCAAAACCGATTTTGAATACATTTTTCGACTTTCCCAATAGTCAAGCCAGTTTTTATTTAATTCTGGTTCTTCGAGCGGGCTGTTTAAAAACTTCTCCAGCTGTGGTTTTGTAATTTTTACTTTGCAATATAAAGAGCTTAATTCAGACATAGTATGAGTTTTAGATTTATAGTAGTTTTAAATTTTGAAGATGGATGTTTTAGTCCCATCGGCTTAAATTTCCTTCGGCACGTTCAAATAATTCTTCCAAAACATTTTCAAGAGATCTTTCCGGAAGACCAGTTTCCAGATGTTTCAGTAATTCATTTGTGGCAGCTTTTATATTATCCTGATGGCAATAAATATTTGCGAAGTTTCCGTTTTTGTCGAAAATAACATATTCGCCGCTTTCATTAATATCTTCTTCAGACATCATCCAGCCAATACACGGAAAGGCCTCGTTTATTTTTTGAGTTTGTTCTTCGGTAAGAAGCTTATATTCTTGAAGTTCTGGTCTGTCATTTGACCAAAAAGCAATAATCATATCAATAATACCTGCAGAATTATGAGAAAAAGATGTTCTTTGTTTCATGTATCTGATTAGGTTTTCAGCTGAAGAAATACGGAAAGTTTCATCAGATTCTATACCGCCGACAGTCTTGTAAAAAGTGATTAATTCTTGTGGCAGAGGCAGAGAAAAATAAGAAGTCAGTTCTTGTATTTCTTCATCTGAAGCCAAAGAGGACTCCTGGATTTCATCATATTCAAGTTCGCATGCAGCGATACGGTTTTTAATTTCTTCCATTGTATAAATATAATTTTTGTAGTTGGAATTTAGAATTTTTAGATCTTAATGACGATTATCGCATTGGATATTAATTTCTTCATTTGATTTGTCGATTACAGAAATACTCGGACAGCCAAAAGAAAGATATTCGAAACCAAAAACAACGGCAGGTTTATTTTTAAAAAGTTTCCCCGTCCATTGATCAATAGAATCTTCTCCATTTTCATAATTTAATGGAGTAGGAGATGTGCCTTCGCTTTGGCTGAAAAGTTTTTCGATTATAACATCTTTGGTTTTAGAATCGACAACTAAAAGGCGTCTGCCATAAATTATTTTATTGCTGTCCAGATAGTCTTGTAAAAAATACTCATGACTGTCTGTTTTATAAAAATAGGTATTGCCTGTTACTGTGTTCTTTAGCAAATTACGATCGTTGTTTTTTAAAGCTTTAGGCGGATAATCCTTTTTTGCAATTTTTTTCCATGTAATAGGTTTCAAACGTTCTTTCGAAAACGGATTTTCTTTACCTACATATACCAATGCATCTCTGTAATATTCACTGAATCCGTTTAAATATTTTTTATTGATTTCAAAACCAATCATAAAATCATAATTGTGATACGGCCAGTCTTCTTCTGAAGAATATCCATTTAACATTGCGGCAGTTTTCAGGTTTTTTACAGCAAAAGAAACCAGTTTGTTTTTGGCATAATCGTAAACAAACAATGAATCGGTTTCAGAAATATTGGTTTTAGAGAAAAATCTTTTTCTGTAGTTTTTGTCAAACGTAAAATAGGACGCATTTTCTTTTCCCATTTTTTCTATGTTGGGTAAAGCAAGCGTGTCTTTTTCTTCGCCAGCCGGGTAAATATCAGAAAGAGAAACAAAAGCAATATCGCTGCTGTCTTTTGGCGTAAGGGTAAATAGATAAATACTTTCTTTTCGCTGGGTTTCTTCAGTTTCTTGTAAAGTGTCGGTTTCTGTTTCTGTGTGTTCAGTTACTTCTGGAAGTGTGCCTGTGGTATTTTCTTTTTTGTTGCAGGAAAAAAGGAACAGCGTAAGAACTGTTGAAAGGGCGTATAGTTTTATTTTCATAAATTAAATTGGGGTTTAATAAAGGTTGTACAAGATAGAAAATTTACAATTTGTAAGAAGAATTAATCTGTTATGCGTTTATATTTTGTTACAGAAATTGGTTTTTTTGTGTTTAGGAAATTATCAGAAAAATTAAATCCCTCATTGCATTTGTAAACCAGTAAATTATATTGAATATCTATTTCACAATAAGGTGCGTGATGATCGCTGTTTTCTGCAGGAAGGATTAATTTATTATCTTTTATAAAAGCTTTATAAGCGTCAATATTCTCTTTTTTATCTATGCTGCCAGTCCAGGTGTTTACGGTTGCATAATCATATCCTTCTTCAAAATAAAAAGTGAGATACAATTTTTGGGTTTCATCGTACCATGTTCCGCCATATTTTTGAGTCAGTCCTTTTATATTGAGCATTTGCGATACAATATTTCCTGTTTTTTTATCGAAAGTAATGGTTTTGTTTGGTCCGCCGTAAAACAAAGTCAGCGTAATGGTACTGTCAGTTTCACTTTTAAAAATGATATCTTTTGCTGTTCTGATTTTGATATCCAGATTGTCATCCATAAGCTGAGAATCGGTGCATTTGATAATTCTTTTTTCAAATAAACCTTTTTTCTCAATTATTTCAAGCCACGGATTAACCATAACACCGTAGCCTACAATTTGTGCTCTGTAATTTTTGTTAAGATCTTTATTTTGGTATAAACCTAAAGACGTGCTCGAAAGTAATAAAGTATAAAAAGGAAGCATCATAGCAATAATGCTCATTGCAAATGTTATGAGTAATGCTGCCAAAAAGAGTTTTGCTAAGAGCTTTTTCCAAAAAACGATAATAATTAAAAAACTGCTTATCAGCCAGAGCCATGATAAAACCACATCGCTGTAATAGCCGCGAAGACTGATTTCTTTAAAATAATATAACAGACAGTCCAGCACAAAAAGTACGCAGATAATGAAATAGATTCGCAATATTATTTTTTTACTCTGACTCATAATTTTTTTAAGATATAATGTAAACTAAATACAGTAACTATGGACAAAACACCAATAGGAAGAAATGACAATGAAAGCGTATAAAGTATTTCTTCTTTAAAAAGATAAGTGCTCCACGACGATTCACGATCGACAAAAATGCTGTAATTCCAGAAAAACCAAACTGAAATTAAGCATATTAATTCAATTGTAATTTTTAAATATTTGTTTTTTATGAAAGTAAATAGCAGAAACACAATTGTTAGAAATACGGTCGTAAAAACGGATATTAAATAAGCATCGTCAAAAAAATGACTGTCTGGATTTCCGCTGGAAATTCTATCAGAAAAACTTCCCATTGCCCAATATATTTCTGTGAAAGTAAAAATGAAAAGTAAAAACGCAATTATAATGAGTTTTTTGAAGAATGATACTATTTTAGGTTTTACAGTTTGATTCATTTTTAATTCTGATTACTGAACAAAAATATGAAACCTATTTAAAGAAATATCTTTCAAATGTGATATTTGTATCAAGTTAAGTTTTTACTCAAAGATAAAATGCTTAACCTTTTGATAATATGGTGAATAGTTTTAATTTTTACTTTTATTCAAAATTAAAACTATGGAAATTAACTGGATTGTAATAGGAGCTGTCGTACTATTGGTTGTTGTTTTGGTTGTACTGACAATTAGAAAAAATCAAAAAGAAAAAAAGAAACTAACAGACTTACTGAATAATGATTTTAATAAGACTGAAAAAGACGATGTAGATGCTGAGGACTCTGCTAATGAGAAATGATACTCTGAATAAGAGTAAATATTAAAATACGGTTTGATCATAAAATCTAATTCTTTGCAAAAAAGCTTTTTCACTCAATTTGTTTTTTCGAGTTAAAAACATCTTGTGAAATTTTTGACTTTGCTTTTCATCACCTTTAAGTTTATTCAAGAGAGATAGAAAATAAAAAGGTTCAAAATCTTGATTATTTTGTACTGCATCAATTGATTCTGTAAACCATTTTTCGGCTTCTTCGTAACGTTTTAAAAAATAAAGTGCTTCTGCTTTGTTAAGATAATAGTCAGCTTTATCTTTTTCATTAAGCCAAATGCTATTAGTGTTGTTTTCGAATAAAGCTTTATCATACCAAATAAGCGCATCTTCATAATTTTTGCTAAACAAATATATGTTGGCTGTATTGAAGTATATGTAAAGTAGAGTGTTGAAATTGCCTTTTTCTTTATAAAATAATGCTTTTTTAGAAGCTTCTAAAGCCAATTCAAAATGGCCATCATCCCCTAGTGGTACAGAAAAATCTCCCCAAAACATTGCTTTTTCAAATAGAATTTGTTGTTTATAGTACTCACTTGAAGTGTCTTTGTCTTTTGGCATTACACTTTCAATGTTTTCAATTATTGGGACTAGTATGTTATAGACTTCTATAGATTCCTGAAAGCTGCCATTATAATGAAACTTTTTTGCTTTTCCCCATTCTTTTATAAATTCTTTTCGTGTCATAATGAGTATTATTTTTCTTGTTTAAAAATTAGATTCTAAACTTGAATTAAATCTAAATTAAAATTTATTTCAATGAGAGAAGTTCCTAAAAAGATAAAAATATGTTAGAATAAGCCACAATATTTTGAAAGACTCAGGAAAATAGACAAGGAATAGTATTGTGAAAAATAAAACCCTTGTAAAACTAAATTTACAAGGGTTTTGTTTTTGTGGAGAATACCGGATTCGAACCGGTCACCCCTTGCCTGCCAGGCAAGTACTCTAGCCAAATGAGCTAATCCCCCAAAGTCATAGCAAATAAAGTCATTTAATTTTCAAAAAACAAATTTAGGAACCTAACAGGCAAAATATTTTTCAAAAGCGTAACTTTACATTAAAACTGTTTTTATGAGTTCAGAAATTATAAAGGGTTCTTTAGAATCCTCTTTTCAAAATACAATTGCCACGGTGCAGTTTGGGCATCCGGCAAGTAATTCTTTCCCGCGTGAATTATTAGACCGACTTACATCTGAAATTAATGAATTAAGCCGAAATGAAAATGTTTCGGTAATTATATTAAAAAGTGAAGGCACAAAAGCATTTTGCTCAGGCGCTTCGTTTGATGAACTTTTGCAGGTAGAAAATGAAGAACAGGGAACTGAATTTTTCTCTGGTTTTGCACATTTAATAAATGCAATGCGCAATTGTAATAAGCTGATTATTGGCCGTGTTCAGGGAAAAGCTGTTGGAGGCGGCGTAGGAATTATTTCTGCCTGCGATTATGTTTTTGCGACTCCAGAAAGTGATGTAAAATTATCAGAACTTGCCATTGGTATTGGTCCTTTTGTTATCGAACCGGCTGTTTCACGAAAAATAGGTAGAACTGCAATGGCCGAAATGACTTTGGGAGCGCACGCATGGAAATCGGCAGATTGGGCTTTTCAAAAAGGATTATATTCTGTTTTAAGCAATGCTGAAAACCTTGATGCCGAAGTTGAGAGTTTTGCGCAAAAATTAAGCTCATACAATCCCGAAGCTTTAAAAGAAATGAAAAAGATTATCTGGGAAGGTACAGAACAATGGGAATCTCTTTTGTTTGAACGCGCAGCTATTACAGGTAAACTCGTTTTATCTGATTTCAGCAGAAATGCTTTGTTACAGTTTAAAAAATAGGTATGATATAAGTCATTGATTTTAGAGAAATAGTAACATAGTTTTGAAAAACATTTTAAAAACAATTTTTCACTATATAAATTATTGAACATGACTATCATTTCACTATTTCAAAATGTCGATGTTGCAGAAAAAATAAAACACGCGCCAGACAGCAGTTACCAAATAGGAGTTGTTATTGGATCTTTCATTCCGTTTCTGGTTTTAGGAGGAATTGCCTTGTGGATGTATAACCGTGCTAAAAAAAGAGATAAAAACGGTTATTAATTTGTAAATTTGCAACCTTAAATTAAAAATCGATGAGTAATATCAGAATTACAAAACAATTTAGTTTCGAAACCGGGCATGCATTGTACGGTTACGACGGAAAATGCAAGAACGTTCACGGACACAGTTATAAATTATCGGTAACGGTTATTGGTTCGCCAATTACTGACCGATCGAATGTAAAGTTCGGAATGGTAATTGACTTTTCTGACCTAAAGAAAATTGTAAAAGAAGAAATCGTCGATCAGTTTGATCATGCGACTGTTTTTAATCAAACGACACCGCATGTAGAATTGGCAAATGAATTAAAAAATCGCGGTCATCATGTGATTTTAGTTGACTATCAGCCAACGAGTGAAAACATGGTTGTAGATTTTGCAGAAAGAATTAAAAACCGTCTGCCTGTTGGAATTTCTCTTTTCTCATTAAAACTTCAGGAAACAGAATCTTCGTTTGCAGAGTGGTACGCATCTGATAATTTGTAAAAAGTCCAAAGTCAAAAGATTTTATCTTAGTTGTTTAAAAATCTAAGAAGCCTAACAATCTAACAATCTAAATGAAAAAAATATATTTTGCTTCAGATCAGCATTTTGGTGCGCCGACTCCAGAATTGAGTTTACCGCGCGAAAAGAAATTCGTAGCTTGGCTTGATGAGGTTAAAGAAGATGCAGAAGCCATTTTTTTATTAGGAGATTTATTTGATTTTTGGTTCGAATATAAAACCGTTGTACCAAAAGGATTTGTTCGAATTTTAGGTAAACTGGCTGAAATTCGCGACAGCGGTATTCCCATTTATTTTTTTGTTGGTAATCATGATCTTTGGATGAATGATTATTTTGAAACCGAATTGAATATTCCGGTGTATCACGATAACAAAGAATTTACTTTTAACGGAAAGACCTTTTTAATTGGTCACGGAGACGGAAAAGGTCCTGGCGATAAAGGCTATAAAAGAATGAAAAAGGTATTTACAAATCCGTTTTCAAAATGGCTTTTCCGCTGGCTTCATCCAGATGTTGGCGTTAGCTTGGCGCAATATCTATCAGTTAAAAATAAATTGATTTCTGGAGATGAAGACATTAAGTTTTTGGGTGAAGAAAAAGAATGGCTTATCTTGTACGCTAAGCGAAAACTAGAAACCAAACATTATAATTATTTCATTTTTGGGCATCGTCATTTACCAATGATTCGTTCAGTTGGCGAAAATTCCGAGTATGTTAATCTGGGCGACTGGATTGGCTACTTTACTTATGGCGTTTTCGACGGAGAAACTTTCGAACTTAAGGAATACAAGAAATAATTACTTCTTATTAGCCGTATAAATCCCAATTTTGTGTGTTCGTAACGAATAACTAGACATTGCCGCAGTATTTGACTGCTGAAAACGAATAGCATTTGAATCCTGTTTTGGCATATGACATTCTATGCAATTTTCTGTCATTGCTGTTTTTGATACAGTTTTTAGGGTTTCTGGAGTGTGTTTTGAATCCTGATGACAGCTCATACAGATTTTAGAATACGAAACCATGCTTTTAGAAGTATTCTCATGCGGATTGTGACAGTTCATACAAGTCATAGTTTCGTTTTTCTTGAAACATTTACTTTGTGATAATAATCCAAGCTGATTGCCGTGAACATCATAAACTTTATTATCATTTGATCCCGGAACGCCTCTAAAATAATCCAGAAGATTATCGCCGGGTCTAAACTCAAAACGAGATTTTATTTTTAGTTTATCATTTCCTGAATGACAAATTGCACAGGCATCTATTTTTTGTTGTCGTGTTAATTTTTTAAAAGAAACAATATCCTGTGCCAGTTTTAAATCAGGAAACTTTAAATGAGTCTGCACATGTTTTTTTGCCGGGCCGTGGCATCGCTCGCAGTCTATGCCATAGATTAACGTTTTTGAGTTCATAAAGTCTTCTACTTCCATGTTCGTGAACGTAATGCTGTCTGAACTCGTTGTAATATATCTGCTTGCTATGTTTGAACTGTGACAGCCGTAACATTCTTTTTCAATTTTTCTTTCAAAATTTGGTACAGTTGCCGAATATCCCGGACTTGTTGCCCAGCTGTTTAAAGATTTATAATAAGAAACAGGCAATTCGTATGTGTAATGATTCTTCCAATATGCACTGGTCTGAGCATGTTTAACACCAAACAAAACCTCAAAAGGATAAGCTTCTACTTCTTTATTGTTTTTATACAAAACCTGATATAAAGTATCGTTTCGCTCTTCCATCACCAGTTTGGTGTTTTTGTCGTATACAAAAGTGTTTTTTCCTTTCGAAAAATGACCCAAGACGTTTTCTTTAAGAGCGGGAGAAGTTGCTTTAAAATGTGAACTGTGAAAAGCAGATTCTGATTCTGCTTTATGACATTGAATACAGCTTTCTGAACCGGCATAGTTAGTACCACGCGGATCAATGTATTCATCAGATTTGTTTGTGCAGTTTGTTAAGAAAACCGACAAAACCATAAAAGCAATAATAATGCAGGTATTTTTCATTGTCGTAAATATACTTTATTTTGAATACAAACAAAATATATTTCAATAATGAAAAAATAGTGTTAATTTATTTAGAATAATTCTTAGTTTAGTCCAACTCCGTAGACATATTCATCAAGTTCAATTTTAAACAAAGAACCTTCAACTAAATCTTTAATCGATTTTAATTCGGTCATAGAAACGGCAAGATCTATCGAATTACATGGCGTTTTCAATAAAAATTTATGGCAGGAATATTTCATTTCGCAAGCTTCGCAGCAGGTGTTTTCAAGAAGGCTGTCTTCAATTAAATCACAAAACTGATTCAATTCGGAAATTGTAAAATAAAAGCCTGTTTCTTTAAAAACCAATTGAACTTTGTCAAGAATGGTTTGGCTGTTTTGTTTCCAGTAAAAGGCAATTCCAAAATTGTTATGATATATCTGTTCTATTTCTCTCATCGTTAATCCTTTTATTCCAACAAATATAAATATTATTTATATTAATTCTAAATAAAAAAATCATAAAAAATGAAAAAGATTATTTAAGCCATTTTTTTATGTTGTCAAGAAATTCTTTTTGCTGGTCTACAAATAAATAATGAGAACAATTATCTAGAAAAGCGAAGTGTTTTTCGCCAGCCAGATCTTTAATGGATTTAATTTGTGCCGATGAAAAAATGCCGTCTTCTTTTCCGTAAACAGCATGAATAGGAACTCCAGCAGCTTTTATTTTCTTTAAAAATGGTCTGCTGTCAATATTATTTTGCTTTTCGTTTTGATAAAAAAGTAAAGGCGCGTTTTTGTTTCGAATATTGGTTTTATAGAATTCGCCCGCTTCATAATCAGTATATAGCTTTTTAGATTCTGCGGTTGGATTTGGCATTTTAAAAAAGCCGTTTTCTCCTGCGAGTTCAAAACACTTTTTTCGATATTCGGCCGAATTTTTATCGAGATTCTCTACAACGTGTATTCTTTTTAATTGTTCAGAATCACTGCTATATTTTTTCTTCAGCGTATTTAAAATATGATCGTACGTTTCCTGCTGTGAAAACAAAGCTCCGGCTAAAACCAAAGCGCTCACATTTTGCGAATATTTATTTGCATAGAGTGTCGCAACCAAACCGCCAAAACTATGGCTGAGTAAAACAGCTTTCTTTAAATGATATTTTGCATAAATTGAATTCAGATCCTGAAAAGCTTCTTCATAAGTAAATTTTGCGTCAGGATCTGCCGATCTTCCTTCGCCTCTTCTGTCATAAACAATAACATAAAATCCCTGATCGGCCAGTTTTTGAGCTGTCGTTCCTTCAAACAAAGTTGCATTGCCGCTTGGGCCTCCATGAATAAAAATTACGGGTTTGTTCTTTTCATTTCCGTACGTTTTGATATACAGATTTTGAGCGTTTGCGAAAAAGCAAAACAGGAGAAAAAAAGAAACAAGAAATGACTTCATCTATTCCAATTTATGATGTTCATCCATATCTCTTTTTAAATCTAAATTTCTAAAAGTCGGCGATTTTAATGCAGTGAAAACAACAGTTAAAAGCGTAACACTTCCTCCAAAAACAACCGATGTTACAGCGCCCATTAATTTAGCTGTTGCGCCGCTTTCAAAAGCACCTAATTCATTAGAAGATCCAACAAAAATTGAATTTACAGCACCAACACGTCCGCGCATATGATCCGGAGTTTTAAGCTGTAAAATCGTTTGGCGGATTACTACTGAAATTCCGTCAGCTAATCCACTTAAGAATAAAGCAAAAACAGAAAGCCAGAAATAGGTCGAAAGACCAAATAGAATGATTGATAATCCAAAAACAAATATGGCAATTAAAAGTTTCTTTCCTGCATTTTTATATAGAGGCACATAAGCCGAAACAATCATTGTAATAAAAGCACCCACAGCAGGAGCAGCTCTTAAAATTCCGAAGCCTTCTGAACCTACTTTTAAAATATCCTGAGCAAAAACGGGCAGTAATGCAACGGCTCCTCCAAAAAGTACTGCAATCATATCAAGTGATAATGCACCCAAAACAATTTTGTTTTTAAATACGAAAGTTAAACCTTCTGTAAGGCTGTCTTTAATTGATTCTCCAATCTTCGGATTGATGATTGGTTTTGCACTAATTTGCGATAAGGCGATTAAGGAAAGAATTGAGAATCCGAAAACCAAACACATTGACCAGTGAACACCAATCCAGTTGATTGAGAATCCTGCCAATGCCGGTCCCATTACAGCTCCAATCTGCCAAACCGAACTGCTCCAGGTTGCTGCATTTGGGTATACTTTTTTAGGGATAATTAAAGATAAAAGAGAAAAGATAGTTGGTCCCATAAAAGCACGAACCAAGCCTCCAAAAAATACTAAAGCATAAATTGAATATAGAATTATATTTGAAGACCAGCCGCCAACAAATTTTGGCCAAGTCAGTAAAAATAAACCAAAACTGATTATTGAAAAACCTAAAATACATTTTACCAATAATCCTTTCTTTTCTTTCTGGTCTACAATATGTCCTGCAAACAACGCCATTCCAACAGCCGGAATAACTTCCATTAAACCAATAATTCCAAGCGAAAGCGGATTTTTAGTTAAGCTGTAAACTTCCCATTCGATTACAATAAACTGCATCGACCAGGCAAAAACCATCGCAAAACGCAATAATAAAAATACGTTGAATTCTCTGTAACGCAATGCCTGATACGGATCAGGTTTGTTCGATTTAATCTCTTCCATCTGTTCTAATGTCTTTCAGCATAAGCTGAGTTGAAATATTACCGTTCCATTCATTTTCGGCAATTGTATAAGCCAGCTGAAACGGATTTTGATTTTGTGCTATATTTAATTTTTTTCCGAGTCCAAAGCCAATTGCAGCGATTCCGTCGGTTCCTAGAGATTGTTTGACGAAAAGTCTTAAATGCTCTTCATCTGCGCCCAGAGTTTTAGCATAACCAGTGTCTTTAACATCTTTGGTCATAAAAACCGGAGTCATATTCTGCGGGCCAAAAGGCTCAAATTGTTTTAGAATCCGAATTAGTTTTGGGGTAATATCTGAAAAATCAATTTCGGCATCAATTTCGATTTCTGGAGTTCGCATTTCGGGTTGAATGGTTTCCTGCACGCATTTCTCAAAAGCATCTTTAAAAAGCTGATAATTTTCGGCTTTTAAAGTCATTCCCGCTGCGTACATGTGGCCTCCAAATTGTTCCAAATGTTCTGAACATGCATCAAGTGCATTATAAACATCAAATCCTTTTACAGATCGTGCAGAAGCAGCATATTTGTCGCCGCTTTTAGTAAAAACCAAAGTCGGTCGATAATAGGTTTCTATTAATCTTGAAGCTACAATTCCAATAACGCCTTTGTGCCAGTCTTCCTGAAAAACAACAGTAGAAAAACGTTCTTCTTCGTTATTTTGTAAAATCTGCTGAAAAGCTTCTTTCGTGATTTTTTTGTCTAAATCTTTTCGATCAGCATTGTATTGTTCAATTTCTGAGGCGAATTGCTGGGCTTGTTCTAAATCAAATTCGGTTAGTAATTCGACAGCGTGATTGCCGTGTTTGATTCTTCCCGCAGCATTAATTCTTGGCGAAATAATAAAAACGACATCAGTAATGTCTAAAACTTTCTTTTTTACCTGATGGACCAAAGCTTTAATGCCTGGTCTCGGTTCGCTGTTAATTACCTTCAACCCAAAATAAGCCAAAACGCGGTTTTCTCCTGTAATCGGAACAATATCGGCTGCAATTGCAGTAGCAACTAAATCCAAATACGGAACTAAATCCTCAATCGTTTCATTTCGGTTTTGACCTAAAGCCTGAATCAGTTTAAAACCAACTCCGCAACCGCACAACTCATCATAAGGGTAGGAACAGTCTTCTCTTTTTGGGTCTAAAACCGCAACAGCATCTGGTAGAATTTCGCCGGGCCTGTGGTGATCGCAAACAATAAAATCAATGTTTTTGGCTTTTGCATAAGCGATATGATCGATCGATTTGATACCACAGTCAAGAGCGATAATTAAGGAAATTCCGTTATCGTCTGCATAGTCAATCCCTTTGTAGGAGATTCCGTAACCTTCGTCGTAACGATCTGGAATGTAAGTTGCAATGTGAGGATAATGCGATTTTAAATATGATGAAACCAAAGAAACTGCTGTTGTTCCGTCGACATCATAATCGCCAAAAACCATAATATTTTCCTGATTTTCAATGGCGCGTTCAATTCTTGCAACGGCTTTATCCATATCTTTCATCAAATACGGATCGTGAAGATGTTCTAAAGACGGACGGAAGAAATTTTTAGCATCTTCAAATGTTTCAATACCACGCTGAATCAAAAGCATTGCTACAAAATCTTCTACATTTAAGGCCTGCGCCAAATGTTTGATTTTCTCTTCAGAAGGCTTTGGTTTTAAAGTCCAACGCATGGGGGGTGATTTTAGATTATTGATTTTAGATTTTAGATTTTTGATTTGTCGTAGATGATCTTAAAGTGCTTGATTTTTAAGATCTGAAATCAAAAATCGTTTATCAAAAATCTTAAATAGAATTATTTCAATTCAAGGGCATTTCCTTCAAACTGAATTCCGTCCCAGCCTAAGTTGATGAAATTTCTAATGTTTTGGTGATTCGTTCCGTTTGGGTCGCCTAAAACTTCATCAAAATAAAATGCTCCAAAACAAGCCAAAGTTTCTCCTTTACTTAAGTTTTGCAGTTTTGCGAAAGAAAATAATTTACAAGAACCTGAATTTTCTCCTGCCGCATTATGTTGTGTTCCGTTTTGAAAAGCAGTTGGAGTAAAGTTGTAGTTTTCCTCTATTACTGCGATAGTTTCCGGAAATGTAATTTGTGTTGGTGTTTGTTTTACTTTTTCTAAAAAGGCTTGTATGCTCATGATTATAATTTGTTTTTTTTTGCCACAGATTAAAAGGATTAAAAAGGATTTTTAAAATAATCTGTGGCTGAAATAATTATTTATTCTTCTTCATCCTTAGAAAACTTACTTTTCTTAGGCTCTTTTGTTATTGTTTTTCCGGCAACAACAACGACGATTTCGCCGCGTGGTGCTGTTTTTTCAAAATGCGCCAGAACTTCTTTTGCTGTTCCGCGCATATTTTCTTCGTGTAATTTTGATAATTCTCTTGAAACACAGACTTGTCTGTCCTCTCCAAAATACTGTACAAATTCGGCTAAAGTTTTAACGAGTTTATGCGGAGAAACGTATAAAATCATCGTTCTGGTTTCTTCGGCTAAAGCCAAAAAACGAGTCTGACGTCCTTTTTTATCAGGCAGAAAACCTTCAAAAACAAATTTATCATTTGGAAGTCCGCTGTTTACAAGAGCGGGAACAAAAGCCGTTGCGCCCGGAAGACATTCTACTTCAATTTTATTTTCGACACAAGCACGTGTCAGCAAAAATCCAGGATCTGAAATTGCCGGAGTTCCTGCATCTGAAATTAAAGCGATGGTCTCACCGGCTTTTAATCTTGCAATTAAATTTTCGGTAGTTTTATGCTCGTTGTGCATGTGATGGCTGTGCATGTGCGTGCCAATTTCAAAATGCTTTAAGAGTTTACCGCTTGTTCGCGTGTCTTCAGCCAAAATCAAATCGACTTCTTTTAAAACCCGAATGGCTCTAAAAGTCATGTCTTCAAGATTGCCAATTGGCGTTGGAACGATATATAATTTTGACATATTTTTTTATGTGAAATGTAAAATGTGAGCGAAAAGTTATGCGAATTTTTTCTCAATAATTCCAAGAAAACGCTCTGCGTAATCGTCTTTTCCTTCCCAATTGTTATAATCTGGTTTTACCATGTTTTCAATAAAATCTTTTGCTTCGGCATAAGAATCAAAAGTTAATAACTGGTTTAAAACACGGCTGTAATCTTCAGTACTGTTTCCGAAAAGGTTTTTAGTGAAAGCAATTCGGTCGTTCAAATCAATATGAAAACCTTTTGCCAGTTTGTCGTTTAAAGAAACTGATTTTGGTTCTCTTGAAGTTTCTAAAACCGGAGCGCTTTTTTGTTCTTTTAAATCATTGTTTGAAGAAACAGGCTCAAAGCTGTCTACTTTTACAAATTGTGCATCAGCATAATTGATTCCAAAATCTTCAAAGGCAATTGGAATTGGAGTTGATTTTGATTCAATTTTAGGCTCTTCTTTAACTTCCTCTTTAATTTCTTCAAGATCTAATTCAAAAGCAGGTTTAAAATCCGGAATTGGTTTTAAATCACTGACTGTTGTAAACGAAAGCTCTCCAATGTTGCTTTTCGGTTCTTCTGTTTTTTCAACTTCTTCATCAACTTCCGGTTCTTCAATTTCGGGTGCTTTTGGTTCTTCCGTAATTTCTTCGGCAGGTTCAGGAGTTATTTCTTCAGGAACAGCAGCAACAGGTTCTTCAGCAGCAGGTTCTTCAACAACAGGTGTTTCTTCAATTACAACAGTTTCCGGAGTTTTTTCAATTTCAACTTCTTCAGCCTGAATTGTATTCTCGATCGCAGTTTCAGCCGGAAGAATTTCTTCAGAAATGGTTTTGTTTTCAAAGATGGTTTCAATTTCAGCGCTGATTTCGCTGTGGCTGATTGTTGGTTTTACCTCGTCGAAATTTTCATCTACAAATTTTAAAATCGCTAATTTCTCATATAATTTCTGAGTTTCAAGATATAATTGATTGATATCGGATTTGTTCTTAAGCTTTAAAATTCGATGTGCAATGCTGATTAAATCGGCTTCCAATTTTTTTTTCATGACTGTTGAAATTATAGTGAATAAGGTATTTTAGTGTATTTAATGCTTGAATGTCTTTATTCTTGAATAAATCTTAAAGATATTTTAAAGATATTTTTTATTTCTGTTAATAAGCGTTTGCCAATCTCCCGTTTGATAAAAATTTTCTACTTTTGAAAAAATGTAAAACAGTACATTTTTACGTCGATTTATTACCAGTACAAAGTAATAAAAACTATTCATTTTTAAAGGCAGAAAAATACAAAATGTTTCTCGAAAATACAGTAAATCACAAAGAACAATTTGGTTGGATTGAAGTTATTTGTGGATCAATGTTTTCGGGTAAAACCGAGGAATTAATCCGCAGATTAAAGCGCGCACAGTTTGCCAAACAAAGAGTTGAAATCTTCAAACCCGCTATCGATACCCGTTATCATGACGAAATGGTAGTGTCTCATGATGCTAATGAAATTCGTTCCACCCCAGTTCCGGCTGCAGCCAATATTTCTATTTTGGCGCAGGGATGCGATGTTGTCGGCATTGATGAGGCTCAGTTTTTTGATGATGAAATTGTAACAGTTTGTAATGATCTCGCAAATCGCGGTGTTCGTGTAATCGTGGCTGGACTTGATATGGATTTTAAAGGAAATCCGTTTGGACCAATGCCGGCACTTATGGCAACAGCAGAATATGTTACGAAAGTTCATGCTGTTTGTACCAGAACAGGAAATCTGGCTAATTATAGTTTTAGAAAAACAGATAATGACAAACTTGTAATGCTTGGTGAAACCGAGGAATATGAGCCGCTTAGCCGTGCAGCGTATTTTAATGCAATGAAAAAAAATCAGTAAAAGCCGTTTTTATATTTATTTAAAATTTCAATAACCAATGGAGGAAAAACAGAATAAAAGAAAACAGAATGTTTTATTATTAGTTGTAATTGGAGTTGCACTTGCACTGGCAGTTTTTTTTCAGTTCTTTCTTTCTGAAAAATCAGATGAAGTGAAAACCGAAGTGACAGAACTGGTTGAAAAATACAATAAAAGCTGTCCGCTTAAAATTCAGGAAGGTATTCGTTTAGAAAATGTTACGCTTACAAAAGAAAGAGTTGTTCAGTATAATTTGACATTGACAAATGTAGAAAAAGCGACAGCCGAAACTAATGTGATACAAGAAGAAATTGAAAAAAGTTTGTTAAGTACTGCTAAAGCAAATCCGGGATTACAGGTTTTTAGAGATAATGACTATACTTTGGTTTATAGTTACAGCGATAAAAAGAAAGCTTTTTTATTTGATATAACAATTTTACCAGATCAATATAAATAATTTAGCGTTTTAAAAGACGCTGTTAAACCCGACAGGTTTCAAAAACCTGTCGGGTTTTTTGTTTTAAAAATATATTTATTCATTCCGTAGGAATGTCTGGTTGATAGATATTTTTAATTTGATTCACCTGATATACGTTCCGTAGAAACGTTTGATTATGGTTTAGCATATTCAATGGTTAGAACAAGTGTCCCTATAGGACACAACCGAAATACCGCTTATATTTTTTTCTACACACGAGATATTCCTACGGAATATTGAATATTATTTAATTTTAACTAATTGATAAAAATAAACCCCGACATGTTTTAAAACATGTCGGGGTTGTTATTTAAATGAGCTTATATTTCTATATAGTCTATAAAAATCTTAAATCTTCTTTCTCATTCTCGCAACCGGAATATCTAATTGTTCTCGGTATTTAGCGATTGTTCTTCTCGCAATTGGATACCCTTTTTCTTTTAAGATTTCGGCCAATTGATCATCTGGAAGCGGTTTTCTCTTGTCTTCTTCCTCAATTGTGTTTTGAAGAATCTTTTTAATTTCAAGAGTTGAAACATCTTCACCCTGATCGTTTTTCATAGCCTCAGAGAAAAACTCTTTAATAAGTTTAGTTCCGTATGGCGTTTCAACATATTTGCTGTTCGCTACACGCGAAATTGTCGAAATATCCAAACCAACCATATCTGCAATGTCTTTTAAGATCATTGGTTTTAGTTTCGTTTCGTCGCCGTCTAAGAAATATTCTTCCTGATAATGCATAATCGCATTCATGGTTACAAAAAGAGTTTCCTGACGCTGTCTGATCGCGTCGATAAACCATTTTGCAGAATCTAGTTTTTGTTTGATAAACTGAACGGCATCTTTCTGTGCAGTCGATTTATCTTTCGATTCTTTATACGTCTGCATCATTTCCTGATAATCTTTAGAGACGTGCAGGGAAGGAGCATTTCTTCCGTTTAAAGTCAATTCCAGTTCACCGTCAACAATCCTGATGGCAAAATCCGGAACTACATTTTCTGTAACTTTATTATTTCCGGCAAAAGAACCTCCCGGTTTAGGGTTCAGTCTTTCAATTTCGTGAATGGCTTTTTTAAGCTGTTCATTAGAAACGCTGTATTTTTGTAAAAGTTTATCGTAGTGTTTCTTTGTAAAAGCATCAAACTGATTTTCGATAATATCAATTGCCAAATCGACATATTCTGTTGGTGTTTTATGCTTTAATTGAAGCAGTAAACATTCCTGCAAATCACGTGCACCGACACCCGAAGGTTCTAGTTCGTGAATTACCGTCATCATTTTCTCGACCATTGTTTCATCAGTATAAATTCCCTGAGTAAAAGCCATATCGTCTACGATATCTGGAATGCTTCTGCGGATATAACCCATATCATCAATACTTCCCACAAGGAATTCAGCAATTTCGCGTTCTTCATCGTTTAAAATAAAAGTATTCAGCTGATTGATTAAATCCTGATGAAAACTGATTGGAGCCGCAAAAGGTGTTTCGCGCTCTTCGTCGTCGCTGTAGTTGTTTACCTGAGTTTTGTAATCAGGCGTATCGTCGTCGCTTAGATATTCGTCAATGTTAATGTCGTCTGCTTCGATTCTGTCTGATTCTGCATCATCATAATCGTCATAGTCTTCATTAGCGTATTCATCAGCTTCGTAATCGTCTTCTTTACCAGCTTCCAAAGCTGGATTTTCGTTCATTTCTTCTAATAAACGCTGTTCAAAAGCTTGCGTAGGCAATTGAATTAACTTCATCAGCTGAATTTGCTGTGGAGATAATTTTTGGGATAATTTTAAATTTAAAAATTGCTTGAGCATAGTTAAGGCGCTATTTTTTGCCACTAAGGCGCGAAGGCACAAAGTTTTTTTTATTTGTTTTTTGTTTCTTGCCGTAAACAGGACTAAGACACAAAGTATTTTGTTTGCTTTCTTCTATTTTTACGAAAATTTAAAATACTCTTTTTGTATTTATAAATCTTCTGATTCCGCTCTTTATTAACGGAACATTGAAATTAATTAAAAAGCCTAAATCTTTATTCAGTAGTTTTAATTGACTTATGATTTGTGCTTCCCAAACGGGATTTATTTGTTCAACTGCTTTTATTTCTATAATTATAGAATCTTCAACCAGTAAATCTAATCTTAAGCCTTCGCTAAATTCAATTCCATCATACACGATTGGAATATCAACTTGGCGTTTTACATCAAGACCTGCTTTGCTAATTTCGTGAGCAAGACAAACTTCATAAACTCTTTCTAATAATCCAGGTCCAAGTTGTTTGTGAACTTTAAATGCTGCGTTTACAATTATTTTTCCAATTTCTTCCGTTCTTTCAGAGAGCATATTTTTTTAAGGGTTTTGCCACGAAGGCACAAAGTTTTTTTAAGTTTTTAAATCTTTACTAAAAAAATAAAATAATACTTGTGAATTTGTGTCTTCGTGGTATTATTTTAATTTTTTTGAGTCTTTAATTCAGTTAGTTTAAAAATAAACTTAGCGTCTTAGCGCCTTTGTGGCAAAAACTTTATTTCTTAGAACTCAGCACTTCCAGGAGTTCTTGGGAAAGGAATTACGTCTCTAATGTTTGTCATTCCAGTCACAAACAATACTAAACGCTCAAATCCTAAACCGAAACCTGCGTGAGTTGCCGATCCAAATCTTCTAGTGTCTAAGTACCAGTATAATTCTTCTTTATCAATTCCTAGTTTTTCCATTTTCTCAACCAGAACGTCGTAACGCTCTTCTCTTTCAGAACCACCAACGATTTCACCAATTCCCGGGAAAAGGATATCCATTGCACGAACAGTTTCTCTTCCTGGTTCTGTGTTGTCGTTCAAACGCATGTAAAACGCTTTAATGTTTGCTGGGTAATCGTATAAAATTACCGGACATTTAAAGTGTTTTTCAACCAAGAAACGTTCGTGTTCTGACTGTAAATCAGCTCCCCATTCGTTGATTAAATATTGGAATTTCTTCTTTTTATTTGGAGTTGAATCTCTTAAAATGTCAATTGCCTCAGTGTAAGAAACACGTTTGAAGTTGTTCTCCAATACGAAGTTCAATTTCTCTAACAAAGCCATTTCGCTTCTTTCAGCCTGTGGTTTTGATTTTTCTTCTTCAAGAAGTCTTCCTTCTAAGAATTTCAAATCGTCTTTACAGTTGTCTAAAGCATATTTAATTACATACTGAATAAAATCTTCAGCCAAATCCATGTTGTCGTCAAGATCGTTGAAAGCAACTTCCGGCTCGATCATCCAGAATTCAGCCAAGTGACGAGAAGTGTTTGAATTTTCTGCTCTAAACGTTGGCCCAAAAGTATAAATCTGACCCAAAGCCATTGCGAACGTTTCACCTTCTAATTGTCCAGAAACCGTCAAGTTGGTATGTTTTCCAAAGAAATCCTTTTTGAAATCAATGTTTCCTTCTTCATTTTTTGGAAGATTATCCAAAGGCAAAGAAGTAACTTGGAACATTTCTCCAGCACCTTCTGCATCTGCTCCAGTAATAATTGGCGTGTTTACATATACGAAACCTTTTTGCTGAAAATAGCTGTGAACCGCATAAGACAATACCGAACGCACACGCATAATCGCACCAAAAGCATTTGTACGTACGCGTAAGTGAGCGTTTTCACGTAAAAATTCTAAAGAGTGTTTTTTAGGCTGCATTGGGAATTTCTCTGCATCAGAATCTCCAAGAATTTCAAGTTTGTTTACTTGAATTTCATATTTCTGACCTGCACCTTTACTTTCAACCAAAGTTCCAATTACAGAAACTGCAGCTCCAGTCGTGATTCTTTTTAAAGTTTCTTCTGGAGTATTTTCAAAGTCAACAACACATTGTATATTATTAATTGTAGAACCGTCATTTAAAGCGATGAACTGATTATTTCTAAAAGTTCTCACCCATCCTTTTGCATTCACTTCCTGTAACGTCGTCGTACTGTTTAATAAGTCTCTAACTTTTGTGTGTTTCATTTTTATATATAATTGATATTAAATAATATTCGTTTTGAACAACTGCAAATATAATCGATAATAATTAATTTGAGAAGCTGAATTTTTTATAGACTTTGTAATATTTCCATTTTTTGTCATTTCGACGAAGGAGAAATCTCCGTAAGAAACTCGACAAAGTTAGGAATTACTATGCGGAGCTGCTTGCGGAGATTTCTCCTTCGTCGAAATGACAGACTTTGTGTTGAGCTTTGTCAAAGTTTTGAACTTTGGCAAAGCTTTTTATTTTAACTTGTGAATTTGCAGTAAAAAATTACTTCTCCAAATTCTCCAATTCCTCTTTTTTAGTTTTCTTCTTCTCAAAAGTTAAAACCAGCGAAGGCAATACAACCAAGTTAGCAAACATTGCAAAAACCAAAGTACAAGAAATTAATCCTCCTAAAGCAATTGTTCCGCTGAAGCTTGATAATGTAAAAGTTGCAAAACCTAGGATCAACACGATTGAAGTGTAGAATGTACTTACTCCGGTTTCTCTTAAAGCGCTGAAAACAGATTTTTTTACTTTTCCTTTGTTTTGAGTCAATTCATCTTTGTATTTCGCCATAAACTGAATCGCATTATCAACTGAGATTCCGAAAGCGATACTGAATACCAAAATTGTCGAAGGTTTTAGCGGAATGCCAAAATAACCCATTAATCCCGAAGTGATGCAAAGCGGTAAAATATTCGTAATCAGAGAAGCTGCTACCATTTTGAACGAACGGAATAAATACAGCATCAAGATCGCAATAGTCAAAATCGCAAACAATAATGACTCAATTAAGTTGTGTGCCAGATAAGTTGTCCCTTTTTGGAAAACCAATGCTTTTCCTGTAATTGTAACTTCATAACGGTCTTTCGGGAAAATTTCATCAATTTTTTTGCGAAGTTTTCCTTCTACTTTTGCCATTTCATCTGTTCCAATATCTTTCATAAAAGTCGTGATTCGCGCATATTGTCCGGTTGAATCAACGTAAGCTTTCATTAAATTCTCTTTACTGTTTTTGGTTGCATTTTTAGCATAACCCAAAATAAAAGTCTGTTCCTGAGAAGTCGGCAATTGATAATATTCAGGATTTCCGTTGTAGAAAGCCTGTTTTGCATATTTAACCAAATTGACAACAGAAACTGGTTTTGCCAATTCTGGAATTTCAGAAATCGTGTTCTGTAATTCATCCATTTTACGAATTGTCGCCGGTTTCATAACACCTTTTTTCTTTTTGGTGTCAATCATGATTTCAAGAGGCATAACACCGTTGAATTCTTTTTCGTAAAATAAAATATCTTTAAAGAAAGAAGCGCTTTTTGGCATTTCGCCAATCAAACTTCCTGAAACTTTCATTTGTCTGATTCCATTCAAACTCACAAGAAACAGAACAGCATAAATGCAGTAAACAATTGTCTTTTTCCCTTTAACGATAGTTGTTACTGTATTTAAAAGTGTCGAAATATAAGTTTTGTCTAAATGGTATAAATGTTTTGCTTTTGGCAAAGGCATAAAACTGTAAATAATAGGCACGATAAAAAGTGTCAAAGTATAAACAGAAAGCACGTTGATAGAAGTTACCAATCCAAACTCAAAAAGCAGTTCGTTTCCAGTAATCATCAAGGTTGCAAAACCAATTGCAGCAGTTAAATTGGTCATAAAAGTTGAATGTCCAATTTTTGAAATAACTCGCTGTAATGCTTTTGCCTGATTGTTATGCAGTTTAATTTCCTGCTGGTATTTATTGATCAGGAAAATACAGTTTGTAATTCCGATTACGATAATCAGGGGTGGAATAATAGCCGTTAAAATCGTGATTTTGTAACCAAATAATCCAAGTGTTCCAAACGACCAGGTTACGCCGACAATCAAAATACAGATAGAAATAAACGTAGCTCTGAACGAACGGAAGAAGAAAAAGAAAATTAAAGAAACAGTCAATAAAGATGCTCCAATAAAAAGTCCGATTTCGCCTTTCATGTTATCCGCATTAATTGTACGGATGTAAGGCATTCCAGAAACTTTAAGATCAATTCCGGTTGTTTTTTCGAATTTATCGATTTTCGGAACTAAATCATTTAAGATAAAAGTCTTTCTTTGAGCCGTATTTACAAGCGCTTTGTTCATGTAAATTGCAGAACGAACACTTCCGCTTTCTTTGTTAAACAACAAACCTTCATAAAAAGGCAGATTGTGAAACAAATCGTATTGGACACTTTTTAAATAAGCTGCGTCAAGTACTTTACTTTCGTCGATAAACGGTGCTAAAACAAACTTTTGATTTACAGTGTCTTTTTCAAGTTTCTTTAAATCATTCAAAGAAATTACCAAATCAACTTCTTTGGCTTTTTTTAAACCGTTCATTAATTCAGTCCAGGCAGCGTAATTCTTTGGCGTAAAGAATTTAGGGTCTTTAAAACCAATAACAATCAGGTTTCCTTCTTCACCAAATTTGTCTAGAAATTTTTGATAATCTTTATTTGCAATATGATCTTTTGGAAGCAGGTTGGCTTCAGTATAAGTCATAGAAAGATTCTTCCACTGATAACCAAAGAAAATAGTTAAAGCAGAAAGTATAACCAGAATCGTAATTCGGTTTTTAAGTATGATTCGGGCTAATTTTTCCCAAAATCCAACTTGGACAGCGTTTTTCATAAAATCTTTAAAAATGGATGCAAATGTAGTGAAAAGTGCTCGAAATCATCTATAATCAATTGTATTTTACTTTATGTTAACACTAAAATCAAAGTTTGTTATTAATGATAATTTTCTTGGTTTTTGTTATAGAACCGCTAGCTTTTCTCATATTTGTAGTGAATTTTGGTTTTGAACGGCAAAAAGAATTCAAATTTAATCTGTAGAAAAATAGAAAAACATGCAGGAAAACAACACTACGACTTTTATTTTTTTAGCAATTCTTTTACTGTTAATCGTCATCATTTGTTTTATGATGTATCAATTAATGCAGTCCAAAAAAGCAAAAGAAGATGCTGAAAAGAGTTTTTATGCGCTTGAGGTAAAAGTTAACGATCTTCAGCTGGAAAATTTAGAATCAAAACTCAATCCGCATTTGTTTAAGAATATTTTAAATTCGATTCAGTCACATGCGTACCAGACTTATTTTGCTTTAGATAAACTCGCAAATGTTTTGGATTATATTTTATACGAAAGCAAAAAGAAATTCGTGACTGCAAAAGAAGAAATTAATTTTGCACTCAATTTAATCGAAATCAATAAAATTAAAATTAGTCCGCTTTTTGAATTGAAGATTAAAACAAATATTAATGAAGATGATAAATTATACGATCAGCCTTTGTTAGCACCTCTCATTTCTATTGATTTAATTGAAAATGCTTTTAAACACGCAGATCTTCAAAGTGCCGATGCTTTTATTTCGGTGGTTTTTGAGTTTAAAGACAATGCTTTTTTTATGACGGTTTCTAATAAAATATCCGATAAAAAAGTTCTCAAAAAAGAGAGAAGTGGTTTTGGCCATGCTACTTTAGAACATCGTCTGCGAATTATTTACAAGAATAATTTTAAACTCGATAAGTTTATTGAAAACGACGTTTACATTGCTCATCTTAAAATAGATTTACTTGAATACAAAACTGAAATGCTTGCTTCTGGACGATGAACTTCCGGGATTGACTTATTTAAAAATGCTTTGCGAACAGATTCCTGAACTGGAAATTGTAAAGACATTTAATAATCCTGAGAAACTTTTATCTGATATGCCAGATCTGGATTTTGATCTCTTAATTTCTGATATCGAAATGCCGGGAATGGACGGCCTGCATCTAGCCGAAATACTTGAGAATAAATTAGTGATTTTTTGTACGGCTTATAAAGATTATGCTGCTGATGCTTTTAATATTGATGCTGTAGATTATATCACAAAACCTGTAAAATTAGAACGTCTTCAAAAAGCAGTTTCCAAAGCTTTTGAGCGTTTTGATAAAGCTGATAATTCAAAAAAGTTTATTCAGCTCAATACAGACAAAGGAAAAACGCTGCTGTATTTTAATAAAATCCAATATATCACAACAGCATCAAGTGACAGTCGGGATAAAACGGTTTTGCTTGCAGATGGAAGTTTACTGAATTTGAAAAACGTAAAATTTGATACACTTTTGCAAGAATTACCGGATGCTGATTTCTGCAGAATCAATAAAAAAGAAATTGTTGCGGTAAAGGCGATAAAATTCTTTAACCATAACGAAATTGTACTTCATCATTTAGAAGAAAATAATAAAAATACTTCTCTAATTCTGAGCGAAACGTATCGTTCTGATTTTTTGAAAAAGGTAAAATTATAACTTATTACAAAGTTTTTCCGACTTGTTACATACATTGAAAATTAGCTTGTAATTTGCTTTTTCACTTAAAACTCAGTTCTGATATTTGCGGCAATAAATTAAAAGAACGAGTTATGAATAACATTAAAAACTCTTTATTCTACGTAACCATTATTGGAGGATTTACCGCCCTCATTTATTGGATAATTTCAAAAGGCGCAGCAATTGAAGCCGGGCGTCATATTGTAAAGAAACAAATCGAGAGCAACCATTGGAATGATTTTCTAGATTCTATGGTTCACAATTTACAGCACCCTTTAGCTATATTATTGGCGCAGATCGTGACTATTATTTTAGTAGCGCGTTTATTTGGATGGTTTTTTAGAAAAATTGGCCAGCCTTCTGTAATTGGAGAAATGATTGCAGGTATTGTTCTTGGGCCGTCTTTGGTTGGGATGTATTTTCCTGAATTTTCAGCAGCTTTATTTCCAAAAGAATCATTAGGAAACTTACAGTTTTTAAGCCAGATTGGTTTAATTCTTTTCATGTTCGTAATCGGGATGGAACTGGACTTAAAAGTGCTGAAAAATAAAGCACATGATGCTGTAGTTATCAGCCATGCCAGTATTGTAATTCCGTTTGCGTTAGGTTTAACTCTTGCGTATTTTATATACCACACTTTTGCCCCAATTGGTGTTGAGTTTTCTTCTTTCGGATTATTTATGGGAATTGCTATGAGTATAACTGCTTTTCCGGTTTTGGCCAGAATTGTTCAGGAAAGAGGAATGCAGAAAACAAAACTGGGAACGATTGCGATTACTTGTGCCGCTGCCGATGATATTACAGCATGGTGTATTCTTGCTGTTGTAATTGCTATTGTAAAAGCAGGTTCATTTACAAGTTCACTATACGTAATTGGTCTAGCGATTTTGTATGTAATTATTATGTTAAAAATTGTTCGTCCGTTTCTGAAACGTGTCGGAGATTTAAATTCAACCCGCGAAAGTTTAAATAAACCGGTTGTAGCGATTTTCTTTATCACACTTTTGATTTCTGCTTATGCTGCGGAATTAATTGGAATTCACGCCTTATTCGGAGCATTTTTAGCGGGAGCAATTATGCCTGAAAACAATAAATTCAGAAACATATTTATCGAAAAAGTAGAAGATGTTGCGATTATCGTTTTACTGCCTTTGTTTTTCGTATTTACAGGTTTACGTACACAGATTGGATTGTTGAATGATCCTGAATTATGGAAAGTAACAGGATTAATTATTGCGGTTGCCGTTGCAGGTAAATTCTTTGGAAGTGCTTTGGCAGCAAAATTTGTGGGACAGAACTGGAAAGACAGTTTAGCTATTGGTGCTTTAATGAACACAAGAGGTTTAATGGAACTTGTGGTTTTAAATATTGGTTATGACCTTGGGGTTTTATCAACAGAAATTTTTACTATGATGGTAATTATGGCGTTAGTAACGACTTTCATGACAGGTCCTGCTTTAGATCTTATCGGGTTTATTTTTAAAGATAAAATAACGGCTATTCCACAGGAAATTGGAAATAAAAGCAAATACAAAATTCTGCTTTCGTTTGCGACTCCTGAAAGAGGAAAAAAGCTTCTTAAAATTGCGAACAGTTTAGTTAAAAAACAAGGTGATAACTCGATCGTAACAGCAATGCATTTGTCATTGAGTACAGAGGTGCATTCGTTTGACATAAAAGACCATGAACGTAAAATGCTGGTTCCTGTAGTTGAAGAATCGCACCGCTTAAATCAAAATATGGTGAGCATGTTTAAAGTGTCTAATGATATTGATACTGATATTATTGATGCGGCAAATCAGGGAGAATATGATTTATTGCTGGTTGGTTTAGGACAATCTATTTTTGACGGGACTCTGCTTGGAAAAATTCTTGGATTCACAACCAGAATTGTAAACCCTGATCGTTTAATTGATAAGTTTACCGGAAAAGAAGGTTTGTTTGAAAATAATCCTTTTGACGAAAGAACACGTCATATTATTGCCAAAACTAAAATGCCGGTTGGTATTCTTATCGATAAAGATTTAGAAGAGGTGAATCAGGTTTTTATGCCAATTTTTAATAAAGAAGATGCTTTTTTAATTGATTATGCTAAAAAATTAATCAATAATAACGGTTCACAGATTACGGTTCTTGATGCCAGCGGCGATGTGAAAAATACCCGCGAAATTCAGGAAACAATAAGATCTATTGAACAGATTGCTCCAAATCATATTATGATTATGCATGACAGAACAATAAAAAAAGAATTCTTAGACGGCCAGAATTTGATGATTATAAGTTTAGACAGCTGGAAAAAACTTATCGAATCTCAAAGCACATGGCTGAATAATACGCCTTCTGTTTTGATTTTGAAGCCATAAGATTTTAGAAAATTTCAATATTTAAATCCCAAATTCCAATTTTTATGATTGGGGTTTGGGATTTTTTTTATGTGAAATTCGTTCGCATTTTTGTCATTTCGACGTAAAGAGAAATCTTCGCAAGAAACTCGACAAACATTAGGTAAGCTTTGCAAGGTTTTCGCGCTCCTAAGAGAAATTTAAATTTTAAAGTCCAAGATCAAGGACATAAGAAATTTTAACTGCAATATTGTCCTCAAACTTCATTAACTGGTTTGGTCCGTAACGATAGAATCCGCCAAGACCGAAACCTTTGTAGATTTTATTTAATTCAATACCCGATTCAAAAAAACCTTTGTCAAGCGTTTTATATTCAGGACCAACATGCTGTTCTGGTTTTTCCATATTTCCCCATGCCATTCTGCTGACCAAAACTACTGTTGGGCGAACTTTTTTCAGAATTCTGATTCGGTTAAAGCCATGTTTGACCTGGAAAAAGATGTACTGACTTGAGAAAAACTCATTAAAAAACATGGTTTCAAAGCTGTTTCTTCCGGCAAAAGTAATACGCTGGATAACGGTTTCTTTTGTAAGGTTGTTGGGCATTGTATTGTATAAGTGCGTAAGCGGCACATCACCTAAGGCATAACCGCCTTGTAAAAGCAAACTTGTTTTTTGTCCGTTTAGATATTTCTTTTCATATTCAGTTTTGAAATCTATTTTTCCAAAATTAAAATCGTTGTCTAAAACATTTGGCAGTGATTGCGTGTACTGTAAAGTAAATCTCGGAAATCTCTTGTCAGATTCCGTTCTTCCTGTCGGCGTTTGCATAAAATCACTAAAAGGCGCCCAAACTATCGAAAGCATGGCAGTTGTCATAATATAACTAGAATACAATTGACCATTGTAATTAAAAAGATAATCGAACTTTGGTTCAATCTCTGTTCTGGCTAATTCAAGAACAGCTTCTGTTTTTGGGATAATTTTGGTTTGTACATTGGCTTTCCAGCTTGTATAATGATAAAATGTGCTAATGTTAATAGGGCGTGGATCGTAAATTTTAAAAACACGTTTGTCAACTGCAAAAAGGGTACTCGCAATCTCACGAACATCATCTGTGTAAGATCCATTAAGCCAGGTGTTGGTGTTTTTATCTAATAAAACGCCGGCGCCTAAATTGTATTTAACAACACCGTCTTTTGTGCCATAAGCTGTATAGCCTTCAATTCTAAAATTTTTAGAAAACTTGTCATTTGTAATACCGCCTAAACCTAAACGAAAACCTTCATAATTGTTGTAACTAATAATTTTCTTTAAATCTAAATCAACCGGACCAATAGGAATGTAACCGTTGATGATTTTTCGCCCAAATCCCAAACGTTTTTCAATTCTTCGGCTTACAGATAAACTGTCTAATAATTGATAGGTTTTCTGGCTTTTTTGGTCTAAAGCTTCTTTTCTGTACTGGTTCCAGAATTCTTCGGGTTTTTTACCTGCATCGTCTTTAATTTCGATATAAAGAGACGGATTTTTTATAGGAGTTTCGAGATTATAATGAATGTCGAAATTATTACTCTCAGAAAGCAAATAGGTAAAATCAGAAGCGGCTTTTTTTCTTGGTTCAAAATCTTCGGCAACGTCTCCATCAAACTGAATTGTTCCGCCTAAAATTTTAATATCGTCGTCATTTTTTCCTTTTACGATTTTGAAAGTAGTATTGCTCTGGAACCATATTTTTTCATTTGGTACATAATTAAACTCATGAATACCGCTGATATCCAAAACTCCCTTTATCCGCATAACTGCTTTTGCAATGGCAAAATTTTGTGAGTCAATATATAATACTCCTTCTAAACCAGAAGTTCTTCTTTTGTGCTTGTTTTTAAAGTAAATCATAAAAGTTTCGCGTCCTTTTATGTTTACAGTATCTAATAATTTGTAATTATAAGATGCTGGTGCAGTATTCGAAATTGGGTTTTCATATTTCGTTTCAAACAACTCGTATTTATTGTCATAAATAGAAATTGACTGTAAATTGAAAGCGATAACCTCGTAAATAGGATTTTTAAAACCCGCTATTTTTGTCCCGAGAACAGTTTCTTTTAATTTATTATTCCCGAATTGGTATTGGGATACTTTTTCGGTTTGAAACAAATGCTGTTTGGTTATGATTTCTTTGAATTTATAATCAGAAGAATCTATGTTGATTTTCTTTTTATTTAAATCCTTATACACTGCCGAAGAATCTATTCTTCCATCAATTGAATCCGGATTAGCCGTTACGATAAGTTTATTATAGGTTTTGTAATCAAAACTTTTCAGCCTTTTCTGCGGATTGTTATTGTTTTTGTTTGCAATAACTTTTTTGATAATGGTTAACGCCGGATTTTCATTAGAAACGATAACTTCTTTTAAATCATCTGTTTTTTGAACTAATGAAATAGAGTAGAATTTTTTGTTTTCGGCCAAAGCCACAATCTTAGTTTGAAAACCAATATAGGAAACGGTAAAATTTCCGGATTTAGTAAGCGTTTTAAAAATAAATTTTCCATCAACATCTGTTATCGTATTGCTGTTATCCGAAGTTGTAATTGTAGCAAATGGAAGAGGTTTGTTGTTTGAATCAGTTACAATTCCGTTTATTTGAAATTGCGCCTGAATACTAAGCGTAAAAAATAATGTCAGTAAACAAAATAGCCTCATAGAGAATTATATAGATTCAAAAACGAAAAGGATTTGATTTTGGTATGCAAAAATAAGAATAAAAAAATCCGTCTGATAATTTTACCAGACGGATTTCTAAAAATTCAGTATCAAATACTTAAACTTTCATGATTTCGGCTTCTTTTGCAGCCAATAACTCATCAATTTTTTTAATGTAAGTATTTGTTAAGTTTTGAACTTCTTCTTCTGCAGATTTACAGATGTCTTCTGAAGTTCCTTCTTTTTCTAATTTTTTGATATCAGTGTTAGCGTCTTTACGAACGTTACGTATACCAATTTTTGCATCTTCAGCTTCAGATTTTGCTTGTTTTGCTAAATCACGACGACGCTCTTCTGTTAAAGGCGGTACGCTGATAATGATAACGTCTCCGTTGTTCATTGGGTTAAAACCAATATTGGCAATCAAAATTGCTTTTTCAATGGTTTGCAGCATGTTTTTTTCGAAAGGCTGCAAAGTAATAGTTCTTGCATCCGGAACACTGATTTTTGACACTTGAGAAAGTGGTGTTGCTGATCCGTAATAATCAACAAAAACACCTCCCAGCATTGCTGGAGAAGCTTTTCCCGCACGAATGTTTAGAAATTCTTTTTCTAAGTGTGCAATAGAACCGTTCATAGATTCTTCAGTACTTTCTAATATAAAATCGATTTCTTCAGTCATTTTTTTTAATTTTTTAATTTTTAGAAGATTAGATTTTTAGACTCAAAAATGGATTCTTCTAATTTGCTAACGATGTTGTTTTATTTTTAAAATTGCTTTTGAAAATTATAAAGATTGTTAATCTTCGAATAATCTAAGCAGCCTAAATATTTACTACAGTTCCGATGTTTTCGCCTTCGCAGATTTTTAACAGGTTTCCAATTTTGTTCATGTCAAAAACAACAATTGGCAGTTTGTTTTCCTGGCTTAAAGTAAAAGCGGTTGTATCCATTACGTTTAATCCTTTTTTAAGGACATCATCAAACGAAATGAAATCAAATTTTACAGCCGAAGCATTTTTTTCAGGATCAGAATCGTAAACACCGTCAACGCGGGTTCCTTTTAAGATTACATCAGCATTAATTTCGATTCCTCTTAAAACAGCTGCAGTATCAGTTGTAAAATATGGGTTTCCGGTTCCCGCACCAAAAATTACAATTCTTCCTTTTTCAAGGTGGCGGTCAGCTCTTCTTTTAATGTATGGTTCTGCGATAGATTCCATTTTTAAAGCAGTCTGCAAACGCGTTTTCATTCCTTTATCTTCAAGTGCGCCCTGCAAAGCCATTCCGTTAATAACAGTAGCAAGCATTCCCATATAGTCACCTTGCACTCTGTCCATTCCTGCGCTTGCACCGGCAACGCCTCTAAAAATATTTCCTCCTCCAATAACGATAGCAATTTCTACTCCTTTGTCGTGAATCTGCTTAATTTCGTCTGCATATTCCCCTAATCTTTTAGGGTCAATTCCGTATTGTAAATCACCCATTAAGGCCTCGCCGCTAAGTTTAAGAAGAATTCTTTTATATTTCATGTTGTGTTGCGTTAATTTGTGCAAATATAGACATATTCTGATTTTTAAAAATAATGTTTTAAAATAATTTTCAAGTTCTCTTTTGTTACTAAAATTTTTATTTTGTATGAATTTACTTTATTTTTGTCTTGTTGGAATGTTTCAATTTTATTACGGTCTTTAATAAGAATAAATCAGGTATGGAAATTCAAGGAAATAGTTTTGTAATAACATTTAATTGTAATATGGATGATTTGTTTCTAATGGAAATTAAGTCTAAAGGTTGTGTTTTAGGTGCTATCTTGACTATAAAAAACGAAATAAAAATTGAAATTAATTTTTATGATCCGACAAGATTTAAACAAGAAATGGAAGATGAAATAGATTGTTATGATTTTTTTTATTTAGAGAATGCTGTGATAATAAAAGAAATTACTATTGATGAGATCTTAGTTGCAGTTGATAGTATTGTTTCAAAGAAAGTTTACGAAAGAATGGTTAAGCTTAATTTTTAAAAGTTATGAAAATAACAGAGGCAATGAATACATATAAATATCGCATTATATGTAATTAAAAATAAAGGGTTTGAAATTTCATTACAAATGAATGATGCAGAATACGAAATTCTTTTTTGATAGCAAAAAAGAGTAATATCTGTGTTTCAGCTTTTACTCCTTTTGTCACTTTTAGCATTAATTGATATTTCTGAACAGTATGGATAAGATTGAAATTCTATTAAAACAGGAAATATATATGATGAAATTTTAAATTCTGAAATATAAGATATAATCTTCCTTCAAAATGACAAAAGTCATTCTTTCATCTTCTTAAAATCCGTAATTTTATAGTAAGCAAAATAAACCTCTATGAAAAGTACTGTAGCAAAAGCATTATTCAACAGCTATTCGTATGCTGAATATCGAAAATTAGTTACCGATTTATTATCTGAAGGAAAATCAACCGGAAGCCAGCAGTCTGAAAGTCTCACGAATTATTCAAAACTAAACGAAGCCAGAATGAATCGTTTAGAAAAAACAATTACAATTTCTGAAGATGTCATTTCAAAATTAAGGCATTTAGATAATCACTACATCTGGCTTGTAATTTCTGAAGGCTGGTGCGGCGATGCAGCGCAGATTCTTCCAATTTTGAATAAAATGGCTCACGAATCTGATAAAAAAATTGATCTTCGAATTGTTCTTCGTGATGAAAATGATGAATTAATGAATCAATACTTGACAAATAACGGCAGAGCAATTCCTAAAGTTATTGTAATTTGTAAAGAAGCCGGAATTGTCCGTGCTGATTGGGGACCAAGACCAAAAGGCGCCACAGAATTAATGGAAACCCATAAAAGAGAAGTCGGTCCAATTGATGAAAAAATCAAAACAGATCTGCAGTTATGGTATTTGGCAGATAAAGGAATATCTGTTCAAAGTGAATTGGTCGAAATTATGGAAAATATTAAATATAATAGGCTGTAATAACTATTTAAAAGTGTGTTTTTGTTAGTAAGGCATTGATAATAAAAGAAATAAGAAGTTAAAAAATGGGTTTAAATTTTTTTCTTATTAAGAAAATTTGTAATTTAGTAAAACCATCCCACTTCTATTATAACTTTCTGATTTACTCTTTTTATTGGTGTTTGTTTAATGTCTAACAATTAAAATACACTATTATGAAAAAGTTATTCGAAAGGTTTTATGATTTCTTCTCTACATTTTTATTTGGAGGAAAAAATGTGCCTCACTATTAAATTTAAAATAAGTATGAAATAGTATTACTTATTTTTTAAAGCCTGGCACATTACTTTCATTTAGTAATGTGCTTTTTTATTTATTTAAAGTTTTAAAAAACCAGTAAGTGTATCCATGAAACGGATAAACAAAATCTGTTTTTTCTATTGAAGACTTTCTTCGAATAAAGTAATGTCAATTGCATTTTTTACATCATAATCGCCAATTTTGGTTCGGCGTAAAACGGTTAAATGCGAACCTGAATTCATTGCTTTTCCAAAATCGTAAGCAAGCGAACGAATATAAGTTCCTTTACTGCAAACTACTCTAAAGTCAATTTCAGGCAATGCAATGCGAGTGATTTCAAATTCGTGAATTGTTGTTTTTCTGCTTTGAATTTCGATTGATTCGCCGGCGCGTGCATGTTCATATAATCGAACACCGTCTTTTTTAATAGCTGAAAAAATAGGCGGTTTTTGATCGATTTCACCTAAAAATTGTTTTACCGTTTCGTGAATTAGAGCTTCGTCAATATGTTCTGTTGGGAAAGTCTGATCGATTTCGGTTTCTAAATCATACGATGGAGTAGTGGCTCCAATATAAAATGTTCCTGTATATTCTTTTGCCTGTCCTTGAAGTTCAGAAATTCTTTTTGTGAATTTTCCAGTGCAGATTAATAATAATCCGGTTGCCAAAGGATCTAAAGTTCCGGCATGACCAATTTTGAACTTTTTTGGAAGTCCTACTTTATTAATTAAAAGGTATTTTAATTTGTTAACTGCCTGAAACGAACTCCATTTTAAAGGTTTGTCTATCAGTAAAACTTGTCCGTCTAAATATTCTTCAGGTGTCATTATATAATGGTAAGCGGGTGAATGAAAAAGTGAATCAGTAATAAAATGATTCCGGCAATTATTCTGTAATAGCCAAATACTTTAAAACCGTTTTTAGTCAAAAAGCTAATAAAAGTTTTAATAGCAAGAAGTGCTACAATAAATGCCGCAATATTTCCAATGATTAAAATATTTACCTGATCGTGAGATAATTCAAATCCTGCTTTATAATAATCGTAGCATTTTTTTACTGTTGCTCCTAACATAGTTGGAACGGCTAGGAAAAATGAAAATTCAGCAGCAGTTGTTCGGGATAATTTTTGAGACATTCCGCCAACAATACTGGCACCGCTTCGTGAAACTCCAGGAATCATCGCGATACATTGAAATAATCCAATTTTAAGAGCTTGCAAATAGGTGATTTCCTGTGAAGTTTCGGCCGCGTTTGGATTGTTAAACCATTCATCAACTTTTAATAAAATCAATCCGCCTATTAAAAGTGAAACCGCAACTGTAACCGGGTTTTCTAATAATCCGTCGATAAAGTCACTCAATAATAATCCTAAAACTACAGCCGGAATAAAAGCGACTAAAAGTTTAAAGTAAAAATCAAGAGTTTGAAAAAAACGTTTGAAGTATAAAACGACAACCGAAAGTATAGCGCCAAGCTGAATAACAATCGTAAAAAGTTTAGTGAAATCTTCATGCGCGATTCCAAAAAAAGAAGAGGCAATAATCATGTGCCCGGTTGAAGAAACAGGTAAAAATTCTGTAATTCCTTCAATAATGGCAAGAACGATAGCTTGTAATGTATTCATTTAATTTAGATTTTTAGATTTTAGACTTCTTAGAATGTCAGATTTTTTTAAAGAAATTAATTTCTCTAATAATCTAAAGATCCAAGTTGTCTAAGAAAGTCTATTTAGATTTTTTGAAAATAGAATAAATCGTGATTCCAAAACCAATTAAAACAGTGGTTGGAGCTAAACGAATACGTCTAAAACTAAAAACATCCTCATTAAAAACATTTGGATTATCACTTCCTCCGCCAGACATTAAAATAAATCCTAATGCAATTACAGCAATACCAATTAATAAAATTTTATAATTGATACCGTCAAAAAGGAATTCCTGTTTTTGAACTTGTTGTTCTTCTTTATTATTGTTGTTTTTCATTTTTATGTGTTTGTCAGCCTTAGCGAAGTCGAAGGCATTTTTTTTTAAATCTAAAATCTGCAATCTAAAATCTGCAATCTAAAATTAATAAAGATCGTCAGTTCTTAAATTCAGGAATCGCTGTGTTGCAAAATGCGTACTTACCCATGTAATTAAAACGCCTAATCCAAAAACGGCCAATAATACCAATCCAATTAAAGCTTTGTCTTCTAAAATTCCTAAACCAGGGAAATTCGTTTCTACATAAAATAAAAGTCCAATTAAGGCTATGATTGCCAATAAAGCACCAAGCATTCCCAGTTTTACGCTTCGCATTACAAAAGGCTTGCGAATAAACGATTTTGTTGCGCCTACCATCTGCATGGTTTTAATAATAAAACGATTAGAATGTATAGACAAACGAAGTGAACTGTTAATTAATAAAACGGCTATTACAGTAAGAAAACCGCTTATGATTAAAATCCACATACTAACTTTTTTGATATTGTCATTTACCAGATTTACCAATTGTTTGTCATACACAATATCTTCGATCATAGTATTTTTACGCAAAGCACTTTCTATTTTTAGAATGCTGTCACGTTCAACGTAATCTGCTTTTAAATGAATGTCGTATGAGTTCAATAAAGGATTTTCTCCTAAAAAGGTCAGGAAATCTTCTCCAATAATATCAGTATGTTCTTTAGCAGCTTTTTCTTTTGTTACATAAACATACGAAAGAGCAAAAGGAGCTCTTTTTAATTCAGAGTCGAAAGCTTTGATAATACTGTCATTTGCCTCATTTTTAAAGAAAACTGTCATAGCTATTTTTTCTTTAAAATCGTCAGCCAGTTTTTTAGAATTAATGATAAATAATCCTAGTACTCCCAAAAGGAATAAAACCAAGAATACACTTAATACTACCGAAAAATAAGAGGAAATTAACCTGCGTTTTTGAAATTTATCAAAGTTAGAACTCATAGTATGCTTAAATTATGGGGTAAAAATAATAAAGAATTTCTTTATTTAAAGTTAATAACAAACTTTTGTATTATAAATATACGATTTGATATTGAATAAAATGTTGATTTAACCGCAAAGTGCGCAAGGTTTTTTAATTCTCTAACCTTATATAAGCGCAAAGTTCGCAAAGCTTTGTGTTGATAAAGCTTTGCGAACTCTGCGTAAACCTTGCGTACTTTGCGGTTAAACTCTCAAAAAACTATTTCACTTTGTAAACTTCAATGCTCTTAAGCCAGTAAACATGTCTTGGTCCAGTTTTGATGTCGTTTTTACAAATCAAAATCATTTCACCGTTTTTAACTGGTTTTCCGTTTTCTTCAAACAATACATAAGTATTTTCGCCTGTTGGGTTATTAAAAATTTCAGCCCATGAAAAAGTCGCTTTATAATCGTCCGAAGCTCTGGCTACAATATAAAAATTGCGATCTTTATGATTTTCTTGTTTGATTTTAGCTTTGTCTAAAATATCTTTCAAAAGAACACCTTTGCAGGCTTTGACTTCTCTTTTAATTGCGCCGCCTTTCCCTGTTATTTTTAGATTCTCAATGGTAATCACTTTCATTTTCTTTAAGGAGTCAATCGTTAGTTGAAGTGGAAATTCGATTTCACCTTTTACTTCAATTTGATGATTGGCTAATTTTAAACTGTCTTCGGCAGTAAGAGTTTTATGTTCGTGTTTCTCTTTTTTTGAAACAGATTCAGTAGAAACAATTTCTTCTTGATCTTTTTTAGATGAGTTACACATCGTACATGAAAATGCAATTAGAATAATTAGAAAATAATTTATGGTTTTCATAGTTACTTAGCAGTTTATATTTATTTCAATATTAAGTATTTTTACTTAATTTTAATAAGTAATCCGATATTTTATTTGTTTGTCAATGAAATAGCTTTGCTACAATCCGCAATAAATGTAAATTTGCGGCTTAATTAATTTAGTGAAAAGCTTAGAACCTTAGTAACTTAGAATCTTAGTCACTTAGAAATGAAGTACAATCCAAACGAAATTGAAGCCAAATGGCAAAAATATTGGGCAGAAAATCAAACTTTTGCAGCAAAAAATAACTCTGAAAAACCGAAACATTACGTTCTCGATATGTTCCCTTATCCGTCTGGAGCAGGACTGCACGTTGGGCACCCGCTTGGTTATATAGCTTCAGATGTATATTCTCGTTTCAAAAGACATCAAGGTTTCAATGTTTTGCACCCAATGGGATACGATAGTTTCGGATTGCCGGCAGAACAATATGCGATTCAGACCGGACAACGTCCAGAAGATACAACACGTGTCAATATTGACGGCGGTGTTGACAAAGAAGGAAAACAAATTGCTGGTTACAGAAAACAATTAGATAAAATCGGATTCTCATTTGATTGGGCGCGTGAAGTTCGTACGTCAAATCCTGATTATTACAAACATACGCAATGGATTTTTATCCAATTGTTCAACTCTTGGTATTGCAGAAAACAAGGTCAGGCTTTTGATATTTCAGAGCTTGTAACTGTTTTTGAAGAAAGTGGAAATGCATTGGTTGAAGCAGTTTGCGACGACAACGTTGCTATTTTTACTGCTGATGAATGGAAATCCTATTCTGATGATCAAAAAGAGAAAATCTTGTTGCAATACAGAATGACGTATTTGGCAGAAACTGAAGTAAACTGGTGTCCAGGCTTAGGAACTGTTTTGGCAAATGACGAAATTGTAAACGGAGTTTCAGAACGTGGAGGTTTTCCTGTTATAAGAAAAAAAATGACACAATGGAGTATGCGAATTTCTGCTTATGCCGAACGCTTGCTTCAAGGTCTAAATGATATTGATTGGAGTGAATCTATAAAAGAATCTCAAAGAAACTGGATCGGGAAATCGGTTGGGGCTTTGGTAACTTTTAATGTGAAAAATCACGATGAAGTAATCGAAGTGTTTACAACAAGGCCTGATACTATTTTCGGAGTTACTTTTATGACTTTGGCACCAGAACATGATTTGGTTGCTAAAATTACAACTCCAGAACAAAAAGAAGCTGTTGAAGCGTATATCGAAAAAACTGCAAAACGTTCGGAGCGCGAGCGTATGGCCGATGTAAAAACCATTTCTGGAGTATTTACAGGAGCTTATGCAGAACATCCATTTACAAAAGAAGCTATTCCGGTTTGGATTGGTGATTATGTTTTGGCAGGTTACGGAACTGGCGCTGTAATGGCGGTTCCTTGCGGAGACGAAAGAGACTATGCATTTGCTAATTTCTTTAAAGGCCAGAACGGAATGCAGGAAATCAAAAATATCTTTGCAAATGTTGATATTTCTGAAGCAGCTTACGGATCAAAAGACAATGTTGAAATCGCAGCTTCTGATTTCTTAAATGGATTAAATTACAAAGACGCGACAGCAAAAGCAATTTATAAGTTAGAAGAAATCGGACAAGGAAAAGGAAAAACCAATTACCGTTTGCGTGATGCTGTTTTCTCTCGTCAGCGTTATTGGGGTGAGCCATTCCCGGTTTATTATGTGAGTGGATTGCCTAAAATGATTGACACAAAGCATTTGCCGATTATTTTACCAGAAGTAGAAAAATATTTACCAACAGAAGATGGATTGCCTCCTTTAGGAAACGCGGCAGTTTGGGCTTGGGATACAAAACAAAATAAAGTTGTTGCAACTGATTTAGTTGATAATGTTTCTATTTTTCCTTTAGAATTGAACACTATGCCAGGATGGGCGGGAAGTTCATGGTACTGGATGCGTTATATGGATGCGCACAATGAAAATGAATTTGCAAGCAAAGAAGCTTTGGCTTACTGGGAAAATGTAGATTTATACATTGGAGGAAGCGAACACGCAACAGGACACTTATTGTATTCTCGTTTCTGGAACAAATTTTTAAAAGACAAAGGTTTCGCTCCAACTGAAGAGCCATTCAAAAAACTGATCAATCAGGGAATGATTTTGGGTACGACAGCTTATGTTTACAGATTGGAAGGAACAAATACTTTTGTATCTAAAAATAAAATTGAAGGTCAAAATGTACAGCCAATTCGCGTTGATGTTCATTTTGTAAATTCTTCAGATGAATTAAATATTGAAAAGTTCAAAGCTTGGAGAGAAGATTTCAATACAGCAGAATTTATTTTTGATGAAAACGGAAAATACATTGTAGGCCGTGAAGTAGAAAAAATGTCTAAGTCATACTATAATGTGGTAACGCCAGATGATATTTGTGCAGAATACGGTGCTGACACATTACGTTTATACGAAATGTTCTTAGGTCCATTAGAGCAGGCAAAACCTTGGAATACCGCTGGTATTTCTGGAGTTTTTGGTTTCTTGAAAAAATTATGGAGATTGTATTTTGATGATAATGGTTTAATCGTAAACAACGACGAACCAACAAAAGACAACTTAAAATCATTGCATAAAACAATCAAAAAAGCAGCAGAAGATATTGAGAATTTCTCTTTCAATACCTCAGTTTCTCAGTTTATGATTTGTGTAAACGAATTGTCTTCTCAAAACTGTCATTCAAGAGCGATTTTAGAACCATTAGCGATTTTGGTTTCGCCTTATGCGCCTCACATTGCAGAAGAATTATGGACGCAGTTAGGACATACAACTTCGATTTCTGAAGTGGCTTTCCCTGCTTTTGATGCAAAACATTTAGTGGAGACTAATAAAGAATATCCAGTTTCTTTTAACGGAAAAATGCGTTTCACAATCGAATTGCCTTTGGATTTAACCGCAGCACAAATCGAAGAAATCGTAATGAAAGACGAAAGAACGCAAAAGCACTTAGACGGAAGAACGCCAAACAAAGTGATTATCGTTCCAGGAAAAATCATCAACCTTGTAGGTTAATTTTATAATTTCTCAATGTAAAAATTCCAAATTCCAATTTTACCATTGGGGTTTGGGATTTTTTTATGCGTCTTGTTTTGTCAGTCTGAGCGAAGTCGAAGACCACATAGTAACTCTACAAAGATTGGCGATTTTCTTTACGAAGCTTCTTGCGTGGTCTTCGACTTCGCTCAGGCTGACAATGCGTAAAGTCTGTTGTAGAAAAAAAAACTTGCGTTCTTCGCGTAAACCTTCGCGCACTTTGCGGTTAAAAACCCCGCAAACTTTAGAATTAGTAATTTTTTCATAAAAAAATAATCTGAGTTGTAACATTTTAATAGTTCTCGTATCCAAAGGACGGATCCGATTAATTAACAACTTAAAACTATTAAAAATGAAAAAGTATATCATCTTAATTATTGCATTCTTATTCTCAGCTTTATGTTTAAATGTTTTCGGACAGACAAGACAATTCCCATTTGAAATTTTAAAAACCGGAAACGGAGACCAATCCATAATATTTATTCCCGGCTTTGCGTCTTCAGGCGACGTTTGGAATGAAACCAAAGCCGCATTCGAAAATGATTTTACTTGTTATACACTTATAATGGCAGGTTTTGCTGGGATAAAACCACAATCTAATGCTTCGTTTGAAAATTGGAAAAACGGAATTGTCAATTATATCAAAGATAATACTATTGAAAAACCAATTCTAATTGGTCATAGTATGGGCGGAGGGCTCGCTCTTGCAATAGCGTCTGATTATCCGGATTTGATCAGCAAAATTGTGGTTGTAGATGCGCTTCCTTGTTTAGCTGCTTTAAATGATCCTGCTTTTAAATCAAAAATAAATAACGACTGCTCTTCAACTGTAAATCAAATGACAGGGTTGAACAATGATCAGTTTTATGCTATGCAGAAAAAAACTATGCAGCGGCTTTTAGCGAATACTTCTAAAATGGATATGGTTGTAGACTGGAGTGTAAAATCAGACAGAACAACTTTTGGGCAAATGTATTGCGACTTTTTTAATGTTGATTTAAGGGATAGAATCTCTCAGATTAAATGTCCGGCATTAATTTTATTAGAATCTTATTTTATAAATTTAAAACCGGCTATTGAAGATCAGTATAAAAATTTAAAAACTGCTAATTTTCAATACGCCACAAATGGACTGCATTTTATTATGTACGATGATACAGCTTGGTATTTAGAGCAGTTGAGCACTTTTTTAAAATAATAAAAATGGAATTCGAACAAATCTACAAGATATATTGGGATAGAATTTTCAGGCTTTGTATGGGTTTTGTAAACGATTATGATGCCGCTCAGGATTTAGCTCAGGAAACTTTTATAATTGTCTGGCAGAAATTAGAAACTTTTAGAAATGAGTCTTCTATTGGAACCTGGATTTTTAGAATAGCTTCTAATAATTGTCTGAGGCAGATAGAAAAACAAAAGCGTTTTCCAAAATCAGAACTGCCGATTCATCTTTCAGAAGAAAAACAAACTTCATTAGAACCTCAGATTCAATTCTTGTACAAATGCATTGCTGAACTTCCAGAAACCGATCGTATCATTATTTCGTTAGAATTAGAAGATATCAAACAAAATGAAATTGCTAAAATCGTCGGACTTTCTGAAGCCAATGTCAGAGTGAAAATTCATAGAATAAAAGAAAAACTGACTCAAAAATTTAAAGAAAATGAAGAACGATAACAATATAGATTTTAAAGATTTATGGAAAAAACAAGCCATAAGTCAGCCAGATATGACCGATTTGCTGGCAAGAGTAAATAAATTTAAAAAAACCGGACTGCGTTGTTTGTGGATTACAAATATTTTGCTTCTTGCAACCAGCATCTTTATTGCCTTTGTTTGGTTTTATTATCAGCCGCAGTTTATTTCGACTAAAATTGGAATTGTTATGGTGATTTTGGCAATGTTGATTTATTTAATGACCTACAATAAATTATTAGGGAATTATAAAAACATTGAAGCAAATCAAACCAATCACAATTATTTGCAGAAATTAATTGAAATAAAAAAGAAACAGCAGTTTCTTCAAACTAAAATGATGAGTTTTTACTTTATAGCTCTTACAATTGGAATTTGTTTGTATATGTATGAATACGCAAGCAGAATGACAGCGTTAGGAGCAGGTTTAACGTATGGAATTACTTTATTCTGGATGTTGTTCAATTGGTTTTATCTTCGTCCGAAACAGATCAAAAAACAACAGGAAAAAATAAATAGTCTGATTGAGAAGTTTGAGGAAATAAACAATCAGTTGGGGATATAAAAAAAGAAGCTTCGCAAATTGCGAAGCTTTCTTTTTTCCAAAAACAAAAAAAATATTAAATTCTAATCTTAAATACTATCTAGGAAAGATGTAGGTTTTAGGATGCACAACAATGATTCCATCACTGTCTGCTTTTCCTGTTAACTCAGATACTACCTTTCCTCCTATATAAACTTTAGCTGTCAAAGTTTGTCCTGCAACTCCACCATAACCGCCTGTGTGCACTAGTGCTCCATCAGAATCTGCATCAGCAGTAAACTCTTTAGTCCAAGGCAGTGTAGTTACATCTTCAATAAGTGGAGCGCCACTTTTTTCCATATAAGTAACATCCATTTTCCCTGTGTAGTTTCCTGTTATTTCATATTTTACATCTCTTAATCCTGTTCCTGAGTTACCACTGTCGTTGTCATTATCACTGCTGCAAGAAACTGCTGTAAAAGCAATAGTCAATACAAGCGCCGCTGTTTTCAAAATTGATTTCATGGTTGTTTTTTTTAATTAATTAAATTCTTTTAACAAAATTAGAATCTAATATCAGAGGGAGCAATACCTGATAAAATGCATTTTTAACTACCTGATATCAGGTAAAAGTGAGAGATTTCTTTTTGAAACGTTTTTTAATTTGATAAATTTGAATAAATCCTGCTTTATGAAGAAAATCTACTTACTTGCACTTTTTTTATTTTTATCTGCCGTTTCGAATTCACAGGTTATTCTTTCTCTAGATGATGATTCTGTGTATATTGACAGTATTGCCAACATCACTAAAAACACAAAATCCGACAGTATAAAATGTCTTTACAGTTTTAAATTATCAAAATTGTATTTGATGATTCAGGACGCCAAAAAATCAAAAGAATATTTAGCACAGGCAAACAGTCTTAAAAACAAATATCCGTTTTTGAGAGATGCCGGAATTTTTTATAATTCATCTACCTTTTTAGAGAAAGGAGATGTTGAGGGATTTGAAAAAACACTGCTTGACGGTAACGAAAAATTAAAGAAATATTTTAATACCGAAGCATTTCGAATCCGCGCTATTATTCTGCAGAATTATGGAATTATGCAGCAACGTAAAAACAACGAAAAAGTTTACATGAAACTGCTTATTAATGAAGCCATTCCTGCAGCCAAAAAAAGTCGTGATTATGAACTTATAAGCGGATTGTATAAAGCGGTTGCTATTATTTTTATGAATAATAACGAACGAGGAAAAGCGAGTGAATATTTAAGTGAAGCTCAAAAATATATTGAAAGAGCTATTAAAAAATCGCCAACTGCCGCCGAGTCGAAAATGGAAACTTATATAATTAATGCCGAAAATTTAATCGAATTGCAGCATTTTTATGATGCTAAAAAAATACTCGATAAAGCATTTTCAACATTAAAAGATTTTCCGGAATCTAATTTAAACGATTCTTATTATTATTCTGAAGGATTGTATTATGCAAAGCAGAATAAAAACTCAAATGCATTAGAAAGTTACGGAAAGGGAATAAAATCTGCCGAAAAGCATCAAAATGCGATTGCCTTAAACCGATTGAAATTTGCAGAATATGAGGTGCTTTTTAAATTGAAAAATTATGATAAGGCAAAGAGCAACTTAGATTACCTTTTAGAAAATACTCCTTTTGTTGTAGATAAAAAGAATTATTATAATGAATTGGCAAAAGTTTACAATGCTACAAAAGATTATGATAAAGCCTATTTTTATTCTCATAAATACAATGCTTTAAATGATAGTTTAAATAATACCAAATTTCAAAGCGAGATTGTAGAACTAGAAGCAAAGTATAAAAAAGCCGAAAGCGAGAAAAAAATAACTTTATTGCAGTCGCAAAATGATAAGGCGGCTTTGCAGGTAAATAATAACCGTCTTAATTCTGTGCTTTTTGCAGGTCTGTCTTTTCTTTTGTTTTTAATTGTTTTGTTTTTGTGGATTTTCAATAAAAATCAAAAGAAATTAAGCATTCAAAAGGAAATCAACCTTAAACAGGAATTATCATCTTTTGAAGACCGGCATAAACTTTCTGTTTCCAAAGCTTTGATTCAAGGTGAAGAAATGGAAAGAAAAAGAATTGCCAGAGATCTGCATGATGGACTTGGGAGTATGCTTTCGGGAGTGAAAATTCATTTAAACCTGGCTAAAAAAGATAACGGAGAAGCGGTTAATAATGTTGATACGCTGCTGGATAATTCAATAAAAGAACTTCGAAATATATCGCAGAATTTAATGCCCGAAAGTCTGCTTGAACTTAGTTTAGAACACGCTTTAAGAGATTTATGCGCAGCAAATTCAAATGCTGTTACTAAAATTGAGTTTCAATATTTGATTAAGAAATCAAAACTGCCGAAAAACTACGAAATCATGATTTACAGAATTATTCAGGAACTATTGAATAATGCTTTGAAATATGCAAAAGCATCTCAGGTTTTGGTTTCGTGTTCTCAAAATAAAGATGTGTTTTTTATTACGGTTGAAGACGACGGAGTTGGCTTTAATCTCTCGGAAGCAAAGAGTAAAAACGGAATGGGATTGAAGAATATTCACAACCGTGTAGAGTTTTTAAGCGGAAAATTAGAAATCGACAGTAAAATAAATCAGGGAACTTCCGTTTATATAGAACTGAATGTCATAAACGAAAATCAAAAAAATGAGTAAAAGATATAAAATGGTTGTGGTTGACGATCATCCAATTGTAATTTCTGGAATTTCAGGTTTGCTGTCTGATTTAGATAATATTGAAATTGTAGAGAAAATGCAATCCGGAGCTTTGCTTCTCGATTATATCGAAAACAACGAAGTCGATCTGGTTTTAATAGATATTTTTCTGCCGGTTGTAACCGGAATAGATTTGTGTAAAGCTATTAAACAGAAATATTCTCAGGTTATCGTTATTGGAATGAGCAGTCAGTCCGAAAGAAGCCTTGTGATGCAGTTTATTCAAAATGGCGGAAATGGTTATATTTTAAAAAGCGCTTCTTTTGAAGAGTTTAAAAACTGTATTAACAAAGCAATTGAAGGTGAAATTGTTTTTAGTGATGAGGTAAAAACGATTGTAAGCCAGCCGTTATCTGAAGATTTAGATAATATTCCGAGTCTAAGCAGAAGAGAAAAAGATATTGCGCTTTTGCTTTCAAAAGGAAAACAGACCCAGGAAATTGCTGATGAACTTTTTCTGAGTTTTTTAACTGTACAGACACACAGACGTAATATTCTTCAAAAATACAAAACCAAAAATGTCGCAGAATTAATTACCCTGCTTTTAAAAAACAATCTTTTAGACTAAAAAATGTCCGAAAAAATGCCAAAATGACATTTTGTTAAAATGGTTTACAATTTGCTGTTTGTTTTGTAAATTTAAAATCAATCAAAAAAAGTAAAAATATGGGAAGTGGATATTTAATTCTCGCCGGAGCTATAATGCTATTTAGCTGGATGGTGAGTGCAAAACTTAAAAGTAAATTCGAATTATATTCTAAACTGCAATTACGAAACGGAATGAGCGGTGCAGAAATCGCCGAAAAAATGCTTGCTGATAATGGAATTACAGATGTTCGTGTTATTTCGACTCCGGGTCAGTTAACAGATCATTATAATCCTTCAGATAAAACCGTGAATTTGAGTGAAGCTGTTTACAGTCATCGTAATGCCGCGGCAGCAGCGGTTGCAGCACACGAATGCGGACATGCAGTGCAGCACGCAATTGGTTACGAATGGTTAACGATGCGATCTAAGCTGGTTCCTGTTGTCAGCGTGGCTTCAAACTTTATGCAGTGGATTTTGTTAGCAGGAATTTTAATGATTAGAACTTTTCCGCAGTTATTGTTAGTAGGAATTATAATTTTTGCGGTAACAACATTGTTTTCTATTATAACATTACCTGTAGAATACGATGCAAGTAACAGAGCCTTAGCCTGGCTTGAAAATAAGCACATGTTGACACAAGAGGAGCAGGCTGGAGCAAAAGATGCCTTAAAATGGGCTGCAAGAACGTATGTAGTTGCTGCTTTAGGATCGATAGCAACGTTGTTGTACTATATTTCGATTTATTCGAACAGAAGGAATTAATTTGAGAATTAGATAATTAGTAATTAGATAATTTATCATAAAACCCGACAGTTTAAAACCTGCCGGGTTTTGTTTTTTTTATCACTTTGGTGTTTTGCTGCCATATTGAGCGAAGTCGAAACCTTTCAAGGGAATGATTTAAGTATTTATCGAATTATTATCTAATTTACAATTGAATCTGTCTGTCAATCTGCTGATCGAGCGAAATAAAAGTCTCTGTTCTTGAAACACCTTCAATAGCCTGGATTTTAGTGTTTAAAAGCTGCATTAAATGCTCGTTGTCACGACAAATAATTTTTATCAAAACCGACCAGTTTCCGGTTGTATAATGGCATTCCAGAACTTCTGGAATTTTTCTTAATTCTTTTACGGCTTCAGAGTTTCGGGAAGCTTTATCAAGATAAACACCAATAAAAGCCATTGTGTTATAGCCTAAAACTTTTGGGTTAACTGTAAATTTAGATCCGGAAATTACGCCGGATTGTTCCAGTTTTTTTAATCGCTGATGAATTGCAGCTCCCGAAATACCAATTTTATTAGCAATTTGTAAAATAGGCTTTCGGGCATCGTCCATAAGATATCGAAGGATTTCTTTGTCGATACCGTCAATTTCAATTAAGAGGGAGTTGATTTTCATAACTTATAATTTGAAACTATTTATTGTGATTTGGGTTTAGAATAGAAATCAAATGTAGTTAAAAGGTGGGTGAAAACAAAAATTCCAAATCCCAACATAAAATTGGAATTTGGAATTTTAAAAATTCTATATTTTAAAAAAGGATTATTTTCCTTTGTTTGCCTCGGCAACGTATTTTTCTAAAGCCATTGTCATAGAAGGAGTTTCAGGAGTTGGAGCAAGAATATCAATTCTTAAACCATGATCTAAAGCTTCTTTTTGAGTTGTACTTCCAAACACGGCAATTCTGGTATCGTTTTGTTTGAAATCAGGGAAGTTTTTAAACAAAGATTTAATTCCAGTTGGGCTGAAAAACGCTAAAACATCATAATAAACGTCAGCAAGATCAGATAGGTCGCTCATTACAGTTCTGTAAAAAATAGCTTGTGCCCAATCTACTTTAAGGCTGTTTAATGTAATAGGAGCATCTGCATTTAATTGGTCAGATGCAGGAAGCAGGAATTTCTCGTCTTTGTATTTTTTGATTAAAGGAGATAAATCTGCAAAATCTTTTGCTCCAACGTAAATTTTACGTTTTCTGTACACAACGTACTTTTGAAGATAAAATGCTACTGCTTCAGATTGACAAAAATATTTCAATCCTTCTGGAACTTTGTAACGCATTTCATCAGCCACTCTAAAAAAATGATCTACAGCATTTCGACTTGTTAAAATGATCGCAGTGTAATGATTAAGATCGATTTTTTGTAATCGAATCTCTTTTGCGCTAACCCCTTCCACATGAATAAATGGTCTGAAATCAATTTTTATTTTGTGTTTTTGTTGGAGCTCAAAGTAAGGAGAATTCTCCACTTTAGGTTCAGGCTGTGACACCAAAATTGTTTTCACTTTCATATTATAAACATTTTCTAAGCACTCCCTTTTGTTATCCAATAATAGAGAAAATAATAAGGCGCTATTTCAAGAGCGCAAAGATATAAAATAAAATAAAATAACTTGCCGATAATTACGTTTTGATACGTTTTAATTGAAATAAAATACGAATAAAGGCTGATACAGAGGGAAATACCTATGATTGCAAGCGGTACAATCGTTGGAATATTGTCATAATAAAACAAAATTGCATTGATTGGAAGGATTAAAACGCCTATATAAGTTCTGTAAGTAACTTTTTGCAAATTAAAAAGCTCTACAAAATCGTCGATGTTGAATGAAGCTGCGACAATTTTCTCAATTAAATACTTCGCCAGAATAAAATAAAGTAAGAAAGTGGCTATTTGAATAAACAAAATCCAGTCGGTTTTAGAAGCCTGTCCAAAAATATTCATGGTAAGCTGAATAAAAAATGCAAACGAAATAACCTGAACGAAAAATAAACCAACTGTAAAGCTGCTTTTCATGTGGCTGTTATCTCGATAAATTTTGGCATATTTATCAGAAAAAATAAGTTTGCTGAATTCTGTAAAACGAGTTTCGTATGCAGATTTTGTCATTGCAACAACAGCAAAGGTCAGGACAAATAAAGCGGTTGCCCAGTCTTTGTTTTCAATTATTCGAGGATGAAGATGTTCAATCATAGCGTCACAAAATTAGTAATTTTTTGTATCAATACTTTTATTATGTATTTATTATGAACCAAATGCTATAAAAAGTTTACTTTTGCGGTGAAATTACCGAGAAAAAAATGAATGATAGTATTGTCATAATTCCCACTTATAACGAAATAGAGAACGTAGAAAGTATAATAAGAGCCGTTCTTTCGCAGCATAAATCTTTTCATCTTTTAATTATTGATGATAATTCTCCAGATCATACGGCTGATAAAGTTATTGCTTTACAGGAAGAATATCCAGAAAGATTATTTCTTGAAAAAAGAGCCAAAAAAGCAGGACTAGGAACTGCTTATGTTCATGGTTTTAAATGGGCTTTAGCACATAATTATGATTTTATTTTTGAGATGGATGCCGATTTTTCGCATAACCCAAATGATCTTGAAAAATTGTATGATGCCTGCCATTTTGGAGGTGCTGATTTAGCAATAGGATCACGTTATGTAAAAGGTGTTAATGTGGTAAACTGGCCTTTAAGCCGTGTGTTAATGTCATATTTTGCATCGGTTTATGTAAAGTTTATTACCGGAATGAAAATTCACGATGCAACCGCAGGTTTTGTTTGTTATAAAAGAGAAGTTTTAGAGAAAATTAATCTGAATAAAATAAAATTTGTTGGATATGCGTTTCAAATCGAAATGAAGTACAGAACTTATTGTGCTAAATTTGAAATAAAAGAAGTCCCAATTATTTTTACAGACAGAACAAAAGGTGTTTCGAAAATGAGCAATGCCATTATTAAAGAAGCAATTCTTGGGGTGATTTCTCTTCGATTAAAAAAATTAGTCAATACATTATAAAGATAGGACATGAACAGGATTTTAATAAAAAATGCCAAAATTGTAAACGAAGGATCTATTTTTGACGGAGATGTTTTGATCGAAAATGATCTTATTGTTGAAGTTGCAGACAGCATCAGTCTAAAAACATCAGATTGTATTGTTATTGATGCCGAAGGAAGTTATTTAATGCCGGGAGCAATTGATGATCAGGTGCATTTTAGAGAACCGGGCTTAACGCATAAAGGAGATATTGAATCTGAATCTCGTGCAGCTGTTGCTGGTGGAATCACTTCTTTTATAGAGCAGCCAAATACAGTGCCTAATGCCGTTACTCAGGAAATATTAGAAGATAAATATCAAATTGCAGCTCAAAAATCATTTGCGAATTATTCGTTTATGATGGGGGCAACCAATGATAATTTGGAAGAAGTTTTAAAAACAAATCCAAAAAATGTAGCCGGAATCAAGATTTTCTTAGGTTCTTCAACAGGAAATATGTTAGTTGACAGAGAAGAAACTTTAGAAAAAATTTTCTCAAGCACACCAATGTTAATTGCAGTTCATTGTGAAGATGAAACTACGATTCAAAATAATCTGGCAGAGTTTAAAGAAAAATACGGAGATGATATTCCTGTAACGGCTCACAACTTAATTAGAAGTGCTGAGGCTTGTTATCTTTCTTCTTCAAAAGCAGTGGCTCTGGCAAAAAAGACAGGAGCGAGACTTCATATTTTTCATCTTTCGACTGCAAAAGAAATGGAATTGTTTACAAATAAAATTCCATTAGAAGATAAAAAAATCACAGCCGAAGTTTGTGTACATCATCTTTGGTTTACTGATGAAGATTATAAAACAAAAGGAAATTTCATTAAATGGAATCCGGCTGTAAAAACCGAAAGTGACAGAAAAGTTCTTTGGGAAGCTTTAAATGACGGTCGAATTGATGTTATTGCAACAGATCACGCGCCTCATACTAAAGAAGAAAAAGCACAATCGTATTTAAAAGCTCCATCTGGAGGTCCGCTTGTACAGCATGCTGTTGTAGCAATGTTTGAAGCGCATCACCAAGGAAAAATCAGTGTAGAGAAAATTGTAGAAAAAATGTGCCACAATCCGGCTAAAATTTTCAAAATTGAAAAAAGAGGATTTATCAGAGAAGGTTATTTTGCCGATTTGGTAATTGTAAACCCAAGTAAGCCTTGGAGCGTAAATACAGATAATATTTTATACAAATGCGGCTGGTCTCCTTTTGAAGGAACAACTTTTAAATCGAGAATTACGCATACTTTTGTAAACGGTGAAATGGTTTACAATAATTTTAAAGTAAAAGATATCCGTGCCGGAAAACGTTTATTGTTTGATAGATAAAAAGCTGAAATGAAGAATTGTTTAATAATACTATTAGTTTTGTTTCTTTCTGTAAGTTGTAAAAAAGAGGTTGTAAAACAGCCAGCAAAACTTATCGAGAAAGAAAAAATGATTGATATTATGTATGATTTGTCTCTTTTAGAAGCAATGAAATATCAGCATCAGGAATTAATAGATTCTACTGAAACAAACCCAACAAAATTTATATTGAAAAAATATAAAGTTGATAGTTTACAATTTGCACAAAACAATATGTATTATGCTGCAGATTATGAGAACTATAAAGATATGTTTGATGAGGTAGGAAAGCGATTGGCCAAAGTTCAAAGAGCCACTGATTCGATAGTCAAAATCGAAGATAAAAAAGCGGCTAAAGAAGCAAAAAAGAAAAAGAAAGAAGTTCTAAAAGATTCGATCAAAAAAGCAGAACCTATAATAAAAAGCATCGATTCGCTGAAAAAAGCAAAAAGAAAACAATTAAGAAAGTAATTACAGCTTCGAAATATTTTTTACATATTCATGTACATCTAGAAAAACCGTTCCCAGAGCGGTTTTTATTTTTTCATTAGAATACAGATTTTTAGAATAAGAAGCTTTTGCAGTTGCTTTAGTCAGTCTTCTTTTTTGAAAAAATAAAGTCGAAAATATTCCGTCGGCAATCCAAAGGAAATTCATTAAAGCGGGTTTTGCATGACGATGCGGTCTTTTAACGTTTAATGTATCTGCAATGGTGTTTAGAATATCTTTAAAAACAATATTATCGGCAATTAAAGTAAATCGTTCGTTTTTAATATCGCTTTTCATTAGCTGAAGGGCAGTTTTTACAACATCATCCACAGAAATAAAACCAGTATTTCCAAGTGTGTAAAAGGAAAGTCCGTTTGCAACTTTTGCATATAGTTCAGAACTTCCCTGCTGTTTGCTTTGCTCTTTCGGAATTGGACCTAAAATAACACCCGGATTAATAATAATAACATCTAAACCTTCCTGATGTCCACGCCATACTTCCATTTCGGCACCATATTTTGAAATGGCATAATCACTATGTGGTTTTTCAGGATTCCAATCTGTTTCTTCGGTAATATAAATTTCATGAGCTGCTAAATCTCCCAGCGCAGCAATGGAACTCACAAAACAGAATTTTTTAATTTCTCTGGCAATAGAAAAGTTGACGATATTGGCTGTTCCTTCGATATTGGTTTTTCGAAGTGCTTCTTCATCTTTAGGATCAAAAGAAATTAAAGCAGCACAATGGTAAACATACTCAATGCTGTTAAAAGCAATTTCGAGAGAAGGTATGTCCAGAATATCGGCTTCAAGCCATTCTATTTTTTCAAACAATTCTGTTTTTTTGTATAATTCAAAAACCGATTTTGTTTTTTCAATATTATTTTGACTGCGATAAATTGCCCTTACATTTTCTCCATTTTCAATTAAATGAAGTAATAAATGCGAACCAACTAAACCTGTTCCTCCTGTTACTAATACCATTTTGTAAAGATAAGTTTTTGCTTGAAAGAGACAAAGGGACAAAGGCTCAAAGTTGCAAAGGTTTTTTCTTGAAATGTAAAGATTTAAAGGTATAGAGGTTAAAAGTTTTTTATTAGAATTGCAATTGTCATTGATATTGTATTTGCTTTTTGATATTGCCGATGCCATTGATTATATTTGCGCAAAATATTTTAAAAAATGAAGAATCTAGTTGAAGAATTAAAATGGCGCGGTTTGTACCATGATAGCATGCCAGGAACGGAAGAACAATTGCTAAAAGAGGTAACATCGGCCTATATTGGTTTTGATCCAACGGCAGATTCACTGCATATAGGCAGTATGGTTCAGATTATTTTATTGGTTCATTTAAAGAATTTTGGTCATCAGCCAATTGCTCTTGTGGGCGGTGCGACCGGAATGATTGGTGACCCATCTGGGAAATCTGACGAAAGAAATCTGCTTAACGAAGAAACCCTGGCTAAAAATGTTGCCGGCATTAAAAGTGTTTTGTCTCGTTTCTTAGACTTTAATTCAAAAGAAAAAAATGCCCCAATTATGGTAAATAACTATGATTGGATGAAAGAATTCTCGTTTATTGATTTTGCTCGTGAGGTTGGAAAACGTATTACGGTAAATTATATGATGGCGAAAGATTCTGTTAAAAAGAGAATCAACGGAGAAGGTGAGGGAATGTCTTTTACAGAGTTTACTTATCAATTAATTCAGGGTTACGATTTTTATCATTTATATAAAAATAATAACTGCCTTTTGCAAATGGGAGGTTCTGACCAATGGGGGAATATTACCACGGGAACAGAATTAGTACGCAGAATGGGAGGAGAAAGTGCAAAAGCTTTTGCTTTAACAACGCCTTTAATTACAAAAGCTGACGGATCTAAATTTGGAAAATCGGAAGGAGGAAATGTTTGGCTGGATGCTGATAAAACTTCAGTTTACAAATTTTACCAGTTTTGGGTAAATGCTACAGATGCTGATGCTGAAAAATATATCAAGATATTTACTTTCTTAGATAAAGAAACAATTGATGCTTTAATTGCTGAGCACCAAACGGCTCCTCATTTAAGAATTCTGCAAAAGAAATTAGCCGAAGAAATCACGATTTTTGTTCACAGTAAGGAAGAATTAGAAAAAGCAATTCAGGCTTCAAATATTTTATTTGGAAATTCAACTGCTGATGATTTGAAAAAACTAGATGAAAAGACTTTTTTAGAAGTTTTTGACGGCGTTCCGCAGGCTGAAATCGCAAAAGCAGATCTAGAAAACGGATTGGATATTGTTACTGTTTTAAACGAAAAAACAGGTTTCTTTAAATCTAACGGAGAAGCAAGACGTGCCTTAACTGCAAATTCTATTTCTGTAAACAGAGAAAAAATAAAAGAAGATTTTGTTTTAAGTGCAAAAGATTTAATTAATAATCAGTTTGTGTTATTACAAAGTGGTAAAAAGAATTATTTTGTGATTCGAGTGGTTTAATTCGTTTCATGATTTTACACAATAAAAAAAGCATCCTGAATAAGGATGCTTTTCTATTTAATAGTTGTTCTTATTTAAGAACTTTACGAGTTTCATTTTTAGATTTAATGATGTAAATACCACTTTTTAATGAATCTAATGATTGGTTTTCTTCTTCTATAGATTTAACTTCTTTTGTTAAAACTTTTTGTCCTTCAAAATTGTAAACGTTTATTGAATAAGGCTGTATGCTGTCTTGAACATTTACATTAGACTGAACAGTTTTTGCGAAAGGGTTAACAAAAGTAACTGGTATAACTGTTATGTTGTTATTTTCGTTTGATTCTGTATTTGTTTTAGAATCATCAACCGACATAAGAATGTTTCGATTTCCAGTAACTGTTAAGCCTCCAAAATCTGAAGAGAAAATTGATTTAGATACAGTAATTGAACTTCCCGGGTTTATTGCGGCTATTGAAACACTGCTCGCTGTAGATTTTATATCTGCTGCATCAAGAATACCATCAGTTGATAAATAAAACTGAAGCGTTGCAGGAGTTGATGCTGTGCTTCCTATATTTTTAATAGTTATTGCCTGTAAGTTAATAATTCCAGATTGATTATTTATTGTGTGTCTTTTATTTCCTAAATCACTTAATGCTGCGCTGCAATCAAAACAGTTACTAAAAATAATCGTATTAGCTGGATCAATAACTAAGTCTGGTTTTCCAGTTGGCGTTGTTGTCTGGTTGATAGTAAATGACGATAAAGACGAAATTATATTATTACTGTTGTTTATGTCTTCGCTATTTGTTAATTGGATAATTACATAATAAGTGCCGCTGCTAATATTTGCAGGAATAATTATCGATGGAACACCATATTTGCTTTCATTAGGGTTTAGTGGGTCTATGGTAACATCTTTGATTAATATATCATCAGAGCTTAGAACAGAATTGCCTTTAGAAAAGTAAATTAAGCAATGAGAGGGTGCAAAAGCTCTGCCTCCTATATTTTTTATAGAATATATTACACTAGCATTAGCTCCGGTAGTTGTTGTTGTGCCTCCAAAGTCTGTTGCTATAGCTTGTAAATCTGGTTTTGGACAATTTAATGTAGTGCGAGAAAAAGTAGAACTACCATTTGTAGGGTCTAATTGGTATTCACTGTCTCCAGCTTCGATGCTTGATCCTGTGATCAAGTAATAATTAGCACCTTTCCCGAAATCCATAAAATAAACATCACCTATGCTTAAAGGTTTTTGTGTTTTGACATTTACTTTTTCTCGAATAGTATTAGCAGTCAAATTTGAACAATAGTTAGCTTGAGCTTCTTCTAAGGTTGCGCCTAATAAAATTGGTCTTATGTATTTCCATGACAAAGAATTGCATAAATCTGGGATTAGTTCAAAAGGTGCTGGTTCATCAATATCAGAACCTTTGTCTAAATAATAATCAACAGCATAAAGAACTTTGTAATATCTAGATCCCGATGTTGAACCTAAAATAAGATCAGATTTGTAAACTTTACCAACTTCTAACTTAAAACTTTGATTTAGATTTACATCTCTATTTGGTCCTACAACAACGGTTTGAGCACATCCGGCCGAAATCGCTATTTCAATATTTGGACCTAAATCCTGAAGTGTATGAAATTTGTAAGTCTGTGACCAAGTTGTAACACTGCTTATAAAAACAAGCACTAATAAAGTAATTTTTTTCATAATTTATATGTTTAAAGATTACTTTAAAAGTATATTTAAAAGATAAATATAGTATTTTTTTTACATTAACTGTGCATTAAGAAATTATGTATATTCCTACGAATAAGTTAAAGCCGAAAAAGAACTTTGAATGATTATCAAGCTTAAAGCACCATCAGGTTGCAGCCACGAATATCAGAATTATCAAAGCGTCCCAATACCTCAAAAGAGTTGTTGGGATTTTTTTTGCCTAAATCCTGCGTTGCAATAAAAGAGCAAGAGTTAATATTGGCTAAATCTATTACATTAATACCGCCGGTTTTTCCGTCCTGAATATAGGTTAAAGCATCTTCGGGATCGCGAACGAGAATGTGCATCCATGACGGGCATTCAAAAACACCTTCACCTAAAGAATAAGCCTGCGCTAAAAGTTCGGTCATCCCATATTCAGAATGAATAGATGAAACACCAAAACCTTTGCACAGAATTTCATGTAATTCTTCGCGAATCATTTCTTTGCGTTTTCCTTTCATTCCTCCAGTTTCCATAATAATCGTGTTTTGAAGATTGAATTGATGTTTTTCGATTAGATCTAATAAAGCATAAGTAACGCCAATTAAAATCACGTTTTGACCTGATTCATCTAATTCGGTCAGTTTTTTAATTAAGTCGTCGTGATTGTGCAGATAAAACCCACTGTCAGGCTGATTGGATAGTTTTATTAAGTCTTCGACCATATAAATAAGCGAAGACCCTTCACGTTCTAAATATGACGGCAAAAGGGCTAAAACAACGTAATCTTCTATGTTGCCATAGAATTGTGAAAAACCTTTGCGGTAACTTTCCTCATATAGGGAGATATCGGTCACTAAGTGTCTGCTCGTTATCATTCGGGTTGTACCGCTGCTGGTAAAAGTTACTTCGGCAGGATTTTCATTCGAAACGACATTGTGGCTTTTGAAAAATTGAATAGGTAAAAAAGGAATCTGCTGTAATGATTTAACCTGCTGAACATCTGTTTTTAAGTAATCACAGAAATCACGATATACTGTATTATTCGCATACTGAAAGCGAAACACTTTTAATGCTGTTTTTTCAAATTGTTTATGGCTTGAAATCGTAAATATATCGCTGGCTGTAATCAAAACTTTTTTTGTGCAAAGATATTGTTTTTCGGTTTTCAGTCGCAGTTTTCAGTCGCAGTTTTCAGGAGTCTCATAAAAACTATAAACTGTGACTGAGACTGTAAACTAAAAAAGCTCCGAAAGGAGCTTTTTTAAAATTTATCGAATAATGAGTTTTCGCGTTGCTGTGGCATTCTGCTCACTTATTCTTATGATGTAAACGCCAGGGACTAAATCAGAGACGTTTAATTCTTTTGTGGTTAAATGTGCTTGCAGTACTTTCTTTCCTAAGATATCAAATACGATGATTTCTTTTTCCAAATCATTTTTTGATGATATATATACTTTTCCGTTTACCACAGGGTTAGGGTACAAGCTGAGACCCTCAATACCTGCCGGATCCTGAGTTTTTGGTAATTGCTTACTGTCTTGTGCCGAAACACTTACAGTAAAGAAAAAAGCCAATAAGAATGTAATATAAAAGTAGTTTTTTGCCATCGCGTTTATTTGGATATTGTAAATATACAAAAAAAATTACAAAAATCACACCAAAAAAAAACATCCTAAATATTTAGGATGTTTTTAACATTTTGTATTCGAAGTTATTAGAAACCAACTGACCAAATAGAAGTCTTATGTGGAAACTAAAAACTCATTTTATTACTTAGTCCAGTTAGCCCAAGATGGTAATTCAGCACCAGCACCAGCACCAGTTGCAGCACCAACAGTTCCAGATAATTTAGGACCAGTTGTATTTGTCATTGCAGCACCAAAACTGTAGTTTTCGATTGTAAAGAAACCGTCAGCAATGTTTTTAGCAGCAGCAGCATCAGTAGATGATATTTTGATAAGTGCAGATGGCATATCATTATCAACATAGAAATTTGTGTAAGCTTGTTTTCCACCACCATCTTTAAAGTTGATAGTTTTTTCGTCAGCTAAGAAAGTAGCACCACCTTTGATGATAGAAAAGTTAACTAATTTTCCAGTAGTTACAGGAGTAGCTTCACCTGGGCTTTTTTCGTTGTTTGATCCTTCAATAGCAGCTTTTGATACACCTTTGATGTAAACATTAGTTGCAGAACCTTGCCATCCATCAGCAAAATCGAATGAATCATCATAAGAGTTAACGATTACTAAGTTAGTAGCGTTTACTGTTCCTCCAAAAAATTCAATTCCGTCATCACCACTTTCGTAAGTGTAGATATCAGATACTACAGTTCCAGAACCTACTCCAAAGAAAGATACACCATTGTATTCTTTAGTTGTAGAGAATTTAGAACCAGTGTAAGAAATTTTTAAGAAGTTGATGTTTCCAGAAGAATCAGTGTTATTTGTACCACCGTAGCTTAAAGAACCAACTTCAGATGTACCGTTATCTCCAGTATTTACTTTAGCATTACCAGCGATAATTAATCCACCCCAGCTTCCTTCAGTTGGAACTGCTTTTGCAGATGTCATGATTACAGGTTTTGCAGCTGTACCATTTACGTTTATTTTAGCATTTCTTTCTACAGCAATAAATAAAGATGTTGGATCTGCTGTTGCAGAAGCTTTGATAGTTGTTCCAGCAGGAATAATTAAAGTTGCTCCTCCTTTAACTACTAAACCTCCAGTTAAAGTGTAAGTTTGAGTAGGGTCTAATGTTACAGTACCGTCATTGATGTTACCTTTTAAATCGTCAACTTTTAAAACGAAAGTACTTTTGTTCTCATCGCTTTTGTTGTTGTCGTCAGAACTACAGCTTGTTAAAGCAAGTCCTAATATTGCAGCCATTGCAAAAAATGATTTTTTCATTGTTGTTGTGTTTTATTGTTTTAATTTATTCAAGGCAAAGTAAATGAACATATGTTTTTGCTGAGTTAAGTCCGTATTAATAATATATTAAGTATGTTCTGTTGTAAATGGATTTGCTTAATATAAAATTTACATTCGGTTTGTATGAAAGCAAAAAAGGTGATTAGCAGTGCTAATCACCTTTTCGTAAATTCTATATTTATTTCTTAGAATGTATAGTTTAAAGTAAGTCTAAGATCAGAACCTGCTTTGTATGATGTTACTGTGATATCACCAACAGCTTCTTTTCCTGGTACTTCTCCTTGCTCTTGTACACGTTTAAAAGTTGGGTTTAGAATGTTGTTGTAAATAAGACCTAACTTTAAGTTTTTAGTTAAACTTGAGTTTAAAATAAAATCTAATTTATTTACAGCTTTATCAACTTGGTTTCCTATCTGTGAAGTTCCAATTACTGCTAATTTATCTGAAAAATAAGAGTAAGATACTGTTGCTGTTATATCATTGTTTTCTGTAAATTGCTTCATCAAAGAAAGATTGGCATTAGCTAGGAAATTTGAAGCACCTGTTAATTTACTTTCTTTAAAAGTAAAAAGAGCACCAAAGCCATTTTCGTTATTTACTTTTTCGCCATCCAAATCCTGATTTGTATAAAGATAAGATCCGTTTACGTCAAACGAAAGTTTCGTTTTTAGGCTATTAGCATTTTCAATTTCAAAAATGTCTTTTCTAATTTCTAATTCAACTCCCGCTACAGTTGCTTTTTCACCTGTATTAGCATAAGTAATATCATTTGATGAAGAGTTTTCGAACATTTCATTAATTGGATTTTGAATAATTTTACCAAATGCTGTTACCGAAACTAACTCTCCTGCTTTTGGAAAATATTCCCATCCTAAATCAGCATTATAGTTTGTTGATGGATACAAGTCTGGATTTCCTCTGTAAGCTTGTGCTACATCTTCATAAATAATAGGCACTTTTTCTTTAAACTGAGGGAGTGTGTAAGTTTTACTGGCAGAGAATTTTAAATTTTGTTTGTCTGTCAGCGTATATTTTGAAATTAAACTTGGTAAAATGTTAAACTTCGAATAATCTGAGTCATCACCGTCAGGAAGTGTAGTTGTAATGTATGATACATTTTGAGTTAACTGCTCAAATCTTGCTCCTAAAATTACACTTAATCTTTCAGTAAGTGAGTATTGGATAGTAGCAAATGCACCATTCATATTTAGATCTCCATTGTAAGATTGAAATATTCTGTTAGACGAAGATGAACCAAAGTTAGCTTCGTTTAAGTAAGTGTCAACATGATGAACATCTTCGAATGGAAATGATATCTTCGTTCTGTCTGGAAAAAACGAATATTGCTGCATGGTGTAGTCTAGTTTTTTCATTTTTCCAGAATAACCAAAAGTTACTTTTCCTTTATAACCGTCATCTTCTTTTTTGTTGAAATTATAAGAAAGCGCAATATTTGCAGAAAGCTCATTTTCTTTTAAATCCTGAAAGAATCTGTGATTATTAATGTTAGAGTTGATAAAGAAAGTATAATCAGTTCCATTAGGAGCATGAACAAATGTATTTTGCATACGATCTGGAATTGCACTGTTTGAAGTGCTGTATCCTGCAGCCCAATTTAAATTCCATTGATCGTTAAATTTATTTTTACCTGTTAATTGATTTACAATTAATTGAGTTCTTTCAAAAGTTCCACGTTTGATAAAACCGCTTGTTTGTTGAAGTTCAGTATCACCGCCTCCATCAAAATCTTGATTTGTTCCTTGGTATTCACTATAATCCTGATCACTTGAGTTCAGGAATAATGAAGTTAACATTACAGAATGATTGTTGTTGATTTTATAATCAGCCGTAGCCATAACTGTTGTTGTGGTGTTATGTTTGTAAGCTGTTCTGTATAAATTACTGTTTATGTTTCCATTTGAGTTGATAGATCCTCTATTGTAACCTTCAGTAAATCTATTTCTTGCGCTGAAAGATCCTGTAACAAAAGTACCAATTGAACTTTCGTCGTTTATGTTAAATCTTTTTCCTGCAGATAATGTGTAGAAAGCGTTTAAAACATTTTTGTTTTCTTGTCTGTCCCAGCTTGTAGCATAATTATATGGTTTTAAAGGAGAATCTGGAACCCCTACTTTTTTAAATCCAGTATATGATGGACCATCTTGTAAGTAAAAGTGATCTTGACTAAGTACATTTGTATTTGCTCCTGTACCAATTGAAAAGCTGATAAAAGGTTTACCGCTGAATTTTTTTGCGCTGATGTCGATATTTGCACCTCCAAAATCAGCATAATTTTGCGCTTCAAATGTTTTGCTAATCCCAATGTTGTCTACGATATTTGTTGTGAAAATATCTAAAAGTATATTTTTATTTGCAGGATTATTTGATGGTAACGGAAGACCATTTAAAGTAGTTACATTGTAACGGTCACCCAAACCTCTTACGAAAACATTTCCAGAATCGTCTTGTTTAGATACCCCGCTCACTTTTGCCACGGCATTAGCAACGTCGTTAACTCCTTTTCTGGAAATTTCTTCAGCACCAATCGCAGCTTTAAATGAAACCGCATTTTTTTGATCTAATAATAATGCTGATTCTTTTTGTTTGTTTCCAGCCGTAGATTTCACCACTACATCTTTTAAAGTAAAACTTCCAGAAGAAAGTGCCTGATTTATAACTACAGTTTCGTTTGCCTTTACGTTAACTGGAGCTTCTTTAGATTCATATCCTAAAAAACTAAAAATTAAAGTATAGTTTCCTGGATTTACGCTCAACGAATATTTTCCGTCTACGTCGGTATTTACGCTAATGTTCGTACCTTTAACTAAAACATTTGCAAAAGGCAACGGATCATTGTTCATTTCTTTGTCAGTCAGAACGCCAGAAATCGTACCTTTGTTTTGCGCGATCGAAATCGTACAAATAAATAGTGCAATAAATAGAAATCTTAAATTGAATTTCATTAGTGTGTTGTGTTTAATTTATTTTTGTGCAAAGAAAGAACCGCGCTGTAAAGTCCATGTTACGGACTTGTTATGTTTTTGTGTTGTTAAGATTATCAAATTGTTACCAGATTAAATTACCGTTAACACCAATTTTTAAAGGTTCATTTGTTAGTATATTTACCCCGTGAAATAAAAAACATCGGATAAATAATTAAGAATATTTGATGTAAAAATCTCAATTTTTGCTATTTATGAAAAAAACACAAACTAAGATTTTATTAGTTGACGACGAACCGGATATCTTAGAAATCGTTGGCTATAACCTTGCTCAGGAAGGCTACCAGATTGTTACAGCTTCTAATGGAAAAGATGCTATAGCAAAGGCTCAGAAAGAATTGCCGGAATTAATTATCATGGACGTGATGATGGCAGAAATGGACGGAATGGAAGCTTGCGAACACATTAGAAAAATTCCTGAGTTAAATAATGTTATCATAACATTCCTTACGGCAAGAAGTGAAGATTATTCGCAAGTAGCTGGTTTTGATGCAGGTGCTGATGACTATATTACAAAGCCAATTAAACCAAAATTATTAGTCTCTAAAGTAAAGGCTCTGTTAAGAAGGTTAAAAGAACAAGAAGTGGTTACAGATACCATAAATGTTGGCGGAATTGAAATAAACCGTGAAGAATATAAAATCATAAAAGGCAATGTAGAAATTGCTCTGCCAAGAAAAGAATTCGAACTGTTTTATTTATTAGCTTCTAAACCAGGAAAAGTGTTCAAGAGAGATGAAATCCTTGATAAAGTATGGGGAAATGAAGTAGTAGTTGGAGGAAGAACAATTGATGTTCACATTAGAAAACTGCGCGAAAAAATAGGTGAAGATCTTTTTAAAACCATAAAAGGTGTTGGTTATAAATTTGAAGTTTAGATTTTAAGATGCTGAGGTTCTAAGATTCTAAGTTATTTAGATATTTTGGAATTTTACTAAAGATTTAAAAGCAATCAAATTCTTTTAAAAATATTCAATACATTTAAACCATATAAGGAACTGAAGTTTACTTGGACTTTAGTTCTTTATATGGTTTTTGAGTTACACTTAATTTCTCTTAATCACTTAATGATTAAAAACATAAATGAAAATCAATTTTAAAAAAACGTACAAATTTGCTATAAAATCGGCATTGTATATCAGTCTTTTCTCGACAGGATTTGTGCTGATCTTAATGTCTTTATTTTATAAAAATCAGTTAAAACATCAAATAGCATTTGGAATAATTTTCATTATTGTCATTTACATATTCTCATTTTTGGTTTTACAATATCGTGTAGAACGTTTTATTTACAGAAGAGTAAAGAAAATTTATGATGAGGTTTCGTTATTAGAATCAACAAATCTTATCAATCAGCCTATTACGACAGATATGGAAACACTTTCACGAGAAGTGAAAAAGTTTGCAACCGATAAAAAACTCGAAATCGAAATGCTCGAAATTCGTGAACAATACCGTAGAGAGTTTCTTGGAAACGTTTCCCACGAATTAAAAACACCATTGTTTACCGTTCAGGGTTATGTTTCGACTTTGCTTGATGGTGCAATGGATGATAAACACATTCGAAAAAAATATTTAAAACGTGCCGAAAAAGGCGTAGAGCGTCTTATATATATTGTTGAAGATTTGGATATGATTACCAAATTAGAATCAGGAGATTTAGATTTAAATATGACTGATTTTGATATTGTTGAATTAATCCAGAATGTTTTTGATTTATTGGAAATGAAAGCCGATAAAAAGAAAATCAAATTGGCCTTTGAAAGTAAAAATGTACAATCGGTTATTATTCGCGGAGATCAGGATAGAATTCAGCAGGTTTTAGAAAATCTGATTGTAAACTCAATTAAATACGGAAAAGAAGGCGGGTTGACAGAAGTTGGCGTTGTAAACTTAACTAAGAAAAAAGTCTTGATTCGCATCAGTGATAATGGAGAAGGAGTTGAAAAACAAAACATTCCAAGACTTTTTGAACGTTTTTACCGTGTTGATAAAAGCGGAACGCGTTCTGAAGGTGGTTCTGGTTTAGGTTTGGCAATTGTAAAACATATTATCGAAGCGCATAAAGAGAAAGTTTATGTAGAAAGTGAGTTCGGAATTGGTTCAGAATTCTCTTTTACACTCGAAAAAACATTCAAAAGCCAAAAACCTGACGTTAAAAAATTGTAATCGAGTTTTTGCTAAACAGCCTAAAACAAAGGTGTTTAACAATAAATCAACACACGGATTTAGTCCGTAACATTAAATTTTTATTATAGTAACATCTTGTTAATGATTTCTTAACATAGGTGAGTCATCTTTGCATCCTGAAATTAAGGGAATTAGAGAACTAATGATAAAAAGAAAAATATTAGCCGTTTTAATGTTGATGAGCTGTTTTGTAAATGCACAAGACATAAACAAACAAGAAGTAAAAAACGAAGTGCTTCGTATTCTGGATTCTATCAACAAAGCAAAATTGCCGGATACTAAATCTGGAGGAGGAGTTGAAGAACACTGGTACGACAGAATCTCTTTAAGAGGTTACGCTCAAATTAGATACAACGGACTTTTTTCTACAAACGATAAAGTTTCCTGCGAGCAATGCGATAAATCCTGGGGAACAACTTCAACAGCTCCAGATGCAAAAGCAAACAACGGGCTTTTTATCCGCCGTGCTCGTTTAGTGTTTTCAGGGCAGGTTCACCCAAATGTATTTTTCTATTTCCAGCCGGATTTTGCCAGTTCACCTAGTACCGGAATTCAGAATTTTGTTCAGATTCGAGATCTTTATTTTGATCTTTCTTTTGATAAGAAAAGGGAATACCGTGTTCGTATCGGGCAGAGTAAAATTCCGTATGGCTTCGAAAACATGCAGTCAAGTTCACAGCGTTTAACGATGGATCGTGCCGATGCAATCAATAGTTCTATATTGAATGAGCGTGATTTAGGAATGTTTTTCTACTGGGCTCCAGCCGAAATTAGAGAACGTTTCAGCATGCTGGTAAAAGACGGATACAAAGGTTCTGGCGATTTTGGAGTATTTGCTTTTGGAGTTTACAATGGTCAGATTGCTAATAAATTAGACGGAAACAGAGATTTAAATGTTGTAGCAAGAGTAACTTATCCATTTGTAATTGGAAGCCAGATTATCGAACCGGGCATCCAGGCTTATACAGGAAAATGGGCATTTACCGGAGAAATTTCTAATGGAGTAACCGTAAATGATCCGCAGTATGTAAAAGACCAAAGAGTAGGAGCAACATTAGTTTTATATCCAAGACCTTTTGGAATCCAGACAGAATACAATATCGGAACAGGACCTCGCTATAATACCTTAACTAATACGGTAGATGAAACAGATTTAAATGGAGGATATGTTTTATTGAACTACAAATGGGATATTAAAAAACAGCATATTTATCCTTTCGCTAAATTTCAATATTATGACGGAGGAAAGAAATATGAAAAAGATGCCAGAAGTTATATCGTAAGAGATTACGAATTTGGTATCGAGTGGCAGCCAATTAAAGCTTTTGAATTAACAGCAGAATATGTAATTGCCGACAGAACTTTTGAGGACAGTGCGCTTCCAATAAACAGACAACAAGGAAATGTATTGCGATTGCAAGCGCAGTTTAATTTCTAAAATCAGTCTTCAAAAACATTAAATAACGAGTCCCAGTCTATATCATTTTTAAATTGAGACAAACCTTTAAACGACTTTACTTTTGATAAATCTTCAATGGTAAAGTCGTCTTGCATTGCATAAGGCACAAGATTTTCTTCCTGAAGTTTTATCGCCAGATATTCCTGTTCGTACTGTCCCGGAGTTGGAATAAAAAAGGCTTTTTTTCCTAGTTTAGCCAAATCCATAACGGTGGTGTAACCAGAACGGCAAAGAACAAATTCACTTTCGTTAAAAGTCTGTTCCAATTGTTTGGAGTTCATAAAATTATAATAGGTTACATTTCCAGCCTGCCATTTCTCTTGCGTTTTTTCTACAATTCCTTGTACAAAAACCACTTTTCCTTTAAACTTGGCAGCTTCTTTTTGAAGTTTTTCATCCAGATATGTACGCTGTGGTTCAGGACCAGATAAAATAATCATCAAATCATATACAATTGGCGTTTCCTTTTTCTTCATTCTGCTCAAAGGCCCAATATATCTTAAATTAAGATGATCGTTTTTAAGATGTCCCAAATCACCTGTAAGATTTACTTTTTCATTAGAATCCGGAACCCAGCATTCAGTATATTTTTTTATAATATGCTGATGGCATTTACTTGTGAACCAAGTCGTATTTCCGGTCATCACATTTAATTGATGCGTCATGAAAACAGAAGGCACTTTTTTGCTGAAAACACCCAGTCGGTTATCCGAAATAATACCGTCAATACCATGTTTTTTGATCCAGCTGTTTACCATTTTTTTCTCGTCTAAAATGGCCGTAATCATTTTAGGCAGATTCTTGATCAGCTTCCATTTAAAATTCTTGCCATTTTTAGCATATTCAATATGATACGAAGGCAGTTCAAGAGTTTGAACATAGGGAAATTCCTTGCGCAATAAAGCAAGAGCAACACCGTCAGAAGCAATAATTGGAATATAATTATTTTCTTGAAGCGCTTTAATGATCGGAATACATCTTGTGGCATGCCCTAGTCCCCAGTTTAAAGGAGCAACTAAAATAGTTTTGTTAGCAGAATAGTCAATGCTCATAATTTTTTAACGCTTTTTAAAAAACGAAGATAAAGAAATATGTTTTGGATGCTATTTCGGGTTTATTACTAAATTATTAACTCTATATTCTTAAAAACACTAGAAATTTCTAGGAGTGTTTCAAAAATAATTTTGTTTTGCCAAATAAGATTATCCCTATGTTAAGTAATTCTGGATTTTTTTAACGACCTTAATAAGGAAATTTGTAAGTTTAGTTATAATATAAATGAGCTGCCTGAAAAGTACAACCCCTTTTATGTCAAAATATAAAGCTGTTTTGTGCAGGTAAAACCTCAATGATGTAAAATATTATAGAATTTCAAATTTTATATATGTCACTCCTCTCAAGCTTTATATTGTAAATATTTATCCTTGCTGTAAATATTTCGCCTCTCCGAAACGGATAAAAAAAAGGAGCTGTCTTTTAAACAGCCCCTTTTAAATTGAGATTCAAAGTATATGTCTCAGTATCTTAGTTCTTCAAAACCTTAGCGCCTTTGAAATTAATCCTGAATGTACGTTTTGTTACCATTTTTGTTAATATAGTATTTACCGCCTTTTGGACCTGTATATACTTTTTTACCGTTGTATTCTCCAGTTACCTTGTCTGGTGTTTTTGGAGCTTTTTCATTGGTTTCTTTTAAAGTCTTTGTTGCTGATTTTTTGGCAGTTGCAGCTTCTTTCTTGGCATCTGTTTTTGCACTTTCAGCTTTATCGGCAGCTTTTTTTGCTTTTGCAGCATCACTTTTTGCTCCCGCTGCTTCCTTTTTAGCTTTGGCAGCTTCTTTGTCTGCTGATTTTTTAGCTGCGGCTGCAGATTCTTTTTTCGCATCCGCTGATGCTTCTGTTGCTTTCGCTGCTTCTTTTTTAGCTTTTGCAGACTCTTTTTTAGCATCGGCTTTTGCTTTGTCAGCGTCAGATTTTGCTTTTTTTGCAGATGCTTCGGTTTTGCTCTTAGCGGCTTTTGCAGTAGTTTCCTGCGCATAGAAATTAGTAGATAAAACTACTAAAAAACAAAGTAATACTAATTTTTTCATGGTGGCTATAGTTTATAATTTTCACATAAAATTAAGCAATTAATTCTTATGTTTTTGTTAAACATTAAAAATATGCGCGAAGCTGCACATTGCCGGTATGAATCGTATTTCCAGTCTCACTTTTACGGCCTTGGTAGTTTAAATTAACATCTAAAAACTGTGTGATATTTTTCTGCAAAAGCAATTTCCAAACTAAATTTTGACCTTGCTGCAATCCTTCGAGCATTTGAAAACCAACCGAAGAAAATTCATTTCCGTTGAATTTATTTTCATAAAAAGAAAACTCTCCATTGATGGTAACTTTCTTTTCGCCGGCAAAAGAAAAGGCAGTTCCAAGTCTGTTTTGAACTAAAGTCTCAAAATTTCCAATCTGGTTTTCCTTATTCTGAAACTCATAAAAGAAATCCAAACTGGTATTTTTAGAAAATAAATAACTGATTTTAGGTGCCAGCTGATAACCTTTTAAATCATAATTTTTTTCGACAAAATCCTTCGAAATTAAATCGGTTTTTATCGTTTTGGTAAAGAAATTAAACAGCCAGCTTTTTTGATACAAGTGTGTATATTGTAATTGATGTGAACTGTTTTTGACGCTTTGTGAACCAACCGAAAGTAAATTTTTACCATTATTAATAAGGTAAGTATAAGTAACAGAATGTTTTTGTTTACCGCGATTGTAAAACAAACTGTTCCTGAAACTTGAATTTAAACCCAGAACATTTTCATCTGATGAATAAAACGGATTTAATTCTAAACGATCGCCGTTGCTGCGTACTTTTCGATCCATAATAAACGAAGTCTGGTTGTACAAATACGAAAGCAGTTTCTTCAAACCCTTTTCGTTCTGCCATTGTAACGGATTTAAAATAACAGACTGCGAAAATTTATTCTGATTTGTTTTTATATAAACCTGATTGGGTAAAAAGATGCGGATGTATTTTGCCTGATCCGGAAAAGCAGCAATTTCAAATTCTTCCAGTTCCTGAATGCCGTTTCCGTTATAATCATTCCAGGTATAAACGCCTTGTCCGGTTGGAACTTCCACATACGTAAATTCCTGTTGCGCTATGGTTCCTGAACTCGTTTCATAAGCCGTTCCTATCTGCATAAACTGATTAAAAAATCGGTCATTGTACAAAACTCTTGAATTTAAAGACGGTTCATTTTTTCTGCTCGAATCTGTAAAATCCAGATTTCGGTAACTGGCATAAACGGCTAAATCAGTTGTTTTATTCTGAATTAATTTTGATTTTAAAAAGTATGTCTGCGAATTGTTTACGTGTTGTAAAAGTCCGTTTTGCAAACTGTCATTTCGGCGCTGTAAATAACCCAATTCAACAAAAACTTTTGTACTGTCGCCGCGTCCAACAAAAACACCGTATTCAGAAAATCTTTGGCTTAAAGCCGAAAACTGATTCGTTGCTTTATCTTTTTCCTGATTATCCTCGATTTGTAAACTCCCGCCAACCCAGTTTTTACCAAAATGATATTTGGTTCGGGTTTGATTTCTAATGAATTTTGAAGTTGAAACTGTGGCATCAGAATTTAAAAAACTTCCCTGATTTTCAATCGTCCATTTTTTTAATTTGAACAAAGCTGTTGTGGTATGGCGCGCTCCGGAATAGCTTTCACTAAAATCTAATTTCTCAAACTGATAGGTAAACAAGCCAATATTTGGCGTTTCTTTTTTGGCAAACAAATCAAAATTAATACCCGTAACCAATAAACTCTGATTTCCTAAAAGTGTAGAATTTAAATTCCAGTCGCGGTTAAATTCAATATTATACAAACGTTCCACCGATCTGAAATCTTTCTGCACAAATTGATAATTCGCAAAACCGTCTAAAGTCCAGTTTCGCGTAAAAAGACGTTTTTTAATATTGGTTTTAAAAGCAATTCCTTCGTTGTCAGAATCATCAATACTCGAAAATAAGTTTTTGTCATTATTGCTCATGGCGATTTCAAAATCGACCAGCGTTTTTTCGTCGGGATTGTATTTTCCTAAAAAAGTAGCGACCTGAATTTTCATTGGTGCAACTAGTTGTACAATAGGCTCATAATTTCCCTGCGGAATACCGCCAATAGGCGAAACATATTGATAAATTCTTTCTACTGAATTTGTGTTCTGAATGATATAATTTCCGAGATTATTTCCAACAAGACTAAACTTTACATTGTATAAAACATCTGCAGAATTATTCGAATATTCGTAGGCTTCAACCGAGTTTACAAGGATCTTTTTATATAAAATTTTATTCTCAGAATAGGTGTCTTCAAATGCCGACGGTGCTTTCATTAAATTAACATCATCACCCGCCTGAGCTAAAATCTGGACTTGTTCTGTAGAAAGATTTTGCTGTAAAGCCTGGTTTTTCATGTCATTTTCAGAATAGATATAGCCGCCAAAACTCCAGCTTTTATTTTCGGTTGTGGCGCCAGCATAAGTAACCAAACGATTGTAGTTTCTTTCAGAATATTGATATTCAACGTTAATTCTCATTTCAGAAGTAATCGTAAAAAGCGATGTAAAAACAATTTCTCCCGCATTATAATCAATCACATAATCGTTGTTTTCGCCGCGTTTCAGCAAAACACCATTTACATACACACGCTCAGAACCTGAAATTACCAAAACATACAATTCGCCGTTTTGCCCTTTTAATTTATAAGGACCCTGATTTCCTTCCTGTCCTGTAAAAGTACTTTTGGCATATTGTCCTTTTACAAATGAAACCGAAGCAAAAACATTAGTTTTACTTTTTTCGGTATCAAAATCAAAACTGGCTGCAAGTCCCTGAACCTTTTTATTAAAACTCAGAAATTGGGTTTTTCTGTTTTCCAGAAAAACATCACCCGCCCGAATATTCCAGTCATCTGTAAAAAGTTCCATGAAAATATTATCAAACTGATCTAGTTTTTGAGAATAACCGCCATCCTGAAGCGGAATATTATTATCCTGGAGCGAAGCCCGCAGACTGACTTTATCGGATATTTTTCCTGTAATCTGCAAATCTAGATTAGAATTCAAAACCGTACTTTGATTATTCCCAATCGTAACCCCGCGCGTAATACTTCCGGAAGTGCTTAAACCGTCAAAAGGAGCTGCTTTTTTAGTATTCCCGTTATCAATTTTATATAATTTTTCAGAAGTAACATCACTGCTTACAACCTGACTGTCTTTATAAAGTCCATATTCTTTGGTCAGGAAATCAGGATAATTGAGATAATTGACAATTAAAGTATCAGAAACCGAAGTGAATCTTTCGTTGAAAAGCAGCGTTCCTTTTTTAAAATCAATTTTATAAAAAGTAGAATCAATTGGCTGATTTTTAGTGTTTAGAATTTCAAAAAAACCGGAATTGATACTCACTTTTTCAAGATGAATGGTGTCTTTTGTCGCAATTACTTTTTTGGTTTTGTACAGCGTTTCTGTTTCCTGCGCCATAAGCCCGGAATACCAAAACAGTACCATAGAAAACAGTAATTTTTTCAACATAAACACTTTAACTCTAAAAATTCAAAAGTAGTATTTATAATCAAGAAATTGCGAGGCTTTTATTTGTTGGTGAATTGACTGATTTTCAAATTTTAAATGGCATTATTAAATATAATTCTCATCATAAATGAATCTTTTTTTTAGCTTTGTTCAGGATATAACGAACTTAAACTATGGATACCGGCAAAGAACTTCTATTCTTTTTTAGTGCTTTGGGATCTTTCAACGGAATTATTCTGGGAGTTTATTTTTTCTTTTTTACAAAGAAAAAATTCCTCACAAATTATTTCCTGGGCGCACTGTTGTTCGCTTTAAGCATTCGAATTGGGAAATCTGTTTTTATTTATTTTCATCCTGAACTGCCAAAAATGTATTTGCAGTTAGGACTTACTGCTTGTTTTTTTATTGGTCCTTGTTTGTATTATTTTTTAAGATCGGCAGTTGAAGAAATCAATGTAATGCCAAAATCGTGGAAAATGATGCTGCTGTTTTGGGGAATCCTGATTGTGAGTGTCGGATTCCTATATCCGTACGAAACGTATCCAACACTTTGGAGCTTTTATTTTATTCGAATTATTTACTTTCAATGGTTTGTATATATCCTTTTTTCAGGATTTACAATTCGCGGCGTTTTAAAGAAAATCTTCAATACTAAAGAAAAAGCAAGTCCGTCAGAAATTTGGTTTGGAACCCTTTTTCTAGGCACTTTTTTATTATTCCTTTTTTACTTTTTGGCCATTATGGGTGCTTCGGCGGCAACTTATATAAGCGGTGCCGTTGTTTTCTCTTTTATTTTATATCTGATTATTTCTATTCTTTTATACCGAAAGAAAACCGATGATTTGTTTCTGCTGAACAGTCAGAAGGTTTCAGGCAAAAAAATCGATGCAGCCGAAGCTGTGATTATTTCTGAAAAACTAGAAAATATAATGAATGAAAAAAGCCTGTATAAAAACCCAAACCTGAATTTACAGGATTTGTCGAGGGAAATTAATATTTCGAGCCATCAATTATCGCAGTTTTTAAATAATAATCTGGGAAAGAATTTTACCAGTTTTGTAAACGAATTTAGAATAAACGAAGCCTGCAGGATTATCACTTCAAATGATAAACTTACTTTAGAATCTGTTGGTTATGATGTGGGGTTTAATTCAAAATCGACATTTTTTGCTGCCTTTAAAAAGCATACCGGAACAACACCTTTAAATTATCAGCTTCAGGCTTTACAAACATAAAAATGAGTATCGGTAAAGAAATATTATTCTTTTTTGGAGCCTTGGGCGCCTTTAACGGATTTATTCTGAGTCTGTATTTTTTGTTTTTTACAAGAAAAAAATACCTTTCTAATCTTTTCCTAGGGGCACTTTTGTTTGTTTTGAGTACCAGAATTGCAGTTACGGTTTTTGTTTATTTTAATATAGATTTACCTAAAATCTATCTCCAAATTGGACTTTCGGCTTGTTTGTTAATCGGGCCTTTTTTGTATTATATTCTAAAATCAGGAATCAGCAATCGTATTTCTGCACAATGGAAATGGCATTTAGCTATTTGGATTGCCATAATTTTGACAATTGGTTTTGTGTTTCCCTACCAAAATTATCCCGTTTTATGGAATGATTATTTTGTGGCTTTAATTTTCTTGCAATGGTTTTGTTATCTTTTTCTTTCTGGTTTTGAAAACCGGGAATTGCTTCAAAAAACAATTGGGAATTACAGCAGTTCTAATCCGGCAGAAAAATGGTTTGGAATCATTTTCCTGGGAAATGCCTCAATATTTATCTCGTACTTTTTAGGATTTGCCAGAGTGCCTTTTGTTTCCTGCATTACCGGAGCACTCGCTTTTACTTTTATTTTATACCTCATAATTCTGGTGCTTTTATACAGAAAAAGAACAGATGATTTGTTTCTGCTCAACGTTGAAAAAGATAAAAAGCTGAATAATGAAGAAGCTTTAATTTTATCTCAAAAGCTGGAAAAAATTATGATCGAAAAAGCCTTGTATAAAAATCCGAATTTGAGTTTAAAAGATGTATCAGCAGAAATTAATATATCGAGCCATCAGTTGTCTCAGTTTTTAAATAACAATCTCGGCAAGAACTTTACAAGTTTCGTAAATGAATTCAGAATCCATAATGCCTGCGAAATTATTACTTCAAATGATAAACTGACATTAGAATCTGTTGGTTATGATGTTGGGTTTAATTCAAAATCTACCTTTTTTGCTGCGTTTAAAAAGCATACCGGAACAACACCTTTAAATTACCAAATTCAGGCTTTACAGCCTTAAAACAGAGTGTCGATTTATAAATCCGTACTCCTGATTTCTCTTTCTAAAACTTTATTGACAGATTTTCAGATGACTTTTGTTTCAAATAAAGTCAAACCGCTAATCGTTAAAGTTTATGAAATTAATTATTGTTGTTATTTCTATTTATTGCCTCATTTTTTCATCAATCGAAGTAAAAGCACAAGCTGTAAAAAATAATCGGGATAAATCTTATGTTGATGAGGATAAACTAATAGAAAAAACAGTATTCTCATCGCCTGCTCCGGATTCTATAGTTAAGGATCAAGATCATAATCAGTTAAATGAAGTTGTGGTAAAAAGCAATCCTTCATTAGTAAAGTATGGCGCAAACGGAACAATCAATGTTAACGTAACAGGAACAGTTCTTGCGACGAGCAGTTCTGTAAACGAATTGTTAGGAAGGGTTCCAAATGTTGTAGTTGCCGAAGGGCAGATAAGCGTTTTGGGAAAAGGAGAAGCAATTATTTACTTAAACGGAATTTTGATTAATTACGAACGGTTTGCTGCAATTCCGGTTTCACAAATTGCAAGAATAGAAGTCATTTCAAACCCATCGTCAAAATACGATGCCGAAGGAAAAGCAGTGGTTAATATCATTACCAGGCAAAATATAGAAAGCGGTATGATGGGATCGGCAAGCCACCATGTTACCGTCTCAAAATTTGCCGGAACAAGTACAAATACACTAGTCGATTTTAATTATACCAAAGGGAAATTTTCGTTTATAACCAATTACGGACTTCAACTAGGAAAAGGCCGTGAATTATTGTACACCACCAGAACACGCCCCAATCCTGATGTCTACATGCAGTCTGTTTTGACAACGGACTGGCTTCGACAGTTTAATAATTACTCTAATTTTGGATTTGGACTTCAATATACTTTTTCTGAAAAAAGTTACATCTCGCTTGCCTATAGCGGCAATATTGAAGATTTAGGCGGAGCAGTAAAAAGCCGGAACTCCATAACCAATAATTCCGGAAATAGTTTTTATGCCACGGATATTGCTAAAAATGATGTTCTGCTGAATCAGTTTATAAATCTGAATTATAATCTGATTACAGACTCAAAAGGATCATCATTATTCATTGGAACTCAGTATTCGAATTATAACGGAACGGTAAGAGATTTTATTGAAGAAAATAGTGTAGTAGAAGAAGCAGACGGCAGAAGATATCTGAAAAATGATGTTGGAAATACTATTAATATAACGGCAGTACAAGCTGATTATTCAAAGAAAATAAGCGACAATACCAAATTAGAATTAGGCGCAAAATTTAGTTATGCATCTATAAAATCAGGAACCGACTTTTTTATAGCCAATGCTGATGCGGTCGATTTTGAGTTAGATGACAATCTTTCGAGTGATTTTACATACAATGAAAAAATTATGGCCGCGTATTTTAATTATGCAGGCAGTCTGGGAGAAAAAGTCGATTTTTCTGCAGGAGCAAGGGCAGAAAGAACAAATTATGATTTATATACAAATGCAGACGGAGTTCAGGAATTTGGTAAAAGCTATGCAAATTTTTTTCCAAACCTGCTTTTAAATTTTAATTTTTCAGAAGACTGGAAAGCCCATTTTTCGTATGTTTCAAGAATAACAAGACCAAGATATCAGGCATTAAATCCGTTTGTGGTGTATCAGGATCCGTTTACCACAATTGAAGGAAATCCAAATTTACTTCCAGAAAAGGTACATGCTTTTGAAATAGGAACGATGTATAAAAAGTTTGATTTTAAAATTGGTTATACCTATAAAATCGATCCAATTTCTGGAGCGGCGCTGCAGGGAGATACTCCAAACAGTTATATTTTGAGATCTTTAAATCTTCAAAAAGGGCATACTTTTTTCAGTTCGCTTTCAAGATCATTTAATGTCAAATGGTGGAATTCTACGAATACAATAAGTATGAATTTAACTAAATCAGTAGATGATTTTTATTCGTTTGAGATGAGTCCTGTAAAACCTCAAATTTATTTGTACTCAAATAATACCTTTACAATTCCGAAGCTTTTTAAAATTCAGCTTTTGGCTTGGTATTTAGGCGACAGAAGTTATGGACTCGGAAGCGATAACAGCCGTTCGACAATAACATTAGGAATTGAAAGAAACTTTTTTAAAGATGCCTTAAAACTCAATTTTACTGCCAACGATATTTTTCATGATTTTATGGTTTCAGGTAATTATGAAGTGGGACAAACTCAAATTTATTATCATAGAACATACACCACAAATTATTTTAAACTGATCGCAGCGTACAGTTTTGGAAACTCAAAAAAAACAACTTACAAGAAATCTGAAATTGAGCAGACGGAGAATAATAGGGCAAGGTAGGTTATTTAAATAATTTCTGCCCAGTATTCACTATAGACATTTTCGGTTTGTATTAATTGATCATGACTGCCAGATTGAGTAATAGTTTTATTTTTCAAAATATAATTCCTTGAAATATTTTATATTCCATAGGGGAATTATAAATAATATATAATCATTTTTTTTAAGCACATCTTTTTTTGATAACCTATAATAATCCGTAAAAATTCGATAGATATAATAAAAGGCCATTAATGTACAGAATAACACAGAATCCTTTTCTTTTGCAGCAAAATATAATAAAGGAATTGGGATTAGAATTTGAAAGTAATATATTGATAAGTTTTTCATTTTTTTTATGTTAATGTTTTGTAACAAGAGATTAACAACGGTTTTTTGCTGCACAAGCTAAAGTAAATGCAACAGCCGTTTGTGGAATAAATGCAGTTGTTATGCTTGCAGCTACAGACCCCCATCCATGATTTGAATAGACATCTGTAAAACAACCTATAACATTTGCTCCGGTACACCCACCGCCTGCATCATAGTCATTAGCATCTTTTAATTGAACATTTGCTCCACCTACTAAGTTTTCCATTCTTTTTAATTCTAATTTCTTCATGATAATTAAAGTTTTACTTATTAATAAAATTCAAATTTATAATAAGCAAGAAATAAGTCTTAGTCGAAAATCGGTTTTTTAAAATCTAAATTAGATTTATTGTAAAATAATTCTTATATTTATATTTGTAAAAATGTTAAATATGAATGTAATTGTAGGAAATAAACTTAAAAAACTTCGGAAAGCAAAAAATATGTCACAAGAAGAAATAGCAGATTATCTAAATATTTCGCAGTCTGCATATGCTAGAATGGAAAGAGGAGAGAGTACTTCTTGGGCAACTCATTTTAATAAAATCTGCGCTCTTTTTGAAATTAAGCCAGAGATTCTAGTAAGTAAAAATGAAGAGGAATTAAAAAACTACGAGAGAGAATCAGATTCTGTAGAAATTGTAAATCAATTATCAGAAAAAATAATTGAACAATATGAAGCACGCATAAAAGAATTGAAGAAAACGATTAAAGATTTAAAAAGAAAAGAATAAAAAAGGCTTCACTTAATTAGTGAAGCCTTTTTGAAATATGCTTGAATTGAAATAATTACCTCTTATAAGCAAGATTAATTTAGTTCTTTAGTAACAATCTGCATGGTTTCACGGCTTACTTGTTTCAATAAAACTTCTTTGTTTTTTTCAACCATTTCTGCAGCTTGTTCTGTAAAGTGGCGAATAGTGTAAAGAGTTACATTTTCGCTGTATTCTACTTTGAATTTTTTCGAAAGAATCGCATTCAAATCATTAAAGTTTCCAAATTTATCTTCAACGCATACAGAAAAACTAATTGCAGAGTTTTGAATCAGGTTTACTTTGATTTTGAATTCGTGGAATAATCCAAAAATCTCACTGATGTTTTCTTCCATAATGAAAGAGAAATCAATTGAAGAAAGCGAAATTAAAAGCTGCTCTCTTTTTACGATAAAACATGGATATTGCGGTTCTAAATCAACACCTTTAGAAACACAAGTTCCTTTTAATAACGGGTTGATAAATGATTTTACGTATAAAGGGATTTCTTTTTTCTGTAACGGCTGTAATGTTTTTGGGTGAATAACCGTTGCTCCGTAAAACGCCAATTCGATAGCCTCACGATATGAAATCTGGTTCAATAAACTTGCATTTTCAAAATAACGCGGGTCAGCATTCATAACTCCCGGAACGTCTTTCCAGATTGTTACACTTTCGGCATTTAAGCAGTAAGCAAAAATTCCGGCAGTATAATCAGAACCTTCACGGCCAAGAGTTGTCGTAAAGTTGTTTTCATCGGCACCAAGGAAACCTTGAGTAATATTTAATTGTTTTCTTGGAACATTTTTGCTGATGTTTTGTTCTGTAGTTTCCCAGTCTACTTCGGCATCTCTGTAATTTGCATTGGTTTTAATGAAATTACGAACGTCAAGCCATTGCGTCTGAATTCCCATGAAATTCATGAAATGGCTTAAGATATTTGTAGAAATTAATTCTCCAAAACTTACTACCTGATCGTAAACGAAGTTGTAGTTTGGAGATTTGTTATGAGCCAGGAAGTATTCTAATTCTGCAAATTGAGCATTTACAGCTGCAAAAACCTCATGTTTCTCATCTTTAAATAAATCTAATACGATTTGAAAGTGATAATTTTTTATTTCCTGTACAGATGAATTCAGTTCTTCTGATTTTTCAAAATAATTCTTGATTACAACCTCAAGAGCATTTGTGGTTTTCCCCATTGCCGAAACAACCAAAATCACATCTTCATAACCCACTTTTTGTAAAACGTCGTATACGTTTTTAATTCCTTCAGCATCTTTTACTGATGCACCACCAAATTTAAATACTCTCATTTTTAATTTTAGATTTTTAATTTCAGATTTCAGATTCAAATCGAAATCTAGTATTTTGTTTTTTCTGCCACAGATTATTAGGATTAAAATGATTTTATAATCTGTGTCGGTTTGCCGCGAATCGCACAAATTTTCACTAATTAATTTGTGCTAATTTGCGGCAAAAATTATAATTTTTCTAAGAACGAATTAATTCCTGTTTCATCCATTTGAACAACTCTCCATTCGTCAAGAATTTTTGCTCCGGAATTCTCGTAGAATTTTACTGCAGGAGTATTCCAGTCAAGAACATTCCATTCTACTCTTCGCACATTGTCTCTTTTTCCCTGTTTCATAATTTCAGCATAAAGAGCAGAACCTAAACCTGTACCGCGCATTTTTTCTTTTACAATTAAATCTTCAAGGTGTATGGTTTTTCCTTTCCAGGTAGAGTAGCGGTAGTAGTATAAAGCAATACCCACTATTTCTTTTCCGCCTTCATTTTCATCTGAATCAATCTCTGCTACAAAAACCTGAAAAAGAGGTTTTTCTCCAAATCCGTCACGAACTAAATCTTCCTCTGTAATAACTACAGCATCAGGTTCTTTTTCGAATATTGCCAGCTCCTGAATTAATCCCAAAACCGATTTCATGTCTTCGGGATTTCCTTTTCTAATATTCATTTATTCGTATAATTAAGTGTTTATTAGCTAAAAAAGCATTTATTTCTAAGGTACTTTTTGCTATTAATTAGCAAATATACAATAGTAGCAAACTAACAAAATAATTTTTAAATCATTCTCACAAAATAAGCGATATTTGTGACTTAAAATTAAAACTATAACGTTATAGCAATGGAAGAACGCAATAAAACACTGGGAGAGTTTATTATTGAGAACCAAAAAGCATTTCAGTATTCGTCGGGAGAACTTTCCCGAATTATCAACTCTATACGTTTGGCGGCAAAGGTCGTAAACTATAAAGTGAACAAAGCAGGTTTAGTGGATATTATTGGCGCCGCAGGCGAACAGAATATTCAGGGAGAAGACCAGCAAAAATTAGATGTCTATGCAAACGAAGTATTTATCCAGACGTTAATAAACCGTGAGATTGTCTGTGGTATTGCTTCAGAAGAAAACGACGATTTTATAACAGTTCAGGGGAGCGACAACTGTCATAATAATAAGTACGTGATCTTAATGGATCCGCTTGACGGATCTTCAAACATTGATGTTAATGTTTCTGTGGGAACTATTTTTTCTGTTTTTAGAAGAATTACCCCAATAGGAACTCCGGTAACCAGCGAGGATTTTTTACAACCGGGAATCAATCAAGTTGCAGCAGGCTATGTAATTTATGGAACTTCGACCATGTTAGTATATACAACCGGTTTTGGAGTAAATGGTTTTACATTAAATCCGGCGATTGGTACATTTTACCTTTCGCATCCAAACATGAAGTTTCCTGAAAGCGGAAACATCTATTCAGTAAACGAAGGAAATTATGTTCATTTTCCGCAGGGAGTAAAAAATTACATTAAGTATTGCCAGCGTGAAGAAGAAGACAGACCTTACACTTCCAGATACATAGGAAGTCTGGTAGCCGATTTTCACCGAAATATGATAAAAGGCGGTATTTATATTTATCCAACAAGTTCAAAAGCACCAAAAGGTAAATTACGTTTGTTATACGAATGTAATCCAATGGCATTTATAGCAGAACAAGCCGGAGGAAAAGCAACAGACGGTTTTGGCCGTATTATGGAAATCCAGCCGACAGAACTGCACCAAAGAGTTCCTTTTTTCTGCGGAAGCAAAAGTATGGTAGAAAAAGCTGAGGAGTTTATGGCTGCTGAATAAGTTTTCAGTATTCAGTCACAGTCTTTAGTCACAGTTTTCAGTCTGGACTGTAAATAGCAAACCCGACAGGTTTTTAAAATCTGTCGGGTTTATTTTTATTTTTTAATTTCAATAAAGTTTCAACTTCGTTACAGTACTGTAAACCGTGACTGAATACTGAAAACTAAAAATTATTTATTCATATTCTCCATTTCAAAAAGGAAAGTATCTAAATCTACTTTTTTATCGATTAGAGACAATGCTTTTGAAACAATATAATTTACGTTTCCTGGAGTAAATCCTAGAGCTAATCCCATACGGTTTAACATAACTTCCTGCTGATCTCCTAAGTGGTGGTCTACGTGAACCATTCTTGCTAAATCATATAAACGTTCTAAACGCTGTGTGTATAAATAAGGCGGGTTTATTGGATGTTTCCATGGATCTTTAAGGATCTCTTTATATTCGTCTTCTGAAATTTGTAATGTCGAAGCAATTTTGTCTAAAAATTCCTGTTCTTCCGGGCTTATTTTACCGTCAGCAAATGCTACGCGCACAATTGCAGAGAAATGACCTCTGTTTCTTTGTTTGAATTCGTTATCAAATAATTCTGAAAATGGCATAATTAATAAGTTTTTATTGAACAAATATAGACCTATTTTTAAATTATTGATTTTAAATTTCTCATAAAATTTAACTTATTTTTATTGCAGGATTTAAATAGGTAAATCCTTAAGTTTGAAAATTAATCGTAAGTTTACAACCCCTAATTATTTAAATTATAGATTACCTATGTCACAATTTTGGATTTATTTTCAAATAGGATTAAAGCATGTTTTAGATATCAATGCCTACGATCATGTTCTTTTTTTAATTGCCTTAACTGTTCCGTATTTATTTAAAGACTGGAAAAGAATTTTTCTGCTTGTTTCTTTATTTACAATTGGTCATACTCTGGCTTTAATTCTTTCTGTTTACGGGATAATTGCGATAAAAGTAAATATTGTAGAATTTTTAATTCCAATTACTATTTTGGTAACCGCTCTTTATCATTTATTTACAGCAGGAAAGACTTCAAAAAATGATGGTATAAATCTGGTATTTTTCATAACTTTATTCTTTGGTATTATACATGGTTTAGGTTTCTCTAATTATTTCAAAACAATATTAGGAGGCAGTGCGACTTCAAAATTATTACCTTTGGGAGAGTTTGCCTTAGGAATCGAAGCAGCTCAGTTAGTAGTAGTTTTTGTTGTCTTGGTAATATCATATATAGTGCAGACCGTTTTTCGTTTTTCAAAACGCGACTGGGCACTTGTAATGTCGGCTTTTATTATTGGAGTTGTGATTCCGATGATTATAGAAAGTCCGATTTGGAACAGATAAATAAATGGAAGTAAAAAAATTAAATAAATACGATAAAGCTTATCTGCGAATTGCTAAAGAATGGAGCCTTTTATCGTATTGTAAGCGTAAGCAGGTTGGCGCAATTATCGTAAAAGACAGAATGATTATTTCTGACGGATACAACGGAACGCCTTCCGGATTTGAAAATTGCTGCGAAGACGAAGACGGCTTAACACGCTGGGATGTTTTGCACGCCGAGGCAAATGCAATTCTAAAAGTTGCCAGATCGACACAATCGTGTGAAGGAGCAACCCTTTATATCACGCTTTCGCCTTGCAAAGAATGCAGTAAATTAATACATCAGTCAGGAATAAAAAGAGTGGTGTATAAAGACGGATATCGTGATGATTCCGGAATTCAATTTTTAATAAAAGCGGGTGTAGAAGTCGAACATATTCCTGTTTTAGAAGAATAATGAAATTTAATCCCAAATATCTGCCAATTGTTATTGGAGCAACATTTGCTCTGGGAACTGTGATAGGAAGTTTAACAAACGGTCCTGCAGATGATCAGCTTTTGGCTAAAAATTACTCCAAAACAAAGCTGAATAAACTAATTGATTTTATCAATACCGAGTATGTTGACAGTGTCAATACCGATTCGATTGTAAATCTTACAGTCGATAATATTCTCTCCAAATTAGATCCGCATTCTGTTTACATTCCGCCAAGCGAACAAGCTGAGGTTGCCGAAAGTATGAAAGGAGATTTCGTTGGAATCGGAATTAACTTCTATATGTACAAAGATTCTGTTGCGATTATAAAACCAGTCGAAAACGGACCTTCTGCAAAAGCAGGATTAAAATCCGGAGACCGAATTTTATATGCAGGCAAAACCAAATTGTATGGAAGAAGACTGCCTTCGGATAGTTTGTTCTCAAAATTAAAAGGAATTAAAGGTTCTGAAATCGAGCTGACTGTTTTTAGAAAATCAGAACAAAAGAAACTGAAGTTTAAAATTAAAAGAGATGTTATTCCAATAAAAAGCGTTGATGCTTCTATATTAATTGGAAATAATACAGGTTATATCAAAATCAATCGTTTTGCCGAAACTACTTTTAATGAATTCAAAACAGGTTTAGCACGATTAAAACAAAAAGGAATTCAGTCGCTCGTAATTGACCTTCGCGATAATGGGGGCGGTTATATGGAAGAAGCGATTGCTATTGCTGATGAATTCTTAAAAGACAAACAGCTTATTGTTTTTACCAAAAATAAAAACGGAACAACCGAAAAAACATACGCGACAAAAGCCGGAAGTTTTGAAACCGGAAAAGTATATGTTTTAATCAACGAAAATAGTGCTTCTGCCAGTGAAATTCTTGCCGGAGCTATTCAGGATAATGACCGTGGTACAATTGTAGGCCGTCGTTCTTTTGGAAAAGGTTTGGTACAGCGAGAAATGGATTTCAACGATGGATCAGCAGTCCGCTTAACGGTTGCGAGATATTATACGCCAACAGGAAGATCAATTCAGAAACCGTATAAAAAAGGAAACGATGAATATTTTAAAGAATCTGAATCGCGAATCGCAACAGGCGAATTATACGCAAAAGACAGTATAAAAGTAGCAGATTCTTTAAAATTTAAAACCCCAAAAGGGAAAATCGTTTACGGCGGCGGCGGAATCGTTCCGGATGTTTTTGTTCCGATGGAAGCTGAACATGGAAACGAAAATGTGGCCTATCTGCTTCAAACCGGCATCGTAGGACATTTTGTTTTTGAAGAATTGGATAAAGATCGTGATGCTTTTGCAGGACTTAAGTTTAATGAGTTCTTAGAAAAGATAAAATCGTCTGATGTCTATTTTAAAAAGTTTAAAAACTACATTTATATGACCGGTTTAGATCTAAAACTAGACAAAACCAAAGCATTAGTAAACCGATACATTACAGCAGAATTTGCTCGTCAATTATATGGGGAAATATATTATTATGATGTTGTTTTAAAAGATGACGCCATGATAAAAGCGATCCTAAATCCAAAAAATAAACTTTAATTTCTCATTTGATGGAAAAAAACTCAATTGTAACTGCAGAAATAGAACTTTTAACAGCAATTAGAAATTCTGATATTGCTGTTTTGGAAAAACTTCTTCATGATGATTTGCTTTTTAATATGCCAGATGGTCAAACCATTACAAAAGAGTTTGATTTAAATGCATATCGTTCAGAAAAAATGAAAGTAGATTCAGTCGAAGCATCAGATCAAATCATTAATGTAATCGATGATTCGGCTGTTGTTGCTGTTACGGTTTCATTAAAAGGAACGTACGATAACAATTCTATAAATGGTGTTTTTAAATATATCAGAGTCTGGAAACAATTTGATGGCAATTTAAAAGTTATTGCCGGAAGCTGTGTGCAGCTGGCATAAATATTGGGAAAGAATAAATAATATAAACTTAAAATAGAACTTAGCGAACCCAGCGTAAGCCTTTACGAATTTTGCGGTTAAAATTCAAAATATGAAAAACATAAAAAAAATAAGTTTCCTTGTGCTTGTAATGGCTTTTGTAATTTCTTGCACCACTATGAAAAATAATGAAAATAGTGCAGTTTCAGGAAAAGTAGAATCAATCGAGTCAGGAAAAGACGGCTATACTGCAAAAATTAATACAGATACAAAAGAAGTGTATTTTGCAACCATCAGTATCGTAAATGTTGGCGGACCACAGAATTACAAACAATTAAAAATTGGAGATGTAGTTTCTTTAAAAGGAGAAATCTGGAAAACCGATGATGAAAAACATATTAAGGTAACACAGATAGTTTCGGTAAAATAAGAGGAACTTAAAATATTTTAAACCATTAAGAGATTAAGAATAAAAGCTGTATAGCTTAATAAACTAATCTCTTAATGGTTTTTATATGTTTGAATTTTATCGAATGCTGTCGTGTGAATGAGTCTGTACACCGTTATTCCATAAAGTTAGAATGTCTGTAGCGACAGCGGCACCACTTCCTGCAGCAATGGCCAATTGACTTCTCCAGCCGGCTAAAGTTCCAATAACATAAATGCCGTCAGCGACTTTATGATCTTCGTTTTTAAGCTGAATACGCTGTTTTTCCGGAAGTGCTTTTTTATGAGGTTCAACATACTGCGTTAGACCTTCAATATCAAAAGTGTTAGCAGAACCAATTCCGACTACTATATTTTTTGTTTGGTACGAGTTTTTGTTAGTAACCACAGTAAACGAAGGATAAGAACCTTCAATTTTAATTACTTTCTCGTTTGCGATTTGTTTAATATGCGGATAAGACGATGCTAAATCCTGCACACTTTCTGTAAGTAGTTCAGAACCCAGTTTCCCTGGTGTTATTCCATAAGCATTGTAGAAAATTGCCTCTTGTAAAGAAGAGTTTTTCTGATGTGTAAAAATTCCGATTTTCTTGTCGGTAACAAAAGCTTTTTTATTTGCAGATCCTAAGACCAGGGCACAAGACATTCCAGATACGCCTCCGCCGATAATTAAAACGTCAAACATTATATTATCTGCCGTTTGTTTTTTCTTCAATTCTTTTAGAAATTCTAAAAATCAAAAGAATCAATACGGCGCAAAAAGAAGCTGCAATTCCAATAAAAGCTACCATGCTATCACCCTGAAAAGGATTTGAAAAGTCTAATAACGTAATATTAAAAACAATTAAAGCTAATGCTAAAAGCACTAAGATTGAAGTGAAGATTTTCATATTGGTTGTTTATTTTGTCTAAAAATATTAAGTAAAACTTTAATGAAAAAATGTCTTAAAGTTGTATTTTATAAATTTATTGGGGGTAAAAGTATAAAAATAATTGTTAGACAAACAAACCTTTAACATTAGCGGCGAATAATTTAACAGCAATAGCCAAAAGTATAACGCCAAATGTCTTACGAACCACACCAAGTCCGTTTTCTCCTAACAAATTTTCGATTTTTTTAGAAGACTTCAAAACGATATAAACCAATATAATATTCAATACAATAGCTGTAATAATATTAATGGTATGAAATTGTGAACGAAGCGAAAGTAAAGTTGTCATAGTTCCCGCTCCGGCAATTAAAGGAAAGGCCAGCGGTACAATAGAAGCAGAGCCCGGTTCTTCGTCGCGATAAATTCTAATTCCTAAAATCATTTCTAATGCCAGAAAGAACAATACAAATGAACCTGCAACAGCAAACGAATGCACGTCGATACCAATCAGGTTCAATAAGCCTTCTCCAACAAAAAGAAAAACAATCATAATAGCTCCGGCAACAATAGAAGCTTTTTCAGATTCGATGTGTCCGACTTTTGCTCTTAAGTTTACAATAATAGGAATTGAACCAACAATATCAATTACTGCAAAAAGCACCATACTCACTGTGATGATTTCTTTAAAATCGATTTCTAACATATCGCTTTGATTTTAAGGGTTTAAAAACTGCTGCAAAAGTAGTTAATAAAGTTAGGTGATTTTTCGACAGGTTGTATTTTTGTTATAAAAACATGTTTAATTGGTTAAAAAAGTGATATTTGTAACAATATATAATTTAACCGCAAAGATTCGCAAAGAAATTACGTAAAGTTCGCAAGGCTGAAAATTAATAATGCTTTGCTTCCGATAGCTATTGGTATTACGTAATTCCCCTGCGTACTTTGCGGTTAAACATTTACAGTGTTTTATCTCTTTTCTTTGACTATCTTTGCACTTTATAAATTAGAGTATTTTATATCATGTTTCAGTTAGGTAAAACTATTATTTCAGAAGACATTCTGGAAAAAGAATTTGTGTGCAACTTGTCTGCTTGTAAAGGAGCTTGTTGTGTTGATGGAGATGCGGGTGCGCCTTTAAATGAGGCTGAAACTAAAATCTTAGAAGAAATCTATCCGAAGGTAAAACCCTTTTTGCGAAAAGAGGGGATCGAAGCAATCGAAGCGCAGGGGACCTGGGTAACAGGAACCGACGGCGATCTTGAAACGCCGCTTATTGATAATAAGGATTGTGCTTATGTGATTTTTGACGGCAAAACTGCACTTTGTGGTATCGAACAAGCTTATAATGAAGGAATCGTAGATTGGAAAAAACCAGTTTCATGTCATTTATATCCAATTCGGGTAAAAGACTTCACAGAATTTGCTGCCGTTAATTATGACCGATGGGATATTTGTGACGATGCCTGTTCTTTAGGAAAAGAATTAGAAGTTCCGGTTTATAAATTTGTAAAAGAAGCACTGATTCGCCGTTTTGGAGAAGACTGGTATTTGGAGCTCGAAAAAGTAGCTCAAGAACTTAAAAATTCATAAAAAAAGAAGCCTTATTATTAGGCTTTTTTTTGTGCTTTTTTTGACTCAAAAAAATAAAGTTTTGACTCAAAAAAAAACTTTTTAAAAGTATTTAAAATTTCTTGCTTTTTATATTAAAAAGTCTATATTTTACAGGGCTTAAAGGTGTGATTGTTGGTTTTAAGCGTTTCATTTACAGTAAATTAATTATTGTATGAAAAATGACTCAAAAATTTAACGTTGTTAAAAACTACGTCAGATTGTGAATAAGTTTGGCTTTTATTTTTGGCGTTAAATAACAATCTTTGTAGTCTATTGAATTAGCAAAAAATTCGGTATAAAAATTAAACAAAAATTGTCATGTCTCAAGTAGAACCAATCTTACAAGAAAACAAAAATCGTTTCGTTATTTTTCCTATCAAACATCATGATATTTGGGAATGGTATAAAAAAATGGAAGCTAGTTTCTGGACAGCTGAAGAAATCGATTTGCACCAGGATTTAACAGATTGGAACAACAAACTTAATGATGACGAAAGATATTTCATTAAACATATTTTAGCATTCTTTGCAGCTTCTGACGGAATCGTAAATGAAAATCTTGCTGAGAACTTTGTAAACGAAGTTCAATATGCTGAAGCGAAGTTTTTCTATGGTTTCCAAATTATGATGGAAAACATTCACAGTGAAACTTATTCTTTATTGATTGATACTTATGTGAAAGACGAAGCTGAGAAAACGGAATTGTTTAATGCTTTGGAAGTTTTTCCTGCGATTGCTAAAAAAGGAGAATGGGCTTTAAAATGGATCGAGTCTGATTCATTTGCTGAAAGACTTATTGCTTTTGCAGCGGTTGAAGGTATTTTCTTCTCTGGTGCCTTCTGTTCAATTTATTGGTTGAAAAAACGCGGTCTAATGCCAGGTTTAACATTCTCTAATGAATTGATTTCTCGTGATGAAGGCGTACATTGTGATTTTGCAGTTCACCTGCACAATCACCATTTGGTAAACAAAGTACCAAAAGAAAGAATTAAAGAAATTATTGTTGATGCATTGGATATCGAAAGACAGTTTGTAACTGAATCTCTTCCGGTAAGTTTAATTGGTATGAATGCTGGTTTAATGACACAGTATTTAGAGTTTGTTGCCGATAGACTTTTGGTTGAATTAGGTTGCGAGCGTGTTTACGGATCAGCGAATCCATTTGATTTCATGGACATGATTTCTCTTCAGGGAAAAACTAATTTCTTTGAAAAACGTGTTGCAGAGTATCAAAAATCTGGTGTGATGAACACAGACAGCGATGCTCAGAAAATTTCATTTGATGCAGATTTTTAGACAACAAAAAATACTTTTAGTGTCTACCTTCTAGAGATACTAAAAAAGATTACAGATTATTTTTTTAAGGTTGAATCTCTTTCCCCAAGTCGCAGGTTCAATAGCAATTTTTGACGTATTTAAATTCGATTTTCGAATTTGAAACAGGTAACTATTGAGAATTTGGTAATTCTCTAAAATTAATTTAAAAACACGCAATGTTTAGGTGCTAGGATTCGTTTTCTAGTTACTTTCATTTTTTCAATAACTATAAAAGGTAAGCTTATGTATGTAGTAAAAAGAGATGGCCACAGAGAGCCCGTAATGTTTGATAAGATTACAGAAAGAATCAAAAAATTGTGCTACGGCTTAAATGAGCTTGTAGATCCGGTAAAGGTAGCGATGAGAGTTATCGAAGGATTGTATGACGGAGTTTCGACTTCTGAATTGGATAATCTTGCGGCAGAAACTGCAGCATCTATGACAATTGCCCATCCGGATTATGCACAATTAGCGGCGCGTGTGGCAATTTCAAATTTACACTCAAATACAAAAAAATCTTTCTCAGAAACCATGAAAGATATGTATCACTACGTAAACCCAAGAAACGGTCAAGACGCACCGTTAATTGCTGATGATGTTTACAAAGTGATTCAGGAAAATGCTGCCTTTTTAGATTCTCACATTATTTATACAAGAGATTTTAATTACGATTACTTTGGTTTCAAAACTTTAGAGCGTTCTTATCTTCTTAAAATAAATGGAAAAATCGTAGAACGTCCGCAGCACATGTTAATGCGTGTTTCTGTTGGTATTCACTTAGACGATTTAAAATCGGTTATTGAAACGTACGATTTAATGTCTAAAAAGTTCTTTACGCATGCAACGCCAACGTTGTTCAATGCAGGAACTCCAAAACCGCAGATGTCTTCTTGTTTCCTTTTGGCAATGCAGGATGATAGTATTGATGGGATTTACGATACATTAAAACAAACAGCAAAAATCTCGCAGTCAGCGGGAGGAATTGGACTTTCTATTCATAACGTTCGTGCAACAGGATCTTACATTCGCGGTACAAACGGAACTTCAAACGGAATTGTTCCGATGTTGAGAGTTTTCAACGATACGGCTCGTTATGTAGATCAAGGTGGTGGAAAACGTAAAGGAAGTTTTGCGATTTATATCGAAACCTGGCATGCTGATATCTTTGATTTCTTGGATTTAAAGAAAAATACAGGAAAAGAAGAAATGCGTGCGAGAGATTTATTTTTCGCAATGTGGACTTCAGATTTATTCATGAAACGTGTTCAGGAAGATTCAACGTGGACTTTAATGTGTCCAAACGAATGTCCAGGATTATATGATGTTTACGGAGATGAATTCGAGGCATTGTATACGGATTATGAATTTAGAGGAAAAGGAAGAAAAACAATCCGTGCTCGTGAGTTATGGGAGAAAATCCTGGAATCTCAAATCGAGACTGGAACGCCATATATGTTGTACAAAGATGCGGCAAACCGTAAATCGAATCACAAGAATTTAGGAACAATTCGTTCTTCTAACTTGTGTACAGAGATTATGGAGTTTACTTCTAAAGATGAAATTGCAGTTTGTAACTTAGCTTCTATTTCGTTACCAATGTTTATTGAAAACGGAAAATTCGATCACGAAGCACTTTACAATGTTACAAAACGTGTAACGCGTAACTTAAACAAAGTAATCGACAGAAATTACTATCCAGTAAAAGAAGCTGAAAATTCTAACTTACGTCACCGTCCAGTTGGTTTAGGTGTGCAAGGTTTGGCTGATGCTTTTATTATGTTACGTATGCCGTTTACAAGCGATGAAGCAAAAAAATTAAACCAGGAGATTTTTGAAACTTTATACTTCGCTGCTGTAACCGCTTCTATGGAAATGGCAAAAGAAGAAGGACCATATTCAACTTTTGAAGGTTCGCCAATGTCTAAAGGAGAATTCCAATACAATATGTGGGGAATGAAAGATGAAGAATTATCAGGCCGTTGGGACTGGGCTTCATTAAGAAAAGAAGTAGTTGAACACGGAGTTCGTAACTCATTGTTAGTAGCGCCAATGCCAACTGCATCGACTTCTCAGATTCTTGGAAACAACGAAGCTTTTGAACCATATACATCAAACATTTACACACGTCGTGTATTGTCTGGAGAATTCATCGTAGTAAACAAACACTTACTAGAAGACTTAGTAAAACTTGGTTTATGGAACGAAGATTTGAAACAAGAAATTATGCGTCACAACGGATCTGTTCAAAACATTGATAAGATTCCACAAGACTTAAAAGATCTTTATAAAACAGTTTGGGAAATGTCGATGAAAGATATTATCGATATGTCTCGTCAAAGAGGATATTTCATTGACCAGTCTCAATCGTTGAATTTGTTTATGCAGGATGCTAACTATTCTAAACTAACATCAATGCACTTCTATGCTTGGCAGTCAGGTTTAAAAACAGGAATGTATTACCTAAGAACAAAAGCAGCTGTAGATGCGATTAAATTCACATTAAACAACGATAAAAAAGAAGAAACAGCACCATCTTTAGTTCAGGAAACTGAAGCAATCAGCGTTGAGGATTACAAAGCGATGCTTTTAAAAGCACAAGCGGCAGATCCTGAAGATTGTGAAATGTGTGGGTCTTAATGATTTTAGAGTTTAGATTTGAGATTTTTAAATTGATATATGAAAAGCAGTTGTCGTAATGATAACTGCTTTTTTTTGCTAATAACAACTAAACAATTTATGAATAAAATTTTAAGCTTAGTTTTTTTATTGTGCCTTATTTCATGTAAAGAAAAGGTGGAGCAGGTGCAAACTCAAAAAGAAAATAATATAGAGGAAATTAATCAAGATGAGGTTAGAACTATAAGTTCTAGGACAACAAATTATGATACATTAATTAATAGGGTTAAAAAGCATGGTGATGTTGATGCTTATGATGAACTTTTTTATAGTTTTAAAGATTGTTGTTTTCGTAAAAGTACAGATAGTGTAATGGTGTACGCGAAAATTATGGCGGAGAATTTTAATTATGAAAGAGCTTATTATGATGCTATGTTGGAGAAGCATGGAATAGATCATGCTAATTTCCCTCAAATTGATATCAGTAAAATGGAAAAACAGGACTAGCAGAAGCTAGAAAACTGGTTTAAATTTATGGTAGAAAGAAAGCAGATGAGTCAACAAACATTGGATTCTATTAAAAGGTAATTGTCAAACCAATTTGATTTAATATAGCCCGTGGTTTCAACCACGGGAACACAATGCATTTCCCCAATCCGTTTCCCGTGGTTGAAACCACGGGCTATGTTTGATTATGATTGTTTAATATTCTTAAAACAATATCCTAAAAAATTCCCCGTTCTAATTATTACCAAAGGCTTTTCAAAACTCAGCACCTTAGAATCTCAGCGACTTAGCACCTTTTAAAATTAAACCTTTAAAAGAAAGTCGAGTCTTATTGTAATAATTTCTGAACGATGAAAAAAAGCAGTCTTTGGTCCTTACGATTAGGTTTTTCAGGAAAACAAACTTCAAAAATTGAAAAACTCAGCTTAGAAAAATTTCTAAAGCAATCTTATAATTCGAAATTTGATAGAACACTTCCAGACTTTCTGCATGATCAGCCTAAAACCACATTAGAGTTGAAACAAATTCGGGAAATAATTAAAACTTCAGATCCCGAGACCAAAAAGGAAATTCAGAAAAAAGAAAATCAAGCAACTGCCGAATTCAAAAAATGGTGGATTGCAAAAATGCGCATGGATGAATTGCCGCTTCGCGAAAACATGGTTTGTTTTTGGCACAATCATTTTGTTTCGACTTCACAAAAAGTAAAAATCAATTACTGGATTTATCAGCATAATATGATTTTGCGCGAAAATGCCTTTGGAAATTTTAAAGAATTAACCAAACAGATTCTAAAATCAAACGCCATGGTTCGTTATCTCGATAATGGCGATAATAAAAAAGGGAAAGTAAATGAAAACCTAAGTCGTGAATTGCTCGAATTATTCACAATCGGAATTGGAAATTATACAGAAGATGATATAAAAAACGGCGCAAAAGCTTTGGCTGGTTTAAATGTTGGTGATGAAGGTGCCGTTTATAAAAAAAATATTGAAGACAACAGCGATAAAATCTATTTCGGGAAAACCGGAAACTGGAAAGCTGATGATTTAGTCGATATTATTTTCGAACAAAAAAACATTCCGTATCTCATTACCCGAAAAATTTTGAAATGGTTTGTGTATGATAATCCGCCAGAAGATTTGATTACTTATTACGGAGATTATTTTCGAAAGCAAAAGTTTGAAATCGAACCTTTATTGACTAAAATCTTTACCGAAGAATTTAAAAAAGAAAATTCAGGAAATAAAATCAAAAATCCGCTGGTTTATATTTTACAGCTATGTGATGAATTGCAAATGGAAAATGTGAATGATGCCGCAATTATGGCGTTTATAAAACAGCAAGGAATGGATTTGTATAATCAGGTAAATGTAAAAGGCTGGGACGGTGGAAATTCTTGGCTCACTTCGCAGATTTATCTCCAAAGAAATAATACAGCCGATTTATTGTGCAGTGGGAAAAGTCTCAATCGAAAGGTTTTGAAAACAATGATAAACGGAGTTGAAAAAGAAAAGTCAGAATATGAAAAAACTACTGTAAAAGTCAATTTTGATTCAGATGGAAATAATAAAACGATTATTTCTGAACTATCAGACCGATTATTATTTACCGTCAGCGATTCAGCTCAAAAAGACATGGAAAATCTTCTGAAATACGATTTTGATCCCAAAGACCCACACGCCGATTTTGCTGTAGTCAGACTTTTTAATTACATCACTAAACTTCCAGAATATCAATTAATCTAAAAAAGAAGTAATCATGAACAGAAGAAATTTTCTAACACTGACAGGAACTTTTACAGGCGGATTACTTGTGCTTCCTGATTTTTTGCACGCTTTTGGTGCTCAAAATAATTTGGTTGTGGGAGAACAATGTGTCGTTTTTGTACAGCTGAATGGCGGAAATGATGGTTTAAATACTTTTATTCCCTACGACGATCCCTTGTATTACGATTTAAGAACGAAGATTGCTTTAAATAAAGATTTGGTTATTGGAAAGAATAAAGGAATGGCATTTCACCCTTCATTAAAAGATTTTGCCCAAATGCAGCAAAACGGAGATTTAACCGTGATTCAAAATGTAGGTTATCCAGAACCAATTCGTTCACATTTTAGAAGCCAGGAAATTTGGCAGACTGCAACCGATTCTAATAAATATATTAATGAAGGCTGGCTTGGAAGATTTCTGGATTTGCAATGCAACGGACACCAGGCGACGGCAGGAATAAACTTAGATTCCATAGATAATTTAGCTTTAAAAGGAGTAGAGCCCAATTTTATAACCGTAAAAGATCCGGATCGTTTTAAAGTAAAATCAAAAGAAGAAAATGTGACTTTGTCTCAAAATCCGCATTTGGATTTTGTTCGAAAAATAGCCAATTCGGTTACCGAAGGTTCAGATGAAATTCAGAAAGCTTTAGCAAAATCTAAAACGGAAATCAGTTATCCGAAAACAGAATTATCGAAAAACTTAGAATGGATTGCTCGATTGATAAAAGGAAACCTTAATTCAAAAGTGTATTACACATCACTCAATGGATTTGATACACACGATAATCAGCTTTCGATTCACGAAAGAAAATTGACAGATTTAAACGATTCTTTATTTAGTTTTTATTCTGATTTAAAACAGTCGCAATTATTACAGAATGTAACAGTTGTCGTTTTTTCCGAATTCGGAAGACGTGTAAAAGACAACGGAAGTGGAACCGATCACGGAACTGCAGCTCCAATGTTTATTATTGGAGGAAATAATAAAGGAGCAATTTTAGGAAAAAATCCAGATTTAGCAGACTTAGATAACGGCGATTTGAAATACGAAATTGATTTCAGGAGTGTCTATGCTTCTTTATTAAAAGAAAAAATGAACTTCGATTATTCTAAAATCGGGATTTCAAATAAACCTGTTTCGGGATTGTTTTGAATTAACTATTAGTAATTAAATTTGCTTAAATTTGTATTCATACTTAATTATAAAAATATGCAAATCAAAAATCTATCTAAATACAGCAATGCTGAAAAAATTGTTTTAGCAGAGCAGCTATGGGACAGTGTTTCTAAGGAGGATTTGGAAATTTCTGATGATGTGAAAAGGGAATTAGATATTCGTATTCAAAATTTAGAAGAAGGAAAAACTGAACTGTATTCTTGGGATGAAGTTAAGGCTCATTTAAAATCTCTAAGATAAAGTGTATAAACTTCGTTTTGTAAAGGAAGCATTATTCGATATTGAAGATATTGTTCTGTGGTATGAAGAACAACGAACTGGTCTTTCATATGATTTCGAACTTTGTTTAGAAGCAGGAATAGATACAGTCTCAAGAAATCCAAATGCTTTTCAAAAGAAATATAAGAATGTCAAAATTCTATTCATTTCAAGATTTCCTTACGGAATTCATTATCGATTTGAAAAAGAGGAAATAATTGTTATAGGTGTTTTTCATACTTCTCGCTCTCCTAAAAATTGGAGTAAAAGATTAAGTGTAAAATAAAAAACTTAGCATCTCAGCAACTTAGAACCTCAGAACCTTATTATAAATATCTCATTTTAAGCCCATATTTTTATATTATCATACAAAACCTGCTAAATTTGTTAAGAAATCCTTTTTTGTTTCATAAAATGCAATCTTTTTTTTGGTGCACTAAAAATAATTTATACATTCGCAGAGAATTTAAAAAATAACACAAACAAAATGGCAACTAACCGTTTTTATTTTAGCAACAATTTTTATTTCTTCTTTAGTAGAAGTCAGGATTGTGCTATGGTTATTTGAGAAAAATTTTAAGACAAATAAAACTAATATACAATCCTGATGCAAATCAGGATTTTTTTTTGACTATATGACAACGAAAATTGCAATACAAGGTATTAAAGGATCATTTCATCATCAGGTTGTGAAAGAGTATTTCTCTGAAAATGTGGATATTGATGAGTGTTTGTCTTTTGAAGAATTGATCGACAGCCTTATTGCCGGAAAATCTGATCAGGCTGTTATGGCGATCGAAAATTCAATTGCAGGGCCGATTATCCCGAATTATGCTTTGATTGACAAAAACAATCTGCACATAATTGGAGAGCATTATTTAAACATTCAGCAGAATTTAATGGCGTTGAAAGGTCAGAAAATTGAAGATATAAAAGAAGTTCATTCACATCCAATGGCGCTTTTACAGTGTATGGATTTCCTGAAACAATATCCAAATATCAAATTGATTGAGGATAAAGATACAGCCGAAACGGCAAGAAGAATTCAGGAAAAGCAGTTAACCGGAATTGCAGCAATTGCAAGTGTAACAGCTTCTGAAATGTACGATCTTGATATTATCGCGTCATCGATTCAAACGATTAAAAACAATATGACACGTTTCGTGATTATCAAAAAGCAAAATTCATTTTTGCCGGAAAGCGAAATTAACAGAGCGTCAATCAAATTTGAATTGGATCATAAAAGAGGAAGCTTAGCAGCGGTTTTAAATGTAATGAGCGACTGCAAACTGAATTTGACAAAAATCCAGTCGCTTCCAAAAATTGAAACACCTTGGAAATATTCATTCTTCGTAGATGTAACATTTGAGAAATATGAAGATTTTGCAAAAGCCAAAGCATTATTAAACATCATGGCAGAATATTTTAAAGTATTGGGAGAATATAAAAATACCAGACCTTAAGTCTTAAAGTTGATTCTAGATTGAAGATTAACGAATTAAGATTTTAGATTGTCAGGCTGAGCGAAGTCGAAGCTCACGTTCCAACTCGAAAGCCCTTCGACTTCGCTCAGGGTGACAAGTCAAAAATAGAAAAAGCATAAAGCTTATGGCCTAAAGCCTAAAGCAAAATATAAAGCAATAAAAACAATGATTACAACAGCAAAACGATTAGACACAGTTGAAGAATACTACTTCTCATCAAAACTGAGAGAAGTGAGGCAGCTGATGTCTGAAGGAAAATCGATCATCAATATGGGAATTGGAAGCCCTGATTTGAGTCCGTCAAAAGCAGTAATTGAAGCAGTCGCTGCAGCAATTCAAGATGAAAACGGGCATGGTTATCAAAGCTATCAGGGATTACCAGAAATGAGACAGGCGATGGCAGATTTTTATAAAGATCAGTTTGGTGTTGAAGTGAATCCGAATAATGAGATTTTACCATTGATGGGTTCAAAAGAAGGAATTATGCATATTTCGTTAGCATTTTTAAATGAAGGCGATCACGTTTTAATTCCAAATCCAGGTTATCCAACTTATACTTCGGTAACCAATTTGGTTCAGGCAGTTCCGGTTTATTATGATTTAAAAGAAGAAAACGGATGGGAACCTGATTTCGAAGCTTTAGAAAAATTAGATCTTTCGAAAGTGAAAATTATGTGGCTGGGATATCCGCACATGCCGACAGGAGCTAGAGGAAGTTTAGCGTTATTTGAAAAATTGATTGCTTTTGCTAAAAAACACAACATATTATTGATTAATGATAATCCGTATAGTTTTGTTTTGAATGATAATCCGATGAGTTTATTGCAGGTTGAAGGAGCAAAAGAGGTGGCTTTAGAATTGAATTCATTAAGTAAAACATTCAACATGGCAGGCTGGAGAGTCGGAATGGTTTTAGGAAATCCTGAAATTATTGATGCGGTTCTAAAAGTAAAAAGCAACATGGACAGCGGCATGTTCTACGGAATTCAAAAAGGTGCAATTGCTGCTTTAAAATGTGATAAATCATGGTTTGAAGATCAAAACAAAATTTACAGACGCCGTAGAGAATTGACTGAGAAACTAGCAGAAAAGTTAAACTGCAAAGTATATAAAGAAGGAGTCGGGCTTTTTGTTTGGGCAAAATTGCCAGAAGGAATCGAATCAGCAGAGAAGTTCATTGACGAAATATTATATGAGAAACATATTTTCATTACACCTGGAACCATTTTTGGAAGCAACGGCGAAGGTTATATCAGATTCTCATTGTGTGTGAAAGAAGAAAAAGTACAGGAAGCGATAGATCGATTTTAGTATTAAGACTTTAGAATTAAGTATTAAGATTTTATCCAGATTGTCAGGCTGAGCGAAGTCGAAGCCCTTGCCAATAGGAATGCCCTTCGAATTCGCTCAGGGTGACAAATTGAAAAGCAAGATCTGGAATTTGGACTCGAGCGATAGCGAATAGGCGAAGCAATTTTAAAACTTGGAATTTAAAAATAATTATGAAAGTATACGTAATAGGAATAGGATTAATAGGCGGTTCGATGGTACTGGACATTAAAGACCAACATCCTGATTCGACCATTTTTGGAATCGACAGCAACGAAAAGCATTTGCAGGAAGCCATTGATTTAGGTGTTGTCGATCAGGCAGGAAGTTTTGAAGATTTGGCTGAAGCCGATTTTGTAATTGTTTCGGTTCCTGTGGATGTTGCCTTAACGGTTTTGCCAAAAGTTCTGGATTTAGTTGGAGATAAAACAATTGTTTTTGAAGTTGGGTCGACTAAAAAACCAATTTGTGAAGCAGTAGCAAGCCATCCGAAAAGAAGAAATTTTATCGCCACACACCCGATAGCGGGAACGGAGTTTTCAGGACCTTCGGCGGCAATAAGAGGTTTGTTTAAAGGAAAAACAAACATTATCTGCGAAGTGGAAAAAACCACTTTTAAATTGCAGGAAAAGGCATTAAAGCTTTTCAGCGAAATAGGAATGAGGATTCGATATATGGACCCGGTTTCGCACGACAAACACATTGCTTACGTTTCGCATCTATCGCACATTAGTTCGTTTATGCTTGGGAAAACGGTAATGAATAAAGAAAAAGACGAACAGGATATTTTTGATATGGCAGGAAGTGGATTTGAGAGCACCGTTCGTTTAGCAAAAAGTTCACCAGCCATGTGGACGCCGATTTTTAAGCAGAATAAAGAACACGTTTTAGAAACTTTAGAAGCTTATATTTCAAATCTCAGTCGGTTTAGGGATTTGTTGAAAGAAGAAGATTATAACGCCATTTTTGAAGAAATGGAAAGCACAAATAAAATAAAAGAAATATTAAACGGATTAATTAAAAAGTAAAAACTATAATAAAATGGAAAATAAGAAAGAAATGAGAAAGTGGTTAGAAGATTTCAATTTAAATCACCCACTTGTGATTGCTGGACCTTGTAGTGCAGAAACAGAGGATCAGGTTTTAAAAATCGCTCATGAATTAAAAGATTCAAAAGTTAGTGTATTCAGAGCAGGAATCTGGAAACCAAGAACTCGTCCGGGAGGATTTGAAGGTGTTGGAGAAATTGGATTAAAATGGTTACAAAAAGCAAAAGCTGAAACTGGTTTATTAATGGGTACTGAAGTTGCAACTGCAGCGCACTGTAAACTAGCCTTAGAACACGATATCGACGTATTATGGGTTGGTGCTCGTACAACTGCAAACCCTTTCGCAGTTCAGGAAATTGCTGATACTTTAAAAGGAACTGATAAAATCGTTTTGGTTAAAAACCCAGTAAACCCAGATTTAGCTTTATGGTTAGGTGGTGTTGAGCGTTTACACATGGCTGGTATCGAGAAGTTAGGAGTTATTCACAGAGGTTTTTCTACTTACGAAAAAACAAAATACAGAAACATTCCAGAATGGCAGATTGCTATCGAATTACAAAATAAATTCCCTGATTTACCATTAATCATCGATCCATCTCATATTACAGGAGATCGTAAAATGATTTTCGAAGTAACTCAAGAGGCTTTAGATTTGAATTACGATGGTATGATTATCGAAACGCACATCGATCCAGACAACGCTTGGTCTGATGCTGCACAGCAAGTAACTCCTGATGCTTTGAAACAAATCATTAAAGATTTGACTATCAGAAAAACGGATGATACTACAGATGAGTACAGCCAAAAAATGACTAAACTAAGAGCTAACATCGACGTACTTGATGCTAACTTATTAGAATTGTTAGGAAAACGTATGAAAGTAGCTGACGAAATTGGACAAGTGAAAAAAGATGCAAACGTTGCGATTCTTCAAAACAACCGTTGGAACGAAATCTTAGGAAAAATGATTTTAGAAGGTGAGAAAAAAGGTCTTACAGAAGAGTTCGTTTTAAGAATGTTCAAAGCAATTCACCAGGAAAGTATTGGTCACCAAGAGAAAATTTTCAACGCATAATTTTCTTTAAATTATATAAGTGATATAAGTTAATTTGTGTTTATTCTAAATTTTGACCTTGAGTTTTCTTATATCACGATTTTAAAAATAGATTGTTTTTTTAAAATCCCTGTTGTTTTGAAAGAAGCAGCGGGGATTTTTGTTTTTTATAATATAGCCCGTGGTTTCAATCGTGGGCTATGTTTAAAATTATTCATTTATCTTTGCGAAGATTTAGGTTTTGAATTTAAAATCTGAAATCAGCAATCTAAAATTAAAGAATGACAGGAACCGTATACAAATCTACAGGAAGCTGGTACACCGTAAAATCTGAAAAAGGAGATTTTGTGGAATGCCGTATGAAAGGGAAATTTAGAATTAAAGGTATCAAAAGTACCAATCCTATTGCTGTAGGCGATATTGTCGATTATGAATTAGATGAAACGTCAGATGCTATTACTGGTACGATTCATACTATTCATGAACGAAAAAACTATATCGTTCGTAAATCGGTAAACTTGTCTAAACAGATTCATATTATTGCTTCAAACATCGATCAGGTTTTTTTACTGGTTACAATTGATAATCCGCCGACAACTACCAGTTTTATCGATCGTTTTTTGGTTACAGCCGAAGCTTACGGAATTGAAGCTGTTCTTATTTTTAATAAAATCGATACTTTAAACGATCAAACATTAGACGATCAGCTTTACTTACAGCATATTTATACTGAAATTGGATATAAATGTCTCCGAATTTCATCAACAGAAAATAAAGGAGTTGATAAACTGAAAGAAATGATGATTGGAAAGGTAAGTATGTTCTCTGGACATTCGGGAGTTGGAAAATCAACTTTGGTAAACGCAATGGAACCAAGTCTTCATTTAAAAACCTCAGTCATTTCAGAGCAAAGCAAACAAGGGCAGCATACAACGACTTTTGCCGAAATGTATGATTTGTCTTTTGATGCTCGAATTATTGATACGCCGGGAATTAAAGGTTTCGGAATTGTAGATATGGAACCAACTGAAATCAGCGGTTATTTTCCGGAATTCTTCAAACTGAAAGATCAATGTAAGTTTAATAATTGTCTTCATAAAGAAGAACCTCATTGCGCCATAAAAGCAGCTTTAGAAAAAGATGAAATCGCTTGGTCACGTTACAACAGTTATCTTAAAATATTAGAAGGCGATGAAGAACATTACCGTACCGATATTTATGGAGAAGATCGTGCAGCTAGTGATGAAACAAGAAAATAAATTTCGTCAAAAGTCAAAAGTCGAAAGTCTTAAAGTTTTTTAGAAACATGCCAGACCTTTGACTTTTGACTTTCGACTTTCAGACTTAAATAAATGAGAGTAATTATTCAAAGAGTTTCCCAAGCATCAGTAACAGTTGAGGGGCAAAAAACAGCAGATATTCAAAAAGGATTATTAGTTTTAGTCGGAATTGAAGATGCCGATACTCAGGAAGATATAGACTGGCTTACTGGTAAAGTCATAAAAATGCGAATCTTTGGAGACGAAAATGATGTTATGAACTGCTCAGTTCAAGATGTCGGTGGTGATATTATTGTAGTCAGCCAATTTACACTTCATGCTTCTACAAAAAAAGGGAATCGTCCTTCTTATATAAAAGCGGCCAAACCAGACTTTGCAATTCCAATGTATGAGAACTTTGTAAAATCTCTGGAAAAAGAGTTTGGAAAGAAAATACAAACGGGAATTTTTGGTGCTGATATGAAAGTAAATCTTCTTAACGACGGTCCTGTAACAATTGTTATGGACAGCAAGAATAGGGAATAAAAAAATGTTAAGGATTTCTAAAAATAATATATATTTGACGAAATTACTTACTAATGAAAAGCCCTTTTTTTGCGTTATTTTTCTCTTTAATTACTTATGTTTCAAATGCTCAAAAAGGCGAATATTCTGCACTTTCTATATCTGATAGTTTAAAAGAAAACGCCAATGCTGTTGTGCGTTTAGATCAAATGGATATTTCGATTTCTTCGCAGCGAAGCATGAATATTAAAACGCACCGAGTTGTAACAGTTTTTAATCAAAATGGACTTGAACACATCGAAGCTTATCAGCATTATGATAAATCGACTACATTAAAAAATATAGATGCTGTTGTTTATGATTTGCTTGGCAATGAAATCAAAAAAATAAAACGAAAAGATTTTAAAGACGAAAGCGCGGTAAGCGGCAGTACACTTTTTTCAGATAACCGTATACTATACTTCGATTATACGCCTGTTTCTTATCCCTTTACAATTGTTTATAATAGTGAAATTGAAAGCTCAAATACAGCTTTTATACCTCGATGGTATTTTTTAGGAGATTACAATGTCAGCATACAGAAAAGTATTCTCAATATATCTTTTCCAAACGACTTAGGTTTTAAAAAGAAAGAATTTCAGTTTTCTGATTTCAACATAAAAAAAACTATCGATACAGATACAAAACTAAGTTACACAGCCAGTAATATTCAGGCCAGAAAACCAGAAGATTATAGTCCTTCAGCCGGAGATCTTTTTCCAAAAGTAATGATGGGATTAGAGAAGTTTCATCTGGAAGGTGTGGATGGCACAGCAACAACCTGGGAAGCATTTGGTAAATGGTACGGAGATAAAATTTTAAGCGGAACAACGATTTTGCCCGAAGAAACCAAAGAAAGAATAAAAACGTTGGTTGGAGATGAAAAAGACCCAATAAAAAAAGCTAGAATTATTTACGACTATGTACAAAAAAAATCCAGATACGTAAATATTGCAATAGGAATTGGAGGCTGGAAACCAATGCTTGCGTCAGATGTAGATCGTTTAGGTTATGGAGACTGTAAAGCATTGACAAATTATACAAAAGCACTTTTGCAAGTTGTTGATGTTCCTTCATATAATACTATTTTATACGGTGGTCGTTATAAATCTAATATTCAATCTGATTTTGTTTCAATGCAGGGTAATCACATGATTCTTGCAGTTCCAAATGGAGATAATTATATCTGGCTGGAATGCACTAGCCAGGATGATCCGTTTGGTTACCAGGGAACTTTTACTGATGACAGAGATGTTTTGGTAGTGAAACCAGAAGGAGGAGAAATAGTGCGAACCAAAATTTATGAGGATAAAGGAAATACCCAAAATGGTAAAGGAAATTATACTATTGATGAAAATGGAAATTTTGCTGGAACAATTTCAATAGCTTCGCAAGGATCGCAATACAGTTCAAAAGTCAATCTTGAAAATATACTTCCTACAGAAAAAGAAGCACATTATAAAAGCTGCTGGAGTAATATAAACAATATTAAACTGGGAAAAATAAGTTTTGTGAATGATAAAGAAAATGTCAAATTTCTAGAAGATGTTCAGCTTACGGCCCTTAACTACGGTTTAATTTCAGGAAACAAAATGATTTTTACTGTAGATGCTTTCAATCAAAACTCCGAAAATGTAAAACGAATCCGTAACCGTAAAAACCCGTTTCAAATTCAGCGCGGTTATTTTGATACAGACGAAATTGAAATCAATCTTCCTGCGGGTTTTTCTATTGAATTTCTGCCGCAAAATGTTGAATTGAAAGGCAAATTCGGAGAATACAAAACAGAAATTATTAAAAAGGATAATAACAAACTTACTTATAAACGCTCCATGTTTTTAAGCAAAGGGAAATATTCGAATAAAGAATATGATGAATACCGACTTTTTATAGAACAGATTTCAAAAAATGATAATTCAAAAATCATATTGACCAAAAACTAACCATAACTAAAACCAAAAAAACTCATCTGCTGAAAATATCCATTAGAATTTGGTTATCCTTTTGCTGATAAATCAATATTACAATTAAAGTTCCTGATGGATTCTATGTTGAAGCACTTCCAGATTGAAGATAATTTACTGAAAAAATTGTATTAAAAAAAATATAGCAAGATTAAGTTTGCCTTATTTTTGTTCAAAAATAGAATCATGGATTTGAAAAATGCACAACTAGACGTTGATACCTGGATAAAAGAACACGGAGTTCGTTACTTTAACGAGTTAACAAATATGGCGCAGCTTACGGAAGAAGTAGGTGAAGTTGCCAGAATTATTGCACGTCGTTACGGTGAACAATCTGAAAAAGAAAGTGATAAAAACAAAGATTTAGGCGAAGAACTAGCCGATGTTGTTTTTGTAGTTCTTTGTTTGGCAAATCAAACGGGAATCGATTTGCAGGCTGCTTTTGATAAAAAAATGGACTTAAAATCGGTTAGAGATAAAGATCGTCACAAAAACAATGATAAATTGAAATAATTGTGAAATATCACTCATAAGTTTTGAATTATGAGTTTTGAATTTTGAATTATGAATGGGGAGTGGTAAATTGCGGAGCTGAATTAGGTTTCTAATCATTCATAATTCAAAAATCACAACTTACAATTAAAAAAATGAATTTAAAATTAACGACGAACTCACCATTCACCATTGATGATTCGCAGCTAAATATTACGGGTTCTAAAAGTGAAACCAACCGTTTATTACTTTTAAAAGCTTTGTTTCCAAATATTACTTTAGCTAATACTTCAAACTCAGATGACAGCGAGGTAATGCAGAAAGCACTTATTGGTAATGATGAAATTGTAGACATTCACCACGCCGGAACTGCAATGCGATTCTTAACCGCTTACTTTGCTGTAAACGAAGGCAGGGAAGTAGTAATGACAGGATCAAGCAGAATGCAGGAGCGTCCAATCAAAATTTTGGTTGATACTTTAAGACAATTGGGAGTTGAAATCTCATACGAAAAAGAAGAAGGTTATCCGCCAATCAGAATCAAAGGGAAAAAAGTAACGGCTTCAAAAGTAACTTTGGCAGCAAATGTAAGCAGTCAGTATATTTCGGCACTTTTATTAGTGGCTTCAAAATTAGAAAATGGTTTAGAACTGACTTTAGAAGGTGAAATTACTTCAATTCCGTACATCAAAATGACTTTGGCTCTGCTAAAAGATTTAGATATAAAAACAAGTTTTGAAGGAAATGTAATTAAAGTTTTTCCAAAAGAATCTGTTGAATCAAAAGAAATGGTTGTAGAATCTGACTGGAGTTCAGCTTCTTATTTCTTTAGTTTAACGGCTTTAGCCGATGCTGCAAAAATCACATTGAGCAGTTATAAAGAAAACAGTCTTCAGGGAGATTCAGAATTAATTTCTCTGTATGAAAAAATGGGTGTAAAAACCACTTTTCAAGGCAATAAAATGACATTGGAAAAAGTGGCCGGATTTAATTATCAAGATGTAAATTTTGAATTAAACAATACTCCAGATATTGCGCAGACAATTGTAGTAACTTGTCTAGGTTTAGGAATTGGATGCCGCTTAACAGGTCTTCATACTTTAAAAATTAAAGAAACAGACAGGCTGGAAGCTTTAAAAACGGAGCTTACGAAATTAGGAGCAAATATTTCTGTAACGAATGACAGCTTAACCTTAGTAAAAACTGATACTATTAATCACGATGTAAAAATCGGGACGTATAACGATCACCGTATGGCAATGGCATTTGCTCCATTAGCAATTAAAGTGCCTATTATTATTGAAGATGCGGGAGTAGTTTCAAAATCATATCCAGATTTCTGGAACGATTTGAAAGCTTTAAATTTCCAAATCTCAGAATTGTAGTTTTTGAACCATATAAGTGATATAAGTTCATTTTTAAAATAAAAGCGCAATAAAACATAGCCTCTGGTTTTTACCAGAGGTTTTTTTATGAGCAAACCTGACAGGTTTTATCCCGAGTTTTCGGGACTGTCGGGTTTAAGAACGTAATAACGAATCCCAATAAAATGTACTTATATAACTTATGTGGTTTGAAAAAAGTTAAAATTGACTTAAAGAATACATTTTTAAGTCAATCTGAAACCTCACAAAATCAAGGACTTTTGAAAATAAAAGCCAAAACACTTGACAACGCCTATCTCACAATCGTATATTTGCAACCGATTTAAAATTTTAGGTAAATAAATCTAAAATCTACATTCTAAAATCAACAATCCAAATATGAAATTATCACACTTCAATTTCAATTTACCGAAAGAACTTTTAGCTGAATTTCCGGCAGAAAATAGAGATGAATCTCGTTTAATGGTAATTGACCGTCAAAAAAACACTATCGAACATAAAATGTTTAAAGACGTTATCAACTATTTTGATGACGGAGACGTTTTAATTCTTAACAATACAAAAGTTTTCCCTGCGCGTTTGTACGGAAACAAAGAAAAAACAGGAGCGAGAATTGAAGTTTTCTTATTAAGAGAATTAAATTCTGAGCAGCGTTTATGGGACGTTTTAGTAGATCCTGCTAGAAAAATCCGTATTGGTAATAAACTTTATTTTGGTGACGACGATTCATTAGTTGCTGAGGTAATCGACAATACAACTTCTCGTGGAAGAACTCTACGTTTCTTATACGATGGATCTTATGAAGAATTCAGAAACAAATTAACAGAACTTGGAGAAACTCCAATTCCTAAATACATCAACAGAGATGTAACTCCGGAAGATGCTGAAAGATACCAGACTATCTATGCAAAAGAAGAAGGAGCTGTAGCTGCGCCAACTGCTGGTTTACACTTCTCAAAACACCTTTTGAAAAAATTAGAAATCAAAGGAGTTAATTTTGCTGAAGTAACTTTACACGTAGGTTTAGGAACTTTTAACCCAGTTGAGGTTGAAGATTTATCTAAACACAAAATGGATTCTGAGGAATTAATCATTACTCAGGAAGCTTGTGATATTGTAAACGAAGGAAAAGCAAAGAAAAAACGCATTTGTGCAGTAGGAACAACTTCTATGCGTGCAATTGAAAGTTCTGTTTCTTCTGCTAATACATTGAATCCTTACGAAGGTTGGACAAATAAATTTATTTTCCCTCCTCACGATTTCAGTATTGCAAACTGTATGATTACAAATTTCCACACACCAAAATCAACATTATTAATGATGATTTCTGCTTTCTGTGGTCACGATTTAATGAAAAAAGCATACGAAGAAGCGATCAAAGAAGGATACAAATTCTATTCTTACGGAGACGCGATGTTGATTCTTTAATTAGAGTTTTATATTATAAAAAAGACCCGACAAGTTTTAGAACCTGTCGGGTTTTTTGTTTTTAATAGTTTTGTTTCAAGTTTCAGGTTTCAAGTTTCAGGTTTTAAGTTTCACCGGAAAGGATTTTTTATTCAGTTTGTGTTTTTTTAAATATAAAAGAACGTAAAGCTTTGCGAACTTAGCGTTTGTAAACGTTAATCATTATAAAAATCCTTGCGGACTTTGCGGTTAAAAAACACAAAGCATTTCAACTTGAAACCTTAAACCTGAAACAAAACAAACAAAATTTGTTATTTTAGCAGACAAAACAAAAACACAATGACTTTTCAAAATACACGCGAATTTGCGAAACAACTTGATGCACAAGACGCATTGAATCATTATCAAGAACAATTTATATTTCCAAAGGTTAACGATAAACGAGTAATTTACTTTACAGGAAATTCATTAGGATTACAGCCAAAACGTACCAAAGCTTATATAGATGAAGTAATGAATGACTGGGCAGAACTGGCTGTTGAAGGTCATTTTTATGCCCAAAAACCATGGTGGGATTATCAGGAAAGATTTTCTGAACCGTTGAGTAAAATTGTAGGTGCGCTTCCGTCAGAAGTAACGGTTATGAATACTTTGACAGTAAATCTTCATTTATTGATGGTTTCTTTTTATCAGCCAAAAGGAAAACGCTATAAAATTATCTGCGAGGAAAAAGCATTCCCGTCAGATCAATATATGTTTCAAAGTCAGGTTCATTTTCATGGATACAAACCAGAAGATGCAATCGTAGAGATCAAACGCCGTGAAGGTGAACATAATATTCTTCTGGAAGATGTTTTAGCTAAAATTGAAGAAGTTGGCGACGAATTGGCTTTGGTTTTAATTGGCGGCGTAAACTATTATACAGGACAGGTTTTTGATATTAAAACGATAACCGCAGCCGGACAAAAAGCCGGAGCCAAAGTAGGCTGGGATTTAGCACACGCTGCCGGAAATATCAAACTTGAACTTCACGATTGGAATGTAGATTTTGCAGCATGGTGCAGTTATAAATATATGAATTCAGGTCCAGGAAATGCTTCAGGATGTTTCGTACACGAAAAACACCATAATAACCCAGATTTACCTCGTTTTGCAGGCTGGTGGGGACACAATAAAGAACGCCGTTTTAAAATGGAGCCAAATTTTGATCCCGTTCATGGAGCAGGCGGGTGGCAGATTAGTAATCTTCCGGTTCTTTCACTGGCACCATATTTAGCATCTGTAGAAATGTTTGCTGAGGTTGGAATGGATGCTTTAATTGCAAAGCGTGATCATATTACTTCTTACTTAGAATTTATTCTTCATGAAATTGATAAAGAAGTAGAAAGCACTTTCGAAATTATTACGCCTTCAAACCCAGAGGAAAGAGCTTCTCAATTATCTGTGTTTTTGCATGGCGAAGGAAGAAGCTTATTTGATTATTTGATGAAAAACGGAGTCATTACAGACTGGCGCGAACCAAACGTAATTCGTCTGGCACCAGTTCCTTTATATTGTTCGTATGAAGATATGTACGATTTTGGGCAGATCTTGAAAAAAGGAATTTTAGAAAAAAGCAAATAATCTCGCAAAGACGCAGAGATTCAAAGTTTTTTGTTTCACGCAGATTCTGCAGATATAGCTGATTTTTTTAGATAAAGTTTATCAAAAGATTAATCTGCTATATCTGCAGAATCTGCGTGAGTTTTTAAGCATATTTTAGTCTTCTAATTTGTAGAAGATAAATTTTACGTCTTAGCGCTTTAACGAGATTAAAAACATAAAATCTTCAAATTTTATAAACTTTCTGAAAAATTCTGTAATAATTAATATAGCAGATATTCCGTATTTTGTAGTGTATAATTCTAAAAACTACAATCATGAAAGGCTTATATATTTTATTCGCGGTAATACTTATAACTTCTTGTCAAAATCAAAGCAAAGAAGATTTAAATAAAGCCAAACAAGCCAGTATTGATTCAATGAAAGTTGAGATTAACAAACAGCGTGTTATCGATTCAATGAAGACTGAAATGGCGAAGATAAAAGAGGAACAAAGAGTCGAATCTCAAAAAGAAAAAGTTGTTGTTGTGCATCAGCAGGCTGCAAACGGAAATACTGCCACAACAACTACAACTACCAAAAAGAAAGGCTGGAGTGCCACTGCTAAAGGCGCTGTAATTGGTGCCGGTGTTGGTGCCGCAACCGGGGCAATCGTTAGCAAGAAAAAAGGCGAAGGTGCCATAATTGGAGGATTAGCCGGAGCAGCTTTAGGAACCGGAACTGGTGCTGTTATTGACAGCAAGAACAAGAAAAAAGAATAGAATCAAAATTCTATAGAAAATAAAACGGCCGATTTAGATTTCTAAATCGGCCGTTTGGCTTATACTAATTCCAGTGTTGGAATTTGAATGGCATTTAATTCTGTTTTATAAAAATCAAATTGGTTTTTAATTTTTGTTTCGTCTGCTTTAAAATAAAAAGTAGATGAAAAAAGTCTTTGATAAAATTCAATTCCTTCTAAAATATTCGTTTTAAAAGAATTCCATTTTTTAATCTGCATAGCAGTTACTTCTCCTGAAATGGTTTCAATTTCGTTTCTGAAATAATCAACATACATTTTTAATTCCTTCACAAATAAATTTGGACGATCTGTTCTCAAAATCGATTTTCCCTGATAAATGTGATGTATCATTTCTTTTAAAGAAACTTCCTGATCAAAATATGCCAGATTTGGTCCAGGGCAAATCACGACACCCTGAGCCTGGCCTTTTATTTTAATATCATTTTCCAGGTAAGAAGCATTGGCAAGACCAACACACAAACAAGATTTTTCAGTAATTTTAATTTTGCTTTTTTCGAATTCTTCGGCTGATAAAGTATCTTTTTTGGCTTCTAATTCTTCCAGTTTAATATCCTGATATTTTTTGGATGCTGTACAAATCCCATGCGGATCATATTCTTTGCTTAAAGCCAAGAATTTTTTCGGACAAGAACTTCCGGCTTTATTCTCATGAATTCTTTTTTGTTTAAAAAACTCATTGGTTGTACCTTTTAAAGTATTAAACGGAACTCCCAAAGGCGAAATATTACTTAAATAAAAATCATCTTCTTTGGCATTCATCAACAGGTTTCTCGTTTCCTTGTCCACAGAAGTGGCTTCTGGAACTAATAAAAATGGTGATCCCCAGCCAACAGAATCTACTTGATATTCATCTAATAAAAATTCATGTTCCTCTGCTGTTCCCACACCGCCTTGAACGGTAATTTTTAATTCTAAAGGGTTTTCTGGAAAATGTTGATTTTTTGCCTGTAAAGCTTTAATCATTAAGTCGTGGGCAGATTGTATCAATTGATCTTTTTTCTGCTTGAATTCTTCTAAAATAGTACCCAATAAGAGTCCATCAGTCGCAAAGGCATGACCGCCGCAGTTCAATCCTGATTCTATTCGATATTCTGAAACCCAAAGCCCTTTTTTAGCCAGGAAATTTCCCTGAATCATTGCTGATCTAAAATCACTTACTTTTAGAATGATTTTCTTTTTGAGTTCGTTATTTTCATTTGGGAAAAAATCTTTGAAGTTTTCGAAGTAACCAAACAGCCTCGGATTCATTCCGGCAGAAAGTACAACAGAAGATGCAAGATTACTATTCGCAAAACCTCTTAATGCGGCATGAGCATCGTTAAACTCAATTGGCAGCTGTTCGTTTTTTACGAAATTATCTTTGTCCAATTTCGTCATAATGTTAACATCTATTTCACCTGGAAAAAGATGTGTTTCAATATAATTCTGAATATTTTCTTTAAAAGAAATTCCGTCATCTAATAAATTCTGGAAGCCTTTTTTAATGTCAGAAGTATTTGGCAGCATTGACATGAAATTCTCTAATGCCGTTTTACTTTCTGCTAATTCAGTTTTGAAATTCTCGAATTTTTCTTTTACGATTTTGTCGACTAAATTTAAGTAAGAAGTAATTCTTTCGGCGCGGTAATCGTGAAATTTCTGTGTGATTTCTTCATACGGTATATTGAATTTTGTGCTGTAAAAATTACGCATCTTCTCAATTAAATCATCATCAGCGAGAGCAATAACAGACGAAATCCCGTATTGTGCCACACGAATAGGGCTGTCTATTGTATATGCAAGACCCATTACAGGAATGTGAAAAGTGTGTAAAGGTATTTTTGCCATTTGTTTTCAGATTAAAATAAAGGCAAATATTGAAAAAAGGATTTTTTTAAAACCTGATAATTGTCAGGTTTGTAAATTGTTGGGAAAGTTTTTATGCCGCCAATTCACGAATTATTTTAAATAAAAATCCGTGAATTGGATGCAGAAAACTATATCAAAATCTTCTTCAAAGACTCGGCAATGCTTCGCCATAAAAAGTTGTAGAATGATTTTTCCTGAATTCTCTCGATTTCGACATCTGCGGTTTTAGCTTTGTCTTTTGAGTCGTTTTTGACCAATAAATTAGCAATTGCTGATTTGAGTTTGGCTTCTTTTTCAGGGTTTTTCTTTTTGTATAATTTTACTTTTAAATCGTCATAATCCAATGAAGCATTTCCTTTTGAAACATTGTCATTTCCGTAGAAATTAAAACGGTATTTATGAAAAACGCCTGTAAATGAGGCATTCATGTAAGGTTTGCTGAATTGCCCCATTGCTCTGACATCAAAATTCGAAATTACGCCCTGAATGTGAAATCCGTCGCTTTTGTCCAGAACATTAAAACTCCAGTCGACATCAAGCGGAGAAGTTTTCATGAAAATGGTTTTTACTTTGATTTTTACATCATTGGTTTTTTTCAAACCAAAACCGCTTCGCAGATTGGTTGCCTGTAAATTGAATTTGTCAAAAGTTAAAACTCCAGAGCCTTTTGAGAAATCAATTTCTTCTTCATAGACCAATTTAGATTTCAGAACCTGCAAAGTGTCAATTTGAAGCGGGAATTTAATATTTCGCAGCAAATGGTTATAAAGATATTTTTTGCTCAAATCGTCTTTTGGCACTTTACTTCGGTAAATATTTGCATCAAAATGATTGATTACAAGAGAATTTGCTTTAAAGAAAAAACGATCGTTTTTAAAGCCCCAATCCATTTTTGCAATTTGAGCCGAATCGAATTTAAGGGTATAAATGTCTTTTTCCTTTTCTAAACGCTTAACAAAATCTCGACGGGTAAATTGCGGAAGATTAGAGAAATTATTAATTTTTAGAAAGTTCTTTTCGGTGCTGATTTTACCAATATTGATATGATAAAAAGCACTTGGTCTGTAAAACAAACTGTCAATTACCAATGCATAACTTTTGTATTGCAGCGGAATTTTTTCTTTTAAAGTAGCATCAGTCAGTAGAATTCCTTCTAATTTTAGAATGATTTTTTTGATGCTGAAAATGGGTTTTTGGGTATCTAAAGAAACAACATCAACCGTTCCGTCGTTTAAATAAATATTAGAAACAGCAACAATTTTGCGAAATGGCTCGAAGATTTTATCTTTAATGCTTTTGCTGTTGTTAATTAATTTCTCGCCTTTTTTGTATAAAATTACTCGCGGCTTGTTGATGATAATGCTTTCGGCTTGGATAATATCGCGAAAAGCCAAATCCCAAATATTAAAATGTTTGATTGTTATGGATTCAATTTTAGAAAAGAGCCCGTTTTTGCTGTCTTTCGGCTGATTCTTCGGACTTACTAATAATGTCTGCGCGTAGATGTTGCGGGAGAAAAGCGAAACTTCAATTTTTTCGTAGTTGATGTTATAAGCTGTTTTGTTTTTCTCATGAACAATAATTGGAAGTTGTTTTTTTATCCAGTAATTCAGCCCGAAATTGGCAAAAATTACAAGGAGAAAAAGAGAAATTATTCCAATTGCTATTTTTTTATATATTGACATTTATAGTATTAATTTTAAATACATAAATTTAGCTTTTTAAAAAGAATGATTTTTACATTATTCTTCTTTTTGGTTACATCATTTTATAAACCTTATTGTTTTTATTTTTCAAAATATGAGAAGATTTAAAAAATTTCTGCTGGTTTTATTAGTACTTATAGTTGTTCTTGCAATTGCTTTATTTGCTTGCATTTTTCATTTGAAACCCAAATATGAAGGCGAATTGCAACTGAAAAATCTCGAAAAAGAAACCACAGTTTATTTTGACGAATATGGAGTTCCTCATATTTATGCCGACTCTGAAAAAGATGCCATGACTGCGCTTGGATATGTTCATGCGCAGGAAAGATTATGGCAGATGGAACTGCTTCGCAGGATTGCTCCGGGAAAATTGTCTGAAATCTTTGGTTCTGTAGCTCTTAAAAATGATAAGTTTTTTGCGGGAATTGGCATCGAAGAAGCTTCGGCGAAAGCCATTGCCAAATTAGATAAAAACAGCGAAAGTTATAAATTGACACAAGCGTATCTGGATGGAATTAATCAATATTTACAAGAAGGAACAACGCCAATTGAGTTCACTTTAGTTGGTGTAAAAAAAGAAAAATTCACTATAAAAGACGTTTACAATATCTTTGGTTATATGTCTTTTAGTTTTGCAATGGCTCAAAAAACTGATCCTTTATTAACCGATATCAAAAATAAATACGGTGTTGAATATTTGAAAGATTTGGGGATTGAAGGAGAATTTAACACAACTCAAATTAAAAGTTCAAAAGAAAATATTGAAGATTATACAGCTGTTTCAAAATCGATTACAGCTTTGTTAGACAAATCGCCAATTCCGCCATTTATAGGAAGCAACAGCTGGGTTGCGGGACCGCACAAAACAAAAAGTGGAAAAGTAATTTTTGCCAACGATCCTCACATTGGGTTTTCTCAGCCTGCCACTTGGTATGAAGCCCATATTGTAACGCCAAAACATGAATTATACGGTTGTTATCTGGCAGGAACTCCGTTTCCGTTATTGGCACACAATCGTGATTATGCTTATGGGTTAACGATGTTTGAAAATGATGATATCGATTTTTATCAGGAAAAAAATAAAAGCGGAGATTCAAATCAATATCAAAAAACGCCGGAAGGTTTTGCAAAATATGAAATCAGAAAAAAAACGATTAAAATAAAAGATACTTCTGATGTTGTTCTAACGGTTAAATCAAGCCGACATGGACCAATTATGAATGATTTATTAGATAGATTAGATCGTAAAAATCCAATTGCAATGTTATGGACGTACACAAATCAGCCAATTGAAATTCTGGATGCTGCTTATGGTCTTTCGCATGCTAAAAATAGAGATGAGTTTAAGAAATCGGTTAGTTTGATTGCCGCGCCGGGATTGAATGTTATGTATGGTGATGCCAAAGGAAATGTAGGCTGGTGGGCAAGCGGAAAATTGTACAAACACGATAAAGGCGTAAATACTCATTTAATTTTAGACGGTTCGAGCGGTAAGGATGATATTAAGGAATATTTGGATTTTTCTAAAAATCCATCGGCTGAAAATCCAGAATGGGGATATGTATATTCTGCAAATAATCAGCCAGAGGCAATTGATGGTTTTTTATATCCGGGATATTATCTGCCGGAAGACCGAGCGAAAAGAATTTCTGGTTTGATGGATGCAAAATCTGATTGGGATAAAGAAGCATTCAGCAAAATGATTTATGATAATACATCTGATGTTTCAGTTGAAACGGTTCAAAACTTAATTTCAAACATTGATTTTAATGCTCTTTCTGCATCAGAAAAAGAAGCGGTGAATGTTTTAAAATCATGGAAAGGAACAAATAATCTTGAAGATGTCGCGCCAACGATTTACAATAAATGGGTTTATTTGTATTTAAAAAATACTTTTGAAGATGAAATGGGAGAGGATAATTTTAATATGTTTTTAGGAGTTTCTGTTGGAAAACAAGTTGTCGCTAACCAGATTAAAAATGAAAATTCGGTTTGGTGGGATAATATCAAAACAAAAAATGTAAAAGAAACCAGAAAAGATATAGTTTCAAAATCATTTCATGAAGCAGTTTCAGATCTTCAAAAACAATTAGGAAACACAATTGCCGATTGGAAATGGGGAGAAGTTCATACCGTAGAACACGAACATCCGTTAGGAAAAGTCGCTGCACTTCGCGGCCTGTTTAACGTTGGACCTTTTGCTTCGCCGGGTTCAAATGAAGTAATCAATAATTTATTTTTTGGTTTTACCAATGAAGGAAAGTATTACGTAAAAGGCGGACCATCAACCAGAAGAATTGTCGATTTCTCTGATATTGAAAACAGCTGGAGTATTCTGCCAACCGGACAATCCGGAAATCCGTTCAGCAAACATTACAGCGATCAGGCAGAAATGTACAACGCCGGGAAATTCAGAAAAATGAAATTGAATAAAGAAGAAATTATAAAAACATCAACTAAACTTGTTTTGAAACCGAAAAAGTAGTTTAAGGTTTAAAATTTCAAGTACTTTACTTATCCCATCTTTGTCAAAGTTTTAAACTTTGACAAAGATTATTAGAGACTAAAAATAAAACCTTTGTCCCTTTGAACTAACTCAGAACCTTAGCAGCTTAGCCCCTTAGAACCTTATTTAGAAACATATTTCCCTTTAACAATATCACTTGCAAAAATCTTCAGATTATTGATAAGTACTTTATTGTTTGTCATTACATTGATGGTTTGGTAGGCAGGGTCTTTTTCGTAGGCGTTTAATAAAGTTTCCAGTTCTACTTCATCAAATACCACAAAGCTATTGTAAATAGCATCTTTAAAATTTTTATAATTAACACTTTGGGTAATTTCCATAGATTTTTGTTCATTCCAGCCTTCTTTAGCAGACGCTTCATTTATTTTAGATAAACAGAAATCAATTACATAAGTTTTATAATGTACAGCTTCAACAATTTTGTCTATAATAATTTTGTTTTGCTGTGAAGGCATTGCAACATCAGTATAATTAGTTTGCGATACGCTTTTAGAAGAAATGAACAAGCAGAATAATACAGCCAGGAAACTGTACTTTTTAGAATTTTTCATAGGTTAAATTGTTTTTTTGGGTACGGCTAAAATAGTATTTTTAAAAATAAATCATCGAATTTGAATGTTAGAAATTGTAACAAAAAACTCGGCAGAAACAGCTTTAAGACTGTCTCTGCCGAGTTCATTTTTATAAAGTATATTTAGTTTACTTTGTTTTGCTTTTTGAAAGTTCTTCTAATACTTTTTTACCGCCTTCGTTTGTAGGATCCAATTCAACAGATTTTGAGTAGTTTGCAATAGCTAGTTTTTTATCGCCGTCGGCTAAATAAGCTTCGCCCAAACTATCGTATACATTTCCGGATTTTGGAAAAGCTTCTACGTTGATTTTAAAAACTTCGATAGCTTCTTTCTTTTTTCCTGTTTGCAGTAACTGATATCCAACTCGGTTCATATCGCCTTCTTTAATAGCATACGTTGGATCGTTTTTCAATTTTTTATAAGTATCCATGCCCGCTGCAGTTCCTTTTGTATCAAAAACGTCTAATAAATCAAGTGCTAACGATTTTTTAGGCTGATTAAAAGGCTGACTGTATAGAATATTGCGGATTGCGTTGTTCATCTCGCCTAAAACTGTTCCACCGGTATTGTTTAATAAAACCACTAAAATTTTATCAGAAGGAATACGCGAAATGATCGTGTTAAATCCGTTGATACCGCCGCCATGTTCGATAACTTTAATTTTGCTTTTATCTCCAATATTAATTTCTTTAACAGACCATCCATAGCCATAAGATTCTTCTCCCCATGATTTTATATAAGGCTTAAATAAAGATTCCATTGATTTTTCTGAAAGAAGTTTATTGGTATAAAGCGCCTGATCCCAAAGATATAAATCTTCTACAGTAGAGTATAAAGAACCTGCCGCATATGGAATACTCATATCGATGTAAGATGCATTACTAAAATTTTTCCCTTCTTTTTCATAACCCGCAGCTCTGTTTTTTAAAATTACATCGCTGTGATCGTAGCCGGAATTAACCATTTTTAAAGGAGTAAGAATAGTTTCCTGTAGATATTGTTCGTACGTTTTACCCGTTATTTTTTCGATAATATACCCAAGTAAAAAGTAACCTGAATTGCTGTAATTAAATTTTTCGCCAGGTTTAAATTCAAGAGGCAGTTTGTCAAACGTTTTTACAAAGTCAGCAGGCGTATACGGATTTTTTGCTTTGTCTCTTAAAAAGTTTGGAGCACTTGTATAATTCGGAATTCCTGAAGTATGGGTCAGCAGATTATGAATCGTTATTTTATCGCCGTTTTCTTTTGGATAATCTGGCAAATAAGTTGTAATAGGAACATCAAGTTTAAGCTTTCCTTCTTCGGCAAGTTTTACAATTAAAAGTGCAGTAAATTGTTTACTGATAGAACCTAATCTAAATTTTGTATCGGGCTGGTTGGGAATATTCCATTCCATATTTGCCAGACCAAAACCCTTTTTTAAGATTACTTTTCCATTTTCTGCTACCAAGGCAGAACCATTAAATTGTCCGTATTCGTTATATTTGGCTAAAAGCTGTTCAATTTGCTGCGCTTTGTTCTGGGCAAAAATACCTGCAGTAAAAAGAAAAAGTATTAAGCAGAGTGCAATTGGTTTGATTGATTGTTTCATGATGAATGATTATGGTTAAATTAATGAATGATTCGTTTTCTTGATTGATGATTGAAACTTTGTAATTGATATATATTCAGTAAGTTGAATCGAAATTACGATTTTTTATTCTGAATTAAATCTATACCGTTAAAAAGTTAGACGATTGTTTTGGCTTTTGGTTTCACCAATATTCATTTTTTTTCGTTTTATTTTCAATCAAGACGAATTTGAGCATAAACCAAAGCTACTTTTTATAAGGTCTATGCTCGTAACTAACAATTCGTTTTAATTTCCATTCATTTTCTTTTCTTTCCCAGATATGAATAAATTTTCCAGTTCCTTCTGGTATGCCATTACTATAAAAAGTATGTTCACCCACTTGTACTGCGCCAAAATCACCTAACTTATCAATTACGCAGGAGTTTAATTTTCGGGTTAGTTTTTCTGGTCTTGCACATTTTGCTTCTAGTGATTTTATTTCATTTGCCTTCGAAATATTTAATCCCGAACGATCATCATAAAACTCAACATCATCGGCTATTATTTTCTTAAAAGCACCTGCATCACATTGATTAAAGGCCACATCAAAAAGTAGGCTGTCCATTTTGATGATTTCAGATTTTAAAAGTTTCAGTTTTAGCACTTCACTATTAGTCTGCGCTATTGTTTCTCTTTTTAAGAACAACATAAAAAGAACGAGTATGTTAAGCATATTTGACATAGCTGTGTTTTTTTAAGGTTTGCTGCTTGTTACTTCGTTTCAATATCAACTATCTTTTGTCCATTCTCTCCAAGATAATGCACAACGATATTTTCGTAAACTTTATAACCGTCATCCACATTGGTAAATATTACAAGACCATGTTTGGTTTTTGGTAGTAAAATAAAAATAGTCTGTACGCCTTTATCTGCACCGCCGTGCGATAAAGCATAATTCTCATTTCCTAAATCATAAATTTCAAAGCCTAAACCAAAGTATTTATTTTTTTTAGTTGAGACCTGATGAGATTTCATGTCGTCAAAAACTTTTTTACTTAAGTTGTCACCGTTTAAAACACTGCACAAAAATTTGCTGTAATCTTCAATAGTCGTTAATAAATCATCGGCAGCGTTTACCGTTTTGTTTTTTGTCGGCTCATAAGGATTTCCTTTATTGTCGAAACCATCTGCATATCTCGAAAGATCGATTTTATCATTCCATATCAATTGAGAATCGTTCATTTTTAAAGGTTCAAAAATTAATTCTGAAGCCAACTGATCTAACGTTTTATGGAATTTTTTCTCTAATGCTTTTCGCAGATATTCAAAACCTTCACCAGAATATTGGTATTGCGTTCCCGGTTTAAATTTGAAATCTAATTTTTTAGAATCGTTAAAAGATCTCCAATTTGGGAAACCCGTTTGATGGCTCAAAACAATTCTCGTAGTCAGTAATTTTAAATACGGATCTTTTGCAATATCCGGATCGATCCAGTATTTATAAAGCGGTTCGTCTAAATCCCATTTTCCGGCACTTACCAGTTTTAAAACCGTTATGGCAGTTACAGGTTTTGTCAGCGAAGCAACATTCCAAATTGTATTGTATGGAGCAGAAACGCCTTTTTGAAGTTCACCAAAAACTTTTACCTGTTTCAGTTTTCCATCTGCAATAATTCCAATTCCTAAAGCCGGAACATTGTTTTCTTTAAGCCATTTCTCAGTTTCCTGATCGTTATCAAAAAGATTTGATTTTCCTGCCGTAGAACTTGTCATTTCGTGGTTGTAGCTTAATGACCGAGCGAGTTTCCAGTCTTTATTTTTTAACAGCCAAAGATGTGTGAATTTGGCAAAACTTCCGGGCTGTTCCGTTTTATCAGCAGTACTTTCATAAAAACGATGTGTTCCCGTTTGAATCGCGCCGTATAAAATACCATTTTTATACAACGGATAAATTTCGGTGCTTCCGTCAATTAATTCTCTGCGATAATTGTACTTTCTTGTTGGAGAGCAGATTCCGTTTTTCAATGTTTTTAGAAATCTTGCTTTGTCAGAGACACTGTCTTTGTCGTGATAAAATTCGAAATCGTCAGTGTAAAGATTTTCAAATTGCTTTATATCGCAGGTATTGAAGCCAATATCAAAAAGAAGACTGTCTTTTGACATAATGATTTTGTACAAAGACGAGTTTTTGGCTTCCTGAGAAAATCCGGATTGGATTTGAAAAAATAAAATTCCAACTAAAAAAACTTTTAATTGAAAAAAAGATGGATTGATTTTCATTTGTAAATGATTGATGATTGATGATCCTGCAAAAGTAACCCAATCAAAATTCACAAAATTGTACAAATGCGAAATCTTATCTTTTAAGTGAAAGAAAATACGAATCAGGATCGAATGTTTTCGGTGTAGTTTTCATTACATCTTTGTATTTTTTTATAAAATGCGACTGATCAAAGTATTTATTGTAAAGAGCAACATCGGTTAATTTTAGCTTTTCTAAATCAGAATTCACCATTTGATCGACCGATTTCCTGAATTTTAAAATCTGAATGTATTTTTTAATTGTTAATCCGGTTGCTGTTTTAAATTTAATTTGAAGCAGTCTTTGGGATAATTTTAAATTTTTGCTGATGTCTGAAACCGAAATTTCTTCTTGATTTTTAATGATCTCACAGATTTTTTCGATTGTATTTTTCTCTGAATGTAAATCTGATAATTCTTCAAAATAAACATTTATTGTTTGTAATAAACGTTCAATGTCTGAATCAATTTGAAGATTAAAAGGCAGTTCTTCAGGATTAATTTTGATAATCGAATCTGTAAAATTGCTTAAATCGTATTTTGGAAACATCGAAAGCGTCCAGGTATGAAACTGAATTATGGTGACTTTGGTTTTTGGTTCAATATTAACCAAAACTTTATTGGTCATTTGTGAACAAAAATAAAAACCTTCGCTCATTTCATTTTTGTTTTTACTTGTATGAACTTCGATAGCATTTCCAGTTACAATAGCAAGATTAAAACAGCCGTTTGGTAAAACGAGTTTATTTTCGATCAGGCTTTCGCCGATGCTGTTATCCAGACACCATATTTTATTGATGAACCTTTCAGTTTTTTGAGTTACGTAATGTTCTGAGTATAGGTTCATTTTATGTTTTGTATATATGGTATTTTAAAATCTTAAATCTAGACTAAAATAAGATTTTTTCTATTACCACATATTTAAATAAATTCCGCAAAATAATCTCGTTTTGTATTCTGCCATTCTTCAAGAATAATACTATAATAAACATCGTCTTTGCTGTTTCCTTCAGAATCAACATAATTGTTTCTAAATAAACCTTCTTTTAAAGCGCCCAAGTTCTCAATGGCACGTTGTGATTTTAAGTTTTCAAGATCAGCACTGAATTGTATTCTTTTAAATTGAATGTTTTCGAAGCCAAAATTTAACAACTCATATTTACAAGCTTTGTTTAAACCAGTTCCCTGAAAATCTTTTCCGTACCAAGTCCAGCCAATTTCACATTTTTGGCTCGCATGATTTAAATATCCATAACGTGTGCTTCCAGCAACTCGGTTTGCAGCTTTATCAATAATAAGGAATGGATAACAAATTCCGTTTGCTTTTTGTTGCAGCGTATTTTGAATATAAGTATTGAAGTCCTGATCATTTCGAACATACATTCCCATATATTTCCAGATTTCATCATCAAAAATAATATTCTTAAGTTCAATGTTTCTTTCATTTTCAAAAGGGATTAATAATACTCTTTCGTTTTCTAAAATGATTTCTGATTGTAAGATTCCGCTGTTCATAATTTTGATGTATATATTAAGGTAAAAACCGAAAGCAAAATTAATTGTTTAAAAATTTTAAATAAATCAAATAAAATAACATTTTGTTGTATTTTTAAAATAACTGTAAATCCTAACAAATTTGAAAAAGGTTGTGAACAGCTAGGAGCAAATAATTTACTTATTTTAAAGCTTATCTATAATTATTACTTATTTTTACGATCTTATATATTAGATTTTCCTTGATGCAAACTTCACTAAAAATTGCTGTCGTTGGTTCTGGTCTTGTAGGATCGCTGCTGGCAATTTATCTTAAAAAAGCAGGTCACACCGTTCATGTTTATGATCGCAGTCCTGATATTCGAAAAATAAATTTTTCAGGCCGTTCCATTAATCTGGCAATGTCAAACCGAGGCTGGAAGGCTCTCGATGGCGTTGGTGTTGGAGATGCAGTTCGGGAAATTGCAATTCCTATGGATAAACGCGCCATTCATTTGGTCGATAAACTTAATTTTCAAAATTACGGACAGGAAGGCGAGTCGATTTATTCTATTTCCAGAGGAACATTAAATCGCAAAATGATTGATTTAGCCGAAAATGCCGGAGCCGAATTTTATTTTGAGCAAAAAATATGGGATGTAACCCTTAGTGATGCAACTCTGCACATTGGCGAAAGCGAAAGAGGCGAGTGGGAAGAACGAAAATACGATATGGTTTTTGGAGCCGATGGAGCTTTTTCGAGAATCCGCCACAGAATGCAGCGCCAAAGTATGTTTAATTATTCTCAGGAATTTTTAAATATGGGATATAAAGAATTGAATATTCCGGCAAATGCAGATAGAACACATAAATTAGATAAAAACTCTTTTCATATTTGGCCGAGAGGCGAGTACATGTTAATTGCACTTCCTAATCTTGACGGAAGTTTTACTTGTACTTTATTTATGCCTTTTGAGGGTGAAAATTCTTTTGAATCACTTACCGATCGTAAAATGGTAGAGGATTTCTTTGAGAAAAACTTCCCGGATTCGATTGAAGTAATTCCAGAACTGGCAAATGATTTCTTTAAAAATCCAACGAGTACTTTGGTAACCATGAAATGTTTTCCGTGGACTTACGAAGATAAAATTGCCTTGATTGGAGATGCCTGTCATGCTATTGTTCCGTTTTACGGCCAGGGAATGAATGCAGGTTTTGAAGATATTACGGTTTTAAACGAAATGATTGAGAAATTTGGAGACGACTGGAAAAAAATCTTCACAGAATATCAAATTTCACGCAAACCAAACGCTGATGCCATTGCCGAACTTTCATATAGAAATTTCATGGAAATGAGTACCAAAACGGCAGATGAAAAATTCTTGCTGCAAAAGAAAATAGAAAAAGTATTCTCAGATAAACATCCCGATAAATGGATTCCGCTTTACAGTCGTGTTACCTTTAGCGACCGCCCATATGCCGAAGCTTTGGCGATTGGGGATTTCCAAAACGGAATTATGGAAGAAGTTTTAAAACTGGATAACATAGAAAACATTTGGAACACACCAGAAGTTGAAAATAAAATTCTGGAGTTACTTCAAAAATAAATCAATGTCAATTACAATATCAAAAATCAATTTTAAATTGAGATCGATATTGTAATTGATTCTTGATGTTTTTATTTTTTAAAGATTTTCGTTAAAACCCCAAAAACGCCTCTTATAAAGGTAGCGCTTGTTACGACTTTTAAAACAGATTTAGTAACAACTTCTGTAGTACTTGGCCCTGCTTTTGAAGATTTTGCCGGCGCTTGTTCTTCTCTTTGCGCGGCTGCTTCATTAGCATCAGCTATTTTTTTATTTAGGATTTCAAAAGCACTTTCTCGGTCAATTTCTTCAACATATTTTTTTACGAGTTTCGATTTGTTGTTTATTTCATCGATTTCAGAAGGAGTTAAAATATCCATTCGACTTTGCGGCGCACGCATCATCGTAGCAACAAGCGGAGTTGGAATTCCTTTTTCGTTTAGTGCTGTAACCAATGCTTCTCCAATTCCTAAACTGGTAAGCAGTTCATCTGTTTTATAATATTGAGAAGTTGGGTAATTGTCAGCTGTTTTTTTAATTGCCTGTCTGTCATTTGCAGTAAAAGCTCTAAGTGCGTGCTGAATCTTTAATCCTAATTGAGCCAAAACCCCGCTTGGTACATCCATTGGATTTTGAGTTACAAAATAAATACCAACACCTTTCGAACGAATTAATTTTACGATCGTTTCAATTTGTTCCAATAGTACTTTACTCGCTTCATTAAATATTAAATGGGCTTCATCTATAAAGATTACCAATTCCGGCTGTTCAGCATCACCCTTTTCAGGCATTTTTTGATAAATCTCTGCTAAAAGACTTAGCATAAAAGTTGAGAACAATTTTGGTTTGTCCTGAATATCCGTCAAGCGGATGATATTTACATAACCTTTACCATTCTCATCGATTCTCATTAAATCATGGGTTTCAAAAGACAATTCTCCAAAAAACAAATCACCGCCCTGTTGTTCTAATTCAATAATCTTTCTTAGAATTGTTCCCGTAGTTGCAGTTGATATTTTACCATAACTAGCTGCAATTTCTTCTTTTCCTTCTTCAGTAATATAATTAATGACTTTTTTGATGTCTTTTAAATCTAATAAAGGCATCTGCTTATCGTCACAATATTTAAAAATAACAGCAACAACTCCTGCCTGAGTATCGTTTAAATCTAAAATTCTTGAAAATAAAACCGGACCAAACTCAGAAACTGTCGCTCTTAGACGAACTCCGTTTTGTTTGGATAATGACATTAATTCAACCGGAAATGCAGATACACTATAAGGTAGGTTTATTTTGGCGTGGCGTTCTGTAATAAAACCTTCTTCTTTTCCTTCTTTTGCAATACCGCTGAAATCTCCTTTTATATCCATCATTAAAACAGGAATTCCGGCATTCGACAACTGTTCAGAAAAAACCTGAATTGTTTTGGTTTTTCCAGTTCCGGTCGCACCCGCTATAAGGCCATGACGATTTAATGTTTTTAGAGGTATTTTTACATGTGCTTCAGCTACAGCTTCTCCATCTAAAATTGCACCGCCAAGCGTTATAGAGTCGCCTTTCGCAGAATATCCATTATTAATGTCTTGAATGAAATTGTCCTTTTTATTCATGTTTTATTTGTAATTTAGATGATTATAAGAGTTTTGCTTGTATTTTTAACAAATTTGACGTGTTTTTTTTAGTAGGAAAATGCTTTTTTTGATTGAAAAATACATAAAAAATAATTTCGCAGCTTTTTAAGAACATTTCAAAGGATTGTTTGAATATTTACTAAAACGTTGTAAATTTTTTATTATTAGCCTTGATTTTTGTTTTATCACAAAAATGATGACGGCAAATTAATGAGATATTTTTTAAATTGACGTTAAATTTCCTTCAATAAAATTAAAAAAAGTTTTTTTATTTAAACTAAACGTATAAATTTGCTACCCTACAAGTTAAATATAACTAAAAAATAAAAATTATTTAAAACTATTAAAATTTAAAAAAATGGCAAACGTTAAAGTTAAAAAAGAGAGCACTTCAAATGGGGGAGGAATGATTACAGGGATCATTATTGTAGCGTGTATCTTAGTTGGGATTGTAATTTGGAAATTCGTTATGGGTTCTCCTGCTAACTTCGAGGGAGGAAATCCAGAAACTGGTCACCCAATCAACACTTTAGGAATGGTATACAAAGGAGGATTCATTGTACCTGCATTATTAGGTATGTTTTTAATGGTTGTTGTTTTTTCTATTGAGAGATTTACAGTTATCAGCAAAGCTGCTGGAAAAGCTAACCTAGACAAATTTATGACAAGCGTTCAAGGAAGTATTAAAGAAGGAAACATCGAAGCTGCTATCGCTGCATGTGACAAACAACAAGGTTCAGTTGCAAACGCAATTAAATCTGCTTTAATTAAATACCAAGACGTTAAAAAAGAAGGATTCAACAGCGAAGAAGCTTCAGAAGTAATCCACAAAGAAATTGAAGAGGCAACTTCATTAGAAATGCCAATGTTAGAGAAAAACATGACTATCATCTCTACTTTAGTATCTTTAGGTACATTAGGAGGATTATTAGGAACTGTATCTGGTATGATTAAAGCGTTTGGTGCATTAGCTTCTGCTGGTACTCCAGATCAGGCTGCTCTTGCAACAGGTATCTCTGAGGCACTTATCAACACTGCAACAGGTATCTCTACATCTGTATTAGCGATCATCTCTTACAACTTCTTTACTGCTAAAATTGACGATTTAACTTACTCTATCGATGAGGCTGGTACTACAATCGTGAATACTTACAGAAGATTCAGAGGAAGTTTAAGACAATAATTAATTTTTGATAAATAATTAGAAATAATTATATCAAAATAAAAAATAAAAGATAATGGCTAAAATAAAAATGAAAAAGAAGTCAACGTCGACAGATATGACTGCGATGTGTGATGTTGCGTTCCTTTTGCTTACGTTCTTTATCTTGACCGCTACTGCTAAGGTGCCTGAGGCACTTCCTGTAGATATGCCTTCTTCTACTGTTCAAAGTAAATTACCAGATTCTGATTTGGCAATTATTACAATAGGTAAAGGAAAAGATGGAAAAACTAAAGTCTTTTTTGATATCAAAGGAAGAGAGATTCGTAAAAAAACTCTTGAAGGAATGGGGGCAAAATTCGGTGTGAATTTCTCAGAAGAGGATAAAGAAAAATTTGCTTTAATGGATGATTTCGGTGTACCGGTTACAAGTTTAAAGCAAATCATCGATATGAAAGCGGCTGATAGAACTAAAGCAGAACAACCTGGAATTCCATTTGATTCTATAGACAATCAGTTGAAAGAGTGGCTTTTGGTTTCAAGAAGAGCTACAATCGATCTTGATGATAAAGAATTGCAGATTGCAATAAAAGGTGATGCTAAAGAAGAGTATCCACAAATCAAAAAGATTATGGATATTTTGCAAGATCAAAAAATCAATTCCTTTAACCTAGTTACAGGAATGAGAGGAAAAGACTTTTAATTAAAAAAAGATACACTAAATGGCTGAATTAAATACCGGCGACGGTGGTGGCGGAAAAGGTGGCAAGGTAAGAAGCAAAAAACAAAGTTCTAAAGTCGATTTAACGGCAATGGTGGATTTGGCATTCTTATTGATCACATTCTTTATGTTAACCACATCGTTGTCAAAACCTCAATCGATGGATTTGTCATTGCCAGATAAAGACGATGATCCTACTAAGAATAAAGATATCAAGGTAGATGAGAACCGTACTATGACAGTAATATTGGGAGAAAATAATAAACTAACTTATTATATGGGATTATTATCGTCTCCAATTGCGGGACCTAAAGATATTGCATATGGTAAAGATGGTATCCGTAGAGAAGTTCTGAAAAGAAAAAAATCTGTTTTAGAATACTCTGCATCTTTAGGGAAACCTAAAAACGGAATCATTGTTATTATTAAACCAACGAAAAAATCAACTTACCGCAATTTAGTTGATATGTTGGATGAAATGGCGATTGCTGGGGTAGATACTTACGCAATTGTTCCTGAGTTTAGTCCTGAGGAGGCAAAATTGGCAGGTCAAGAGTAATGACTGTCTTGTTTTAACATCCTAATAATCAAGAAAAATGAAATTAGATATTATAAAAAATCAGTGGCTTGATATCGTATTCGAAGGACGTAATAAGATATACGGGGCATATGAGCTTAGAAAATCAAACGGTAAAACCACAGTAAAGGCACTTGTCTTAGGTTCTATCTTTTTTAGTTTTGCTATTGCTGCGCCTCTTATTGCGAGCTATTTGCCAGATTCTAGTGAAGAAGATGCAAATACAGATATTAAGATTGCAACGGTAAAATTACCTCCTAAACCAAAAGAGGAAATTAAACCTAATCAACCGCCGCCACCGCCGCCGCCACCAAAAGTGGATCAGGTGAAGTTCGTAAAACCGGTTGTTGCTAAAGCAAACGAAGTTACCGAAGATCCTCCAAAAATTGAGGAACTTAAAGATAAGAAAGTAGGTTCTGAAACTATCAAAGGAGATCCAGATGCAGTTTTAACTGTAGATGAGCCAGTAGGTAAAGGACCGGTTTCTCAGGTAGTAGAAGAAGATAACAGTGTATATAACACAGCTGGTATCGAAGTAAAACCTGATTTCCCTGGAGGTATGGATAAATTCTACAAATTCGTAGGAAACAACTATAAAACTCCAGAAGAAGAAGGTCTTAAAGGTAAAGTTTACGTTACTTTTGTAGTTGAAAAAGACGGTTCATTAACCGACATTAAAGTTTTAAGGGATATCGGTTACGGTACAGGAGCAGAAGCAATTCGTGTTCTTAAAAAATGTCCAAAATGGACTCCCGGCGAGCAAAATGGTAAAAAAGTGAGAGTACTTTACTCTTTACCTATTACTATTCAATCTGCAGAATAATGTTAAAAGATATGCTTAATAATATTCAGAAGAAATCGCTCAAAGAGCGATTTCTTCTTGTTTTAGGAATACTGTTTTTTTTAATATATCTTGTGCTGGGTTTAATGATTATGTTTTGGGAAAAACTTCCCTTAGATATGGAACCTAAATACAGATATGCCTTTGGCGGATTGCTAATCGTTTATTCAGCAATACGTTTTTTAAGATTAATTAATGCAAAAGAATAATTATGCTAAAATATAGTAAGTTTTTAGGTTTGGTTATTTTTGTTTTTTTGTTTGCCATGTGCAACCAAAAAAGTAAGAGTGAATCTAATAAAGAAACCATTTTAAAAGGGGCATTAGATGTTACAGTTGACGAAACTGTTAAGCCAATCGTTGATGATCAGGTTGCTGTTTTTGAAGGAACTTATTATAGTGCAAAAATTACAGTTATACCAAAATCTGAAGCAGAGTTAATAAATGATTTATTGAATCAGAAAGCTAAAGTGGTTGTTACAGCAAGGGATTTGACTACAGAAGAAATCGCAAGATTTGAAAAAAGTAAAATAAAACCCCGCGTTACTCCTTTTGCAAAAGATGCGATTGCTTTTATTTCAAACAAAAGCAATAATGATACATTAATTGCGTTGAAAACGGTAATTGATTTCATACAGGGTAAAAAAGATACAGGAATTAAAGGTCTTGTATTTGATAATCCAAACTCTAGTACAGTTCGATATATGAAAGAACTGGCGAAAATAAAAGATCTTCCAACAGAAAATGTTTTCTCTTTCAAGACAAATGATGAAGTAATTAAATTTGTTTCAGAAAATAACGGAATGATTGGTGTTGTTGGAGTTAATTGGTTGTCACAGCCGTCTCATAATATGGTTGATGTTGTGAAGAAAATTAATGTTTTAAGTGTTAAAGGACTAAATGATAATAAATACTATAGTCCTACACAAAATGACCTTGCCGAAGTAAAATATCCTTTGGCACGTGATTTGTTTATTATAAATTGCCAAGGGTATAATGGCTTAGGAATGGGATTTGGTTCATTCATTGCCGGAGACATTGGACAGAGAATAGTTTTGAAATCGGGGTTGCTGCCAGTAAGAACGCCTGGAAGAAAACTTCAAATTAGAAACAAACTTTTAAAAGATAACGAATAAATTAATTACAATAAAGATGAATAAATTTAAAATTTTTAGTCTTGCCTTAGTTGCTACAGCCTCTGTTGCAAAAGCGCAGGATATCAAAGAAGCTAAAAAGGCAATTGATGCTGAGCAATTTCAAAAAGCAAAGTCGTTGCTTAAATCAATCATCAAAGCAAAACCATCTGATGGAGAAGCTAATTTTGTTTTAGGAAACGTATATTTAAATCAAAGCGTTGTTGATTCTGCTAAGATTTATTTTTTAAATGGAATAGAAGCATCTGACAAGAAAAACTTAAACTATATTGGTTTAGGTCAGTTAGATCTTGATAATAAAAATGTTGCTGCAGCTCAGGCTAACTTTGCTTTGGCGACAAAAGACATAAAGCGTAAAGATGTAGATGAATTCATTTACATTGGAAAAGCTTACATGAACTCAGTGCATCCTGATTATAACAATGCAATCGCAAGTTTAAAGAAAGCATTAGCTATTGATCCTCAAAATGCAACGGCGCTTTTGGCTATTGGAGATGCATATTACGGAGCTAACAATCAAAACGAAGCTTACAAGTCTTACCGTGATGCTTTTACAGCAGATCCTACACTTTTAAGAGCAAAAATGCAATTGGGAGTTTTATTAAAAGGAGCAAAATCGTATGATGAAGCTATTAAAGCTTTCAACGAAGTAATTGCTATAAACCCAAATTACGGTCCTGTTTACAGAGAATTAGCTGAAACATATTACAAATGGGGTAGAAACAAACCTTCTACAGCTAAAGTTAACTTGCAAAATGCAATTACTAACTACGAGAAATACTTGAGCTTAACAGATTATTCTTTAGATTCTAAAATGCGTCACGCAGATTTCTTAATCTTGGTTAAAGATTACAAAAGCTTAGAAACTGTAGCAAACAAAATGATTGCTGAAGATAAAGTAAATCCTAGAATTTTCAGATATTTAGGATATGCTGCTTACGAAAATGGAAATGTTGATGTAGCTATTAAGTCTCTTGAAGATTATATCAAAAATCCTTCTAACAAAGTGATTGGAAGCGATTATATGTATTTAGGACTTGCTAAAATCAAAAAAGGAACTAATGCTGAGGGAGCTGTAGATCAGGCTTCATTTGATGCAGGTATTGCTAATATTAAAAAAGCTGTTGAATTAGAGCCATTAGTAGTTGAAGAACTTGGAGATTATGGTAAAGAATTATTCGGTAAAAAGCAATGGGCACAAGCCGCTGCTATTTATGAATTAAGTTCAGCTAATTCTGAGTCAAAAAACTATTTGACTGATAATGTTTACTACGGGATCTCTCTTTATTATGCTAATTTAGATAAAAAAGCGACTTCGCCAGAAGTAGCTGCTGATTTAGCTAAAGCAGATGCTGCTTTCGACAGAGTTTTAGTAGCTTCTCCATCTTATGATGAAGCTTACCTTTATAAAGGAAGAATAGGTAACTTATTAGAAAAAGAAGACCAGATTGTTAAAAACTACGAAACGTATGTTGCTAATATTACTGCTAAAGGTGCTGAAGAATTAGCAAAACCAGCTACAGTTAAGAAAATAGTTGAAGCATACAATAGTATTGGTGCTAGTTATGCAAATACTGATAAAGCAAAAGCAATTGAATATTTTAATAAAACTTTAGTTTTAGATCCAACAAATGCTTACGCTTCTCAATCTGTGAAAGCTTTAAAATAATATAGTTTTAAACTAATTTATATGAAACCGATAGTTCTCTTTGAACTATCGGTTTTTTTGTTACGTATTTAATTGACTATCTTTGCACATTAAATTAAAATAATGTTACCAAAAGAAATACAATTAGAAGTAAATAAAGGAGCAATGCTGCCTTTGATGGAGGAATTTTATACCATTCAGGGTGAAGGTTTTCATACCGGAACTGCTGCTTACTTCATTAGAATTGGAGGTTGTGATGTGGGATGCCATTGGTGTGATGTGAAAGAAAGCTGGAATGCAGAACTGCACCCGCCGACTAATATCGATGTAATTGTAAATAATGCTTCAAGTTATGCTAATACAGTTGTAGTTACCGGCGGAGAACCGCTTACATGGGATATGACTTTGTTAACACAGCAGTTAAAAGATAAAAACTTAAAAGTTCATATTGAAACCTCCGGGGCTTATCCATTATCTGGAACCTGGGACTGGATTTGTCTTTCACCAAAGAAAAATAAACTTCCTACACCTGATGTCTATGCTAATGCGCATGAATTAAAAGTCATTATCTATAATAAGCATGATTTTATTTTTGCCGAAGAACAAGCTGAGCTGGTAAATGATAATGCTATTTTATTCCTTCAGCCGGAATGGAGTAAAAAAGAAGAAATGACGCCGCTGATTGTAGATTATGTTATGAATAATCCGAAATGGAGAGTTTCTCTTCAAACTCATAAATACCTGAACATTCCTTAATTCATAAAAAAAAAACTCTCCGAGACATGGAGAGTTTTTTTTATGTAAAAAATATACATTGTGTAAAAAAGAAACATTTTAGGTTATTTCCAGTTTTTGTATTTTTTTAAATTGGTGATGTGTGCTAAATGATGATTTCCGTGCCATGCATACATACCAATAATTTGTTTGATTCGGTATTCAGAATTATTTTCAGGATGAATAAATGATATTTCAAGATCATTTTCTGATAGATTTTTCATTATATATGATAATCTAAAATGTAATCCTTTCAGTAAGCTTAATGTTGGAGCAATTGGCATCGATAAACTATCAGGCATTTCAGACCACAATTTTTCATCATAAGGTTTTATAATCGGATTATTTTCGGTTAAAGCCCATTTTAATCTAATGTAACAATTCATATGGCTTTCGGCGCAGTGATGAATTACTTGACGAACCGTCCAGCCATCAGGACGATATGGAGTATCTAATTGTTCGTCGTTTAGATAAATTGTCTCATTTCTTAATTTTTCAGGAAGAACCGCAATTTCTTTAATTTTATCTGAAATATATTCAGACGAATATTCATCAGGCGCATTAAACTTTCCTATTGGATATTTTAATTTTTCTAAATCTAGATTTTCCATGATTTTAATTTGTGTTAAATTGAAAGTTTAGCCAGATAATCATAATGTTCACCTTCCATAATCAGCTCACATTTCAATCCATTTGCTATTGCCGCATTTTGAAGTGTATTATAATCGAGGTATAACCAGTCAAAAGTTTCTTCTTTTTCACCTTTATAGGATATGGTAAAAGTAAGTTCTCCATAATATTCTGTTTCTGATGGGATCCATTTTCCGCCGTCTTCATCTTCATCAAACATATAGATAATATCAGAGCTGTCAATTAAAATCTGTCCGCCTGGATTTAGAAGCGATTTCAATTTTGATAAATACTTGTTACAGTTTTCTAATTTTCCAAAAATTCCGGTTCCGTTCATTAATAAAAGAATCGTGTCAAATTTTTCGCCTTCAAAATCTAATACATTTTGAACCTGAGCATTTTCTAAACCACGAAGTCTGCAGGTTTCAATTGCTTTTTCAGAAATATCAATTGAAACAACATCTAAATTACGGTCATTTTGCAATGATAAACTATGGCTTCCGGCGCCGCAGCCAATGTCTAAAATTTTCCCTGCGGCTAATTGTAAAGCTTTTTGTTCGATTTTTGGCATTTCATCATATGAGCGGAATAAATATTCGACACTCATTTCATCTTCTTCAGAAATTGAAGTTTCGGTAATAATATCCTCTGGAGAATTATTAGTTTGGAAATCATACATTGCTTTCCCAAAAAGATCTTTCATCGTAATTTAGTTCAAAGTTTAAGGTTTCAAGTTTAAAGTTGTTTAATTTTGCAGCTCAACTTTAAATAGTAAACTTGAAACAAATTTTAAATAACTTAAATAAGTTAGCCAAAGATAAGCATATCGAAAACAAAAAGTATTTTGATAAGCTGAAAAAGAAACAGCCAAAGAATTTAGATTATGTTATGCAGGACCTGCATGATGCAGAATTTAAAAAAACGGATTGTTTACAATGCGCCAATTGCTGTAAAACAACTGGGCCGTTATTTACTTTGGCAGATGTTGAAAGAATTTCAAAATCTTTCAGGCAAAAACCGCAGCAGTTTATTGAACAATATCTGCGTATTGATGAAGATAAAGACTATGTTCTAAAAAGTGTTCCGTGTACTTTTCTAGACAGCGAGAATTATTGTATGATTTATGATGTAAGACCAAAAGCCTGCCGCGAGTTTCCGCACACAGACCGCAAAAAATTTCATCAAATTTCTGATTTGACTTTAAAGAATGTTGCCATTTGTCCTGCGGCATATAATATAGTAGAAGAAATGAAAAAGAAACTGCCGCTTTAATCGTTTAAAGCGTAATGTTGTTCTGGAATTATATATATTACATTTTTAATGTACTTTTGAATAAGCTGAAATACCACAGAAAATATAAATCATAATAAGAATCTTAAATTGAATTTAGAATACTTTATAGCAAAAAGACTCATCACTGCCAAAGATTACAAAAGCAGTATATCAGCACCAATTATTAAAATTGCTATTTCGGCAATTGCAATTGGTATAATTATGATGATTGTTTCTGTAGCAACCGGAATTGGGTTGCAGCAAAAAATACGCGAAAAAGTTTCAGCGTTCAACGGTCAGATTATTATTTCGAATTACGATAATAACAATTCTGAAATAACTTTAATTTCCATTTCAAAAAAACAAGACTTTTATCCCAAATTTAAATCTGTTCCAGAGGTAACCCATATTCAGGCAATCGTTAGCAAAGCAGGAATAATTAGAACTGAAAATGCTTTTGAAGGAATTGTTTTTAAAGGTGTAGGAGCAGATTACAATTGGAACAATATAAAAGAGTATTTAGTAGAAGGCAGACTGCCGGATTTTTCTAAATCACTAAACGAAGAAGTTATTATATCAAGATTTCTTGCAGATCGGCTTAATTTAAAATTAGGAGACAGTTTTAATACCTTTTTTGTAAAAGAAGAACAAGGGAAACTGCCGAATATCCGCAGATTTAAAATTACGGGAATTTTTAGTTCAGGATTTCAGGATTTTGATGCATCTTATATAATAGGAGATATTCGACACATTCAGAGAATTAATAAGTGGAATGCAGATCAAATTGGGGCTTTTGAAGTTTTTGTAAAAGACTTTACTCGAATTAAAGAAACCGGAAATCAAATTTACGAACAAATTCCTTCAAATCTTGACACAAAAACAATAACAGAAAAGTACAATTATATTTTTGACTGGCTTCAGCTCTTTGATTTTAATATAGTCGTTATTCTTGGAATAATGATTTTAGTAGCTACAATTAATATGGTTGTCGCTTTGTTAGTTCTTATTTTAGAACGGACACAAATGATAGGAATTTTAAAAGCTCTGGGAGCTGATAACTGGACGGTTCGAAAAGTTTTTTTATACAATGCATTCTATCTAATTGTTCGAGGTTTGTTTTGGGGTAATTTAATTGGAATTTCATTGCTCTTAATCCAGCAGCAATTTGGAATTGTTCATCTTAATCCCGAAAACTACTATGTGAACCAGGCACCGGTATATTTAAACTGGACATATATAGTATTGTTGAACTTGCTGACTATAACTGTATGTTTCCTCGTATTATTAATTCCTTCTTACTTAATAACAAAAATCTCTCCTGTAAAAGCAATTCGCTTCGATTGATTTTAAAATGATATGAATATTTTCAACCCGCCAGTTTTTGAAAACCTGTCGGGTTTGTTTTTTTTGTGTATACATATATAAGTATGGTATTATGATTTTTAGGAGCTAAATCCCGCTATCCGCTTCAATCTTTTTGTGGCGAACCCCGCCACAAAAAGGATTTCCGCTTCTATCGGGGCTAGGGCATCGGTTTCCGGAAGAAGCTTTTAGATGGAAAGGCGCCGTTAAAAGGATCAAGAATCATATAAAAAGAGATGGAAAAGCTGAAAACTCTG